>Ga0209467_1000924_pt1 | contig 30622 bp, 29 predicted proteins | sample Higcelwee11metaG_FD_187175 | JGI IMG/M metagenome (GOLD analysis project Ga0209467, IMG submission 187175) | Freshwater pond sediment microbial communities from the University of Edinburgh, under environmental carbon perturbations - High... | ecosystem: Environmental > Aquatic > Freshwater >... | reverse complement strand
ATAGTATTTTATTTCTCCGCTGCATGCCTTGCATTTATCACTTCCTTCTTTAGCAGGATATGATTCGTTACATATAGAGCACAGGATTACTTTTCCTTCCTTCATTTTTCTCTTATCTGGCAGGCTGACTTTGACTTTCTGTAGAGATATTATTCCGCTGCCCGCTTTCTCTATACTCGCGAACAATTTTTCTGAATCCTGTTCATCTTTAGGGGTTAGTTTAAAAAACCATTCTTTTATCGGCGGGTACTTGTCAAGCTTATCGGTATCGAGAAACAGCCTGATTCCCTCTCCGGTATATTTATTATAAAAAGTCATCGCAAATCTACCGATTTTTTCAATTTTCAGCCATCCGTTACCAATTGAGCACGGAGTAAGTATCTGAACCGCATCAGGCAAACATTTAACCGATTCGCAGATAACATCATAGAATTCTCCTTTCGGGAGGGTTTTTACTGCAAGATCGACCATATAACCGCCTATGAATAATCCCGGAGCTGCAGTCCCGTGAAAATCAACAACCTTCTGTTTGTATTCGTCGAATGTAAGTCCGCATATCTTTGACATTGCCGCCTCCTATGTTATACAGAAATATAAACTTTCTTCGTGTAATGTTTGAAATCCGGTGTGCCTGCCCCCTGTCTTATAAGCTTCATTATCATCTCCGGGTCTTCTACAACGGAACCTGCGAGAATTCTTACTCCATCATTTTTAAATATCTCCGGAAACAATGGTGTCGTAGGCCCCAGCATAGCTATGGGGAACCTTCTTCCGCATTTTTTAATCAGACTGTCGTATGTTCCGTTGACAATGCTTGTTGAGCTTATTATGGAGGCCTGAGCCCATTTATTCAGCCTGTCCGTCAGTTCTGCTTCATCCCCCATATTATTGCCTTTATCAGCGATGTATATATCGATGCCATTTTCTTCGAGCATTTTTACTACAGGTCTGAAATATCCGACCATGACAAGACGGCTTTTTTTCCTAAGTCCTAGAGTATCGAATACCGTGCTGTTATCTAGATCATGCGGATACATAGCTGCTCTTGACGCATTGAGAGCATTCAGAAGAGCCATTGCCATAGTCCTGCCTGAAGGGCTGCTTTCGTTTAGTCTGGTCAATAGTTCAACAGCAGGCATGCCTTCATAGTCATTAAACCTCTCTTTATCCTGTCCGCAGCATTCGTGATGTGCCCATGTCCAGGAAAGCCCCGCATGTCCGTCACTTATTTGCACCGCGCAGTAATTTACGCCCATCGTTACGGTCTTAACGATCTTTTCCCGGGCCAAATGAATTGAGCCTGTGAGCAGTCTTTCTAAAACATTCAAATTGTTTCACCGTAAAAAGTTTTATATAAAGGAAAGAACGGGCATTTGCCCGTTCCTTTTTCTGATCTTATTTATACACATTTACTGCGCAAGCTTTGTACTCGGCTGTTTTTGTTTCAGGATCAAATGCGGGATTTGTAAGCCAGTTCGCGTTGCCTTCACGATAATGGAAAGTCATCCATACCATTCCCGCCGGAACTTCTTCTGTAACTCTCGCTTTAACATGAACTTTTCCGCGCCTTGATTCAACATAGATTTTCTCTCCGTGTTTGATGCCGAGTCTTTCTGCATCAGCTATTGAGATATCTGCCGTTTCCTCTTTGTAAAGCGCGTCCATACCGGCTCTGCCTGTCTGAGTTCTCGTGTGATATTGATAAAGTCTTCTTCCAGTGCTTAATACGAACGGGAAGTCCTTATCCTCCACTTCTGCCGGCGGTGTCCATTCAACTGCTTTAAAGACTCCCTTTCCGTGTGAGAATTTTCCGTCTTTATGAAGGAATTTCGTTCCCGGATGCTCAAGTGTCGGACATGGCCACTGGATGCCGTCATTCTCAAGTCTTGCGTATTTCACGCCTCCGTATGCAGGGGCGAGTACGGAAATCTCATTATCCCAAAGTTCCTGTCCGCTGCTTGGGATCCATTCATGACCGAATTGCTTAGCCATCTGTTTAAAGATCCACCAGTTAGGTTTAGCATCTCCCGGAGGAGTTTTAACTTTACGCACTCTGTTGATCCTTCTTTCGCTGCTAGCAAAGGTTCCCTCGTCTTCGCTCCATGATGCCGATGGAAGGATCACATCTGCGAATTTTGTAGTTTCGTTCGGGAATATATCCTGAACTACAAGAAATTCCGCAGATTCGAGACAGTGTTCAACATGGGAAATATTCGGTTCTGAATTTGCGAGGTTTTCACCGAATATCCAGAATCCTTTTATTTTTTTGCTTACAAGTCCTTCCAGCATATCGGGCATCATTATACCGTTCTTGTCGGACATTCCGGTAACTCCCCATGCTTTCTCGAATTTTTCTTTAGCAGCGGGATCTATCACTTTCTGATAGCCGTGATAAACGTTAGGAAGCGCGCCCATGTCGCAGGCACCCTGAACATTATTCTGCCCTCTTAAAGGATTCACACCGGCGCTTTCCATACCCATGTTACCAAGAAGCATTTGCAGGTTAGCTGTGCTCATAACATTGTTCTTTCCGCATGTATGTTCAGTAATTCCAAGCGTATAGCAAAGCATTGCAGGTTTTATCGAAGCCAGAGTTCTTGCTATTTCGACTATGATCTCAGGTTTAATTTTACATATATCCGCTGATCTCTCAGGCGGGTACTTCATTACTGTTTCTTTAAGTAATTCAAAATCGACGCAGTTCTTTTCGACGAATTCTTTGTCGTACAAATTTTCTTTTATAAGAACATGCATTACTCCATTGAGGAAAGCCACATCTGTTCCCACTTTGATCTGTGCGAACAGTTTTGCATGTTTTACAAGAGGCTGTTTTCTCGGATCCACTACGATTAGAGTAGCTCCGTTCTGAACCGCGTTCTTCAAAAATGTAGCAGCTACTGGATGAGCCTCGGTCATGTTAGTTCCGATACAGAGAAAACATTTAGCATTTTTGAACTCTGAAAATGAGTTTGTCATAGCTCCCGAACCGAATGAAGTTGCCAGACCGGCAACAGTCGGAGCATGTCAAGTCCGGGCGCAGTGATCAATATTATTAGTCTTGAAGACGCTTCTGAAAAGCTTCTGCATGCTGTACGAGTCTTCATTGATACTTCTTGCACAGCTTACTCCGGCTACAGCATCAGGCCCGTCTTTCTGTATAATAGCTTTGAATTTACTTGCGATCAGTCCTAGTGCTTCGTCCCATGATGCTTCTCTAAACTGACCTTTCTCTTTTATTAATGGTGTTGTGAGACGGTCTTTTGAGTATATGAAATCGTAGCCGTATCTTCCCTTTACGCACAATCTGCCTTTATTCGGCTCAGCGTTTTCAACACCTTTAACTTTGACGATCTCTTCACCCTTAACATGAAGTTCAAGCTGACATCCTACTCCGCAGTAAGGACAGGTAGTTCTGACTTTTTTTACCTCCCACGGACGCGCTTTTCCTTTTCCCTTTTTATCTACTATTGCGCCTACCGGACACATCTGTGAACATTCTCCGCATTGTACGCATGAAGACTCGCCCATTTTTTTGTCCGTATCGAATACGATCTCAGTATGATGTCCTCTGTGACCGAAATCAAGCACCTGATTTACAACAACATTATTGCAGGCTGCAACGCACCTTCCGCAGGAAATACATTTGTTCCTTTCGACATAAACGAATTCTGATGATGTATCGAATTCCCTGTTGATCTCGCCGTACTGAACAGATGCTCTTTCGATTCCGAGAAAGTAAGCCGCATCCTGAAGCTCACAGCTTCCGTTCTGCTCGCACGCAAGGCAGTCATGAGTACCTGATGAAAGCATCAGATCTATGACCAGTTTCTGTGCGTTAAGAACACTTTCACTTTTAGTGTTTACAATCATTCCTTCTCTGACGGGAACTGAACATGCTGTCTGAAGCCCCCTCATCCCTTCGATCTCGACAACACAAGCCCTGCACTTGCCTGCAGCACCGACTTTTTCGTGGTAACAAAGATGCGGAATATAAACCCCGCCGGCTAGAGCAGCCTGAAGGACTGTCTGTCCTTCGATCGCTTCGGCCTGTTTGCCGTTAATAATTATTTTCATACCGGCTCCGTTTATTTTTTTAACTTAATAATTAAATCATTCTTTCATATACGGGTACTTGTAATCTGACGGATTTACAAAAGTCTCTTTTATCGTCCTCGGACTTGTCCACCTTATAAGGTTGAATTGCCCGCCTGCCTTGTCGTTGGTACCTGACGCTCGTGCACCCCCGAAAGGCTGAAGACCGACAACTGCCCCGGTGGGTTTATCGTTTATGTAGAAATTTCCCGCAGAATAGGTTAATTTTTCGCACATTTTTGCTGCCTCTATCCTGTCTTTCGCGAATATCGCGCCTGTAAGCCCGTAAGGTGATGTTTTATCGCAGATATCAAGCATTGTTTCAATTTCGTTGTCCTTGTACTGATAAATACAGAGCACAGGCCCGAATATTTCCTCTTCCATCAGCTTGAAATGAGGATCGGTCGTCTCAACTATCGTCGGCCTGATAAAATAGCCTTTTGTCTTATCATAGCTTCCCCCGGCGATTATCTTCGCATCTTTGCTTAATTTTGCATAATCAATGTATCCGGTGATCGTATTAAAAGCTTTATCGTCAATGACCGCGTTCATAAAGTTAGATACATCCTGAACATCTCCGACTTTGATATCTTCCGTCATTTTTACCATCAGCTGAGTGACCTTTTTATACAATGATTTCGGGATGTACATTCTAGATGCGGCTGAGCATTTCTGTCCCTGGAACTCAAAAGCGCCTTTTACGGCATTAATGGCTACGTCAGAAGGATCGGCTGAAGGATGAACGAAAATAAAATTTTTTCCGCCTGTTTCTCCCACCAGTCTGGGATAAGATCTGTATTGAGGAAGATGTTCTGCAACATTTTTCCAGAGACCGTTGAATGTTCTGTTCGATCCTGTAAAATGTATCCCTGCAAGATCCGGTGATTTTATAACATTTTCGCCTATCAGAGATCCTTCGCCCGGCAGGAAGTTTATTACTCCGTCAGGCACTCCGGCTTCCTGGAATATTTTCATCAGATAATAGTTCGACAAAAGTGAAGTCGTTGCCGGTTTCCACACTGTCGTATTTCCCATCATTATGGGAGCCATATTCAGATTGGAAGCTATTGCCGTGAAATTGAACGGACTTACAGTAAAGACAAATCCTTCGAGCGCTCTGAACTCCATCCTGTTGAGCTGGTTGTATGTCGATCTCGGCTGGACTGAATAGATCTCGCCTGCAAAATATGCGTTATACTTTAGAAAATCTATAGCTTCGCAAACGCAGTCTATTTCTGCCTGAAAAATATTTTTGCTCTGTCCGAGCATTGTTGCTGCGTTAAGTACTGCCCTGTATTTTGTTGACATGAGTTCGGCGGCTTTCAAAAGAATTGACGCTCTTATTGTCCAGGCTGTTTCTGCCCATTCTCTGTTTGCTGCAACCGCACTTTTAACCGCAAGTTCGATCTCTTTTTTTCCTGCTTTATGATATTTCGCTAAGATCTTTTTATGATCGTGAGGCATCCTTACATCGCCGGTATTTCCTGTAAAGATTTCCTTTCCGTTGATTATCAGCGGTATCTCAACTACCTCAGAAGACTGCTTTTTTAACTCGGCTTCGAGGGCTTTTCGTTCGGGTGAATTTTTAAGGTAAGTTTTAACTTCTTCATTTTCCGGAAGCGCAAAATCATAAATTGCATTATTCATTTCTGACCCTTTCAGTTGATAATTTATTTCCAAACAAAGCGAATTGCATTTTATTGCAATTCGGATAAAAGTTAATATTGCACATAAATAATGTCAAGATTTATTTATACCTAATACTTAATTCATTATTATATATATTATATGTATTTATTATTCCTTTAAAATATAGAATGTTAAATTTTTGCCAGTTCGCTCAAAAGATCTTTTGTAGCTGTATCGCATGCCGTTTTTAATATGTCTTCATACCTGTCATGGAATCTTTCAAATGCCTCTATCAGCCGTTTGCCTTTTTCTGTAAGGACAGTATTCCCTTTTTCAGCTCCGCCTCTGTGGGTGATTATTATCTTGAAACCTAATAAAGATTCAATTTCTTTAAGCTTGCTCCAGCTTTTCCTATAATTAAATCCGATCTCTTTCATTGCATTGTTAAGAGTGCCTGTTTCATTAATCGCTTTCAACAGCCTCATCTGACCGTAACCGAGAATTCCTTTCTCCTCTGCTGTTTCGATCCATATTTTGTAATTGAATCTTATGTTTATCTCGTTATTGTTCATATCGCGCTCCTTTTAAACAATGAGATTTCATTTATTTATAGCCCGGGGAATAGAACCCTTTCGCTATGCGTATAAATATTAAAATTCGTGCTTCGTGCAAATCCGATCAGTGTGATCCCGTTCTCCTCTGCCAGTTCAATAGCCTTCTGAGTCGGCGCGCTTCTTGATATTATCATTTGAATGCCTGCATAAATCACTTTAAGCACGATCTCTGATGAAATTCTTCCGCTTGTCAGAATAACCTTATCTGAAAGTTTCTCTTTTGACAGGTATAGATTACCTATCGTTTTATCAAGCGCGTTATGTCTGCCGATATCTTCACGCATAACAAGTATTTTCTCACCGTTGGATATTGCTGCGCTGTGAACGCCGCCTGTAGCTAAAAACAGCTCTGACGATTTATTGAACTCGTTCATCAGAGCTGATATCTGCTGATTTGTTATTGAAACATTATGCTCAAATATATTTATAAAATCTTTTTTTGCGAATAGAAGTGTGCCCGCTCCGCATCCAACAGGCTTCATCTTAGAAAATATCATGTCTTTGACTATTGAATTGTCGTCGAGCTCGATATGCATTATGTTTTTGCTCTCTTCAAATTGAAGGCTCTTCAGACCGTTTGTGCCTGTGATTATGCCGGAGGTAAGAAGATATCCCGCAGTGAGTTCTTCCAAATAGCCGGGAGAGCATGATAAAGAACTTATGTTCTTGAAATTTATGGACAGGTGAAGATTGATCTCATTTACCACCTCGTCGCTGATCTCTGATCTTAATCCGGTCCTGAATTTAATAATGTTTCTTTTGGATGACATTTCCATAGTTTATATCCTGTTATACATCTTTTTGAGTTTTGAGAATTTCAATTGCCATGTCAATGTCTTTATGAGTATTGATGTTTATAAAATTTCTCCGTATTTCCTCGGTGTTTTCAAGATCCCAGTAAAATACTTTCACGTTGCTGAAGAAACTTCTTACGGATAGGTCTTTTGTGTTCTGAATATGATGTGCCAGTTTTTCCGCGACTTTAACCGAATAGATCGAATGAAGCGGTTCGAAAAATTCTCCGATCCTGGGAACAATTATATCACAGCTTTGTTTCCTGAATTGAACTATCTCATCAATAACAAGCCTTTCGCTGATGAAAGGCATATCGCAGGGTAATAAAAAAACAAATTCAGTTGAAGAATTTACAAGCGCAGAATGTATCCCGCCGAGCGGTCCGATGTTTTTATATACATCTGAGAATACTTTCAAATTCTTCAGATCGTCAAATCTGTTATGACTGTTAGCTATAAGAATGGTTTCAAGAAAATACTTTTCAGATAATCTGATTATTTTCTCCAGGTTTGAATGCTGCCCTATCTCAATAAGAGCTTTATTCTCGCCGTTGAGCCTTTTGCTCTTTCCGCCGGCCAGAATTGCGCAGGATATGTCGCAGCTTTTTTTTATCATCGCAACAATATAACAAAACAAGAGTGTCATTTCAAAAAATAATTTTTGTAAAATAACATCTATACCGTGTTAAATATCACAATTTTATTGACAATAGTAAATTAATTATTTAAACTTAAAATAAATTATTAGAGGTATAATATGTTCTGTAAAAATTGCGGAAAAGAAGTTCCAGATCAGGCAGCAGTCTGTATTCATTGCGGGGTCAGCGTCTCTCAAACAAACAAAATTAATTCAAGTGGAGAAAGAAAAATGTTCTGTAAAAATTGCGGAAAAGAGGTTTCAGATCAGGCGGCAGTCTGTATCCATTGCGGAGTGGCTATTCAAAATTCGGTAGTTGACCCGAATGCAAAATCAAAGATAATCGCAGGATTATTGGGAATATTTTTAGGAGGCTTTGGAATTCACAGATTTTACCTGGGATACACCGGAATAGGCGTTGCTCAGATAATCGTTTCTATCGTTACCTGCGGCGTGGGTGGTATCTGGGGATTTATCGAAGGGATAATGATATTGGTCGGTTCTATGGACACTGACGCTTCCGGGGTTAAGTTAAAAGATTAAAAGCAGTTATATAGGCATCAAAAATTGAATTTGATTTCTTAAAATCCAATATATTATAATTAAAAAAAGTATGAGCAGTGTTTCATTCTTTGAAAGTTGAATAAATGGTATCGAAATTCCTGTAGCGCTTTTTATCACCAGAGATATGAAGTTATAAAATAAGTATGGTAAGAATAATAATGCTAATTTATTGAATTTATATAACCCGAAAAGATTCCCTCGAAGTGTTTCATCAATTCCTCTAACCGTTCCGCAACCCGGACAATAAGTACCTGTAAAATAATACCACGGGCAGGGCGGATAAAAGTTACTTGAAGCCAATGGAAAATTACTAAGAAGTAAAAACGCGAATAGAGAGCCAATTAAAATTAGACTAAGTACTATAATAGATATTTTTCTTTCTACAAAAGAAATTATATACGATCTTTGATACTTCATGAAACATAACCTGATTATCTAGAACTCACCCGCTACAACTAATATGACAATGTAAATTACTGAAACTGTCAGTCCTGAAACCATAGCCCAAATCGACCATGACTGGGCCTTTTTACTTGCTTCTATCGCTCCTTGAATATCTCCTGCAGCAACTTTACCATTCACAGATGCCGCGTGAACAATAGAAATTATTCCAAAAGGTACACAGCAAAAGATAGTTACCAGAATTGCCTGAACCAAATGGGTTTTGATTACTACGGCCTGGTTGTTCGAAGAGCTCGAAGCCACCGCACTTTGATTCGTATCTACACCGCATTTTGGACAAAATCTTATCCCGGCATCAAGAGATTGCCCACAACTTTTACAGAACGACATGTTTGACTCCTTAATTAATTATTTATCAATCCCTGCTCACTAACGAATTTTAATTCATGAATACTAATAGTAATCCTAAGCACACTACACCCATAATTATACCAAAAATAGCTCTCCCTAATCCGTGTTTTGTTTTATGTTTTTTTATATCGTATATTGCGCAAATTCCGAATATAATTGCAAACGGCGCAAATACAATTAATGGAGAAAGTAAACCACAGTATCCCGCTGCTATTGCCCACCATGATCTCCCCACCGGTAATAATAATCTCATTACTGCATCAGAATCTTCTTTTACAACTATATTCGGGGCAGATCCTATAGCTAAACCGCAATTAGAACAAAACTTTTTTTCTTTTTCTACTTCTTTCCCACAACTTGGACAAAACAATCTCCCTCCTACTATTTTTTCTCTTTTTTAATGCCATTTGCGATCAAATTTCAATAATTTAATACACTTCCTATTTCAAATCAAGGAAATAATCACACGATTTCTTACAGAATGCCGCCGCCAGCAACTAAACGAAAAAAACCTAGAATTGCTGCAATACTACATAAAACAATCCCCGCAGTGGCTGTACTTTTAGAATTTTCATCAGCCACAGAAATAGCTATTGCACTAATAATTATACCCAGAACTGAAAATGGTATATTTATCCAATTCAATGCTCCTAAACAAGGAATAAAACCCACAAGCATTCCTAATATTGCAAGAATACCCCAAATCAAACTAACAATATGCATAGCTTTTTCTCCTAATAAAATTTGTAATGTTTATACCTGCAAAAATCAAAAACGCAAATGAATTCAATAATAATAGACTGAATAAAGTCAGAGATATCTTATTTAAATAAATTGCCTGCCTGAGATCACCTTTCGAAATCGCAATAGAAGCACGGGTCATTCCGCATAAAATACAGTGTCCATCTCCATGTCCAGAACTAAGCATACAACTAATTTTCATGAAAAATTCATCGGGTAGTATGAAAATGGAGCATGCGGTAATTATCGAAATAGCTGATAAAATCCACCAAACTATTTTTATAGAAATTTTCAATTCCACCAAATTTACAAATCTCCCATCTTCATAAATAATTTATAAGTATTTTGGAAATATTACCGTTTTTATCAGAATAAATCTTCCAAAGTATTTTCAATTTTTCACTAGTCATGTATAACCCTAACTCGCCATTGGGAGAAATATTATAATTAAAAATGACTTCGATATCAGGCCCGTTAAGGCTTACTGAACTTGGCAATACACTCTCTTTGAGACTAATTTCATTTATGCTGAAATAAGGATTAAAATGCACGAGCATCCTCGGTAATTTTATTTCAAGCTGATCTTTTCCTATTATTGAGCGTTTCACTTTCACTGATGTATTATTCATAACAGAATTATAAAATTCTTCCTTCTTCATTCCTAAGGCTAAAAGTTGTTTTTCAAGATTCTGAAGAGAACTCTTATTCTCGCTGAAGCGATCAAAGGAATTTTTAAGATAGTTGATTTTAAAATCATTCTGATCTATCCATGATATCAGATCATCGGTTATTATTATAGCTCTGGCAGAAACTATATCCTCAATACTGTTCTTCTCTTTTCCGTAAATCGAAAAATCTATTTCTACATCCCCGAAATCAGCAGTTGTATAAGCTTCAATATTGTTAATTGTCGTGTTTACTTTAATTACTTCATAGTCATCTTTAAACATATCGGTGAAATGCAGGCATAAAAATATCCTCACATTTGAAAGTTTAATATCAGAACGGTTTTTTACTTTAATATTGAGCTTTTTAGAATCTAAAAAAGTTGGAGTCGCGATTAGATCAAGAAAAGATTTTTCCTTGAATATCATATTAAAACTTTCCGGCAAATAAGTCTCGCAATGAGACATATCTGATACAAGATAATCGTAAATATCCTGGTTGCCCCGTCTGAAAAAATGCTGAAGGATTTCTTCTTTAGATCTTTGGTAATTATTTTGATCGTGTGCTATCAAAGCTTTTTGAAAATTCGGGCTGAAGAAGCCAAAACCTTCCATTATTGATTTGTATATTTTAATTATATACATTCCCTCAGCGGTTTTTCCTAAATAAGATCTTTGTTTATAAGAATTTAGCATATCGAGCAGATATATGCTCTGCTTAGGATATTCGGCAGATGATTGATTATAATAATTTAGAGCTTTTGCCTCGTCTCCTTTAAGCATATAATAGCTTCCAAGAAGTAGAAGGGCCGGAGCGGTTTTGTTTGGATATCTGTTTATGTAGTCATCAAGAATCTCTTTAGCTTCCGTTAAAAAATCTCTTTTAATTTTTTCCTGTCCATCAATTTCATTTCTTTCTTTGTCTTCCAACAGAATTAGGCAGAAAGACTTAAGCAATTTTGATTCCATGTCGTCAGAATATATAGATAAAGTTTGATCAAGGCTTATTATAGCAGATTCGGTCTGTCCCCCATGTATCTGAAGATAGGCAGCGTCTCTGTAAATACAGACCCTATCCCACTGCTCCATATATTTTAAATAAATCGGGGTGTAAAACTCCAGATATTTAATATAGTCTTCCCGTATATCAGAGATTGCTTCTTTTACGCTTGATTCAATGTCGTTCTGATTCTTGATTACGGCTATTGAATTCAATCCCATATCAATGAAAGAAGTTACAGTTTTTTGATTGAAGCCTCCTGAAGCATACGATGCGGTTAATTTTGAACCGTCATCAACCAGAACTCCGCTGAGCTTTGAAAATGTGTCCCAAGTTTTTTGTACCTGTTCAAGATCTTCCTCTGCTTTGTATAATTTGCTCAATATAGGAAGCAGCTTGGCCTTTGCTTCAACTATATCAGGAGCGACTTTGCCGTAATCTTGCCTGGCAAGGAATTCAAAGAATTCATCAAAACTTTTTGATTCTTTTTGAGCGATCTCAAGTCCGTGAATTATTCTAATCGTTTCCTGGAGATCATAATCACTTGAATCTTTTTGAATTTCTTTTTCAAAAACATCTTGAATTTTTTGGATAGCTTCGGGTTGCTTGTCTTCTGTTTTCTTACTTAAAGACACAAATACAATCGCTGCCACTAAAATTAATGCACCTACAAAAACTATTATTTTAAGTTTTGATTTTATTTTAACTGCCCTAAGTTATTTACTGAAACTTCATTATGAATCAGAAAGTAAACTTCTTACTGTTTAGGATTAGGCCCGTATTTATTATCCCCGGGTTCACTGTCAAGAACAGACAGAACAAATAGCCATATCCATCCGATTATGGGAAGGAATACCAGAAGCCACATCCACCCGCTTTTTCCAACATCATGAAGCCTCCTGAATATTACAGCCCAACCAGGTATCATTACTGCCAAAGCATAAAGAATATATATTGGCCCGTAGCCGACAAGTTCAATCGCTATTCCAAGAACATTGTCAAGAATCATCGCAACTATTCCGAAAATCATATTGAATAAAACAAACATCCAATACTCTTTTCTCCTTGCCCTTCCGCTAAAGTCTGCGTACTTCCTCATTACTTCCATATACCAGTTCATTTTAAACCTCCTCTGTTACAATTTTATTTTATAAAACCGTTAATAATTCCAATCAACTGTCTGTTGTTCAAAATCTTCGTTTTCAAAACCATCAGAGCCGTCTCCGTAAACATACACTGTCGTATCATCTATTTCAAATTCATAACCATTTGGAGTGATTATCTCATTTTGCAAATCCCATTTAGAAGGTGCAACATTATTTTGTGAATAATATGTTGCTGCGTATTGTGCGACAGTAGCCGCAAAATTTATAGCAACTTTTTCTTTTGAAGATCTGATGTAACTATTATACGCAGGTATGGCAATAGCTGCAAGAATTGCTAATACAATCGGAATCCCTATTACTAGACCTAGAACAAGTAGTACTATTTTACCACCTCCACTTTTTACTACTACTTTCGGTGGTTGTTGCGCAGTACTGCCTGATTGTGTATTTGCTCCGCAATTCGCACAAAATTTTACTCCTTCATTTACTTCTTTTCCGCAACTTGCACAAAACATTTATTCCTCCACTTGATTTGAATTATTAGTAAGTTGAAGTTTCCCATAAACATTTATTGTGGTTCAGATTAGAAAGGCACACTTTTAAAAGCATATAAACTTACCATTTAATAACAATTAACTTTTCTATTTGTCGATTTTTTTTACAATTTAAATCTAATGTGATTTAATTTTTTAATCAAGACAATTTTTTAATATTTATTAATTAAAAAATGCCTTCGAATATCGAAGGCATTTCTTTTGTTTAATACTTTGAATAAGCTTAGTTTTTGCTGTATTCTTTGTTGTTGGTCATGAACGCAACGATCAAACCTGCCAGAAGGAATGCTGCTCCTGTGAGGAAAGTGTAATTCGGTGCAGTTACAGGATTAGAATCCTTATAATAAGCAGCGATCTGAGTGCCAACAATTCCTGCTGTTGACCATGCTGTTAATAATGTGCCATATACAATTGCCATATTCTTCGGACCGAAAACGGTTGTAACAAAAGAAGGAGCTGTACCGAATCCGCCGCCGTAACAGAGAAGTATATAGCATACAAGAGCACCAAATAACCATGGATTAGATACTTGGGTTAGCAATACGAACACTATTATCTGAGAACCTAATATTAATCTGAAAGCTTGAGCTCTTCCGATCTTGTCAGAAAGACCGCCCCAAAAGAAACGACCAACGCCATTGAATAAAGAACTAATTGCTATCAGCCATGCACCTGCATCTCTTAATGTTTCTGCATCAACTTTTGGATTTATGTTCTTCATGAGATCCTGGATTAACGGCGATTGAAATCCGATAAACATTATACCTGCAGTGATGTTGCAGAAAAAGAAGAACCATATTTTCCAGAAAGGTCCAGAAAGTATGCTTTGCTTAACCGTAAGATTACTTTGAGCGTTTGATGAAGTAGTAGGAGCGGGTGGTGTATAGCCTTCAGGTACAAAACCTACCGGTGGGTTTTTAAAAAATTTAGCTGCGAATAAACCTAATCCTCCAAGCACTATACCAATGATGATAAACACCATTTGATAATCCGTATCGATATATTTTTTTGTAATAGGATCCTGACCATCCGAAAATACGCTAAAAAGAATAGGGCCTATAATCTTGCTCATGAAAAGAGCGCCGAGCCCGAATCCCATTACGACCATACCGGTGATGAATCCTTTTTTATCCGGGAACCATTTAGCTGCGGTAGCAACCGGAGTAACATATCCCAGTCCGAGTCCTATACCGCCTATTACGCCAAGTCCAAGATATATAATTGACAAATTTGGCTTATCCATTCCAAGAGCAATACCTCCGATTATCCATCCAAGACCGTAAAGGATAGCACCGGACATAGCAAGCTTGCGAGGACCAAATTTAGGTAGAATGAAACCACCTAACATAGCACTTAAACCTAAGAAGCAGATAGCTAATGAAAGTATCCATTGAACTTGGGACTGTGTCCATACATTTCCTTTGGCTGCTTTAAGCTCATCTTTTACTGATTTTATGGTTTCTTCTGCTGCTTTTACCGCGTTTTCTGCAGATGCCTTTTTTGCATTCGCTTCAGTTATGACTGTTTCTGAAGCTGAAAGTTGTGCTTCAGCCGCTGTGATCATTTCCAGTTTTGCCTTTGTAGGTTTTTTTCCTGCATCGGCTTTAACCGTTTCAAGATTTGTTGTTGAACTTACATTTAATGATAACGCATCTTTCAATGCTACTTCAGCAGATTTGAATGTTTCCAGTGTTAAGATTGAATCTTGTCTAGCAGTCTCAAGATTTTTACTAATCGCGGTAACTCCAGCAATTTCTTTTGATCTGTCGATCAGAGGATTCTGAAAGAAACTCCATGCATAAATAGTACCCAGAGTGATCTGTAGTACCGTACCCATTATGGCTATCAGCCAACGGTTTCCGCTTTTTTCTGCCATTTTTTCTCCTTGTTTTTAGTTTATTGTCTTTATTCTTTAAGCTTTTTCTAGTTTACAAGCACAAACTTTGTATTCAGGTATTTTCGCGATCGGGTCAAGCGCATTGTTGGTCAATTGGTTTGCAGGCGCTTCCCAGAAATGGAAAGGCACAAAGGCTGTTCCGTTCGGAATTCTTTTCGTGATGAACGCTTTAGTAGTGATCGTTCCTCTTCTTGTAGTAACTTTGACCATTTCAGAATTCTTAACCCCGATTCTCTCCGCATCTTCAACAGATATCATTACATGAGGTCCGGCGAGATTGTTCAGACCTTCAGATTTCCTCGACATGGTTCCTGTATGGAAGTGCTGCAGTATCCTTCCTGTAGTTAAGTATGTCGGATATTCTGCATCCGGCATTTCGGCAGGATCTTTGAACGGTATCGCGAACATTGTTCCGAGACCTTTAGTGAATTTTCCTATATGAAGCACAGGCGTTCCCGGATGTTCTTTCGTCGGGCACGGCCAGTGAAGTCCCATCCTTCCGATCCTTTCATAGCTCATTCCTGCGTATGAAGGTGTTACTGAAGTGATTTCATTGAAAATATCTTCAGCTTTTGTATAGTTCCAGTTAAGACCCATTTTATTGGCGATCAGCTGATGGATCTCCCAGTCGTGTTTAGCCGATCCCGGAGCTTTAACTGCCGGATTCAGCTTCTGAACTCTTCTTTCTGTGTTCGAGAAAGTTCCTTCTTTTTCAGCATAAGTCGTAGCCGGAAGAACTACATCGGCGAATTTTGCAGTTTCGGTCATGAATATATCCTGAACTACAAGAAAATCAAGTTTTTTCAAAGCTTCTTCTGCGTGATGAAGGTCAGGATCAGAGATCATAGGGTTTTCGCCCATGATGTAAAAGGCTTTCATTTTTCCTTCGTGAGCTTCATCAAAAGCCACTGTCATCGGTTTGCCAGGTTTATTGTTCAGTTTTACCTGCCAGAAATTCTCCATTTTTGCCTGTGCGTCCGCATTGGCTACCTGCTGGTAAGCAGTATAGACGTTCGGAAGTCCGCCCATATCGCAGGCGCCCTGTACATTGGACTGACCTCTTAACGGATTAACTCCGCCGCCCGCCTTTCCCATGTTTCCGCAAAGCATCTGAAGGTTTGCAGTAGTTTTAACGTTGTCAACGCCTGTTGTATGCTGTGTGATACCCATTGCATAATAAAGCGCGGCTGCTTTTGCTTTTCCGAAAAGTTCAGCTATTTCTTCCAGCGTTTTTGCAGGGATACCTGAAATTTTTTCTACATATTCAGGTGTGAATTTTTCAAGTTCTTTTTTCAGAGCTTCAAAACCTTCCGGCTCAACTCTTGAAGCTATAAATTCTTTGTCTTCCCATCCGTTCTTTAGAATGACATGCATCATTCCGTTCATAACGGCAACGTCTGTTCCGGGTCTCTGACATGCGTAGATCGTAGCAAAATCAGCCATTTTTATTTTTTTGGGATCTATTACGATAAGTTTTGTTTTTCCTTCGACTGCAGCCTGTTTCAACCTTGCTGCTATAATAGGATGCGCTTCCGATGTGTCTGAACCAATTATTAGAGCAACATCTGATAATTTAATACCGTTGATATCGTTAGTCATAGCTCCAGAACCGAATGATGCGGCCAGACCGGCCACGGTAGAGCTATGTCAGAGGCGCGCGCAGTGATCGACATTGTTCGTTCCGATCCCTGTCCTGATTAATTTCTGGAATGTATAGTTCTCTTCGTTCGTAACTTTCGCAGACGCCATTCCCATAATTGAATCCGCGCCGTATTTCTCTTTAACTTCAGTCAGTTTTGTTGCTACAAGCTCGATCGCTTCTTCCCATGAAGCTTCCCTGAACTGTCCGTTCTCTTTGATTAAAGGAGTCGTAAGCCTGTCAGGATGACCTACGAAATCAAATCCGTATCTTCCTTTAACGCAGAGCATACCTTTATTCGTAGGAGCGTCCTCAACGCCTCTGACCTTAACGATCTTATTTGTTCTCGGGTCAACATGTAGCTCAAGTTTGCAGCCTACGCCGCAGTACGGACATACGCTTTCGACTTTCTTCAGATCCCACGGTCTTCCTTTTCCGCGTGCGTTTTTATCCACGATCGCGCCGACAGGGCACATCTGTGAACATTCACCGCACTGTACGCAGGTTGATTCACCCATCTTTTTGTCAGTATCAAAAACTATCTCGGTATGATGTCCTCTGTGACCGAAATCAAGTACCTGATTCACGACGGTAGTATTACATGCCGCAACGCATCTTCCGCATGAAATACATTTATTTCTTTCAACATAAACGAATTCGGATGATGTATCGAATTCTCTGTTGATCTCGCCGTACTGAACTGATGCTCTTTCGATCCCGAGAAAGTAAGCGGCATCCTGCAATTCACAGTTGCCGTTCTGCTCGCAGGCCAGACAGTCGTGAGTACCTGATGAAAGCATCAGATCTATCACAAGCTTCTGCGCATTTAGTGCGCTCTGTGAAACTGTATTGACTACCATTCCGTCTCTTACGGGAACAGAACATGATGTCTGCAATCCCCTCATTCCTTCGATCTCAACCACGCAGGCACGGCATTTTCCAGCCGCTCCGACTTTTTCGTGGTAGCAGAGATGCGGAATGTAAACTCCATTGGCAATAGAAGCCTGAAGAACAGTCTGTCCTTCTATCGCTTCCACAAGCTTGCCGTTAATGGTGATTTTCATACTGACTCCGGATAATTTATTTTAGTAATTTTTTGAATTCATCATTGAATTTTTCATACATGGCTTTGATAGGCATAGCGAAAGCCTGTCCGGTAGGACACAGCGTCGAACCCGCTTCATTGACCGATCCGATTATTCTCACCATGTTGTCAAGATCATCCTGCTTAGCCTGACCTTTAAGAAGTTTTCCCAGTATTTTTACGATAGTATGAGATCCTTCTTTGCACGGCGTACATTTTCCGCAGCTTTCGTGTGCATAGAACTTTATAGTTCTGTAGGCTATTTCAGGTATTGAAAACTCTTCGTTTATTACCATGATACCGCCGGAACCGAGCATGGTGCCTTTTTTGATACATGAATCATAATCCATGTTAAGTCCGTCAAGTTCATCCGCTTTAAGGATAGGGACGGATAGACCGCCTACGATAACCGCTTTGATCTTTCCTTTTGCTCCGCCGGCAGCCTCGAGAAGCTTCTTGAACGGAACTCCCATCGGATACTCATAAACTCCGGGTTTATTTACGCATCCGCTTACACCGAAAAGCTTAAATCCTGTATTGTTTTCATATCCGAATTTTTTGAATTCATCAGCGCCTTTTTCGATGATGAAGGGAACGCTTGCCAGAGTTTCAACGTTGTTCACGATGGTCGGGCATCCGTACAAGCCTGCAACTGCAGGGAACGGAGGTTTCATTCTGGGCTGTCCTCTTTTTCCTTCGATAGATTCTATAAGCGCTGTCTCTTCTCCGCAGACATAAGCCCCTGCGCCTCTGTGAACTATTATATCAAAATCGCCTGTCTTTTTGTCATCTTTTGCTTCTTCTACGGCTTTATCGAGAATATCGGCTATCCAGTCGAATTCTCCTCTGATATATATAAATCCGAGTTTTGATCCTATTGCTTTTGCCGAAATGATCATTCCCTCAATAAGCAGATGAGGGTCGTATTCCATGATCTGTCTGTCTTTGAAAGTACCCGGTTCGCCTTCGTCTGCGTTGCATACGAGATAGACCGGTTTTCCGGTGCCTTTTGCAAGAAATCCCCATTTAACTCCGGCCGGAAATCCCGCTCCGCCCCTGCCCCTGATAGCTGATGTTTTAACTTCATTCAAAATTGCCGCAGGTTCCATCGTAAGCGCTTTTTCAAGAGCTTTATATCCGCCGTTCTTTTTATATACTTCGATCGATGTCGAATTTTTTACCCTTCTGTTCTTAAGAAGTGCATTACACTCAGTACCGCCGAAATAAACAGGTTCTTCGGGTTTTGGTAAAACACCTTTCTTTAATGAGTCAAAAAGAACTTTTGTTTTTTCAATTGTCATATTCTCGAAATAGACATCATTTACCTGAATAACGGGACATGTTCCGCAGGAAGCCAGACATTCGACTTCATCGAGCGTAAATAAACCGTCAGAAGTTGTTTCCCCCGGATTTATTCCAAGCTCCTTTTTTGCAAAATCGAAAACTTTTACCGCTCCCATCAAAGTTGCCGGAATGTTCGTATCGATCTGAATATGATACCTGCCGACTTTCTTTGTGTTGTACATCGTATAATAAGTCGCTACACCATAGGTTTTACCGGAAGTTACCCCGACGATCCTTGAAACTTCGTCCATATCATCTTCGGACAAATAGTTTCCGTGCGCTTTTTGAGCAAGCATCATAGCCGGCATTAAAGCCGATTCTTTCTTTGGATATCTGTCTTTAAGCTTCAGTATCCTGTCGATTATTTTTTGTTCAAGCATGTTCGCTCTCCCTTCATAATGTTTGTTTCTATTTTAAGACCATTTCTATTATCATCATTGTGAAATATTTCACATATAATAAGATATGGAAAAATATCTTTAAAAACCGTGTTTGTCAATTTCAAAATTTATAATCTTTAAACAAAAAAACCCGGTTCTACCCGGGTCTTTTTCTGTGATAATTTAATATTATTTTTTAACCGCCGGTAAAGGTACCTGGAAAAGCCCGCGGAGGTCTTCCGAAGAAGAAAGAAGTGTCTGAATACCTGGAGCCGTATCGTCGTCTGCCCATATTCTCCACTGATAAATTTCGCCGGGGACAAGCTCTGAATAAAGCACTGGTGCTGATCCATCGAAATTGTATTCAATACTCGTTTCCGCAGCTCCGATAAAAGCGTGGTTTATTGTTCCGTCCGGCTCAAATCCTCCCCATATCCTGTTTCCGTTGATGTCACTTACTTCTATTATCCACTGTTTTGTTGAAGAATATGACGACATCTTTGTCCACACAAATGTCGGAACGATGGAATCTGCCATGAAAGCATATATTGAATCAGCAGGGTTTGTAGGAGAATTCTGAATTATCGCCCCTGTCAGTGTAAAGTCGAGTACTGTCCCGCTGTCTGTCGGAAAAGTAAGTTCCAGTGCACCGGGATTTTTGAACAGCCAGTCGGGATCGATAACATTATCATCATTTTTAAGTGAAGCCCATATCATAAAATCACCGTCGGGAATATTATCTATCGTATAATTATTGGATGAATCCGTACTTACAGTCAAACCGGGTATCGCATCAAGGGTCTTTATGTCCCTGAATACTATATCTGTAGGTTTGGCAACGCCTCCGGCAATGAAACTTGTCGATCCGGATATTGATGAGCCCGCATAAGTTTCAACAAGTACAGCAACTGAATCCTGAGGAGTACCTGCGTATAAAGTCGAAGAAACAGCCGCGCTTTGTTTGTATCCCGCCTTAAAAGCTTCAATATTGTAGCTTCCGAGCGGCAAGTTAAAGACTACGAAATATCCGTCCGGGCCTGAAACTCCTGAATATCTATTGAAATCCGCAGCGTTTTCAGCTATTATCAGAACATTATTCACCGCAGGCTCTACTTTACCTTCGATATATCCCGCGCCGGCCAACGGATTTTCATTAAGAAATCTGACCTGAGCGGTCGTATCCTGATAAGAAACGAAGAACGGGATAGGCGTAACATTTGGAGCAGGCGACGGATCGAATCCCTGAGCGGTTACTTCGAGATAATAATTTCCCTCTTCAAGCTCGAAATAGCATGCCCCTTCAGAGTTTGTCAGATCTCTTATAACCGACTGATTTGTTTCTGCGTCGTAAACAACAACATTAGAGTTTGACACATCTATCGTATCCGGAACTGTATCTATGATCACTTTACCTTTCACAACAACTTTCAGTATCGTGTCCGGTGCGGGTGCTGACGGTTTATCTTTGTCGTCGTCAGAACATCCTGTGATATAAATTGCCGCCATTGCCGCGAGCATTAGAACTAAGCTTAATTTTTTCATAAATACCTCTCCTATTTTCGAATTACTTAATGATCTTGCAAAACTTCTACTGTGATCGGCGACTCTTTAGTAGAATTTTTCGCCACTACTTTAAAGAACATTTTTGAGTTTCCGGATACATTTGTATAAGTGTATTCGCTTACAGTAACATTCGTCAGCAGCGAATATGTTCCGTAGGGAGTTGAGCATGAATATATATCGTAGTTCGTAGCGCTGACTGAATCATCCCAATTCATAAATATGTTACCGCTGACAACGGTAATAGTTACATTCGGAACAGGAGGAACGATGTAAAGTCTTACATTCCATGCCGATGAGTAGTCACCTGAAGCTGAATCAATATTACTTCTTACTTTCCAGTAATATGTACCCGCCGCCATATTTACTCCGGGTGTAAATGTGCTTGAAGTAATTGTCTGATCGATCTCGGGCGAACTGAAATCTGAATTATTGTCAGCAATTATCTTGTATGAAGTTGCTTCTGTTACATCGCTCCAGTCGAAAGTTGGAGTAAGATCAGTTGTGCTGCTTGAATTTGACGGAGAAACCAGCACCGGTACAGGTATCGGGAGCACAGTTAGGGCTACCGGTTTTAACAATGCGGGAGAATCCGGATCATTTGAATTGACTGCAATATTAGCCTTATGAAGTCCAACAGATAAACCGGCAGAGCTGATCCCTACAGAAACAGACTGCGAACGCGACGGTGAAACCGTACCGCTGGAAGGATTAAGAGTGATCCATTTCGGGACAGGATTAAATCTGATAGCAAACAGATTATTCAGATATGATGAGCCGCTCGAAACCATGCTTGCATCGGTTCCTGTCGAATTCTCGATACCGACCGTACAAAAGTACGGGTTGATCTGCTGATAATGGAATTCAACAACTCCCGTTTTATACAAAATAACCTGGAAAGTATTGTTGTTGGTCGTTCCGATATTAGCTATGTTGTTGTATTGAACGATAAATCTTTCGTTAGATGAATCATAATAATAGAATATGTTTCCCTGCAACGAAGGATTAAGGTCTGTCCAATATGGACATATAATATCGTTCGGTTCATTTGTGTTTGGAAGTATCTGAGGAATATAATGGTTTACATTTCCGAAAGTGATAAATCCGTTCGATGAAATTTTAACTGTCGAGTAAATATTTCCGTAAAAATTAAAATTGAATCCGATACTTACTGCAGAAGAAAGGGCTTCGTCCTCCAAGGTCGGGATCTGAGTTCCCGTTCCGGAAATATCGAACCAGTAGTAATCCGGTCCGGTCGGATCATTGCTGTCTTTCCAGAAATAGTTATAGTTATCCGGTCCGCCGCTGTTCTTGTAAACATCTGATATCAGATAGTTTGAACTTAATGAATAATACAAATTTCCCAATCCGTTATTGTTGATCGTAAAACCCTGCGAAGAAGTTCCGCCGGGGTAAACCGAAACTTTAAGCGTATCTGTTGACGATAAAGCTATATCCGGGACAACGCCGCTTCCGGTTACCACAAGCGAATCAAGGGGACTAGAAGTGTCTGAAGACGTTATAGTTATAAAACCATCATAACTTCCAGCCGCTATCGGCGAGAAAGCAAGATTATAAGCAATGCTTGAACCAGGATTGATTGAATACTCAACATAATTTTTCAGAAATTTGGAAACTGCATCATCGTATTTTACCGCTTCGCTGACAGTATATCCGGCTATCGTAGTGATAGTTCCTGTCATTTTTTCTATCGAATGCGTATTGTAGATCGTGAAACTCCTTACCGAACTGTCTCCCAAAGTAACGTTACCGTAGGAAATCGAAGAAGGAGATAGAGAAAAAGTTCCGTCAGTAATAATATCTGAAGGATAAACCTTTACGGCCAAGCCGTCAGAGATATAAGATTCGTTGAAAGCGATTTCCAGGCCGTCAGTTCCCCCCTGGTTTTCGATCCCGACCGTACATCCATCAACATACTCGCGCATGGTTTTATATTGAAAATATATTTTCCCGTCCGCGTTTAATATTACCTGAAAAGTGTTGCTGAGATTACCCCCGTAAAAAACTACATTATCGAACTGGACAATAAACCTGCTGTTAGCACTGTCATAGTAGTAAAACACTGCCCCGCTCTGGTCTGCAGGATCCAGATCTTCCCAGAAAGGCGCGATAACCCCGTTCGGTGAATCAAGAAAAGGTATCGGGTCGTTTTCGTATTTCACGTCTCCGCCGCTGACGAAACTCAGATAACCTTTGCTGAATACATCCACAGAAGTATAGGTTGTGCCGTAAAAGTCAAAACTCATACCCATATTTACTGTCTGCCTGTCCCACTCTCCCATGTACATATTTGTTCCTATAGAAGATATATCATACCAGCCGTAAACAGGGCCGCCAGTTTCGTTAGAATCTATCCAACTGTAACCGAAAGCATCGGGTCCTCCGGAGCCTTTATCGATAGTTGAAAAAACCGATATTGCTACTGACAAGATCAACATAAAAATTATTTTCTTCATTTCTCCCTCCGCCGGGTTAATTTGTCTGTTCAGTATAATATAACCGATGAATAAATTGAAGTCAATTCTTAAAATATAAAATTATGCTGTTGACATGTATCGGAATATTTACTATATTATAGTCAGGTGTAATGGAAAGCGCTGAGAAAAGAAAACTGAACGATAATTAAATTAAGGAGGCGGTTTAAAAGGAAAAATTAAAAAAGTAATTGATTTTGTGCTTTGATGGGTCCACGATCAGAGCGGGTTTTTAAAACAAATACCAAAGAGAGGTGATTGAAAAATGAAAAAAGGTATGACATTAATAGAGCTTCTGGTGACAAGCCTTATACTGTCTTTCGGAATGGCGTCGCTTCTATACAGTTTCGTAACCTGTCACAAAATAATTCTCCAAAACGCGCACAACCAAAACGCTATGCTCATCATCAATGAACATTTTGAGGCTGTGCAAAACAGGGAAAGCCCGGCCAGTGCGCTAACCTACATTGCGCAGTTCACCGAGCCTCAGAAAGTAACCACAACGCTTAACACCGGCATAGATCAGGTGTACTATATAAGCATGAGAACCGGCGCGAATGTTGAACCGTTCCCAGGTGAGTTTTTGAATACTGTAGAAGCAACAGTTACATGGAACGGAGGAGGGCCGGTAAACACTTTATCACTTGCAATGGTGACTAATGAGCCTGAATTAACGATATTGCCACCACCCTAAAACAAAGAACTACGGAGGCGTAATATGACAAAAGCAAAAAACAAAGGATACACACTCATAGAAGTTCTTGTGGTGGCCCTACTTACCAGCGTGGTAGGAATTGGCGTGATGAACGCTTTGGTTGCTTCGAACAGGATCCTTATTGAGAGCACCAGACAATCTTTCTATGATTTCCAGGTTAATTTTGTTCTCGAAGCGATCTCAAGAGATATTAAGCAGGGATACAGGATCCAGCTGCCTTCCACATATAGCGAATCAATAAAAATCACAAGAAGAAATCCAGTAGGGAATGTTGACGAGATCACCGAGTGGAGTTTCACAAAAGTAAATACCGAGAAGGATTACGGAACATACCCCACAAGAAAAGCACATGACGGAACCGTGACAGTTTACTCAATACCGGGACTTGAAGGCAAGAATGAAAAAATCATGAAAGCGTACTTCACTTTTCCGACCGGATACACAGGAACTTTTAAACCGTCTAAATATTTTGGCGTAAATGTGATCGTAGAAGGAAAATTCTATACTGGCTCTTCATCAACAGAATGGGAAGCTAAAACGCAAAATACCATCTATTGCAGACAGGAAGAAGACGGAATTTTAAATTAAAGTTATACTCCAAGGAGGTTAACTATGAAACGGATAAATAAAAAAGGATTTGGACTTGTGATGGCCATAATGATAGTCACCGTGCTTGTGATTATGTCCATAGGGTTTTTCCAGATAACCGACCAGTCGAACCGAACAGTGGGACGAAACGTTCGCCAGCTTAGTGCATATTGGGCTGCAGAAAGCGCATCCAATTACAATGTTCACTGGTGGATCAATCAGCCGAGAGAAGTTAGAACGGTATGGCCTTATACTTACGAGTATGGAGAATCCAAAACTATTTATAAAGACGATAACGGGCTTGAAACAAGCGGTCAGGATTTTGAGGGCGCACCCGGAACGGCTGTCGGAGATAAATTTTTTCTTCACGCTTCGTCTTTGACAGAAGGCAACACTCTTACATCAAACAGCGATCTTGAGAATTTCGGCGACTATAAACTTGTTACCGTAAGATACAAAGGCCCCAGGGTCGGCGCGCCGGATCAGGCAGTTTGGATTCTTGACTCTTACGCATGGAATCCAAAGACAGGAGAAACGGCTAACATAGTCCTTGCGAATGTATGGAACTACATAATAGACAACAACGGACCGTGGGATCACTCCGAGGTAATCAGCGCGACAAATATGGGACTTACCGGATTTAGAGGAGTTAAAGGAAGATTCAACAGGCAGGATATCAGATACGGACCGTGCTATTTTGGAGACATAATCCACTTTGACTACACTACCAGTAACGATAAAAGAGGACCCACATTCTGGGGAATGGTCAGCTCGGCTTCGGAAGACCTGAGCTCATATAACAACGGCGGAAGCACATTCTCAGACCTTTCTTCTATCTATGCTTACGGACTTTATCTGAACAAATTTAATTCTCAGGCGGCAGGAATCGCCCAGGCCATAATCTCTTTAAAGGGAGGCTACAGATCACAGGTTGATCCTATTGATCTGGACAACACAGTCTGGTCGTGGGATGAAATAGAGAAATACGGAAAAGAGAACAAGATATGGTTTCCGAGAATGGATTCGCTAAAAGTTCCTTTGGGCAAAAACATAAAAGCCGTACTTACTCACAAGGCCGATACTAACGGCAAGCTCGTAACAAGAGCAAATATATGGGTTGCAAATCCTACCAGCAACCCTAACCAGACGCCTACATGGACAGACACCCGTCTGTCGCTTGCTATCGGCGACGGCGGATACAACGGAATAGCGGTTCCTGAAGAATACGGTTCGGTATATATCGAAGGCGTATCTGCCAAAGACTTCACTCTCGCTACACAGAGAAGCGCTGTGTTTGTCAACAACGATTTTTGCAACTATGAGATGGTGGGGTCAAAAACCGATGTAGGAACAAAGCTCTGGTTAGAAGAACAGTATAGACTTTACCCGGATATGGTTTCCGACCCGTGGGATCAGGGTGCGGCCGGCGGACTGCTTACTAAGCTTCATGCGGCTATGGAAACAAAAGATCCTGAAGGACATTTGGCTATAATCGCAGCCGTGGATGTTAAACCCGAAGATTATGAAAAAGGCTGGTCACCGATTTTTGTTAATGACAATGTAGGTGTTGTTTATACCACTGCCGCTATGCTTACCAACTGCGGCGAGCTCGGAAGTACAGGAACAAGCGCCAACACTACTCTGACCCATTACAATATCGGGCCTGTTATGGTTCTTGACCAGCAGGAAATTATGTCTGGGCCATCGGACACAGCTCAAAAATTCCGTAAAGTCTATATACAGGATAAAAGATATGTGCAGGATCCTACAGGAACAGAAGAACCTGAGCCTCTGCCTCCGCTTTGCGGATACGGGCCGGATTCTTTCCCCGGCGGTTCTTTAATAAATTTAAACCCTTCACATACTTGGTCTAAATTAGATCACGGAACTACAAAAGACTGGCGCGAAATCGTCTGGAGAAACCTTCCTTCAACTCCGCAATAACTATTAGCATTGAAAAAAAACCCCGAAAATTTCGGGGTTTTTTATTTATATCAGATCTGTGATTTCCTTAAGATACTTCTCATCTGTTCCGTCGAATAATTCCGGAACAGGTGAGTCTATATCGAATACTGCTACAAGTTCGCCGTTCCTTATAACCGGAAGGACTATTTCAGACCTGGTTTCGCTTGAACAGGCTATATGGTAAGGTAGTCTTGTAACATCATTCTCGATCTGAACTTTTTGTTCCCTTGCGCACTTTCCGCATACGCCCCTGTCAAAATCAATAACAAGGCAGCCATGCCCGCCCTGATAAGGGCCTACCTTGAGAGTTCTTTCACCGGTTTTTCTGTAAAAACCCACCCAGTTGAATTCATCGAATGCATGAAATACTTCGCAGCTTACGGTTGACATCTTCGAAATAAGATCATGCTCTCCGTCCGTCAGGGATTTGATATTATTCATAAGTTCAATATATTTCTTTTCTTTAGATCCCATATTAATAAAGAAAACCTAACTTGATATACAGCTTGTTTATAGCTGCGGTTTCACGAATATCGTCCGACGAGATTATCTCATCGGGTGTCAGGCTAATTATATCGGCTCTGTCGGCAAGAACGGCTTCGTACAATTCATACTTCCAGCCTACTGTCAATTCCATCTTTCCTTTGAGCATTTTGTTGCTGAATTCTATGTTGTTATAAAAATAAGGGAGATGTATCTCCGGAACTTCCATTCCCGAAGTCAAATTCGTACCGGCAGACGCATTTATTGAGCTTTGAGCTTTTGAAATAAAATATTTATAACTCAGCCCCGCATTTATATAGTTTTCATCCTTGTCCTTCGTCTGTGATCCGTCAAAACTGAAGAAGTTTAATATCAGACCGAGTTTTGAGTTCTCAAAAGGAACCGTAAATACTGCGCCGAACTCAGTAACGGGCGAAATTTCAGAAATCATACTTAGGCCGCTGATGATATCTTCGTCACCTGCTGAGCTGAATCCGCAACGGAGAAGAAGGTTTTTTCCTGAAGTATAATCGTGTGAATATTCCCCGCGGATCCCGTACTGGACAGTATTTTTGTTCCTCTCATCTATCGAAAAATAGCGTAACCCTGCGAACACACCGAATTTTTTGTTGAAACAGATCCCTGCCTCTGATCTGATATCCTGCAGCGTTATATCTTCAAGATCAGTATTTATCGTCTGATCCTCAGTTGAGGTCGTATCTATTGTAACCGAGCCTGTTATTTTCCTGATAATGTGATCGGCGGTGTAGTGCAGAGCTATATTATCAATATTGTTTTGTCCGTATAAACCGTATCCGTAACCAAAAATCTCGGATCTTGCGGTAAAGTTTTTTCCCGTGTCGTAATTTACGCTCCATTCGGTATCGTTCTTCTCAAAATGGAAGACCGCGCCCGCCTGGTCTGAAATCTGATCTTTTTTGACCGAATAATCCGTTCCGCTTGAAAATTGAGCAAAGCTTAATGCAGCGGCAAATAAAATGCAGATAAATCTGATCTTCATTTTTCCTCTCCGGGAACAGCTTTAAGATATTTGGTTGAAAGCATGATGGATTCAATAGCTACTTCGAGCTGACTGTCGTCAGGCTCGTTCGTAGTGATGTGCTGAAGCCAGAGGCCCGGCTGGATAAGAAGGGCGACAGGTTTTATCCCGCTGTATTTTTCTGACATTTTTAAAAGTTCAAATGATACTCCGACTGCGACAGGCATGAACAAAAGATGTACCCCTATCCTCGAAATTATATTGGGATAAACATAATACAAATAATACAAGCTGTCGAAAATCGAGAATATTATGATCGTGATTATAGCTGCAATCAAGATAAAGCTGGTTCCGCACCTGGGATGAAAGCGGGTCTGGGCTTTTACATTTTCAACACTCATCTCAAGACCTTTTTCAAATGCGGCTATCGCTTTATGTTCCGCGCCGTGATATTCGAAAAGCCTTTTTACATCTTTCATAAAACTTATCGCGTACATATATAATATAATGAATACAGTTCTGATGACGCCTGCAAGCAGATTGAAAATGAACTGATTTGAATTAAACTTTTCTTCGAAGATATTTGTGATCTTATAAGGTATATACATGAATATTCCGAGAGCTATTATCAGGACTGCGGAAGTTCCGAGACCTTCAAGAAGGTTCTGAAAAAAACTGTTCTTACTTTTTTCAACTTTCTCGCCTTTAGCTTTCTTTTCATCCTCAATAGCTTTATCGGCAGACCAGTTCAATGTGCCTATCCCGAGTTTCATCATCTCGAAAAGGCTCAATGCTCCTCTTAGAACTGGAATATTTAAGTATTTTTTCCTTTTTGAAAGCGGAATAAAGTCCTGCACTTTGTTTTCAAGAGTGCCGTCTGCTCTTCTGACTACTGTCGCGACAACTTTAGGCGATCTCATCATCACGCCTTCGATCACCGCCTGTCCGCCTACACTGATCTTTTCATCTTTCAAGAAAACTCTCCGGTTTTAAATTAAAAAGCGCATAGTATAAATATGCGCTTTAGAAATCGTTAATCAAATGATAAAAGTTACTATTCTTTCTCTTCTTTTTTCTCGATCTTATACTTTTTCATGAACTTGTCAACTCTTCCGGCTGTGTCAAGTATCCTTGTTTTTCCTGTATAAAAAGGATGGCACTTCGAGCAGATCTCAACTTTTATTTCGCCGATCGTGGTCCTGCTTTCAAAAGAATTTCCGCAGACGCAAGAAATCATCGCCGTTTCGTATTTGGGGTGAATTCCTTTTTTCATTATATAACTCCTTAAGTTTCATCATTACCGTTATTTCAACGGGTCGAATATAAGAATAAAATAATTCAAAAGCAAACTGTTTTTCAAATAATTATTCCTTATTTCAGCAGAAGCATTTTATTTACAATGCTTTTTCCTTCAAATTCCAAAGAATAAAAATAGATCCCTGAATTCAATTTTTCCGCATTAAAATTATACCTGTGAATTCCGGCGGGAAGATCTCCGCTGAATACTTCTGCAACCAGCTCACCTTTTGAATTGAGTACTGACAGCGAGACTCTCTTTCCCGTATCGAGTGAAAAGCTAAGCTCAGTTGAAGGATTGAACGGGTTCGGGTAGTTATCGAAAAGTTCAACTACTGAAGGTGCGCTTTGATCTTCTATCCCTGTTGTCGTATAAACCCTTACATCGTCAATGAACCACATGTCAGAGTCATCACCAATATAATTGAATCCTACATATATTTCCTGCCCCGCGTAAGAAGACAGATCTACAAAGACCTGCTCCCAGTTGTCGGAGGACGGGAGATTTGCATATACCCAGTTATACCTGATCAGATCTTTTGAAACAGCAACACCGTGAGAAGTGTAAAACATGTCGAAATAACCTCTCTGCCAGAAAGAAAGAACAGTTTGACCTGTGATCGCCACTTTTGGAGAATAGATCCAGTCATTCTGAGCTCCCGCATTTCCATCGTGGAATGCAGAGAATTCGCCTGATCCCGAGGTAAATGAGGATTGTATCCATCCCGCTCCGGTCGTTTTAAAAGTCCAGCCTGCAGGCGGCCATGCCGAATCAAAATTTTCATAAAATACCTGATTCACATCCGGGCTGAAAGTCTCGATGTTGAATTTGAAATATGCTGTTCTTGTTCCTGCGGTGCCTTTGATGGTCAGCTGAGTTGTATTTATAACGCTATTTGTATTTACGGTAAGAGTATTGCCGTTAACAGCCGCATCAAGAACCATCGAATTAGAATTACTTTCAACT
>Ga0209467_1000923_pt1 | contig 30663 bp, 24 predicted proteins | sample Higcelwee11metaG_FD_187175 | JGI IMG/M metagenome (GOLD analysis project Ga0209467, IMG submission 187175) | Freshwater pond sediment microbial communities from the University of Edinburgh, under environmental carbon perturbations - High... | ecosystem: Environmental > Aquatic > Freshwater >... | reverse complement strand
TCATTAAAGCCTGCGCAAAAAAGTGATCTAGGCCCATATCATTTTTCCCGATACGAACCGGTTCGCCATGCGCTTCAAATTCAGAGTTGTTTGTTAAAAATAAATCAATGACTCGCGTCGTTTCCACCCGTTCCGGACTGCAAGTCGCATAAACTAGGATTCCCCCGGGTTTCAATGCTTTTGATGCCGATTGCAGAATACCCAACTGGAGTGCCGGGAGCGTTTTAAAATCCTCAGGCTTGAGGCGATAAAGCACTTCGGGGCGACGAGAAAGAACTCCCATGTTGGAACAGGGAACGTCCAAAAGAATACGGTCAAACTTTTTATCGAACTCGGAATGGAGCGCATCGACAAGGGCGCTTTTCACATTGGTAAGTCCAAGGCGGCCCATAAGATCTTGAATGTAAAGAAGGCGTTCAGAAGAGACATCAGAAGCAAGAATGGAGGCCTCTCCGAACATTTCCGCAAGGAGGGCACTTTTGCCACCCGGAGCGGCACAAGCGTCCCAAATTTCATGACCTGGGGCCACTTCTAATAAGCGCACCACATCATAAGCGGCTGGATTCTGCACAGAAAAAAGACCTTGTGCAAAAGATTCAGAAGCAAGAAGGGCTCCCAGACGAGGGCCTTTATCAGCACCATTCGGCACTTCAAGATAACGGTCTCCATATTCCCGGCCTTGCAAACCGAGTTTTTCACGTAACTTTGAAAGTGAAATGCGCAGTGTATTCACACGAATCCATTGCGTGGGAATTTCAGATGTTTCCTTCGCGCGTTCTTCCGCTTCGACCACACCATATTCGTCAAGCCAGCGACGCACGATCCATTCCGGGACAGAATTTCCGATACTAATCCGAAGTACATTCTGTGTGGGAAGCGTGGGCAAACCGGAGCGTTGTGCATTTCTCAAAACACCACTCACGAGTTTCACTGCGCCTTCGCCCAAAGAGGCGGAGCGTGCGAGTTCTACACTCGTCGAAACGGATGCATGATCGGGCACTCCGTCCATAAAAAATAATTGATAAAGTCCCATTTCCAGGATCGCTTGAACTTTTTCAGTCGGCATGCGTTTCACCCCTTGATGAATGGCATGGCGCAAACGGAGGTGGTGGCGACAAACACCTAATGCAATTTCCATGGCAAATGGAGAAAGCGCATGTTCGCGAATCAGAGTGCCTTCTTCAATCCAGGCGACAATCGCGTGGTAAGCGGCAAAACGTTCTTTTAGACCAGAGTCTTGAAGCAAAGGTCCTCCTTATTTTGAAGTCCCTTTAAAAAATCACACACTGGCATTGCACGTTTTCCTTCGAGCTGAATTTCTAATACTTCAAGTACCCCATCTGCGGTACCCACAAACAAACGCATTCCGTCAATGCGCCCTTGCCCCGGATCAAGTTTCATTTTATCGGAAACATCCGTTTTGCGAAAATAAACCATTTTATTCGCGAGGGTGGTATAACCCCCTGGCCACGGGTTAAAAGCACGAATCCGATCATGCAAATGGGCGGCGGATTTTGTAAAATCCAGAATACCATCTTCTTTTTTAATCTTAGGAGCCGGAGACGCTTCAGCATGAACTTGCGCGGGGAGGTCTTCCCCGTTGCCTGATTCTATACGCGCTAACGCAGAATCAAGAGCCTCACAAGCGGGCGCCACCATTTTGTCTAAAAGAGAGGCGGTGGTATCCTGAAAATCAATAGAGACTTCACGTTGTTCTAAAATAGGGCCGTGATCCATTTTTTCGTCTAATAAAAAAATTGTCACCCCTGTGGTTTTATTGCCATCAGCAATCGCCCACTGCACGGGAGCCGCTCCACGATATTTAGGGAGAATGCTACCGTGAACATTGACGGCACCCCTTTTAGAAACAGCAAGTACGGATTTGGGCAAAATGGAAAAAGCAACCACCACAAAAAGATCCGCATTGAAAGCCTGAAGCGCGGTTACCAATTCTGGATCTTTGACAGAGGAGGGTTGTAAAACAGGGTAACCCAAACGTTCCGCTTCTACTTTGACGGGTGGCGCCGTTAAAACGCGCCCACGTCCCGCAGGACGATCCGGTTGCGTCACCACACCCACAATTTGATGAGTACTTTGATGAAGATGGAGTAAAAAGTGTGCCGCAAATTCCGGCGTACCCATAAAAACAATTTTCATAGTGCCCAAAATAGAAATTACAGGCGGCCTATGCCGAGAACAGTCTCCGAGATGATGGATTCTCGTGAGGAAAAATCGAGGGCTTTTTTGTATTCGTCTTCATAATAGAAGCTATCGCTACTGCAGCTCACATGGGTAAAACAGCCCCAAATATTGATTGCCTCACACACAATTCCTGCATCCAAATGAAGATAACGATACCCGCGGTCGCCCATAATAGCCGTCGTTTCGTCCAAATTGGCCGTTTGGAGCAAGACTGCAGAACACCCATTCAAGGCAACCGCACTCACATGGGCGGCAGCAAATACATCACGTGTCGTTCCTCGATTCACATACACCAACGCATGTTCCGAAGGCAAATACCGATATAAACCCTCTTCCACGGAATCCACTGAGAAAACCAGAAGCCAATGTTTTAGAAAGCCTGCCGACTCCGCAATAGAAGCAATAGAATTGTACGCAAGATTTAATGTGACCGACAAAGAATCAAAAGACAATTTTTCTTTTAAAAATGTACGACAAACCCGACGATGCCAAGAATAAATAGGGAGCGCACAGCGGATATCTTCCGATGTCAAGTAAGACTCAAATAATGTCTGACGTTTGCCAGCCACGCCATCAAAAGTATAAGGAACCGGGTCTCTGAAAATAGGTTCTGGAATACGTTCTGCCTGGTTCTGACAAAGTAACTGCGCCTGTAAATGAATTTGTAGATCCTCAACCGCAAGCGATTTTGCGGCAAGAGCGGGTTCCAGACTAGGCGTTACAAAACGCTCTTTAGAATTTTGAATAGAAGGATCTACGGCCAACGCGGCCAAAGGAATTTCACCCGAACGGAGCTGCAGCAAGGATTCTATTTTCGAATCCACAAAACCACTGAGAGGAACCATCCCTAATCCAATGGCATAAGCATGCATCACCGTATTGCCTAAGGTCGCTCCCGCATCTAAAAGAACACGACGATACGCATTTTCCTTGTAGCGCCAAATACAACGATCTAAAATTCCTGTGTACAAAAAAACAAGTTCCGATTTTTCAACGGTCGCTGTATCTGCGACGACCCCCACCAATTGAGTCCAAGCCTCCACCCCAGCCATTCTCAAAATGCAGCTTTTCGTAGGGTCATAATAATAGAGGCCATCAGGGATATCAAATCTGCGCACGAGAAAAAAAACTTCAATGGGGTATATGGCACCCCCAGAAAAATTGGTTCGAAAATGGATCGGGCCATTTTCGCTTGCGACTTCCTCTGTAACTCCAGAAGTAAAATGCAATAAATAAGTGAGCAACTTGAGCGTTCCAAAATCCGTGAGAACGGGCATTTCCGTACGAGGTCCCACCTTTGGCTCAAGTGGAATGCGGGGCAGGTTTTCAATCGCTTTAAACGGAGGAATATGCGATTCCCATTTTAATTGCACTGGCCGATCCACCGAATAGGGGTGGTACTTGCTCAGTTCATGATAACGTTCCGTAAAACTTGCCATAACGATTTCTATTTTACTTGTTTTGTATATTACAATGACTTCTTTGAGAACATAATAATTTTTGAGTTCTATTATCGTGAAACCTTTCTTATTTTTTGCAACCCTTCTCACTGCGAGCCTCGTTTTCGCAAGCGGCATTCCTTTTTATGGGAATCAAAGTTACCTCAAGTGGAAGACTGCGGAAACCGATCATTTTATATACAATTACCCCTCCGAATATACGAGCCACGCAAGCACCGTTGCCGCTTACGCTGAAGCTGTGTACGATTCTGTGGTTAATCGTTACCGAATGAATCTTTCTGGAAAAATCAACTTATCCATCCATAATTCTCTGTATTCGAACGGTAATGCTTTGCCTACCGAAAACAGCATGAATATTTGGCTCACGAATTGGGATTTTAAAGTGCGGAGTTCCCATCACTGGTTAAGCGATGTGATTACTCACGAATTTTCTCACTTGGTGAGTATTGAAAGTGGAAGTAAATTGCCCCCCTTCCTTTATGGGTTACAGGTTTCTTACACCGATTACTATAACGAACGGTCCACAGAAAACTTTCTTTCTTTTTACCCCTTTACAAGCCAACCCTTATGGTTCGCCGAAGGGACCGCCCAATTTGAGTCCAGCCGTATGGGTTTTGACTCTTGGGATACCCACCGCGACATGTTACTTCGAATCGCTACGTTGGATGATCAAATTCTTGATCTTGAATATATGCACGACTTTGAGAACAATTCGCTGAAAGCGGAACTCGGGCCTTACACCCAAGGATTTTCCCTAGTGCGTTACATTGCCGAACACTACGGAGAAAATGCGATTCCCAAAATCTGGTCGGAACTTTCGCGTATTCACCGCGTTACTTTGGATGCAGCACTCGAATCGGTACTCGGTATTAACGAAAAAGAACTTTTTGAAAATTGGAAAGCGGAATTAAAAACACGCTATGAAGCCCAGAAGAAATCCATTGGAATTCCTGTTACCGGAAAAAAGTGGACAGAGAAAGCCTTTTACCAGGATTTCCCGGTAGTCGCCGGCGGTCATGTGTATGGCGTTTCCAATTTTGGGGGTCCGTGGTTTGATGGGGGTATTTTCAAGATGCCCAAAAATTTGCAGAATCCAGTCACCGTTAAAGATTCGAGTATCGCCGCCGATGCAATCACAATTGAAGATTCCATTATTGACATTACTCAATACACCAAAAGCGGTTTCAAAATTAAAAAGGGTTGGTTCGATAAAGGGATTAGTGTGCGCGATCTCCCTGAACGTGGCCCCCTTCTCGCTTACGCCACTTACAAGAATAAAGATCGCGATGGACGATCCTACTTTGATATTGCCGTTGTAGACACCAACAAAAATGAGCAATCGGTGACATTCCTTGCTGATGCCGTTTATCCAGACATTAATTTTCAAGGGACAGAAATTGTCTTTGTCCGTCGTGAAATCAATTCCACACGCTTTGTGCTTAGTATCACCAATCTCCCCGAAGTGGGCGAAAAAGCGGCCGGAGAATACCAAGATATTTATGCCCCGGATGCCAAATTCGATTACTATAACATCTATGCTCCGAAGTTTAGTCCGGATGGCAAACACATCGTTTTTAGCTACTTCGACAACGAAACCAGAGGCATTGCGGTTATTGACCGCGATGGAAAAAACTTGCGCGATTTATCCCAAAAAGGTTTTGATTTAAGAGACCCCAACTGGATTGATAATCACAAAATCATTTACGCCAGTAATAAAAATGGAATTCACAACTTGTACTCTCAAGATCTCACCACAGGGAAAGAGTTTCCGCTCACAAACGTTCTCGGCGGGGCCTTTACCCCAGTGGTCGATTCGCTCACCATTTTCTATACGGGCTATGACAAAGACGGATTTTCCCTTTATTCTCTCCCGCTCACCGATTATGCATCAACGAAAGATTCTGTGATCTTTGTTGTGGATACCACTTATACCGTCTGCCCAGAAGTCCCCACAGGAAGTTTGACAAAGAACGACTCCACTCTTGACTCCGCAGCGACAATCGCTTCAACGCGCTCCCCTTGCAAAATAGACACCCTCCTTACCAAGCGCGATTCGACACTCAAAAAGCCTGCGGCAAATACACTCACTCTCAATGGATCTCTGGAATTCAAGCCTGTCAAGCCTCTCGAAATGGCGGACATTGAATTCACAGGAGTTCAACGGGACTATAAAGGGATTCCTACAATTCCGCTTGTAATTCCACTCCTCTCTTTTGGTGAACGCGCTCCTGATTTTGGTGCCATGGGCAACGGCACAATGATCACAAAAATGGGTGTAGCCATGGGCATTTCTGATCCCCTCAAAAAGAATTTCTTGCAAGCAGGGTTCCTCCTCGAAATGGGAGCCGGTTGGGATTTCATCAATAGCGATGGTCTCAACCCAAGCATCGAGCGCGAATTTTTCATCTCTTTTGAAAATCGGAGCACCCCCTTAACATTGAATCTCATGTATACGCACATGAACTTTGTAAGCAAAGATACAGTTCGCTACGAAGACCCACGCAGCTATGAAGATTCCGTGGGGATCAGCAATTATGCGATTCCTCTCCATGCAATTTTAGGAAGTGCTGGGTATAGTGTATTCAAGGACGGCGATAGTCTTGTCGTTGGTGCGGGTTATGATTGGGCCGATTTTAACTTGTACGAAAATAATTTACGTTGGACTTACCAAAAGCGTTTGAGTGCAAGTGTGATGCTCTCTTTGGTAGGAGACAGCCCTGAAGAGAATTCAAGCAACATTGATGGTAAAGGTAATGGCATTGCTTTGACTTACCAATTCTCCAATGCGGATCTCTATCGCGCGGGCACTTTTGCAGAAAGTTTCACGGTCAGCGCAAGCGGCGCCATTGAACCGATTTACCGCAATTATAGGATTCATGAAATGAATTTGTCTCTCTTTGGAAGCCTCACCAATCCAATTCATGACGGAGCTCGTTTCGCTGCTGGAGCAAACGTTTCTGGCATTCTCGATTGGAAAGCAAAGAATAGTAAGGATACTCTTGATCGCTATTACTACAAACCTCTTTTCCTCGAAGGGTACCCGTACCTCATTACCAGCGAAGACTATACCCGTAGCGGCATGAAAACAGCGAGTGCCGATGTCCATTACCTGTTCCCCATCTATCAGGATTTCCGGAATCAATTCTGGATTTTCACCACGAGAGATTTTTACATCGATATGTATGCACAGGTGGGAAGTGCTTGGAACGACAACGGCTTTCCTATGGAAAAGCTGAAAGATACTCAGTTTTGGGATCGCAGCGTAGGGCTCGAAATCCGCGTCGGAAATCGTATTTTCTACAGCATTCCTTTTGATATTTCCTTTAATGTTGCGCGCGGCTTGGATCGAGTTGGCGTCGATGAAAACGGTCATGGCGGGTACAAAATGCACCCGCTGGATGTGCCCCTTTTGGGAGAAAGTGTTAGCCCTACCCGCATGAGTTTTACCATCGGCATGGGATTCAATAACCGCTGGATGCGATAATTGGTTTACTTTCTGAGGGGTGTGCCTTTGACAATATCCGAGACCATCTGTTGGACATCATATTTCCAATCATCCAGATTTATATAAATGTCATAATTCGCATCAGCTACCACTTTTCCATAAGCCAGACGCTGACCTGTATGGGAATCAAAATAAGCGTAAAAACCTACAAAGCGCAAACTTTTATGTTGGATTGGCACCATTCCTGTTCCCATTCCTGTTCCCATTGGAATATCTGAATAGCTTGTGTACGAATAGCGATCAATAGTAATGTCTGAAATACAAAGTGTAATTTCACCTTTAAGGGGAATTAGCGGACGAGGCACTTCGATTTCTTCGTTACCTACCACAGAGGTATCCATGACAAACAATGAATCTGACACCTCCATAATTTCCACGGGAATTTTTGCCTTTTGAGTCAACGCATCTCTGAATTGCGCCTGAAACCAAGTACTAAAATTATCCTGATATTCAGGTAAGTCGTCTTTAAGATCCCGAACCGTTCTCACATGGGGCTTAGTAATTAACACGCGGACTTTTGATGGCGGCGCAGTCCATTCTGGCTCCACAAAAGAAATAGAAGGAGAGCACCCCACAAACGCAAGTAACGAGAACACGAACAAGATACCGTTTATTTTGCAATGCCAGATCATATACTCCACCGCACTATTTTGTTTGGAAAAGTAATTTCACATTCTCGGGAATCGCCGTCAGACGACCGCGTTTGGCATCAATAAAGGCCCAGATCGTTTCCGACTCCAGCACCACTTTGCCATCTGACACGCGTTCAAAACGGCATCTGCGTTTACACGAAGCGCGCGCATAGTCAGAAACCCAAGTGGTCAGTTTAATTTTGTCCCCTAAAAAAGCCTGTGCTTTATATTCCACATGATGATTGAAAATCATCCAGGTGCACCCCATGCCATCCGTGACCGCTGTACTTCCACAGACATCGGAATGCAGGATCGAATAATCCTGAATCCACTGGATAAAAACAACGTTATTCACGTGGTGATTGTGATCCAGTGCTGATTCATCGACAACAAATTCATGGGTAAAATATTCCGGATTCGGAGAGGGAATCATTTCGTGAGCCATAACAATCTCCTATTCCATCCCAAAGAGGGCTTTGAATTCTTGCGGAATGCGCGTTGGTGTGCCCGTTTTCAAATCGAGAAAGGCCCAGCTCGTTTCGGCATAAAGTATTTCCTTATTATCCGAAGGACGCACAAACTTATAACAGCGCACACTGGACGCTTTACCAAACTCGTTCACCCATGTGGTGCAACGAATGACATCACCCAAAAATGCCTGTGCTTTGAAATCAATGTCATGGGTGCGAACGACCATCGCACAGCCCCAGTCATCCATCATTTTCATTCCACCGAGGAAACTTGCATGCTGAGTAGAAACGTTCTGCATCCATTGGACTAAGACCACATTATTCACATGATGATTGCGGTCAATCATGGATTCATCCACCGTAAACTCCGCAGAATAAGCGGACAACGGAAACTGAGGGTTAGGTTCTTTTTGCTCCATAGCTGCGAAATTTATCAAAATTCTGGTGTTGCCAAGCGAAGAAAAGACAAAAGGCCGAAAAAAGCGCACGAATGGAAATTTTCCAGAACTTCGAAATAACTACTCATTTGAGCATATTATTTTTTATATTGCGTTCTATGGATGATTTATTTCCGGTAGCGCTTCAACAGCTCAAAGACGTTTTTGGTTACACGACTTTTCGCCCCAATCAGGAACCTGTCATTCGGAATGTTCTTGCAAAAAAAAACAGCCTCATACTCATGCCCACAGGCGGGGGAAAATCGGTTTGCTACCAGGTGCCGGCCCTTGTACTTTCAGGAACGGCAGTAGTCATTTCCCCACTCGTCGCTTTGATGAAAGACCAGGTGGATAACCTCCGCGCGAATGGCGTTGCGGCGGCGGCTCTCAATAGCCAACTCACCCCGGAAGCATCAGCGACCATACGGAGCGAATTCCTTTCTCAAAAGCTCAAGTTACTCTACCTCTCGCCAGAGCGTCTCGCGTTCGAAATCAACGGACTCCTCACCCGCGTGCCGATTTCCCTTTTTGCCATTGACGAAGCCCATTGCATTTCACAATGGGGCCACGATTTTCGCCCGGAATACACGCAACTGAACCTATTGCGGGAAAATTTTCCCGACGTGCCGATCCTCGCGCTCACCGCTACCGCAGATGCGATAACCCGGAACGACATTCTGCGGGAACTGCACATTCCAAAGGAAAACACCTTTCTTTCGTCTTTCGATCGCCCCAACATCAGTCTCAGCGTGAAGTGTGATTTCAAAAAGCGCGAGAAGCTCGATGCCATCGTGGCCTTTATCAAAAAGCGCAAACACCAGAGCGGTATCCTCTATTGCCTGAGCCGAAAATCTACAGAAGATGTCGCCGATGAACTTTTAAAAAATGGAATCGTCGCCAAAGCTTACCACGCAGGCCTCGACGCCGAAGATCGAAGACGAATTCAGGAAAATTTTATCCGCGACAAAACCACCGTTATCTGCGCCACCATCGCCTTTGGGATGGGGATTGACAAATCCAACATTCGCTGGGTCATCCATTACAATCTTCCTAAAAGCATGGAAGGCTACTATCAGGAAATAGGCCGTGCCGGACGCGATGGGCTCCCTGCGGAAGCGCTTCTTTTTTACTCCGAAGCGGACAGTTTGCAACTGGCAAAATTTGCGGAAGAGAGCGAGCAAAAAGAAATTCAGCTCGAAAAACTGGCGCGTATGGAACACTTCGCGACATCGATGGTGTGCCGGCGACGCATTTTGCTCAGTTACTTCGATGAGACCCTGGATCACGATTGCCATAACTGCGACATCTGCAAAAATCCACCCACCCGTTTCGATGGTTCTATTCTTGCTCAAAAAGCATTGAGTGCCATCGCCCGCACACGGGAGCAAGAAAGTGCCGACATGATTATCGACATTTTACGTGGTTCCCAACGCGCGGAACTTCTGGAAAAAGGTTTCGATCAAATCAAAACTTATGGGGTGGGTGCAGAAACCACCTCCGCCCATTGGCACGCCTATTTACAGCAATTGATTCATTTGGGCTGCATCGCCAAAGATTACACTCAAGAAAAGCGACTTTGCATCACGCCATTCGGTCGCGAAATACTCTTGGGGAATAAAAAAATTGAACTTGCAAAAATTCCAGACAAGGTGAAAGAGAAAGAATCCTCCGGGGCACCCAAAGCCAAAGATGCTCTGGATACAAGGGATGCGCGCCTTTTTGAAATTCTTCGTGCACTCCGTTATCAACTCGCCGAAAAAGAGGGAATTCCCCCCTACATCATTTTTGGGGACAAAGTGCTTGTAGAAATTGTCACACGCAAACCGGCCACCTTAAGTGAATTCGCAGATGTGCCAGGCGTGGGGCGTCACAAACAAACTAAATATGGGTCTTTATTTGTAAAGACGCTCCGGGAAGCCCTTACCAACACATAGCGATTTTGCGGATCAGGAACCGGCGCGATTCTTCATCCAAGCGACTCGCATCATGATGAAGCCCCATCAGCCCTGCATATAAAGTAAAAGGGCTGACGGTTCCGCCTTGATCATTGCATTTGACACGGATAACAATAGACCCTGCATGGTTTTCTAAATCAAGAATGTGTTCATTCAGATCCACATCCTGACCGCGGTGATTTTGCACCACGGGGAGCATTTTATTCTTAAACGCTTCAAGAAGCCCTTCAGGGAACACTTCCGGCTCAAAAGAATACACCATGGAGGTGGGAAAATTCTTGGAGAGCTTCTCTTTTAATGACTCAATGGAAATAATTTCTAATCCGCAGGGAAGTGGCTCATTCAATTGTGCAAGAAGTTTAGAAGTTCCTTCTTTCGAAAGATCCAAAGATTGAAGGGTATCGACACCGAGTAATTCACAATACGTTTCTAGCCCGAGAGGGAGAGCTCCCATGTTGGTGATACGCGGTTTGGGGCTGAATCCTTCACTGAACTTCAAGGGAATATCGGCACATTGAAAGGTACGTTCAAAGAAGCTGAGCATATTCTGGTGCGGCAAAAAGCGGCTGATGCCCGTTTTCTTGAATGTGAGTTTATAGGAATAGGCGGAACCGTGCACCGGTTTTCGCGCTTCCACCAGCGCCTTGATTTCTTCCGGCGTGCGACTCTGCGCTTTATACTTGACAGGGTTCTCTGCAAGGACAACCTCTTTGCCAAAGCCCGGAATGCCACAGCGCTGGCAATCGCCCCACTTGCAATTCGGAACGGGGGCGGCATCCAGATCAAATCCCTTTTCGTATTCGCTACGGAGATACGCTTTGGTAACACCCGCATGAATAAAATCCCAGGGAAATACAGATTCTTTTTCGCGCGTCTGGAAAACCCAGCTCGTGTCATAATGATTGTCGGCCCAGACCTTTTCCCAACCCGCATAATTAAAACGCTTGTTGTCGCTTTCAAAAATGTTACCACTCTTGTAGGCTTCATAAATAAGCTTGGAAAGACTGCGATCACCGCGGCTCAAAAAGGCTTCTAAGTGAGAAGTTTCCCACCCGCTCCAATTAATTTTCACATTGGAATTTTTAAAAAATCGTTCACGAACAAAACGAATGTGCTCCATGGCCGTTTCTTTATCCATAAAGCCCGCCCACTGCAACGGCGTAAATGGCTTCGGAATCAAGATGCCGATGCTGACCGCGATCTGAGCCCCTCTCAAATGCTTACGACTGATCTTCACCAGGTTTTCGATAAGCACACAGAAGGCTTCCATGTCTTCGAGCGTTTCCGTGGGGAACCCGACCATGGTGTAGAGCTTGATTTTATTGAAGCCGCTCCCGAAAGCATGTTCAGCCGCATTGTACATGTCTTCATCGCTGATGGTCTTGTTGATCATCTTGCGGAGGCGTTCCGAGCCCGTCTCTGGGGCAAAAGTCGCACTGCGCCCACCCTTGAGCGCCGCCACTTTCCCTGCAAGCGTCTGCCCGAAACTGCTGACACGAATGCTCGGAAGCGAAACATCCACGGTATCAAAGAAAGGATCATCAATGATGGAATCGGTGAGCGCCTCAATCGGCTGATAATCTGCTGTAGAAAGGCTCAGCAAACCGAGTTCCCTTTCTCCTGTTGCTTTAAGACCCGCCTTCGCAAGCTCCAGAACAGAATCCGCATTCAACTCACGACAGGGACGGTACCAGAAACCCGCCTGGCAAAAGCGACACCCTTGCGAACAGCCGCGCATCACTTCCACACTATAGCGGTTGTGAATAAGACGCATGTTCGCAATCAGATTTTTAACAGGATAATCCGCAGAATCCAGCTTCTCTAAAAAGAGACGGCGCACCCCATTCGTGTGCTCATAGGAACCCTTCGCAGGTTCTAATGGAACCAGTTGTCCGAAGTCACCTTCGATTACCGCCCGGAGTGATGGCACATAGACTCCATCCAGCTTGGAAAGATTTTCCAGAATTTCCACGCGAGAAAGTTTGGCCTTGCGGCCTTCGCCCACCACGCGCATCATCTGGGGCAGCACCCGTTCCCCATCGCCAATGGAAAACGCATCAAAGAAATCCGCCACAGGTTCCGGATTCGCCATGGAGGGTCCACCGCCCACAACGAAAGGATCGTCTTCGCTACGATCGCGAGACCACGCAGGGATACGCGCCAATTCGAGAACGTAAGGGACATTCGTAAAATTCAATTCCGTCTGGAGAGTAATCCCCACCATGTCAAAATCGCGCACCGGAGTCCATGTCGCATGAGTGTACAACGGAATATCATAGTGCTTCATTTCGCGGGCCATGTCATCCCAGGGCGCAAAAGCCACCTCGCACAACAAATCCGGTTCACGGTTCACGCAGTGGTAAAGCACGCGGAGGCCGTTATTGGAAAGACCTATCTCGTAGAGATCAGGAAATACGAACGCAAGGCTCGCTGTCAGTGTGCTGCGATCCTTGACCACACTGTTGGCTTCGCCGCCCATATAACGGGCAGGGTTCTCTACAGCAGGTAAGGCAAGTCCGAGTTTGTCAAATATTTTCACTCGCCAAAGATAAAAACTTGCAGACGCTTGGCTTTCTTTATTATTTGCTTTTTTCTTCTAAAAGTGCCACGGTCATTTCCTGAGCGTGCCTTTTGGTATCTGCGACAAGTACTGCTACCACATGCGCAATTTCAGGAGGAATATTCACATTGATTTTTGACAAATATTTTTCAAGCAAAGCATCCTCAATATTCTTTGAAAAGGCATAAGCCTTGAGCAAAGTGGGTCCACTGACGTTCATGCGTTCCCGTTCCTGTGTTACAAAGTCAATAGAAGACTGAATTGCAACCAAACTCAAATGGCTATTATCCGTAAACCAAGACACATAAGCTTCGTTAAGTTCGAGTGTTTGCAAAAAATCCGCATGTCGCTGTTCTTCACTGGCAATTTTCAACCAAAAATCTTTTTTCTGTGGAAAATATCCTGCAAAAAAATCATATAACTGCTTAATGACCAACTCGTGCTGTTTCAGTAATTCAAGAACACCGGCGGTTTGTGATTTCATAAACTTCGTCTCCTAGTGGTAAGTAGGAGTAAAACATAATCATTTCAAGGATGCCTTAATCCCAACCAGACCTTGGCAAAATGGTCTAAAGGCCTTGTCACCATTAATTATCAAACAAAGTAATTTTTTGAGAGGCGTTCAATGACGATTTTCCTATTCTTCTCTGGAAACCCGCTGAGTAGCAAGTGCATTTTCGGCATTCACAATTTCCAGGAGTAGTTCCAGGAACAGTCGATCCCTGGAATAGCCCACCCGTTCCATTGCATAAATTCTTGGCAGAGGATTTGAGTCCACGGAAGCTTCCACATACACTCTGATTTTCGAAGGTTCGTTTTCCGTTCCATAAAATTCTGAAATGGATACCGATTTTAAATGAATACCGACCGAAAAATGCTCATTCACCAAAGCGAGCAACGGCGATTCCCAGGAGACCCCTTCGTATATGTATTGCGCCTCTTGTAATTTCGCTTCTGAGGCACTCCCAGCATTCCATGAGAACAGCGCACGCAACGTGGAACGCGGGTGCGTCAGCGACTCTTCCCGGGAAATCGAAAACGAATCGCATTGCACCAGCGGCGCATTTAATATTTTCTGAGATGCCAACAAACAAAGTAATTCAGTCACACCCAAAATAGGCGAATTCTCTGTGCGTACTTTCACCAAATCCATGAGCTGATCCAAAACGTCTCCTTCCACCGAAATACCCGCATACTGCCGAATCACCGTTTGGAGTCCCGCTTTTCCCGAAAGCTTTGAAATCACTATGCGTTGTGGAAAAAGGTTTCCCAAGCTTAAAGGCGAGAACTCATAAGTTGCCTTATCACGGAGTACGCCCTGCTGGTGTATTCCTGCGGCGTGGGCGCGCACATTAATTCCTGTGACCGGTTTGAAAGGAGAAAGTGCCGTGCCTGTGATAGAGGCCAGCTCCCGCGCCATTTTTCCCAGGGGAGCAAGCGCTAAGCCCGTCGATACGGGATAAAGATCCGGGCGGGAATGAAGAATAAAAGCGATTTCTTCCAAAGGGACATTGCCCGCACGATCGCCGATGCCAAGGCAAGTGACTTCAATTTGGCCACAACCCGATTCAATCGCCGCTAAGGTATTGGCGTTCGCCAGTCCGAGATCGTTGTGACAGTGTACGCTCAAGAGTGCACTTCCATTGCGAAAGGCCGTGACGGAATGCATTAAAGACTGAACGAGAGATGAAATTTCCGAAGGCGCGGCATGGCCCACCGTATCAGCAATGTTGACGATATGCGCTCCATTTTGAGTCACGACTTCGCAATACTCGGCGAGATAATCCGCATCCGCACGAGTCGCATCTTCTGCTCCCATTTCCACCATGCTCGCAAAACCAGAGGCAAACCGGGTCATTTCTTTGGCGATGGAAAGCAGTTCGTTTCGCGACCTCCCTAATTTTACGGACATATGTAAATCACTCACGGGGAGCGAAATATGCAAAAGGCTCCGCGAGGGATCTGAGAATACCTGAGCGGAACGCCTTATATCTGCAAGGCTACCGCGGCTCATGACGGCCACCTGAGTGCTCTTTATTTCGGAACAGAGAATGCGGCAATTCTCAAAATTTTGGAGTGAGGCGGAAGGAAACCCGACTTCAATACAATCGACCCCAATCGTTTCCAAAAGAGACGCGATTCGCAATTTTTCTTTAAGCGAAAACGCAAAACCCGCCGCCTGATCGCCTTCGCGAAGCGTTGTATCCAATATGCGGAGGTTTCGATTTTTATCCATAGAATCAATGAAGCATTGGAGCGTTAGGATGATTTACAAAGAGTATCGGCTAAAAATTCGACCTGATCCACAGCCGCTAAAAACTGGGGAACATCCTCTTTTTTAGGCGACGTTATTTTGATATTATCAATGGAGCAAATTTGTTGAAGAGAATCCATATATAAAAGAGTTTCTTCCAAAGTAGGAGAAATCGGAACAATCTGTTTGATTTCTTCCACAAGATCAAACATCGTATGGTTACGAGGTAAAAAACCGCGACTCATGAAAATGGCCATGAAATATTTTTCAATACTCATCGCCGCTAAGTTCTGAATCAGCGTTGGAGTAAAGATTTGAGACTGGTTAATACTCATACGAGTTCTCTTGTGAAAACTCTTGCCATCACGATAAAATTCTTCCCAGTCCGATAAAGCAAGCGTCATAAGAGTTCCTCATTGAAAAACTGTTCTTCATTGTAAGAATAGTTTCATTTCATCGATTTTTAAACAAATTCAATAATTTTGGCGTTACAATTATGTTGATTCAAAAAGCAATAAAGTACCATTCGGTAGAATACTTACAAAAAAAACCTCTTTTTTTAATCTTTTGAAGGGGAGAATAATTGGCACATAATTTGCAGTGACCGCTACGGAGGATTATTATGTCGCCACCTGACGAATCGACTTTTTCGGTTCCTGCTTTTAAATGTGCTTTGAGTCTCCAAGCCGGAAACGGATTCTTGGATGAAAAGCGTTTACAACTTCTCATTGCCATTCGTGAGAAAAAAACGTTGTCTGCAGCAGCAGAGGAATTGAAGATTAGTTACAAGACCGCATGGTCCTGGATTGATGCCATGAATAATGCCGCCGAAGGGCCTTTAGTACAAAGTATTCAGGGCGGCTCCTATGGAGGAAATTCATCTCTCACTCCTTTAGGCGAACGTCTGTTGCAACAATATGAACGCCTTTGTGAACGCCAGCGTCTTTTTATGTTTTCGCTTCAAGAGAACGAAGCAAAAGAACTTCGCGATGTGGAAGATTTCTTGCGACGTTTATCCCTTTGGACCAGTACACGGAATCAGTTTCATGGCAACATCAAGAGAATCTGGGGAGACAAAGCCCAGGCGTGGGTAGATGTGATGGTGGATAGACTCGCTATCGTAACAGCACGTATCACACAGTCCACCGTGACCGATATGGATTTACAAATCGGAGACGAAGTCATCTTGTTGATTAAAGCGACTTGTATGACCATTCGTCTTCCAGAGGAAATAAGACAATCTTTGCATAAGGGGCCCATTAACTGTCTCAAAGGGACTCTGGTTCAAAGTGTCGTTGACGATGATTCGGCCCAAGTGAAACTTTCCATTACTGAAAATCGATTCGTTTATGCACTCATACCAGTCGCACAATGGAATCAATTATCGGGTGAACCCGGTAAAGAATACATGGTCTACTTTGAACCCGATCATGTTATTCTCACGCGTCTTGCTTAATAGGCTGCTAAAGTTTTCAAGTCTATCCACAACCACTTTCACAGGAAAAATCTCTATGTCCAATAAAATCCAAAGCCGCATTCTTTTATCGAGCATCCTCTCCCTCTCTCTCTCGGCAAGCACCTTTGCCGCCACCCCCAAAACGGAGATTATCGTTTCCGCAGCGGCAAGCCTTACTGAGACGATGAATGAACTCATCGAGATGTACAAAAAAGTGAAGCCTGATGTTACGATAACGCCAACTTACGGATCTTCCGGTTCCTTACAGCAGCAAATTGAGCAGGGCGCTCCCGTGGATATTTTTATTTCCGCTTCCCCCAAACAGGTGGATGCGCTCGCGAAACAAGGATTAATCCTGAAAGATACGCGCAAAAATATAGTCGAGAATAAAGTGGTGCTCATTGTGCCGAAATCCACAAAAGGGATCACCCAGTTTGCCGATGCCGCGACTGACAAAATCAAACAAATCGCTCTCGGAGAGCCTTCCAGCGTTCCCGTGGGACAGTATTCAGAAGAAATTTTTACAGCTCTGGGTATTCTTGACAAGGTAAAGCCTAAAGCAGTCTACGCGAAAGACGTGCGCCAGGTGCTGACCTATGTTGAAATGGGAGAAGTGGATGCAGGTATCGTCTATGCGACCGACGCTGCCATTTCTAAAAAAGTCACAGTCATTGCCACCGCTCCCGAAGGAACTCACAAACCTGTCATTTATCCCGCCGCTGTCGTGAAAACAAGTGCCCAGCCCCAAGTAGCAAAAGCATTTCTCACTTGGCTTTCAAGCGCGGAAGCGTCCAAGGTATTTGTCAGATACGGATTTACAGTCGTTCAGTAAAACCGCCGTTCATCAACACTTATAGGTATCTATTATGGACAGTCTCCCCATTGACTGGTCTCCCCTTTTTGTCTCTTTTAAGACCTCGGTTGTCGCGACAGCCATCGCCTTTTTGTTCGGTGTTGTCGCCGCCCGTTTGGTGCTTCAACTTCGAGGGCGCACCCAAGCGATTTTAGATGGGGTATTCACACTGCCAATGGTGTTGCCTCCAACTGTACTTGGCTTTTTTCTATTAGTGTTTTTCGGAAGAAATAGTCCGATAGGCCGCCTCCTGATGGAAATAGGAATCCGGATTATTTTTTCCTGGGAAGCGACAGTGATCGCCGCAGCGGTGGTGGCGTTTCCTCTTATTTATAAAACGGTCCGAGCTTCCTTTGAACAAATAGACCCGACCGTATTGCAAGCCGCAAGAACCCTGGGACTCCCGGAATATCTGATATTTTTTCGAATTATGATTCCCATGGCATGGCCCGGCGCAGCGGCAGGCTCTATCCTTGGCTTTGCCCGGGCTCTCGGAGAATTCGGAGCGACACTCATGATCGCGGGGAATATTCCGGGACGCACACAAACTATTCCCATCGCCATCTTCTTTTCGGCAGAGGGTGGACACATGGATCTCGCTCTGATGTGGGTGCTGATTATTGTGGCCATTTCGTTTTCTGTCATTATTGCCATGAACCTGCTCGGAAGGAGAAAAGGATGAGTCTCATTGTCGATATCAGGAAACGTTTTCCTCGCTTTACGTTAGCGGTTTCTTTCCGTGCTGAGAACGAACGCGTAGGCATTCTGGGCGCTTCCGGTTGCGGGAAAACGATGACACTCAAGTGCATCGCAGGCATCGAAACCCCGGACGAAGGAAAAATCGTAATCGATGGCCTCACCGTATTTGATTCTTCCCGAGGGATTAATCTTCCGCCTCAAATGCGGAAAACAGGTTATTTATTTCAAAATTACGCGCTCTTTCCCACGATGACCCTGGCTCAGAATCTTGCGATTGTACTCCATAAGCTCCCCCGCATGGAAAGGGAAGCCCTTATTGCAGAGACGTTGCGAAAGATGCATCTGGAGAACCACGCTCACCATTACCCCGCACGCTTAAGCGGTGGGGAGCAGCAACGGGCCGCTCTTGCACGCATTCTGGTTTCCAAGCCACAAATTCTGATGCTTGATGAGCCATTCTCTGCACTGGATTCGTTTCTCCAGAGCGAAGTGGAGCAAACCCTTCTGGAATCTCTGAAATCGTTCCCGGGAACGACCCTGTTTGTGTCTCATGACCGCGATGAAGTCTACCGCATTTGCGAAAAAATGCAGATTTTGCAAGAAGGGCGAATTGTAGGCTCGGGCAAAAAAGAAGACCTTTTCAAAAACCCGGGAACGCTTGCCGCCGCAAGACTTACAGGGTGCAAGAATATTGCCGCCGCAAAAAAAATAGGGGCATCCCGGATTGTCGTTCCCGCCTGGGGAGTGTTTCTGGATACGGCACAATTGGTACCAGATGATTTGGCCTATATAGGCATCCGCGCCCATCATATCCGCCCCGCACACCCAGAAGAAACACAAAATTGTTTTGAATTTCAAATTGAACGTTACGATGCCTCTCCCTTTTCTCTCACAGAATACATTACGGCCCTGACACCCCAGGAAATCGCAGGCGAGAGTAGTGAACCTCGACAAAAAATTATCCGGAAAGTTTCTGATATTGAAGGAGCCATGGATACGGGAGACCTCCGGAACACGAGAAAACTGCGCCTGTGTATCCCGCGAGAACACTTACTGTTCCTTCGAGATTAAAGCTTAAAAGAGCATCACTTTTTCACCCTCTAAAAAAAATCAAGGAGATTTTTCATGAAAAGATCACATAAATTCACCACCGCAATCATACTCGGATTCGGTATCCTCTCAGTAGCAAATGCTGCTGATGGAGAAATTAAAATCAACGGAAGCATCCAGACCCAAGGAAGTAAAGCACTCTATGAAAATGACTCGGAAAGCGATTTCGATGGATTCTGGATTCGAGGCAATCTCGGCGTCAAGTATACTGCCGATGATTTTGAAGCAACCGTTAATTTCCGTATGTGGTCTACCGCATTTAATAGTGGTAGCGAAATCATTACTCCGCAGCTTTATTTTGGGAACTACAAATGGGCCTTAGAACAAAATAAGTTTAACTTGAAATTCGGTCACTGGGAAACCGACTGGAGTATCGGTGGCAACTTTGGCACCTACCTAGATAAAAAAATCGGAACCCATGGATTCATGGGCCGCGGCAGCGTTAACCAGGACGGTGTTGAACTTGGCTGGACTTTTGGGCCCTCCAATCTAAACGCAATGATCGCTACCACCTATGATGCCGATGACGCCAACAGTAAAACCCCCTTTAACAGAGGGTATCTCCGCTTGGAAGATAATTTGAAACTTGGCAAACCCGTGGAACTCACCCTCGCTTATCGCGTCAACGCTCTGGATCCCATGCTCAAACCCGCCGTGATTACCCACCGCGCAGGTTTAAAAGCGGCCTATACCGTTTTTCCCTCTTTGAAACTCTACGGAGAATTGGGCTACATCAACACTGGCAAGGATGACGAGGTTAAAAAAGATACTAATGGCACTTGGACATCCAGCGTCAAACCGGAATACACTCAGGATACCGATTATCTTCCGTTCTATATTGGTCTTGAAGTACCAACAGCAGGGATTCTCAGTAACCTAATGTTTGAAGTCGAATATATCAAAGATCGCGAGGAATTAGTCGCGGGTTCAGATGAACTCGCTTGGAGTGTGGCCGCTGTCAAAAAACTGGGACGCACCAAAATTCAACTTTCTGTGTTCAGCGAAAAAGAAATCAGCGATCCCGCTGTGGCATTTCGTGTGACCACGAGCCTTTAAAAAGACCGAAAAGACCGCCATGCTAAGCATGACGGTCCAGGGATGATCAATGAAATTGAGACGCTTCCTGTTCACCTTATGTAGCGGTTTGATCCAGCATCCCTTCTCGAAACCAAAGCAAACAGGGAGCGCCTCACCCATAATATAGAGTGAAGAAATCCCTCGCACAAGCATTTTCATGAGAGTGAATAGACCAAAAAGGAACAATCCCAAAAGGAATAGTGTTCACAAAAAAGTAATACCCCCTGTGCGGTTCGAACGCGCGACCTACTGCTTAGAAGGCAGTTGCTCTATCCAACTGAGCTAAGGGGGCTTAAGCGCCCCAAATTTAGTCTTTTTTTCGGGTTTTCTCAATTGGACAATTATATATTGTGGACATCACCCTCCTTTTAAAGGAATTAATCATGTTTACCTACAACGATGCTTTGCGCATTGCTACTGAAGCCCATGCTGGGCAAACGGACAAAATCGGTGGCCCTTACATTGAACACTTGATTGCCATCGCGACGAATTTAAAAGCAAAAGGGGAAAGTGAAGAAACTCAAATCGTAGCCCTTCTCCAAGACACAATGGGAGACTCTACCGCCTATACCCCAGCAAAACTATCCGAACTAGGTGTTCCGGCTCAAATTATCGATATTCTTTCCCTTTTGACTCATCACAAAGATCAAGTTTTTATTGATGATTACAGTTGCAAGCGCATGGCGGAAGCGATACCCGCAGAAGATGCAACCTATGAAGCTCGCGAAAAGGAATTTCTCCGCTATGTGGCGAGAGTCAAAGAAAACCCGATAGCCAAAGTGGTCAAAATCGAATCGCTGCACCGTTTGTTAGATGAAAATTTTATCCCTAAAAATGAGCGACGCGAAAAGAAAACCAAGTTTCGCATCAAGAAGTATCAAAACTCGATTGAGTTGCTCCAAAACTAAGAATGGCCCCTTTTTAGGGGCTATTCTATTTTGTGAAAAACTACTACATTTAGACTGTTTTTTAGGATCTTTTTGCTTTTTTAATAAACATCCACTGATAAGTAAGGATTCATCCCATGAGTAAGTTAGTCTATAATTTCAGCGCAGGCCCCTCGGTTCTGCCAAAACAAGCGACTAAAGAAGCCGCAGATGCCATTATTGATTTTGCAAACACAGGTATTGGCATTCTCGAAATGAGTCACCGTACTAAGCCTATTGAGAGCATGGTGGCTGATACGGATTCTATGCTTCGTGAATTAATGGGTATTCCAGAAAACTATGACATTGTGTTCCTAGGTGGTGGGGCATCACTTCAGTTCTGCATGGTGCCTATGAACCTCTTGGATCAGAACGCTTCGGCAGACTACACCGATACTGGCGTCTGGGCGAGCAAGGCTCTCAAAGAAGCGAAGCAATTTGGAACTGTGAATGTGGTCTGTTCTTCTAAGGCTGAAACCTACAACCATATTCCAAAACAGTTCAATCAGACTCCGGGAGCGACCTACCTCCACGTCACGAGTAACAATACAATCTATGGAACTCAGTGGAAGCAATTCCCCAAAGCCAACACCTACCTCGTCGCTGACATGAGCTCCGATATTCTGAGTCGCCATGTGAACGTTTCTGACTTCGGTTTGATCTATGCCGGTGCCCAGAAAAACATGAGTTGCGCAGGCGTCACCGTCGCCATCATTCGTAAGGATGTCTTGGGCAAGGTGAGCCGCACGATCCCCACCATGCTCAACTATACGACCCACATTCCAGAAAAGAGCATGTTCAACACGCCTCCGGTATTTGCTATTTACGTTATGAACCGTACGCTGAACTGGCTCAAACAGAACGGTGGCGTTCCTGAAATGGAAAAGACGAACAACAAGAAGAGCGATCTCCTTTATAACGTTCTCGACAACTCCAAGCTATTCATCGGTACCGCAGCGAAAGAAGATCGTTCCACGATGAACATTCCTTTCGTATTCAAGAAAGATGCCGTAGCAGCAGAAAAAGTGGAAGTGTTCGAGAAAGAATTTCTTGCTTTCACCAAGGAACAAGGGTTAGACCAACTTAAGGGACATCGTTCTGTCGGTGGTTTCCGCGCGAGTATCTACAACGCAATGCCAATCGAAGGTGTGGAAGCGCTCGTAAAAGCAATGACCACTTTTGAAAAGAAAATACTCGGTTAAATCAGATCTTCACACAAAAAAACTCCCCGCCCAAAAAGCGGAGAGTTTTTTTGTTGGTAAACGTTTCTATTTCTTTGCAGAGCTTAAAACTTTCGCGAGACTCTTGGAAATCATCATGTTGTCCAAGCAAGCGGAATAAAAAGCTTGCTTAATTCAATCCCCGTCAATGCAGCGAACAGAATAAGCTTGATTTTTATTAGGAGCAAGTTCCCGCACCATATTATCACCCATGCGTCCTAACACCCAAATCCAAATAGTTTCGTTGCGGCCATTTTGAGCGGACCAAAAGGCAGCGTATTCACCCATATCCACAAAGCGGCCACCCTTCCCCAACACATCACGACGCCCGGAAGAAAATACGGTAAAACCATAGGCATCTGTACCGCCGCCGCCATGCCACCCTGTTTTAGCTTTCAGTTTTGCACCAAAGGCGCCACAATTTTGAACCCCATCATAACATTGGGTAAGACTCGTGAGCATATCCTGCCATTCACGATCCCGAGGCAAGTGATAGCCCTTGGGACAAGCTTGGCGAGCGCCCTCCAGTGTGTAAAGACGTCCTCCTCGTTCACAGTAAGATTCATTGTTTTCATAGCACCAAGACTCATTAGGAACTTCATAATTCATATTTTGCGCAATCCAAGTACGTCCCTCAATTTTGATTGTACGATAGGCTTTCCCATCACGAGAATCAACAATCTCGCTTGAAGCATCCTTAACGGCAATTCTTTGTTCTTGTTCTGCAATACGAAAATCGGCAAGTTGCTTGCGTTTGAACTTTTCTTTCCCTTCAAACTTTGTATCCCACCATGTTTGAGCGGTTTCATTCTTGAATTTGATGCGCAAATCTCTAATAGCATACAAGTCGTCATTACAAGCTAAATCGATCCCTTTGATATCAACGACTAGATTTTCTTTTCCGAATTTTTGTGGCCGGTTGAAACAAGAAATCCACACTTCTTTTGTTTTGTTACAGGTGGCATAAAAATCACTTTCTACTTTATCGGAAGAAACCTTTAAATTGCCCGAGACAACAAAACTAAAGTTCCCATCACTTACAGTAAATGCAATCGGTTGAACTTCTCCATAATAGGTGTACTTGAAAAAACGAACCTGCCCCTCCACTTTTGCAGACACATAATCACCCGAACCCTCAGCATCAAAAATAGCATCCCATGTTCTGGGAGGAAGGGCGACAGAAGATCCCACAAAAATACACACAAATAAACTAAAAATTTTACTTCCGTTCTTTAACATTTTTGCTCCATACATTTCAGTTGATAACTGAACTCCAGATTTATACAAAGTTTTAGAAAAATTTCATTTTCTTTTCAACAACATCGCCGCTTCTTTGGCAAAGTAGGTCCATATTACTTTTGCACCTGCCCGCTTTATACTCAAAAGACTTTCCAAAATGATACGATCCCGATCCAGCCAGCCATTATTCGCAGCAGCGCAAAGCATTGCATACTCACCGCTCACTTGGTAGGCACTCACCGGAATGTCAAAATGATCTGACACTTCACGCACCACATCCAAATAAAAACTGGCAGGTTTCACCATCACCATGTCAGCACCTTCATCTACATCAAGAGCCACTTCATAAATAGCCTCACGACGATTGGCGGGATCCATTTGGTAGGTCTTTTTGTCGCCCGCTTTGGGTGCAGACTGTAAAGCATCGCGGAAAGGGCCGTACAAAGCAGAAGCATATTTCGCACTGTAAGCCATAATGGACGTATTCGTGTAACCCGCCGCGTCCAAAGCACAACGGATAGCCCCAATGCGACCATCCATCATATCCGAAGGACAAACGAAGTCAGCGCCCGCTTCCGCATGACTCACGGCCATCTTACAAAGTACTTCCACAGTCTCATCATTGAGAATTTCTCCCGAAGGAGAAACAAGACCATCATGACCATCGCTGTTAAATGGATCCAAAGCAATATCCGTCATCACCACCACTTGCGGGAAAGCCGCCTTCACACGGCGAACGCATTCCTGCACTAAACCCTTTGGATTAGCGGATTCCGTGGCCATTGGATTTTTCTTCGATTCATCAATCGCAGGAAAAGGCGCAATCGCCATCACGCCCAAGTTCACCAGTTCCTGCACTTCCATAAGAAGCCGGTCAATGGTCTTGCGGGTGATACCAGGCATAGAAAGAATTGTCTCTTCCCGATTTTCGCCTTCAATTATAAATACAGGATAAACTAAATCGGCGGCAGAAAGACTTGTTTCGCGCACGAGAGAGCGCACCGTCTCACTCTTGCGATTCCGCCTTGGACGATGGGTAAGATCTAAGAAATAAGGACTACTTGACATATTTTTCTCTTTCTTTCAGAATAAAGTTTAGAAAAAACACACACTCATAAAAACAACAGCAGCAAAAAACAACCCGCAGCCTAGCACCAATTTCTACAACACAACTCCTACACATTTATCCACAAAAAAGTCATGTCTGAATGTCATCTCCCCCCAAAACGATGGAAAAATGCCCTCCACGTGAAACGAGGAACGAGATTCGCAAAAATGAACTTCCGAAACGCTTCTCCCACGCGAAACGAGGAACGAGGTTCGCAGAGATGAACTTTCGAAACGCTTCTCTGCGCGAAACGAGGAACGAGGTTCGCAGAGATGAACTTCCGAAACGCACTCTGCGCGAAACGAGGAACGAGGTTTCGCAAAGATGAACTTCCGAAACGCACTCTGCGCGAAACGAGGAACGAGGTTCGCAGAGATGAACTTCAGAGAAAAGAGATGAGCCTTGAAAAATGCGATAAAACCGAGCAAGACAAGGCGCGACGACTGAAGGCGTGCTCCTGCACGTCGAAGGAGGAGCAACGCCGTATTGCGAAGCGTTTTATCGCATTTTTCCAGAACGAAGAACGTCCATCATATTAAACGGTTTCCCATTCCCCTTTGCAATCTGTTCCGCCAAAAAGTTCACCGCATCCACAGAACCTTCTGCGTACACAGAGCGACCACAAATGTTATGCTGAAATTCAAAGTGCACGGTACCATCGGCACTGTCGAGAGAATAGGTATGGAAAGCATGACCGCCAAGATATTGTGCGGGAACATGCATACGTTCCAATTGATTTTTTTCATCACGCACCATTTCGATCCGTGAATCATCAAAGTCCAGTCCCATTTTTTGAAAAGACTGAACGACGGCGCGTGCAGTGCCACTGGTATCCGCTTTTGTCTTTTGATGACTTTCAACCACACTCAATTGGTAACCATCAAAAGCGGTCGGGAATTCCGTCGCCAAATATTCTATCATCGTCTGGAAAGCCACAATTTGTTTGGACATATTCGGAGCGATGACACTCGGGTGATTCACTGTCGCGACAAGTTTGGTAAGTGCTTCACGATCTCCACCCGTGGTGCCCATCACAAATGGAATTTTATGATTCACATAGAATCTAGCGTTGTCATTCACCGCTGTCGGGTGTGTATAATCAATACAAATTAATCCCGAATATTTTTTCAGAATATCGTCGATGAACGATTCACGATTGCTCGGTTTTAAAAGGGTGATTTTACGGCCGGCCACTTCGGCTTCATTTTCCACAATCATTTCGCCCGTGAGCGAGAACGGCACGAGTTCCAAGCCGCGTGCCACACAAGTCTCGGCGACAAGACGTCCCATGTTTCCAGGAATGCCATTCACCATTACTAAAGTTGCCATAAAATCGTATCCTTTTTCTATCATGAAAACCGTGATCAAAATAGAAATATGAACACTTCCTCATAGAATCATTTCCTTTCCCGAAGCCAAAATACAGAACGAACTGACCCTGCAGAATCAGTTCTCGAACGCGAAGTGCATCAGCGGACAATTCGTATGAACAGCAATAATCCGCGACTACGTTAAAAGATGGACCCGCCTTGAATATATGCCAATCTTTCTGATCCGGCGACATTCATTTCACCCTTAAGCTTTTCCATTACCTCGGAAGCGCCCGTGCCGAATTCGGATTCACCGGGCATCATGAAACGCAGTGTTTTGCGCGAGTCATCGGTAAAAAATACAGTACGACTGGTGATCTTTTCATCGAAATAGATGTTGACTTTCTTGATGATCGTGACCTGTTCAAATTGATCTGACCGGTTGTATTGCTTTATTCCAGTAATCATTTAGCAGAAACCGATATTCATTTGCTGCCTTTGGCGTAAATTTTCAATGTGCAGAAAAAAACTCGCCTTATCTTCCAAGAGAAGATCAGACGAGTTTCGATAAAAGCAAGTTATGAAATGGAATTAGATGGGTTTAATTCCCCTGTATTTTAGGGTCATTGTATTTGAAGTGCCACTTGATACCGATGGCATTGTCAAAGTAATTGGCCGGATGCTTATAGTCAATTGGACCCGCCGCAGTAGCCCGATTGCCCTGCGTGGCATGATCGAACCAGAGAGTATCGGCAAAATTGTTAGCCGTGTAAGCTCCATAGGTCCAGTTGGTATCCAGAGCATAATTTTTAGGATCTATGATCTGAGCAAGATTTATACTGTCCGGATAAGAGCCATTATTGAGCCAATTACCACCATCATTGATCCGGAACCAGCCTTCCTCCGCCCCATTCTGTATGTAGGGTTTTCCGAGAATGAAGTCTTCTCCGTTGAGTTCCTGATTTATTTTGAGATAAACTATGCGGACATTATTCGTTCCATTCGTTGTCCAGTCGGATCGCTGGGCATAAGCAGTGCCTTTAACAGAAACACTGGGTTGCACAATATGCTGCCAATCGTAATACAAATAAATACCGAGGCTAATATATACGGGATATTGAGTCTTTTGAACCAGGAGCGCATAGATCGAATCCAACACGATTGTTCGTTCATTCGCATAGTAGGAACCCACTCCAGTTGAAGGTGCCGCGTAGTAATTGAGGCCATCAGATCCACCGACGTTTGCGGTGTAAGGGAAGTAAATAAAATCATTGAGGCGTTTGGTTGTGGAATCGGAATTGGTAATAGTCGAAGTTCCACTGTCCAAAACACTGATCACACGATAAGAATTACTGACAGCCCCATTGCCATAAACCACTTGCCCTCTGGAGAAGCTCGCTGAGCCGACACCACCATCTCCCAGATCCTGAGCAATTAAAGACTGCGCTTTCTTCGCGGCATTCACTGGTGCGGCATAAATATCACTGCGAAGTAATACTACACGATTCACCAGCGGATCGAGAGCTCTGATGGCATTCACATTCATATAAATATCGGCGCCTATGCCCAATAGACTCCCTGCAGGTTGTGCCACACGAAACAGAGCCGTTTGAGTAGGATCAATCTGTATCAGGCGTCTGTTGATTCCTGTGAGATTCAGAATTTTTGTCTGCGTGCCATTTTTGGAGTACAGAGTCACCTGAATGGAATTACTTCCGAGCACCAAAGGCAACTTGACCGTATAGGTGACAACGGGATCGTTGGTGGGATAGTACACCGTAAGGGTGTCTGTTCCTCCAACGCGGATAATTTTCATGAAATTAATGGCATGATCAAATGTGAGTTTTAAAGTGGCAGGACCACGAATGATCGAATTAACGGCGACATTGAGTTGTAGCGAGCTTTCATCAGTGACTGCAGAGGTCCATGAAGACCCTTGGGTAGGAATAATAGTGATTGATTTTAGCGAGACCACAGAATCCAGAGGATTGATCGCCGCTGTGAGGGGGTCCGGATCTTCAGAATCCAGCAAGTCATCGCCATCGGTATCCTGATTCAAAGGATTGGTTTCCCAAAGAGTATCTATCACAGTATCCTTCCAGCCAAAAACTTCCTCCCCATCGGAAAGACCGTCCCCATCACTGTCCCAACTCGTCTGGTCCGTTCCGAGAACGGCTTCTGTTCTGTCCGGGAGACCATCGTCATCAGTATCGGCAGAATACATAACCGTAATAACGCTGTGACCATTCGCGCCCATAGTGGAGGGATTATAATTCGCATAGGCTCCATACACCGTAATGGAATCACTTTCGGCGCGCGCTTGCATCACCACAGACCAGCTTCCATTGGTTACAGCCCCATTCTCAAGTCCATCGATGGACTGAATGCCATAATGACTATCGGTGGTATCGTAAACTACCGTGGCACCCGCTGTTTTGAGAACGTTCGCGAGTGAAGAGGAGATATAGCGATCTTCCTGGCTGGTATAGAAATCGTTGTACTGATTGCGCGTCACAATGTATTTTTTTACCAGTTTTTTGGAAGCGGAGTAGTCCCCATAATCCACGTTGACCAAAGCCGTCCGGTTATACACATTGTTCATGAGCGTATCAATAGCCCCTAAGGAAGTCAAAAAATGGATATTCTGTAATTGAACGGTGAGACCGCTTGATTTCGTGACAAGGGTTTCAAACAAATCCGGATTGTCAATCGTGGCGGAAAAACGCCTAGTGACCGTATTCTGATTGGCTGCCGCAGGAATATAAACACTGTCATCATCCATACGGAGTTCCCCTATCAATGTTTCCAGAGAACTCGCCTGATAACCATTGCTTGAAAGGCGGACCACGGGGCTCATGAGCGTGAGATTCTGACCGCTGTTATTCGTCAGTTTGATATCGATAGCGATGGTTCCTCCTTCACAGGTGCTTCCCGTGCTGGTGGAATAAGACTGGGAGCGATCCCAGTTTTCGGTCATGGATTCCGATTCTTCCTGTGAGAATGAAACACTGCCACCAACCCCTAAAGTACTGGTCAGAGACCCGCTGAGCTTGGCTCCCCCATCGACTTTCAATTCCACTTCACTTCCAATCATGAGAGCCACTTCGGCTTTCCAATTCAATTCCTGAGAGGCGGTAAAGGTGCTGGATTCAGTGTATTCCCCGCCACTGGAGATGGTTTCTCCGTAAGTTGTCTCGTTGGTAGTGGAATATTTGGCAATAAGTTCCGGATAGGAGACAGGCGTGAATGTAAAATCAGGGACATTCGCGACCAGAGGATCCTTACCATCCAGTATTTCCTGGTGATCAGAAACGCCATCCCCATCGGTATCGGTGAGTTCCGCATTCGTGAAATAGAGGTAGCGTTCTTCGTAATTGGTAAGGCCATCTCCATCGTTATCATTGGAGGGATCAATAATCAGAATCTGGCGGCCATCGGAGAGATAAGTGTTGATAGAATCCTTGTAACTATAAATGCGCAGTTTGCGTGTACTGGTAACACCATCGATAATTTTGGAAACGATCAAAGTATCTATGGCAGCAGTGTCAGCAGTGGCCGTTTTGTTCAGTGTCTGGGAAGTGCTCTTTATTTTTGAGGAGGTTGTCCCATTGCTATTGGTTTTATCGTAAAAATAACGGAAAGTCTGAGCATTTGAACCCCTGCGTAACACAACGAGGTAAAGACCGGAGCTTGATTTTGTAAGAATTGTGCTTAAGGACAGAGAATGTTCCCCAGCGGCAAACACGCCCTGATTATTGCCTACTAACGCTCCTCGTAGCGAATAAATCGAAATATTCACATTTTCCTGCTGTGGTATTGCAAACGAAATGAAGCCCCCGGTAATAAAAGGGGTCTCGCTCCAGGAAGCTGCGGAGGTCATCCCCGAGGTGCTCAAAAGCGAAAAATAGCCGGAAGCATCGGTTTTTCCGGAAACATTAGCGACTACAAGCTTCACTGTCGCCTTCGCTAAAGCGTTGCCGGAATTGTCCTGAAATGTTCCGGTTAACGCCCAAACAGGATTCCCCATTACCAGAGCAAAAATACAAACACCCAGAAGCGTGCGAAAAAAACGCATTTCTGTGTTTCTCATGTGAAATTTCATGCTGTATCCTACCTTGAATGAATTTTTGGTTCAAGGTAGCAGAAACACGCCCTTTTTAAAGGAAAAAACTACTGTTAAAATTGTTAAA
>Ga0209467_1000920_pt1 | contig 30822 bp, 27 predicted proteins | sample Higcelwee11metaG_FD_187175 | JGI IMG/M metagenome (GOLD analysis project Ga0209467, IMG submission 187175) | Freshwater pond sediment microbial communities from the University of Edinburgh, under environmental carbon perturbations - High... | ecosystem: Environmental > Aquatic > Freshwater >... | reverse complement strand
GGGACGAATCCTGGGATTGGCCTCCGGCATTGGAGCCGAGCAACTGCACGGTATTGGCACTGATGATCACTTTCATACGGGACTGGCCGTCCTGCTCCCAGCGATCCTGTCGCATCGTGCCCTCGACAGCAACCAGCTTCCCCTTGACGAGATATTGGTTGATCGATTCTCCCTGCTTGCCCCAGAGGTCGACATCCCAGAAACTGGCTTCGTCAACCCACTGATCGCCCTTCTTCTTGCGCGAGCCCGTGGCAATGGAGAAATGACAGACTGCCTGCCCGGAATTGGTGTACTTGAGTTCCGCGTCGCGGGTCAGTCTGCCAACCAGTACGGCAATGCTCAGATCGGCCATGTATTCCCTCCGTCAGTCATCTGCCCGGACAAAAAGGTACTTGAGTATGCTCTTCTCGAGCTTGAAGACCTTCTCCGCGGCGACGAGCTTGTCGGGCGGCAGGTTGGCGATGTACAGGACATAGCGCCCGCGCATCCTGCCCTTGATTTCATAGGCAAGCTGGCGTTCGCCCAGCTCATCTTCCTTGACGATTTCGCCGCCGAGCTGCTTGAGCGTGGCGGAGACTGCTTCCTTTGCGGGACGGTAGAGTTCTTCTTCCGTTGCAAAGATTACGGTGAGTTCGTAGGGTCGCATTGATCCTCCCTGTGGTCTGGTGATCCGCCTATAAACGGACGGATAAGGAGTCGTAAGCACGTGCGTCGAGCACGCCGGAGCATGTTCGGGCCTGTACAGACAAATCGGGGCATTGTATCCCAAAACGCATGGCAGATTCAAGCGATCGGGCCGCTTTACCTGCGGCAATCGCCGGGATACAATGGAGCCATGTCAAGCGTTATCCATTATGAGGACAATATCTACATTGTCGATGGCCTTGTACGCGTTCTATGCGATGCGTCCCGCCTCGAACCCGACCCCGATGTCATAGGCGATGCGATGCTGGCTACGGCGCGACTCGCCGATTCGACACTGAGGCGCGTCAAGGATCTGGTATTGCAGAACGACCATCTGGTCGACCGTCCGGACTATCTGCGGCTGCTGTCGCGCTCGGCGCGCGACCTTGCTGACGCTCTTGACGAGATACTGCGCCCGGGCTCGACACTTGCACCGGTCATTGCCAGTTCGATCGATGAGCTGGCTCGAATCGTGGCGGCGCAACGCGCCGCCGCCTCCGATCTCCGTGATGTGCTCAACGCCTCGACCGGAACCAATGCCTCGACCGAGGATGTCGTATCCGACGACGAACTGTCCGAACTCCTGAGGATCTAGCCGTTCGGCCCGATGGCGCCGGCACTCAATACAGGTAGCGCTCCATTTCGGCGAGCCCGCCCAGGGTCAGGTCGGGATCAACCTCGTCGAATACCATGGTCAGGCCGGTCAGAACCCTGCACAATCCGCCTGTTGCCACGACCTTGGCCCCACCGAGCTCGGACTTGATCCTGCCCACCATATATTCGACGAGTCCCGTATAGCCGAGCACGACGCCGGCCTGTATCGCCTCTATCGTGTTGCGGCCCATCGCCGAGGCCGGCGCCTCGAGCGGCACCGATGGCAGCTGTGCGGTGGCCTTGGACAACGAGCCTGCCGCGGTACCGAGTCCAGGCGCTATGGAGACACCTATGATCGCCCCGTTCGAATCCACGGCGGTAAATGTCAAGGCCGTGCCAAAATCGACGACAAGGCAGGCGCCACCGAATCGATTCCACGCGGCCAGCGCGTCCGCCACCAGGTCGGATCCAATCTCGTGCGCGGCAACCACGGTCACCGGCAGCTTGTCATACACCATCGGTCCGAGCACGACAGGTTCCACACCAAAAAGGTGCCGCGCCATCTTCTCCACCGAAGCCGTCAGTTGCGGCACGACGGAACTGAGGATGACGCGATCGATCGAGGCGATATCGATGCCGCGATCAAGCAGAATCGCCTTGACGACAACTCCGTATTCATCCTCCGTCTTGCCAGGGACCGTGCGTATGCGCAGTGTTTCAAGCAGATGACCGGAATCATAGATCCCGCCGACTATGTTGGTATTGCCCGCATCGATGACGAATAGCATGGATGCATGATTTACCGTGCAAGCCCACGCTGTCAAGGACGCATGAGCTTGCGCTTTGGCGCGATATTGAGCCATAATCCGGCTATTACGCAAGGAGACTGCCCATGCCAGACATAATTCAGCCGCGTGTCCTCAAGGGGTTCAGGGACTTTCTTCCCGGTGCCGAAATGGAACGCGCCGCCCTGCTCGAGTCACTGACATCGGCCTTCAGGAGCTTTGGCTTCGTCCCCATCGACACACCGGTGCTGGAGTATGCCGATATACTGCTGGGCAAGGCCGGCGGCGAGACCGAGAAACAGGTATACCGCTTCAAGGACAATGGCGGCCGTGATGTCGCTATGCGCTTCGATCTGACGGTTCCATTCGCGCGCTTCATGGCTGAACATGCAAGCGAATTGTACCTGCCGTTCAAGCGCTACCACATGGCAAAGGTCTGGCGTGGCGAGAATACCCAGCGCGGCCGATACCGTGAGTTCATGCAATGCGACTTTGATATAGTCGGCGTCGACACGGCGGCCGCCGATTTCGATATTGTCGCCACCATTGCGGCGGCGATGCGGGCACTTGGAGTCGATGGCGCGACGATCAGCATCAACCACCGCGGCGTATTCAACCGATTCCTGGCACGGGTAGGCATCGCCGACAAGTCGGTCGAGGTGTTGCGCGTCGTCGACAAGCTGGACAAGATAGGCGTCGACGAGACGCGACGACTGCTGGGAGAACTTGCTGGCGATACGGCAGCCTCTGAGATACTCGAGTTCATACGCGGCGGCGATGACTACACGACGACGCTTGACAGAATGACCCGACTCGCCGGAGGTGACAATCCCGATTCGGCGCGGCTTGCCGATATCATGGCGATGGCCGAGGCCTGCGGTCTTGCCTCATCGATCGTGCTGGCCCCGAACATAACGCGGGGGCTTGACTACTACACCGGCGTCGTGTTCGAGACCTTCCTCGATGCCATTCCACAGATAGGCTCCGTCTGTTCCGGCGGCCGTTACAATGATCTGGCTTCGCTGTATACGACCCAGCGGTTGCCAGGAGTTGGCGCATCGGTCGGCATCGACAGGCTGATCGCCGCGCTCGAATCGACGGGAAAGACGCGCAAGGCTGTCGGCTACACGCGCGCCGTCATCATCAATTTCGACGAGACACTTGCCGCCGAATACCAGGCAGCGGCGCAGGTTCTGCGCCAGTCAGGCATCGCATGCGAGGTGTTCCCCGACACGCGCAAGGCGGGCCAGCAATTCGCCTACGCCGAAGCGAAAGGCGCAAGCCATGCACTGGTTCGCGGCACCGACGAAAAGGCCCGCGGAGTATGGATACTGCGCGAACTGGCCACGCGCACGAATGTCGAGTACGCCGATGTTGGCGCCATAGCTACGGCAGTGGCTATGGCACGGTGATCCAGTCTCCAGGCCGTTGCGTGCGCCTGTCCAGATCGCTCTCGCTGGCAAGTGCTCTTCTGGCAATGCTGGCACTGTCCGGTTGTGCGGTCAAGCCTCCGAGCCTCGGATCAATAGAATCGAGGCTCATCGTCGTAGCGACCGATGCGGAAGGCCACCGCGAGGAGCGGCTTTCGTGCTTTGCATCGGTATCCGATGGCGATGGCATAGCGGACATCGAGTACCTGTATGTGGTACACGATGCATCGGAACTCTTCTGGACGCTGACAGCCGATGACTGGGTCCAGAAGGATGATGGCTCGGGATTCTGGCTGGGCAGCAATGGACTGCGAGCACCCGACGGCGTGATGCCGCGCGGGTCATACCGGATGATTTTGGTAGACAAGGCCGGCGAGCGTGACGAACGGAGCTTTGTGCTGGCCGCTCCGGCGACGCAGGATCGAGCCATGCCGACAGTGTCGCTGTCGGGCGCCGATATCCGGCTCGATACGCCATGTCCGCTCAACACCGCATTCTTCATGGATGCTGGCGACAATGTCGTGATGACGACCCCGCTCACGTCAGGCGTCACGTCACTCGATACACTCTGGCCCGGCGGCGCCTGGCGCACCGGAGCCGATTTTCTGACCGTCTATGGCTTCGATCCAAAGGCGGAGATAGGACTTTTTGCGTGGAAGATACGACTCCCGGACTGAACGGTCCGCTCTCTGCCCGCGACGTCGGCATACGAAGCTATGTCATCAGGTCAGGTCGCATGACCGACATGCAGAAAGACGCCCTGGCGCGGCTCTATGAACGCTACGGCGTGAACTGGAATCCGGGCACCAGTGTCGATGCGATGAGCCTGTTTGGATCCGCCGGGCCATTCATCATCGAGATAGGCTTTGGCATGGGCCTTGCCACGGCTGCAATTGCGCAGGCTCTCCCGGAGGCACGATTCCTCGGCCTCGAGGTGCACGCGCCTGGTGTAGGCAAATTGCTCTCGGAGATAGCCGCCCACAACATACAGAACCTGCGCGTGTGCAGGCACGATGCCGTCGAGGTGGTCGACCTGATGGTGCAGAAATCGAGCGTCGATGGGTTCCATGTCTTCTTTCCCGATCCATGGCCCAAGAAGCGCCATCACAAGCGGCGCATCATGAGCGCCGACTTTGTGCGGCTCCTCGCCGACAGGCTCAAGCCGGGCGGGTATATATACTACGTGACCGATTGGGAAGAGTATGCCGTTGCGACACTGGAGACGCTCAGGGCCGAAGCCGCTCTGGTCAACAGCACCGAGGCATGGGCCGAGCGACAACCGTGGCGGCCCATCACGAAGTTCGAACAGCGCGCCATCAATGACGGCAGACCGATCAGGGAACTGTACTTCACGAAGCGTGTCTGATTCAGAAATCGGCGCGAACGGTGAGGGAGACGGCCAGCGAATTGTTGCCGGCAGCCCAGGTAAATTCCTTGTCGGCACCGCCACCGCTCCACGACACGGTAACGCCGAAGGGCACCGCGTTCTGCAACGCGAACGATTCAGTGAGTCGTATCACAAATGAACCGTCGCTCAGGTTGGCCAAAGCAGAGGCACCCGATGTCAGCGATGCTGCCGGAAATTCGCTGGCCTGGACGGAGACATAGCCATAGAATTGCCCCATGTACAGTGGATTCAATGTCTGCATTCCTGCCATCGTGGCATACTGACCGGTAAGGTTCGAGCCGCTGGAGTTGTAGAAGAATTCAGACGAGACGGTCAAACGCTTCAGGTCGCCAAGCAGCCGGCTTGCACCCACGGCTATGGCCACATTCTGGGTGCCCGAGTCGTAGGCCGGAGTGTACGCAGACTCGCCATACAGATTCAGTCCAAGCAGGTGGCCTGAGAAATCAAAGCCCAGCTTGTCCTGCACCTTGACGCCTGCAAATCCGGTCAGACCAAGTTCGACATCACCGACCGTCGCGTCAAACCGGGCGGCGTATGCGATGCTGGTAGCCGGATCCTGCACGGAACCAGCATCGACCAGACCGGAAAAATCGGTAAACAGGAAGACATTGGCCGATTGCAGTGGCACATGCAGCCTGAGGCCCGGCTTGCCCACCCGGAGGTCGACGCTCTGAAACGCATCGACCTTCTGCAGGTTTATGAAGTCCACGGGAGTCCACACCCGCGACGGTCCCCAGGATATGAGCTGGTTGCCGAGCCTGACAAAAACCTGCTTGCCAATGTCGAAGCTCCAGTGCAGTTCTGACAGCTCGAACGTCGGCGCAAACAGGTCGGGTGCGGGTCCCGTCGCGGCAACGCTGCCGGCGATGCCTGAAAAGACCATCTGCACGGCATTATATGCGGCATAGAAGGAGCCGTAATCGGGCAACGTCAGCTTGACGAACAGCTTGCCAGAGAGCGATGAAGAAGCCGAATATCCGTTCCACGATGCAGGTGCGGCGGCGGTCGCCGAGACAAGAATCGTGCCGCCGGCCAGCACCGTCGTCATCGCCTGCCCGCCGGGAGCGACGCTGGCGCTCACCGTGGTATCGAACGCGGCGGCATTGAATGGATCGTCTTCGGCTGTACCCTGGGCGAACGCGCTTGATACACCCGCCATAGCCAGAATCAGCACAAAGGCCGAAACCGGTCGAAGCAAACCGTGATCAGACATATTCATCTCCGCCTTTCAGATTCCTAGCGTGACTGTTCCTCGAGAAACGCCTTGGAGAAGGTGTAATCGGGAATTTTGGCAGTGGATATGCCTTCGTTGGTAATGAATGTGCGCTGGCCCTTCTCCAGTTCGTTGATGGCCAGCAATTTTGTAAAGAGATACTTCTCGGCGGCAACCTTCTGGTAGTCGACGTAGTAGCTTGTGCGCAGCAATGTGCCGGAAGCGCTGAAGTTTTCAACCTTTACGGGAAGGCCGTCAGTCTTGCGGACATACCACTTCTGTATCGGAAACGACACATCGAGTTTCTTTGCATCGAGCCTGATGACATCGCACTCCCACTTGGATACGGTTGCAGTTCCTGCATAATTGAGCCAGTACTGATCCGCGAGCCTGGTGCTGCCAAAGGTATCGGTGCGCACATCGGTGCTGCCCACATCGTCCTTTCTGTTTCTGTATACGAATTCACGGGTAGTTGGCAGATACAGGTACAGGTCATCCTTGCTTCTCCAGTAGCCCTTGCCCTTCTCGCTGTCTGGATACTGGAAGATCAGGGTAAAGCTGTCTGCGGCATCGCGCCGGTAGACCCTGATCTGCAGTACGCGGTCGGCTTCGCCATCCTTCTTCTGAACGAGGGTAAAGGTGCTGGTCAGGTCGAGGCCTTCCAGATTCAACCTTGATTCAAATGCGCTGACCAGGCTTGCCGCCTTGGGATCGTTGCGAAGTGAGGATGGAGCCGGACCTGCGGCTCCCTGTGCAAATACGGTGCTGGCCATGAACAGGGCCAGCATCGGTATGATAAGGAATACCCGTGCCTTCATGTCGTGCTCCTTTTCTAGAATGTGCTTGTCAAGGCTTCGACCGGGCGTATCATCCCGCCGCGCCTGGCTGGAAAATATGAGAACAATGCCGCAAACAGGCCTATGATCAGGACTATCGCCATCATGTCCAACGGCAATGGAATCAACGAAAGATGCCCCGCGTTCAGGAATATGCCGAGGTTCCCTCCTGGAGGCAAACTGACGAGGCCCGCGACAGTCAGTGCCAGAATCGCACCAAGCAGTGCACCGGCCGCAGAAAACACCAGCGCGAGTGAAACACTTTCGGCCACGAATATTGCAGTAATGCCGCCCGCCTGAAAGCCAAGGGCGCGCATCGTTCCTATTTCCTTGAGCCGCTCGTTGACGCTCATTCGCAGGTTGATGAATATCGATACCGCAATTACGAACAGCATGACCGCCGCAACAAGGCCACCGAGCGCGTTGATGGCGCCAAGCACGCTTCTGACAATGCCCAGGGCTTCATCCAGCGTGGCAAGCTTGAGCATGACCCGGTCGCGCCCCAACGTGTCCGCTTCATACTTCGTACTGGCAGCGGATATGGCTGAGATGGCCTCTGCATCGGTCTTGGGCTTGGTAACTTCGAAACCTGCTGATACCAGAGCCTGTGACAGTGTGTCCCGTCGGGCGGCCAGGTTCTTGGCTTCTGGAAAATATATGAAGATGGTACTTGCCGCATCGGAAGATGCAAGATCGAGTCCGCGCAAGAAAGGGAACTGCACAATTGCCTGTCCGCGCATGAAGAAGTTGTCGGTCTTCCACAATCCGCGCACGGTCAATATGCCGGTATTGAATGCGCCAAAGCGTGTCCGCGTCGATACAACGACTTCGTCACCGGGCACCAGCCCAAAGTACTCGGCAAGATCGGCCGGCAGCGCCAAGCCATTTGGATCCTTGGACCATGCGTCCCAGCTACCCTCGATGAAGATCATCTGTCCACGCAGCGCGGCATCGCTTGCCGGATCGATGCCCATAAATCCGATTCGCTTTGAAATGCCCTTGTAATAGACCGTCGACTGCAACTGATACCTGGCAATCACGCTGGCATCGTTGCCCAGCGACTTCTTGATTATTGCCTGTATCTCGTCGGTGCGCTTGAGGCCATTGTATATCTTGCCGCCGGTGGCGAATTGTCCCGAAATCGTGATGTGCCCGGCGCTCGACCGTGTCAGGCTCGTCGTGATGGTCGAAGTCGCACCTCTTGAAAAGGCGAACAGGAGCACAAGGATAAACGTCACAATCGTATAATTGATGCCCAGCGTAAAGCTGCGCTTGCCGTTCCTGAATACGTTTCTGAAGGCTACACCTAGAAAGCGAATCATCGCATACCTCCGTGACCGCTAACGGTCGCTCATCGCCTTGAGTGGCGTAATGGATGTTGCCACCCGGACAGGATAAATCGTGGCGATAATCGACACGAATATCACGACGACGAGTGCCTGGATGAACGGCATCACACTGACGTGGAGCTTGAGTGGTCCGCCACCAATCAGGAACTGCGATACCGTCTCTGGCAGCGGAAGACCTTTAGCGCCGAACAGTACGATGGTGATCGATGCAATGACCATCGCAACGATCGATGCGCCGACATTGAGCAGCAGCGTCTCAGCCAGGAACAGCCCGCGCACGAACGACTTGTCTGCACCGACTGCCCGCATCGTGCCAATCTCGGCAGTGCGCTCCACCACATTGATAATCAGGGTATTCATGAATATCAGCGCGACTACAAGGAATATCAGGGCCGTTGCAAGATAGATGAAACCCTGAAGCGCCGTGGCTATCTGCGCATAGAATCCTGAAGCCGCGTCCCAGCGAGCGGCCTTGATTCCAAGACCTGGTACCTTGAGCAGCGTCGCCATGACCGCATCGATGTCGCTGCCATCCTTGAGCCTGACTGCTATCATCGTGGCGCCAGACAGAACCTCGGTCTTCAATTTGGACAGGTCGATGGCCGCAAAATTGGTATCGGCCAGATCGAATATCGCCGATTCATCGCCGGATGCGGTAGAGAGCCCCTTGTCAAATTCCTTGGGGAGGGAAGATACACCCGTATAGTTGTAAAGCTGTCCATATGTTGCCGAGTCCATGAAGTTGATGTAATCGAAGACGCCGCGATACCGTTTGGGGTTAAAGATGCCAATCAAAGAAGATCTGATGGTATTGACACCACCTTCAGTAATTCCGAGCAACGTAAGCGGTTGTCCAACCTTCAGCGTCACCCCATAATTCTTGAGGTACTGCTGATTCTGGTACTCGCTGATGGCCAGGCCCGATATCGGGGGCTGCACGGAACCGGATGTTCCAAAGAAGCTTCCTGATGTGACTTGTATGTTCTCGAAAACCTTGCCATAGGAGGCAGGATCGACCGCATAGAATATGAACGGCAGATCGATCTTTGTACCGTCTTTGTCAGCCTGTACGAGCCCGTAGTTTTGCGCATATGGTGTCGTCGCGACGACCTCGGGCAATTGATTCAAGGCCTCCTCCACGTCCGCGATGTCACGTATGTTCGGCAGTGGCGTATTGAAGGCAAACGGTGAAGGCAGGTCGCGAGATTTTTCCGAGTAGACTATGAAGTCGCCCGTAAAGTTCCTGACGATCGCCTGGCGCGATTCAATCGCGGCCGATGATGAGACGGTGGTGCCAAATACTACGAGGAATGTGCCAAACGCCACGAGCGATCCAATGAGAATCATGCGGCCCTTTCGTCGCATGAGGGTACGCACGGCGAGTTTGAGAGTCAGCATCGCATCAGCCCTCCGCCCCATTGGATTTGACTATCATGCCATCGAGAATGTTCACGACAGTGCGGGCTTCGCGCATGATGTGTGCATCATGGGTAGAGAATATGAAGGTCGTCTGTTCATCCTCGTTGATCTTGCGCATCAGCTCGATAATGCGAATGCCGGTCGCTGAATCAAGATTTGCCGTCGGCTCGTCCGCAAGCACAATGGTCGGATTGGTGACCAGAGCACGGGCAATGGCTACACGCTGCCGCTGACCCCCAGAAAGCTCGTTCGGCTTGTTGCGCAGCCGATCCTGCAAGCCGACTTCTTCAACGAAGCGCATGACCATATCCTTGCGCTGTTTCGCATCGAGCGAACGCCTCAGCAACAAGGGAAACTCTATGTTTTCGTATACATCCAGAACAGGTATCAGGTTGAACGATTGGAAAATAAAACCGATCTTCATCCGCCGGTAGCGTGTCAGTTCCTTGTCATTCAGCTTCTCGACTTCGGTACCGTCGATCAGCACGATGCCGGAACTGGGAACATCGATGCAGCCGATCATGTTCAGCATCGTGCTCTTGCCGGATCCCGACGGTCCGGCTATCGCGGTGAATGCCCCCTTCTCGATCTTCAGGTTTACGCCGCGCAAGGCATCAACCCGAGTGGAACCCAGCATGTAGTACTTGTGGACATCTGTCAGTTCAACAACGTTCATCCTATGCTCCTTGGTCAACGCTTAATCCCTTGATCAGAATATCTACCACCTCATAGGCCATCGCTTCCCTGCTGCCTTGAACGGCAAATTCCGGCACCGAAAAGAGACTCTCCACCATGCCGATCAACGCACCGGCAATCAGTCCGGTATTGCATGAGGCTATCTCCCGTCTGGAGACTGCGGCATCGAGCACGCCGCGCAAAGGCATCAGGATCAGCTCATGGATCAGACTGGCAATCAGTGTCGCATCATCGCTCTTGAGGTAGGTCATGTCCGATCCGGTCAATTTGAGCAGATCCATCGGCGACTGCGAGAGGAGCCAGGCCGTGGCCGCCCTCAGTATGCTCCGCAAATTCAACTCGCTGTTCGTGATCGCTGCATGAAGGCCATCGCCATGGCGACGGACATTGCGTTCGAGCACGGCCATGAAAATGGATTGCTTGCCATCGGGAAAGTGATAATAGAGTGACGCATGCGTCAGGCCCACCTCCGCGCAGATGTCCCTGAGGGTAACGGCGGGAAAACCGCGCGCCATAAAGAGGCGTTCCGCTATATCAAGCAACCTGTTTCTGGCATTGGGCTCATCCATCTTACTTACCAACATGTTGGTAAGTTAATGATCAGCCATGGAATTGTCAAGCATTTCTCCAGCGCTTGGTCTAGGCGAAGAACTCGGAGAGCTTGCGGTACAGCGTACCTACCCGTTCCTTTTCCTCATGGGTAGCCGTCTCGGAAATCTCGTCTATCAGCGATTCAAGGCTGGCAAGGCTCTCGTTGAGGGCCGTGTGAAAACCGCGCGAAACGCGGAACCAGTAGGTGCCGGCAGTATCGGTGAACATCGCAACGAAGCCGAGCTCCGGATTCTTGGGCTTCCAATAGGAGACTTGCAGTACATGGTCAAGGACCGCCATCAGTCCGGCCAAGTCATCATGCACATTGAATTGCTTCTTTCGAGGCCACTCGCGCTTCAGATCCTGCTCGGGATCAAGCCAATGAGCAACGCGCAGAATGGTATCCAGCTTCTCGCCATCCATCAGGCGATTATGACCAACCATGACGACTCCGAGCATGCCTCTGAAGGCGAGTCCGGCATCGGCATCGAGCGTTGCCCGTGCCCTGCTGAATGAAGGCCACTCCAGCACGGCCTTCTTGCGCTTCTTCTCCATGACCAGTTCGAACGATTCACCGCCAATCTTGATTCGATTGGTGAAGTCGCGTGGTTCAGACTTCTGGCTCCTCGATGCGCCCGATCCAGGAGCCGCCGTGCGCGCGGTGGAAGAAACCGTGGCCGCTCCTCCATAACGCTTGCCGGATACTTCGGCGGCAGGCTGCTGCTTGAGGAGAATTTCTGCAACAATGGGGGAAATTCTGGCAAGCATCCTGCGTTGCAGTGGCGAAACGCTCATCGCGTACATGCGCGTCGTCCTGACGATTTCGCCGGCAACGATGAAATCGGGATTCTCCTTGAACATGACCGAACTGGGATGGATCTGTACCCGTTCGGCCATCAGCGTCCTGAACAGGCCACGCTCCTGCCTGGCGCATACAAACTGGATCAGGCCGCGGCTGACGGCACACAGGTAATCTTCGGTTGATCCGCCCGAGGCGATCGGCACACCAAGAGCATTGACTATCAATTCTATCTGTTCCTTGATACGCACAATCTCGAGTAGCGTCCGTTCATCGAGGTAATTGCGCTCGCTGAATTTGGCCTTCTGCTTGGCATCCACGAAGGCGTGATATATCTTCAGATACGACACAAAGTCGCCGGAGGCATCGCGGAACGCATGGTGCGCGCGCCTGGCCTCGAGTTCCTCGCCGGGCGGCAGCACATACGGGCTCTGCGTCGACAGGAAGGCTGCAGCTATGATCGCTTCCTCGACGACATCCGGATACTTCAATATCGCCTCGACGATGAGGCGCGACAGCCGTGGCAACAGCGGAAAGGCACACATCATCTGGCCGACCTTGGACAGGCTGCGGTCGGGCTCGAAGGTATCAAGCAGATTGAGCACATCCATAGCGCCCAGAATACCGGAGCGCGTCGGCTTTGATATGAAATCGAAGCGCTCGAAATCGGTAATGCCGAGTTCTGCCATCCGCAATACGACCTCGGAGAGATCGGTCCGGTATATCTCCTCCATGGTGAAGAGCGACCGGTTCTCGAAATCATCACGCGTATACAGGCGGTAGCAGAAACCGGGCGCGGTTCGACCGGCACGGCCCTTGCGCTGGTTGCTCGATGCCTTGGAAATCGGCACCTGCACGAGACTTGCGGTATACGTCTTTGGATTGTAGAAATTAAGCTTCGCCTGGCCGGAATCGATGACGCTGGTGACCCCATCGATCGTGACGCTGGTCTCGGCGATGTTGGTCGAAATGATGACCTTCTTCTTGCCCAGTGGCGCCTTGTCAAAGACGCGTTCCTGCTCATCCTTGCCGAGCCGGGCATACAGCGGCACGATGTGGATACGGTTGCGGCTTGAACCAAGCGAGAGCCGCTGCATGCAATCCTTGATAAGCTTCTCGCCCGGCAGGAACACGAGCATATCACCATCGCGCTTGTCACCAATGATGCGATCGACTATTTCCTCGATCTTGTCGATCAGCGAATCGGGGTTACCTTCGGCGGCGGGCGGGTCCCAGACTATCGTAACGGGGAAGACCTGCGTGTCTATCTTGACTATCGGGCACTCGCCGAAATAGGCGCTGAATATCTCGGCATTGATGGTCGCGCTGGATACAATAACCTTGAACTCCGGTCTGGCCTCGAGTACCCGCTTGAGCAGGCCCAGGATGAAGTCGATGTTCAGGCTGCGCTCGTGCGCTTCGTCAACCATGATGACTGAATAACGGGATAGCGCCGGATCAAGCTTCATCTCCTGGAGCAGAATGCCATCGGTCATGATCTTGATGAGTGTCGACTGACTGGTCTTGTCTTCAAAGCGCATCTTGTAGCCAACAAGACCTGGCATCGGCGTGCCGAGCTGCTTTGATATGAATTCGCTGACCGAAATGGCTGCAATGCGCCGTGGCTGTGTAACGCCGATGATGCCATTACGAGCGTACCCTGCCTCGTGCAGAATGACGGGAAGTTGCGTTGTCTTGCCGGAACCGGTAGGACTCTCGACGACTATGACTTGATTTGAAGCGAGTGCCTCTAGGATGCGCTCGCGCTGTTGGTATACTGGCAGGTTCTTTGGATCCATGTACCTATTGTAGCCGAAACCGTCGGATTATCAAAGGACCACGCACTTCGGTATACTCCGTCCATGATTCATGAAATCCTGATCGATGCGCTGATCCTCGCCGGCATGACGGCGATAGCGGCAGGGCGGGTTCCAATGCTCCGCATGAACCGAGCCGGTATCGCCTTTCTGGCCGCGGCCCTCCTCATACTTGCGGGTGCCATTCCGCTGTCTGCCGCGCTGGCAGCCATCGACATGGGCACGATCGCGTTGCTGCTATCGATGATGATTCTGGTATCTGCAATACGGATGTCGGGGCTGTTCGACATCGTTGCCGCCCGGCTGTCTGGACTTGCTGGGTTTCAGCGATTGTTTCTCGGATCGATCATACTTGCATCGGGGCTGTTGTCGGCGCTGTTCCTGAATGACACCATGTGCCTGGTGCTGGGGCCGGTCGTCGCGGAGACTAGCATCAGGGCTCGGCGAAACCCCGTACCATACCTTGTTGCTACGGCAACCGCCGCCAACGTCGGATCTGCAGCCACGGTCATAGGCAATCCGCAGAACATGCTCATAGGAGCCAGGAGCGGCATATCGTTCGTCGAGTATGCATCGAGGGTCGGCCCACCAGCCTTGGTCGGCCTCTTGGTGTGCTGGGTCGTCATCGTACTGGTCTTTCCTGGCGAGTTCAGGCGTTCGGCAGCATCGCGCCAGCTCGCGGCGCGGGATACTGCGGAGGCACGTGCGATCAGTGCAGGGCTCATGGGTACGGTGATAGTGGACCGGCACCTGGCTATCAAGAGCATCGTGGCCAGTGCTGCGATGCTGGCCGGCTTCCTTGCTGGCGTGCCCGTCGTGATCGCGGCGATGGTACCAGCAGCCTTCATGCTGGCTTCCAGAAGAACGGAGTCCGAACGCATCCTTGTCGGCGTCGACTTCAATCTGCTCGTATTCTTCGCGGGCCTCTTCGTCATGACCGATGCTGCTTCAAGGACCGCCGCCTTCGCCGCGCTCGAACACACGGCGCTCGCCGGTGCCACGGAATCACCCTGGATATTTTCCGGCGCAACCGTGCTGATATCGAATGTGATATCGAATGTGCCGGCGGTGATGGTGCTATCTCCACTCGCCTCTGCAGCAGCCGACCCGCACCGGGCCTGGCTGGCGCTCGCGATGGCCAGCACCTTTGCAGGCAACCTGACGCTTCTGGGATCGGTGGCCAACCTGATCGTCGCCGAAGGCGCTGCCACCCGGGGAGCCCGGCTCGGCTTCTGGGACTACCTCAAGGCAGGCCTGCCCATCACGATCATTACTATTGTCATTGGCACGGCATGGCTGAGCTGGACCGCTTGACCCTGTAGCGGCTACGGACGTACCTTTAACAAAACCGGGGTGGCGGTACGGTTCCGTTGGAACCAAAGCCGTCTGAGAACAGACCCGACGAACCTGATCCGGATAATACCGGCGGAGGGAGACATATGTTCACTCGTCCCTTTAACACAAGGGCCTTGCTGGCGGCGATGGTGCTGCCACTTGCCTTTGCATTCACTTCATGCGTGCAGAAACAGGATACCACCCAGCTAACCGTGTACGCGTACGACTCATTTGCCAGCGAATGGGGTCCGGCGCCCGTCGTCATTCCTGCATTCGAAAAGGCTACCGGCATCAAGGTGAACCTCGTTGTGCCTGGAGATTCCGGCCAGGTGCTGGCCCGCGCCATAGATGAACGCAAGGCTCCAGAGGCCGACGTGATCATTGGCATAGACAACAACCTGTTGCCCAAGGCACTGTCGGCAGATGTCCTCGCTTCGTACCGACCGAAGGCATTTGCATCGATTCCTGCAGAACTGGTACTCGACAGCACGTGGATGGTAACACCTTTTGACTGGAGCAGCTTTGCCATCATGTGGGACTCGGCAAAACTCGCCGAACCACCCGCCTCGCTCGAGGACCTCACCAAGCCAGTCTATGCCAAGAAACTGATCCTGATGGATCCACGCACATCGACGCCAGGTCTTGGCTTTGTAGCGTGGACTGCCGCCATTTACGGCGATGAACTTGCGTCATACTGGAAGCGGCTGAAGCCATCGATCCTGACGATGTCGCCAGGCTGGGACACCGGTTACGGACTCTTCACCTCAGGCGAAGCGCCACTCGTCATATCGTATACGACGAGCGCGGCGTACCATGCGGAATATGAAAAGGCCGGCAGATACCAGGCGCTGGAGTTTGCAGAAGGCCACCCCATACAGATCGAAGGCGCGGGAATCACCAGGCGGGCGCGCCACCGCAAGGCGGCCGAAGCATTCATCGATTTCATGCTGACCAACGAGTTTCAGTCGGCCTTGCCATTGACCAACTGGATGTACCCGGTGATGCCCGGCATTACCCTGCCGGCAAGCTATGGCGCGTCTCCCAAGCCCCGCAAGACCGTCTCGATCGATCCGCGCAAGCTCGATGCGGCGATGAAGACGGCGCTTGACGCGCTGCAGGCGCCCTGATACCCCATGCCGGCCGCGCTCAGGCGACTGGTCGATGCTTCCGGCGCCGTACTGTTCCCGGCGCTGGCTGTCATCGTACTGATACCGCTGCTCGCGGCCTTTGCGCCGCTCCTTGATGGTGGCGCCTTTGCCAATCTCGGCCGCGCACTTGCAGAGCCACGCTTCACCGGTTCTTTTGGATACGCATTGTCCCAGGCGGGCGCCAGCGCTATTCTGGCCGCGCTGATAGGCATTCCGGGAGCCTTTCTCATAGCACGGCGTACCTTTCCGGGCAGGCGCTTGCTGTCAGCGCTGTCGGCGGTGCCGTTCTGCGTGCCTCCGCTGATCATCGCTATAGGATTCGTGCTCTACTACGGGCGTGAAGGCACGCTGAACCATGCCCTTATGGCGCTGTTCCATCTCAAGGAGCCCCCGCTTACATTCCTGTATTCCTTTTCTGGCGTCGTCATGGCCCACGGTTTCTACAATTTCCCTGTGGTAATGCGTTTCGTAGGAGATGCCTGGGCCAGTGCTCCTCGCCGGCACGAAGACGCGGCCCGGCTCCTTGGAGCCTCGGAGCGCCGCATATTCTTTACCATAACCGTGCCATCCATACTGCCCGCGCTGGGGGCGGCCCTCTCACTGGTGTTTCTGATGTGTTTCTACAGCTTTGTAATCGTGCTGCTGTTCGGCGGTGCCGGAGTCGGTACCCCCGAAGTCGAGCTCTACCGTGCTGCACGCTTCGAGTTCGACAGACCACTGGCAAGCTCCTTTGCTCTCGTCGAGACGATGGTTGCAATGGTGGTGCTCGCGGCGTATGCCGCCTTTGAGCGCAGGACGACCGGTGACCGACGCGACGCCGAACGGGCGGCTCCGACTGCATTCCAGTCCACGGGTGGCCGATTGGCCGCCCTGGCCTACGGGGCCTTCGTCGTCATCTTCTTCCTCGGACCCCTGGCGGCTATTCTTGTCGAATCCCTCCGAGTCAGGACGCAGGCGCACGGAACAGGAATCTGGGGGCTGGCCAACTATATATCGCTCTTCTCGAGGCGCGGTTTCTTGCAGGCCGCCGGCAATACCCTTGCGCTGGGACTGGGCAGCGCGCTGATTGCTTCGGTGACCGGGTTTGCGCTCTCCGTTGGTCTCAAGCGGACACGGTCGTCATTCCTGTCACGCGTGCTGCCGCTGCTGCCGCTGGGAGTCTCCAGCGTCGTGCTGGCTTATGGCTGGAACATGGCACTCGGCCGCCCGTCAGTGATGGCACTGGCGATGATACAGGCCGTCTCCGCCTATCCGTTCGCGCTCAGGGCCATACAGTCATCGGTCGGGCTGGCCGATGAGCGGTTCGTCGAGGCGGCCAGGACTCTTGGCTCGTCGCGGCTGGGGTCGACGCTTCGAGTGCGGCTGCCACTTGCCGCGCCATCCGTGCTGTCAGGCTTTGCGCTCGCGTTTGCGATGAGCGCCGGGGATGCCAACGCCATCATCGCAGCTCCTGTCAGTGGCTTTGATACGGTAGCACTGATGCTCTACAGACTCGCAGGCGCATACCGCTTTGACGAGGCCTGCGCTGCGGCGGTGATTCTGGCGCTGGTCACCGGTATCGTCTTCTTTCTGAAGGATGCGCGTGATGGTATCATTTGAGCTCGAAGCATTGACCAAGGCCTGGCCCGACGTCACGGTCGATGTCAGCCTGTCTGTTGAACCCGGCCATTCCCTGGCGATAGCCGGACCATCGGGATGCGGCAAGAGCACCGTACTGAGGATGTCGGCAGGGCTCTTGCGACCCGATGCAGGCAGGGTGCTCGTTGGTGGACGCGATGTGACCAACGACGAACCGAGTGACCGCGGAATTGGCATGGTGTTTCAGGACTATGCGCTGTTCCCCCACCTCGATGTAGGTGCGAACGTTGCATATGGACTTCGATGCGGGACTGGCAGCCGGCGAATCGGACGTGGCGCCATCGACGCCCGCGTGTCGCAACTTCTGGCAAGCGTCGATCTGGCCGGGTTTGAACACAGACGACCACATGAGCTGTCGGGCGGCGAGCGACAGCGCGTGGCCCTTGCCAGGACACTCGCCGTGACACCCCGTGTTGTGCTCTTCGACGAACCGCTGTCGTCGCTCGACGCGGCATTGCGCAAGCGCCTGCGTGCGGATCTGGTCGACGAACAGCGCAGGCTCGGGTTTACGGCTGTCTATGTGACACACGACCTGGAAGAGGCGATGTCTATTGGCGATACGCTCGCGATCATGGACTCCGGGCGCGTGCTCCAGTGCGAGCCGCCAGCGGTGCTATGGAGCCGGCCCGCCAGCGTTGCCGTAGCTCGATTCGTAGGCAGTGGCCCCACGTTGCGCATGCAAGGCGCGCCGACAAGGATTGGGTCGACCATGCGCGCGGCCACGGCAGCCGGTTTGTTTGCACTCGCAGGTGCCGCATTGTCCGATTACGAACGAATTGCGAGCACAGGGCAGCAGGCCTTCGTGTACTTCGAGCGATCCGCCGCGAGGCCGTTGCCCGCGGCCTCCGGGCACACAGCGGCGGGCTCCATCGACGCCTTCTGCCTGCGCACCGATTTCGCAGGCGACGTGGTCGATTGCATCATGGACGCCGGTGGAGATGTCTTCACGATCAGGCTACCGCGCGAACTGGCGCCACAGGCCGGCGACCGGTTCCGCTTTGGCATTGACCCGGCTCGCGTCCGGATCATTCCCGATAGCCATATTGATTGAGCTTGTTGAGCAGTGTCCTGCGCGTGATGCCGAGTTCGGCTGCGCTTGACTCCCGCTTGCCATGATTCCGCTCCAGCGCGGCGAGTATGGCCAGGCGCTCCACCTGCTCAAGCACATACGGCGTGCCATCCGGGGCAACAAACGGGCTCGACAGCGAAGCAGCTGGAGCTACAACGGCCCTTGCCAGCGAGCCGAGCTGAAAATCCGAGGCGTGCAACTCGTCTCCATCGGCCAGTATCAGTGCGCGTTCAACGGCGTTCGACAGTTCCCGTACGTTGCCCGGAAACGGATATGATGCTATCAGCGCCTGCGCATCGGGCGCCAGTCTCATGCCCTTGCGGCCCATCATGGGCGCCAGTGAATCGACAAAGTAATTGGCAAGCGCTACGGCGTCTCCTGGGCGCTCGCGAAGCGGCGGCAACCGAATGCGTACCACATTGATGCGATAGTATAGATCCTCGCGAAACGTACCATCGGCAACCATCGTCTCAAGGTCACGATTCGTGGCGGCGACGATGCGCGCATCGATCGGAACACCTTTGGTTCCACCCAGTCGGGTCATCTTGCGTTCCTGTATGACCCGCAAAATCTTCACCTGCATGGCAGCTGGCATCTCGCCAATCTCGTCCAGGAACAACGTGCCGCCATCGGCAAGTTCAAAGAGGCCCAGCTTGCGGTCGATTGCCCCGGTAAACGCGCCTTTTTCATAACCAAAGAGCTCGCTCTCAAGCAGATTGTCCGGCACCGCACCCAGGTTGACGGCGACGAAGGCTCCTGGCCGACCCGATGCCCCGTGCACCAGCCGTGCAACCACTTCCTTGCCGGTTCCACTTTCTCCAGTAATAAGGATCGTCGACGGCGTCGGTGCGGCGCGGGCTATCAGACGTTGCGCTTCGAGCAGGGCCGGACTCGTCCCGACCATGCGTACGCGCTCACCCGAAGGACGGCTGGCAGCCTCCCTGTCAGCCGTCAGGCGTCTGTCACGTGCTGCCCGGCGCAATCGCAGCACCAGCTCGTCAGGATCAAACGGCTTGACCAGATAGTCGAACGCACCGAGCCGCATCGCCTCCACGGCATCGCGGACATCACCATGGGCGCTCATCATGATCACCGGCAGTACGAGTCCCTCATCCTTTATCCAGCGAAGCACCGACATGCCATCGAGCAGTGGCATCCTGATATCGAGAACAACCACATCGAATGATTCATCAGAAAGCCGTTCTTTTGCCTTGGCACCATCAGGGACCAGCACCGCGTCTATCGATTCAGCCTTCAGGAAGGCACCTATCGAGGAAAGGAGATTCGGTTCGTCGTCGGCTACAAGGATGCGCACGGTAGTCTCCAGTATCGTTGTGTAAATTACGTATTGCCAACCGCAAACGCGTGCATATACTGTACCGCATGGGCGCATCGGGAGTAAACCGCACGATCAGGGAAGCGATGGTCTCGGGTATTTTCTATCCTGATGACAAATCGGCGTTGCTCGCCGCTGTCGACGGAGCGCTGGCCCAGGCTCAATCCGGCGCGACCCGATCCAAATCTGCCAAGATTCGCCTCATACTCTCACCTCACGCCGGTTTTGCCTGTACGGGTGCCCTACAGGCGATGGCCTGGTCGGCGGCCACAACCCGCTATGTACGGCGTATCATCATCATTGCCCCGTTGCACGACCGACATCAGCATGGAGCATACCTTACCGAATTTGGCCAGTTTGATACGCCGTTGGGGCCCATTTCAATCGACAGCGGTGCCTGCGCCGATCTGGAGTCGAGTTCCACGCTCTTCGCCATCAGCGATACCGCGTTTCTGGAAGACCATGCCATAGAAGTGCAGCTGCCATTCGTGCGCAGAGTGTTTCCGGATGCCTCGCTGGTTCCGGTGCTGGTTTCAGGAGACAGCGCGACGGCACTGGCACTTGCGCGTGCCATTGATGTCGTCTTTGGGCAGGACGCGGACGAGACGCTGGTCGCCGTCTCGGCGAATCTTGCATCATCCCTGGTCGCAGCCGACGCCCTGCGCCGTTCCGACGAACTGATAGCTTCTATGGCCCTCAATGACTGGCGCGGCATAACCCAAGGACAGCAGGTGCATGGTGCAACTGCCATCGCATCCGCGCTGGCTATCAATGCGGTGACTGGTTCCCGTTTTCGCTTGTTGGGAAGAGACGATTCCAGAAACAAGAATTCGCCAGCCAACAACAGGATAGTCCACTACGCTGCCGCGGAATGGGATGGAGGTACTCGAGATGCATGAACCCTTCACCGATGACGACAAGCGCACCATGCTGAGTCTGGCAAGACTGTCCATCAGATCAAGACTCTTTGGCGAGACTCCCGAATGGCCGACCTGCAGTGTAGCCGTGCAGGAGCGATATGGCGCCTTCGTCACAATCCACGCGCGCGGCAACCTTCGGGGTTGCATCGGCCACATGAATGCTGATACCGAACTCTGTGCCTTGGTGCGTTCGATGGCAATCGCGGCCGCGTTCGAGGATCCGCGATTTCTTCCATTGTCTCGTCCCGAATATGACGACATAACGCTCGAGATATCGGTTCTGACGCCATTCGAACCCTGCACCCCCGTCGAGGTCGTTCCTGGAACACATGGTGTGTATCTGACCAAGGGGTTCAGGTCAGGAGTCTTCCTTCCGCAGGTGGCGCCCGAACAGGGCTGGGACCGGCAGCAATTGCTCGAGAATCTATGCCGCAAGGCAGGCCTTGAGCCCGGAGCGTATGCCATGCCCGACGCGCGGCTGTTCAGATTTACCGCCATCGTCTTCGGCGAGACACAGTCCTGATTGAACCACATTCCATTCGCCATATGCATCAGGCTTCCGACACTCCGACAACGCTGACGCTCCTGGCCCTCTCGTCAATGTCGAGCGTGACGTGGCCGCTGATTCCATGCGCTGGACCATAGCCGGCTACCAGCTCTTCGATAGACAGGCGCTGTACCGGGCTGGCTGGAAACAGCGATACCGTGGCAGCATACGGGATGCCATCGGGCATGCCATCGGAACCAAAAATCATATCAACGCCTGGTGTGAATCCAGCATCATCGATCAGCATCCTGAATGGGTTGTTGCGGGCCAGCAATGACGCCGGTAGACGATCGGCATAATCGACGGAGTCGCTCGAGAAATTGGGCTGCATCGATAGTATCAGTCCCAACGTCTTGGCGCGTCGTGCCTGAAGCTCGTCAATGAATTGAACATGCTCGAGCCGTACTATCGAGAATCGGGCTCCATCCTGCAACGCATGTTCAAGTGCATCCAAAGCCTGCTCGATGGCGAGGTCTCCTATGGCATGCATGGCCAATCCGGTACCGTACGAACCGCACTCCAGTATCCGCTCGTACAGCCGGTCGTTGGTATAGGTAAACATAGAGGTGCCGGCACCAAGCCACGCGCCGGAAATCGCCGCGCTTCTCGAACCAATGGCACCATCAAGGAAGAGTTTGATGCCAGAGACTCGATCCCGTGTTGCATTGTCCAGTATTGCATACATCTCGGGCGACACCCAATATGAAATCCTGTCGTCGTATGATGAATGTATACATCCCGACAATGCCCTGGCCGTGGGCACGGCCATATCATCGCTTGAACCGATTGCGAGAGCGCACAGGGCATCATGTGCCGGCTGCAGATTGGCGGCATCGAAGTGGATCAGGCTGCACCATCCGGCGAATGTCTCGGGCACGTGGGCTTCGCACCAGCGCTGATCATCGGCATGCGCCAGCAGATCCGGTGCCATTGCCTGTACATACGGGCGGCCGGCATCGCTGACAACAGAACCATGCAGACTGAAATTGATGAGCATCACGGGCGGCAACCGTGACAGGTCATCGCGCGACAGCCGCAACTCGTTCGTCCTCCAGCCGCGGACGACCGTCAGTCGATCGTGTGGCAACTGGTACAGCAAGGCAAGCGAAGCATCGGATCTCAACATCGAAATATCGACACAGGAAGCCAATGCCGCATAGAGGCTGACATGGTTATGATTGTCGTGAAGCAAGGGTATCGTGCGCCGCATCTTCTGACTCCTCAGTTGGCCGGCTTCAAGGGGGCTGGCATCGACTGCGCCACCATCATGCCTCCGAGCATCAGCGCGCAACCAACCAGTTCCCTGGCGCCAAGCCGCTCGCCCAGAAACAGGAAACCCGCGAACGCGGCGAAGGGCGCCTCCAGGGACATGATGATCGAGGCGCGTGATGGATGCGCGCGGCTCTGCGCGACCGCCTGCAGCGTATAAGCGACACCGATGCTGAAAATACCACCATACAGTATAGGTAGCGCCGCCTCGATGAAACTCGCTGTTGTCGGCGTCTCGACCAGGCCAACTGCGGCCCAGCACAGTATGGAGCACACAGCGAATTGTATGCATGCAAGCGCCAGCGTATCGACCCTGGAAGCCCAGCGGTCGAGTACGAGAATATGGGCCGTCCAGAAGAAGGCGCTGCCGAGCACCAGAATGTCTCCCTTGTTGATCGACATGGTGCCCGAAAATGACAGCAGGTACAGGCCAGCCAGCGCACAGATGGCTCCGATCCACGTCAAGAGCGGCGTTCGTCTGCCGATCAGCGCTCCCACTATTGGAACAAGCACGACATAGATGCCGGTAATGAATCCGGCCTTGCCAGCCGTGGTGAATTGCAACCCCGATTGTTGCAGACTGGCAGCGACTGCAAGGACTGCGCCAGCCAGCATGCCCGGGCCAAGCGCCTTGTGCACCGATGACCAGGAGGTGCGTCTGACAATCAATACCGGAACCAGCGCCAGGGCGCCAACGGCGAAACGAGCAGCATTGTACGAGAAAGGCCCTACATTGTTCATGCCCAGCCGTTGCGCCACAAAACCCGTGCCCCATATGGCGGCTGTTATCAGCAATAGCGCTTCATATCGATTCATGCACCCAGTGTATACGGCGGGTGCCTTTCGGGGCAAGCATGAGGCATGCAGGTTGCGGCCAACCTGTGGTAGTATGGCAGACATGCAAGGCACCATCATTCGCTGGACGGTCGCAGTGGCGATCGTATTCTGTGCGCTGTTCATGTTTACATCGTGCTGGTACGGCAAGCAAGCCGGCTACTTTCTGTCGGAGCGGATGCGCTCGATTCCGGTTGCCACTCTTCTGGATTCGGGCAAAGCATCGCCAGTGCTCAAGACGTTTCTCGCCCGGGTGGAATCCGTGCGGCAATTCGCTGTCAGCGCCGTTGGCCTCAAGCCAACAAAGAACTACACGCGCTATGTGACCATGGACAGGAATTACGTTGCCGATGTCGTTTCCGCCTGCGCATCCGATTCGTTCGATCGATACCTCTGGCACTACCCCTTCTTGGGCGCACTGCCATACAAGGGGTTCTATGAAAAGGCAGACGCAGAACACGAACGGGACAGACTCGAGGCTGCGGGTTTCGATGTGATAGTCAGGCAGGTTGACGCCTTCAGCTCGCTCGGATTCTTCACCGATCCGCTCTACTCGTTCATGATGGATTATGATGAGGATGTGATAGCCGACATGATCATCCACGAGTCGGCGCATGCGACGCTGTTCATCAAGGGAGCCAATCAATTCAATGAGGAGTTTGCGACCTTCGTCGGCCGCACCGGTGCAGACATCTATATTGAGCAACGCTATGGCAAGAACTCGCCTGAATTCAGGCGACGGCTGGACAGGCGGCACGATGGCGACGCCTTCGTCGCGTTTCTGAAGGAGACGGCACGGCAACTGGACGATGTCTATCAGGATGAGACGATTTCAAGATCGGAGAGGCTCGACAGGAAGGCCCAGATCATCAAGGATCGTGCACATACGTTCGTCGAGCAGGCTCCCCGAATTTTCATCGATGCGGGCTACCGGAATTTTGACATGAGCAGGATCAACAACGCCTATATCGATCTGTATCGACTGTATGAAGAAGATCTGGACCTGTACCGGCGCTGGTTTGATGACATGGCGGGCGGCTCCCTCCCCCGCTTCGTCGATTCCCTGATCGTGCTGGCACGCGGTTCGGGCGCCTTGATCAAATCCGCCATGGCAGAAGAGCTGAAGTCACGATCGCCTTGAGCGGTTGTCAGAACGATAGCCCGCCCGTTACCGCCCGGATCAGTGTTGAAATCAGAAGAACCCCAATACCGGTCAGCCCACCCAAGATGGCAACGATCAGCGTCCGCAGCGAAAAGCGGGATCCGGCGAAGCGACCCGCCAGCGTGAAGGCCAGACACGCGACAGCGGCTGTCAACGTAGCCAGACCGGTTGTGCTGGCGAAACGCAGGGCGGTTGCCAGCGCAGCATCCGACAGCGTTCCGATGGTGCCCGTTCCATAGATGCCAAGTCCCAGGCACGATGCGACAGCAAGGCCGAACGTCAGTCGGGCAAGTATGGCCCGCGCGCTCTGGGCCGTGTCGCCCCTCATGCCTTCTTCCTGGAAACCCTGGCTGGTCTCGGTTTGGCATCAGGGAGCAATACGGAAAAAGCATCGGCAATCGAGGTGGTAAAGCGGAATTCCATACTCTTGAAGACTTCCGGCGGAATATCATCAAGATCCTTGCGGTTCGCCTCCGGCAACAGCACCTTGTATATCTTGTTACGATGTGCTGCAAGTATCTTTTCTTTGACACCGCCTATGGCAAGGATCCTGCCGGTCAGTGTTATTTCCCCGGTCATGGCCCAGCCTGACACCAGCGGACGACCCGTTACAGCGGACGCAATCGCCGCTGCAAGTGTTATGCCGGCGGAAGGCCCATCCTTGGGAATGGCTCCCTCGGGGACATGTACATGCAGTGTGCGTCCTTTAAAATTATCGGCAGACAGCCCATAGTCACCGGCGTGCGCCCGAAGGTACGTCAGAGCCGCGCGTGCGCTCTCCTTCATCACATCGCCAAGATTGCCGGTCAGTATCAGCTCGCCCTCTCCGTCGAAACCGCTTGCCTCGACAGGCAACACGGTACCACCCATCTCCGTCCACGCCAATCCGCAGGCCAGCCCCAGGCCCGGTTCGGAAAATACCAGATCATTTTCATGACGGCGCTTGCCAATGAGCCTCGGTAATGACGAGGCACCGATCGAACGCCTGAAATCCGCAAGTGACTTGTCGCCACCTGCATAGCCGCTCGCAACCGCCGACTCCGCCGTCTTCCGCGCAACATGGGCAATTTCACGCTCGAGCGACCTGACGCCGGACTCCATCGTATAGTGCCTGATGATCTCGAGCACTGCGTCGTCGCGGATATGCACACCCGAACCCTTGAGCCCATTCTCGGCGATCTGTTTTGGTATGATGAAGTGCTTGGCAATTTCAAGCTTCTCGTATTCGCTGTAACCTGGGATCTCTATGGTTTCCATTCTGTCGAGCAGTGCATATGGTATGGTATGGATTCCATTTGCAGTCGTCACGAACATGACGCCCGACAGATCATACGGAACTTCCAGATAATGATCGACAAATGTTGCGTTCTGCTCCGGATCGAGTACCTCGAGCAGGGCGCTCGCAGGATCACCCCTGAAGTCACTGGACATCTTGTCAATCTCGTCCAGCAGGAACACCGGGTTCGATGATCCTGCCTTGCGCATGCTCTGCAGTATCTTGCCGGGCAATGCCCCGACATACGTTTTGCGGTGTCCGCGGATCTCGGCCTCGTCTCGAACTCCGCCCAGGCTCATCCTGACAAAGTCGCGACCCAAGGCCCGGGCTATCGAGCGGCCCAGACTCGTCTTGCCCGTACCAGGTGGGCCGACGAGACACAGAATGGGACCCTTGAGCCCTTCGTTCAGCTGCCTGACCGCAATGAACTCCAGGATTCGTTCCTTGACCTTCTTCATGCCATAGTGATCGGCGTCGAGGGCAGCTCGAGCCGCCGCAAGATCCCTGGCATCGGTATTCTTGGCCGACCACGGAAGATCGGCAAGCCATTCGCAATAGCCCCGTATGACGCCTGCTTCCGGCGACAGCGCCTGGAGCTTTGCCAGTTTGGCAAGTTCCTTGCGGGCCTTCTGCAGCACTTCTTCCGGTGGCTTCTTTCCTTCGATGCGGCGCAGGAGTTCGGCATACTCGTTTTCTTCATCGTCGCGCCCCAGCTCCTTGTTGATTTCCTTGAGCTGTTCCTGGAGGAAGTAGTCCTTCTGGGACTTTTCCATGCGGGTGCGCACCTTTTGTGAAATTCGTTTCTGAATGGTCAGCAGTTCTATGTCCTGGGAAAGTGACTGCTCGGTAGCCTCGAGGCGTTCGCGAGGATCGATGATGGCCAGAAGCTCCTGCTTGCGCTCGATCTTGAGCCCCATGGTGTTCGCTACGATGTCGCAAAGCCTGTGGGGATCATCTGCGCGCTGAATGCCGAGCAGCGTTTCATTAGGTATCTTCTTGACGAGTTCGGCCCACGCGCTGAAGTCCTTGCGTACAATCTGTACCAGGGCCGCCAGTTCCTTGTCGCCAGACGCGGTGGCGACATCGTCATTGACCGAGTCAACGATTGCGCCGAGATACTCCTTGCGAAAGACCGTGCGTCGCAGTCGTGCGCGACTCTGCCCCTCGACGAGCAGCCGCGTGGAACCGTCTGCAAGCTTCACCGCCTGTATAATGTGCGCCACCGTGCCAATTTCATGCACATCGATATCATTGGCCCCATCGGCTGGCAGATTTCTGAGCAGGGCTATAAAAATGGTTTTGTCCGATGCGGCAGCCACATCGGCGGCACTCACGCAGAACTTGGTAGCGGCAAGGACAGGCGCGATCGTATGTGGGAATACGACTGCGTCCCTGACGTATACGAGCGGAAGTTCCGTAGCGTCCCCCTTGGGCCGCAGGGAATCCAGTATGCTCATGCGCTCTTCTTGAGTTCCTCGACAAGGGGAGGTAGACGGGACTCGACCGTGTCCCGAGTGACCACGACACGCTTGTGTTCGGCGTCGCTCGGCAGCTCATACATCACATCGACCAGCAGCTTTTCAACGATCGATCGAAGTCCGCGCGCACCTGTGTTGCGCTTGATTGCCTGTTCGGCGATAGCATCGATCGCTTCCGGGGCAAAGACAAGGTCGGCTCCATCCAGCTTGAAGCTCTCCTGGTATTGTCTGAGAATAGAGTTCTTGGGCTCCGTTATGATGCGCTTCAGGTCCGAAGCCTCGAGATTGTCCAACGCTACCTGGATGGGAAGGCGGCCGATGAACTCGGGAATCATGCCATATTTGACAAGATCATCGGGGTGCATGTTGGAGTATAGCTCGCGAAGGCCGGACTTGGTCTTTGGTTGCGTTTCCGCACCAAAGCCGAGGGTCGTCTGCACGACGCGCGCCTCTATGGTTTTGTCCAGACCAACGAATGCGCCACCACAGATGAACAAGATGTTCGTCGTGTCGATGCGGATGTATTCCTGCTGGGGGTGCTTTCGGCCACCCTGGGGCGGCACATTCGCAACGGTGCCCTCGATGATTTTCAACAAGGCCTGTTGGACGCCTTCACCCGAGACATCGCGGGTAATCGACACGTTCTGGGTCTTACGGGCTATCTTGTCAATCTCGTCAATATAGATGATGCCTTTTTCTGCAAGTGCAACATTGCCGCCTGCATTCTGTATCAGCTTGAGCAGTATGTTCTCGACATCCTCACCGACATATCCTGCCTCTGTCAGCGTTGTGGCATCAGCAATAGCGAATGGTACATTGAGCTTCTTGGCCAGGGTGCGGGCAAGCAACGTCTTGCCGGTACCAGTGGGCCCCAGCAACAATACATTGGATTTTTCCAGCTCGATGCCGTCGGAGAGCGTGTGCGAATTGGCTATGCGCTTGTAATGATTGTACACGGCTACCGACAGCACTTTCTTGGCATAGTCCTGGCCAATCACATACTGATCAAGGTATTCCTTGATCTCCTTGGGCTTGGGTACATCGGTAGTGAAGTCGCCACTGGCAGCGCTCTCGTCTTCCTGGAGGATGCGATTGCACACCTGGATGCATTCATCACAGATATAGACGCCGGGTCCAGCAATCAGGCGCTTGGCATATTCGGAGCTCTTGCCGCAGAACGAGCACTCATGCCCCTCATCTGCGTCGGCAGCCTTACTTCCCTTCGACCGAGCCATGCTTCCTCCGTTCGAGTATCGAATCGACCAAGCCGTATTCGACGGCTTCCTGCGCCGACATGAAGAAATCACGTTCCATGTCCTGCGCGACGCGGTCGATCGACTTGCCGGTATGATGCGCAAAGTACTCGACAGTCATCCGTTTCATTCTGATTATCTCGCGTGCCTGAATGCTGATGTCGGAGGCCTGTCCCTGCACACCACCCCATGGCTGATGAATCAAAATCCTTGAGCTTGGCAACGCCATACGTTTGCCGGCGGCTCCACCGGCGAGCAACAGGGCGCCCATGCTCGACGCCTGGCCAACACAAATGGTCTTGACGTCAGGCTGGACTATTTGCATCGTATCGTAGATAGCCAGTCCTGCGGTTACCGAACCGCCGGGAGAATTGATGTACACATCTATATCCTTCTCGGCATCCTGCGATGCGAGGAAGAGCAGCTGTGCGACAACCAGATCGGCGGTCAGATCACTTATTTCCCCATCGACGAATACAATACGGTCCTTGAGCAGGCGCGAATAAATATCGTACGAACGCTCGCCAATTCCTGTCTGTTCAATGACGACAGGGACGAGATTATGCATCTTCTCGATCATGCTACACCTCGTGAACAAGATTACTCATTTTCCTTGAACAAGTCCACGAATGCAACTTTCTTGCCCTTCTTCACTTTGACCTTCTTCTCCAGATCGGCAAGCAGCCTGTCTTCCTTGACACGGTCTTTGAGGTAATCGACCATGCCGCGGCGTTCGTATTCGGCCTTGACCTCTTCGACAGACATGCTGGAATCGGCAGCCATCTTGGCATATTCGGCAGCAACATCATCGTCGGTGGCGGCATATGAACCATCGGCCACCAGTTTGTCCATGATGAGTCTGGTCTTTATTGCCCGCTCCGCCTCGGGGCGCCACTCATCATACAGTTGCTCGGTGGTCCGGCCACTCATGCTGATGATCTGGGCCAGCTTGGCCTCGTCTTCGATTCCCATGCGCTGCATCAGGTTGCGCATGCGCATGTCAAGCTCGGCGGCCAGCATCGATGCGGGCACATCGACCTTTGATCGCTCGACGAGCGCTTCGAGTATTGCCTTCTCCTTGAGGGAGCGCAGGCGATCATCGAGCCTCTTGTCCAGCTTGGCGCGGACATCGGCCTTGAGGTCTTCGAGCGTCTTGAACTTCTCCGAGACGTCCTGTGCGAGGTCGTCATCAAGGACCGGGAGTTTCTTTTCCTTCAGTTTTGACAGCTTGATCCTGAGTCTCTTGGTCTGTCCGGCAAGCTCTGAATACTCGTAATCGGCAGGGAAGACCTTGTCTATCTTCTTCTCTGTGTCCTTCTTCATGCCTATGAATTCATCATCGAACTTGTAGAGGTTATGGCCCGATCCTATCTCGAACACGAAATCCTGGCGTTCTGATCCCGCGATGGCATTGCCGTCGGCATCGAGTTCCGAGTAGTCAACCGTGGCGATATCGCCCTTCTTTGCGGCAGCGCCATCGTCCTTGTCCATCACGATCGCGTTGCGCTCGCGAATCTCGTCGAGTTCGCGTTCCTCATCGGCCTTGGCGATAGAGCACGCCGGAATTTCGACTTCGACGCCTTCTATCTCGCCGGGAGTCACTTCGGGGAATACATCGTATGACACTGAAAAAGTAAAGTCCTGCTCAAGGTCAAAGGACGGTTCGCCCTCAAGCGATGGCTGGGCGTAAGACAGCGGAACGAGGGTCTCGCCTTCCAGTGCCGCTTCTACGGCCTTGTCGAGCACGCGCCCCATGGCATCGAGCTTCAGTTGCGGTCCAAATTTGCGCTCGAGGATAGTGGTGGGAACCTTTCCTTTGCGGAATCCGTCGATATGGACATTCTTGGCGTAATCCTTGAGCAGATCGTCATACGCGGCGCGCACGTCAGCCTTGCCAACGGTAACGGTCAACTTTACCGCAGAGTGCTCAAGCCTC
>Ga0209467_1000918_pt1 | contig 30848 bp, 29 predicted proteins | sample Higcelwee11metaG_FD_187175 | JGI IMG/M metagenome (GOLD analysis project Ga0209467, IMG submission 187175) | Freshwater pond sediment microbial communities from the University of Edinburgh, under environmental carbon perturbations - High... | ecosystem: Environmental > Aquatic > Freshwater >... | reverse complement strand
ATCCAAAGTACGAGCTCACGACGATCACGTGCGCGTGCGGCAATGTCATTGAGACCCGTTCGACGGTAAAGAACATTCAGGTGGAAATTTGCTCCGCCTGCCATCCCTTCTTTACCGGCAAGCAGAAACTCATAGACACCGCTGGACGCATCGACCGCTTCCGCAAGAAGTACGGCATCAAGGAATAATGCCAGACGTCGAGACGTTTCGTCTTTTCTGAAGAAGGGCCGGCAGCACCAGTCGTGGTGAGCCGGCTCTTTTGTTTCAGGGCTCACGGCAATTGTTCAAGGCTCTCCAGTATCCGCGCCATGCGCGCTACGGCGCGTCCACGGTGCGAGACGCGGTTCTTGTCTTCTGCCGACAGCTCGGCCACACTGAGACCGAGTCCGGGCAGGTAGACGACAGGATCGTACCCGAATCCCCCTTCACCGCGGGGCGCTTCAAGCAGCACACCTTCACAGGTCTCCTGCACGATGTACATGCGGTCTGGCGACATGACCAGGCTCATGCAGCATACGAAGCGGCACGAGCGGTTGCGAATGCCGTGCATCTCATCGAGCAGGAGCGCGTTCCTTGCCGTGGCATCCAGCGGAATCGAGCCATCCAGAGAGCCATATCGTGCTGAGAGCACCCCTGGCCTTCCATCAAGTGCATCGACGCACAGGCCCGAGTCATCGGCAAGCACCGGCTTCCGCACCATGTTCCACAGGGCAAGCGCCTTCCCGGTGGAGTTGTCCCTGAACGTGTCCGCATCCTCGGGGAAATCGAAGACGACGCCGGCATCCTGCGGGGTCCGTATTTCGAGCGAAGGCAAGGCGAGCCGAATCTCATCGAGCTTGTGCTTGTTGTTGGTGGCCATGTACAGAAGCATCTTTCCTCCGGCGAACGGCATCAGCCGCCTCGGTCAGTATACAGGCCAGCATATTGTTTGAGAATCCTGACAACGCCGCAATCAACGGTTCCCTTCGGTATGCCGAGCAGCTCGGCCACTGCCCTGTTCGAGATGATGGGCGTAGACCGGTCCATCAGGGCTATGGTCTTGAGGAACTGCGCATGATCCTTCTCCAGAGCCTGTTCCAGATGTCGACGCTTGTATGGATCAGTCTCGCGGGACAGACGGCGCCTGTACACGCCCATGCGCAACCATGCAGCATCCCTGCCCCGTCTGCGCGACGTAGAACGCTGCCTGAGCCCCAGCCCTCGTGCACGGGCCAGCGTCATGCAGGTAACAAGCTCCTCCTGGTCGAGACCGACGGCCCTGGCTATATTCACCGCCTGGCTATCGTCCAGCATGTTGGCGCATTTGACACAGAGAAATTTCATTCTTCGCCTGAACGCGATCGCCGATGGTGCATGATCGTCGCAGCGCGGAAAGACGTGCAAGGCATCAGGATCTCCCAGGAGGTGGGCCTGTTCCTCAGGCGCCTCGATCTCGCTGGCATAGAGCGCCTTGCGATCGGCCAGGAAGATGGCCTCCATGTCGCCGCTACGTGCCTTCTGCCGCCGTATCGATAGCGCCATGAATCGAATCGAAGTCTTCAGGAAGGTATCAAAGCTGGCGCCTACCTCCTGGTACCGATCGACAAGTCCGACGATTCGCGTCCAGTACCGCGCAAAGACTTCACCCACATCCTCATCCGAGTGCATGCCATAGTAGCGGGGATGTGCATACATATCCCGGGCAATCAGATCGAGGATGGTTGCATCGAGGCCACCCTCACCGCGCCGCCTTCGCTCCACCAACTGGGTTACATCCGTCTCAGGCATCGGCCCCTCCCATGAACCCGGCCAAGGCATAACGGCATCGCGGCGCGTTCATCGTGCCAGAATCGATGCGCATGAGGCCGGGTTCATCACCATGCATGAACCATACCAGCCCCATGAAGGTTGTTGCTGGCTCTGCTGGCAATACTCGGTGGAGCAAGGACATGAGATATCAGACAATCGCACGGAGGCGGCAACAGAAAGCCTCGTCCGCGGCGGTCGCGGTGAATTTGTTACATCGTGTTACACAGCGTGGTCACGGAACGCGGGTTCGAAGGCAGCGGATACTTGTTCCACGATGTCTTTGGCCTGTCCGTGCATGTGCAGGCCGGCCGCAAGACGGTGCCCTCCGCCGCCGAAGGCAGCCGCGATCGAGGCCACGTCGATGCGATCACGCGACCTGAAACCCACGGTACATTCGGTAGCACTTTCCTGCCTGACGACGACCGCGACCTCTATGCCGGCTACGGTCAACATCAACTGGTAGAGCATATCCGAATCGCGACCTATGAGCCCGTATCGCTGCTGGTCGTCCAGATTCATGCTCGTAATGACCAGCTGGCCACCGTAGCGCAGTTCGGCACGCGTCAGGAGCTCGCCCATCAGCTTCCTGGATTCGAACGGCTTGCCGCCGTTCATGGCATCGAAGGCACGCTTGGGAGAGGCGCCGGCTTCGACAAGCCGCCCAACTGCCGCGAATATGTCGCCGGAGCGTTCGTCGAGGTGCCTGAAGAAGCCAGTGTCGGTACACAGGCCAAACAGCAAGGCTTCTGCCTCAACGACGTTCGGTACGGCACCCATCGCCTCGATAATCAGTTGCACCAGGTAGGCTACGGCGGGAGACGCAGGGTCGACGAACTGCACATCGCCCGCGACGGTACCTGCGGCATGATGGTCGATGAAGGCCAGGGGAACATCGGCAGGCAGTTGCTCTGCTATGGGCCCGATGCGGGACAGCGAAGAGCAATCGAGCACGATGATGGCGGGTTTCGGTTCGCCGGCGACAGGCAACGGCAGATGATCCTGAAACTGGTCGGCAAACGGCGCTATCTCTGTCCTGGCGAATGGCCCCGAAGAGAGCAGCAACGTGCGCTTCCCAGACCGTCGCAGGAACGATGCAAGGGCAATCTGGCTGCCCAGACAGTCGCCATCGGGCTCCTTATGGCCAACAATATAGAATGACTGATGGTTTTGCAGGAATGCGACGAGGCCAGACGTATCCAACAATGCTTTGGTGTTCAATCGGGAATCCATTCAGCGGAACCTGATCATGGCGCGGAGCCATTGGTCCCAATACCTGCGGGCTGGAACCTTCATACAACAGAAGGTCGAAGCGCGCGCCCTTACGGGCTACACGCTTCGACCCAGTATAACAATGATGATGAATGGCGACTAGTCAATATTCAAGCTTGATAGAATCCACCTTGAAATGATCTCCCGGATCGCCCTCGATGGTACCCCAGGAGGGATCCTTCATGTTTTGCAGCGTAAAAAGCTTGACATGGCTGAACGAGCCGTCCGCCCTGTAATAGACCACCATGTATGGATATTGCGGGCCACGGCCCTTGATCATGATGGCCTTGCCACCGGGTATAAACCATGCAGAGGGTATGTATAGTTCTGCCACCGATGTCGCACCTTTTCTGTAGACAACTCGATAGCCCTGGGAATGGGTGTAGACGCGGACCACATCGACCCGCACTGGATACAGGTCGGACTCTTGGCGAATGGAGCCTGATTTGTCCAGACTGCTACTTGGGCCCGGACCTGCAGCGGCCGCCTGCGCAAAGACAATCGATCCCGTAGCCGCGATGAGCAGTACCATCATGACTATCATCATTCGTTTCATGCGTTCCTCCATGCCAGCGTTCCAGGAATCCGTCCCTGGAGCCGCACACACGCGGGCCACACAATGGCCGCACCATGCGAGGCGGTATGTATTAGTATAAGACGCTCTGCCCATATCCGCAATGCGACAATTGCACAAATTTCCCGACTGACCGGCACTTGAGAAGGGGCCCGGGGCGATGGCATACTTGCCGCATGGAAGCCGCATCAAAGTCAGCGCAGAGACTCTATGACATTCTCGTGCCGCTCTGGCCTGAAGCCGGAACAGCGCTGTCATACGGCAGCTGTTTTGAACTGCTGGTGTCCGTGATACTCTCCGCACAATGTACCGACGAGCAGGTAAACAAGGTGGCGCCCGCGCTCTTCAGGGCATACCCGGGTCCTGCCGAGCTCGCCACGGCTGACGTTGTCGAAGTCGAGGCGCTTGTCAGAACGACGGGCTTTTATCATGCAAAGGCCGCCAATATCGTTGCCACGGCCCGGATGATCATCAAGGAATTTGGCGGACAGGTTCCACAGACCATCGAGGATTTGGTGCGCCTGCCAGGAGTGGGACGCAAGACCGCGAATCTTGTGGTCAGTGTATGCTTTGGAAAGCCAGGCATCGTTGTCGACACCCATGTCCTGCGGACGGCCAGACGGCTCGGACTCGCACCGACTGACAAGCCGGCCATCAGCGAGCGGATGATAGCCGCCGCCATTCCCGAGTCGGAATGGACCGCCTTCTCGTTTGCGCTGAACAGGCATGGCAAGTATGTGTGCCGTGCCCGCAAGCCACTGTGTACCGAATGCCCCGTCCAGCTGCTCTGCCCTTCCGCTGCCGATTATCGGTGAAAGTGCCAGTGCGTAGCCCGGCGTCATTGCAGGCACATGGACGGCACCGATCCTGTTGCAGAATATGCCCTGGCTCACTTCGGCATCGAGTACCTCTTCCCGTACCAGCGTCTCGTCATAGCGAACGTCCTTGATTCGCTCGAGACACCCGGCGGAGAGACAGAGCGGCAGGTAGTCATTCTACCCACAGGAGCCGGCAAGAGCCTGTGTTTTCAGTTGCCGGCGGCGCTCTGCCCAGGGCCAACGCTGGTCATGTATCCATTGCTCGGCTTGATGGCAGACCAGCTCAGGCGCCTTGAAGACGCGGGCATCACCGCTGTTGTGCTGAAGGGCGGCATGAGCGCTATGGAGAGGGACGATGCGTTCAGTGCGGTCCGGTCGGGTGCCGCCCGGCTGATCCTGGCCAATCCGGAGATCGCTGCAGTGCCCGCCGTGCTTTCCCGATTGGCTCAGCTCGGCATCCATCACTTCGTCGTTGACGAGGCTCACTGCGTAGCGGAATGGGGCGACAGTTTCAGACCCGCGTACCGGGGTCTGGGCGACACCATCCGGGTGATCAATCCTCGCGTGGTAACCGCGTTCACGGCGACCGCCTCACCGCCAATTCTTGCCCGCCTCGCCGAGGTGCTCTTTGGAGACGCACCATACCGGCTGATAGCAGGGATGCCAGACCGACCTGGCATCCGATATGAAGTGAGGCCGACGCTCTGCATGTTCCACGAGCTTCGATCCGCGCTGGCCACACTGCCGCGGCCGGCTCTGGTGTTTGTACGGTCGCGGGCCGGGACGGAGCTCCTCGCCGAGGCACTGCGCTCTCGGTTGCCACAGATCGATACCCGCTTCTATCACGCAGGGCTGGACAAGACTGAGCGGGCAGAGCTCGAAGACTGGTTCATGGCGTCAAAGGACGGAGTCCTGTGTGCAACGTGCGCCTACGGCATGGGAATGGACAAGCCCGATATACGGACGGTCATCCATTATGGTCCACCGGCATCAATTGAAGCCTACCTGCAGGAATCCGGCAGGGCAGGCAGGGACGGAGCGCCGGCGTCCGCGGTGCTGCTCCATGATGTCCACGAGGGCGACGTGGCACGGCTCGCACACGACGACATGGCGGAGCGGCGCGCAGAGCTGATGCGCCACTATGCATCTTCAACGAGCGGATGCAGGAGAACGTTCCTGCTGTCGGTTCTTGGCCATCCCGAGTCCGCCGCTGTGGCCTGTCACGCATGTGACCGTTGCGATGGAACCTCGATGGAGTTCGCTGACGGTACATCTGCCATACTGGCCCTGGTCAAACGGCATCCACGAAGACTCACAACCCGACAAGCCGCCGTATTCGCCACAGATGGCGCTGCAGGGATAGAAGCGCCGCTGTGCGCCTCGATGCAGGGCTGGACGCCGCAAGAGGTCGAGGAGGCACTGGACAACGCCATTGCTGTCGGAATGATCAGGCGAGTGCAGCATGGGCCGTGGAAGCACCGGCTGATCCCCGGCAAGGAGCATCAGTCCGGCAGGTCTTCGTCATCATCATCATCATCATCGGATGATGGAGCGATGGCAGGCGGCGCTTCATCGGGCTTCGATTTGACGCGTGGCCTGAAACTCAGCTTTGGCCTTCCTTCGCGCCGCCACGGATCGGCCACATAGCGGACCAACATCCAGAACAACACGAACGCAACCAGCGTTGCCAGGACTTCCCAGCGCGCCATCACCTTGAAGGCCAGGTGAAGTCTGTCAACTATCGAAAAATCATCGGTCATGCGGACCTCCAAGCTCGAGCTCCGCTTCATCACAGCTGAAGGACTCACCGCTCCCGGCGTAGAGCGATTGCTGCAGCGACTGAAGAGCGTCATGCTCGGCGTTCAGGAAGCCGACTCCGTAGTACTCGTTGTCCTTGTCATCGAATCGGCGCGCAACACGCCCGGTCATCGTCACAGCAGCCCTGCCGCCCTGCCGCGATATGCGAATATCCATCACGGTGCCATGCTTGAGTTTGACAGAGTACGACGATTTGGGCATCAACAGCAGGCACCCGGTAGCGGAAAGGTTGACGACACGCGGCTGATATGGATCAGGCTGGTATGATTCATCGATCCTGTAATAATTGTTTGCCTTCAGGCTGTATGCCAGGATCTTCGAGAACTCCCAGGCAAAGTCGACCGACCTGAAGTCCAGGCAGACTCGGCGGACCTCGTCGTTCATCAGGTATATGTAGCCGATCACATATTGGTAATACAGGATGGGGCAATAGAGTTCGGAAGCAACTCCTTCGCTTGATTTCTGGCCGCGGCTGCGTTCAAGCTCCGAACCCTCCAGGAATACCGATGGCCCCTCGAACGCTTCTGCCATGGCCTGTGTTATCAGCCGACCTTCCGGATATGGATCTGTCGACGGCAATGGACTCTGCATGCTCGGCACCAGCAGACTGCGCCCAAACTCGGACACCAGCCGTTCCTCGATACTTTCCGGCTTGCGCTCCTTGTTGAACATGACAATGCCACTCCTGGTGAACATCGTAGAACTCTTGGCCTTGAAACTGTCCAGGAGGCTCGTTATTGAATCGGTCTGAAATCCCACGCTGAGTGCTGGCATTTCCAGCTCGGAATACTCGTTCGATTCAGGACAATCGATGCGGACCCGCTCATTTTGAAGGAAAAACTCCAGCTGCAGATCATGCGGCGGCGCTACCCGTATCGATTTTCGCTGTGGCGCCTTGAACAGGTTCTCGGGCACGCCGAGGACAAGATCGCCGCCGCTCACGCGACGCACCTTGGCCGGAAACGTGACACGTTGGCCTTGATAGGCCAGGTACACCGATACTGAATCCCAGGCCTTGAATTGTTCGGCCCCGACCGCGGTCGCGCGTATGCACAGCAACTCTTTGTCAAACGACCTGAGCGAGCCTTCAAGCTTCTTGCCAGAACCAAAGACGAGCACCGGGCTGCCTGCCTTCTGGATCTGGCTGAGGATGAATTCCTTCTCGATGAATGTGACGACCTTGGCCATATCCATACCTACCATCTTTTAGTGATCCGTCCGCGCGTGCGGCGGCGACACCAGTATACCAGATTGGCAGAAATCCGTATAGAAACGATCACCCGGAAGTAGTATAATCGTATCGAAATGATACACTAGGGCAGGTTGCTGGGAGGCCCATCGTATATGCGCCCGTCCTGTCTGTCTGATTCAGGTCAAGAAAGGGAGAGCCCGCCATGAGTGCATGGAAGCGGATTGACGAGACAAGCGTATGGGGCGCCATTTCAGTGCGCCAGGCCGAGCGGCTGGCAAGTGCGCTGAGCCCGGAGCGCATCGCGCGCAGAATCACCAGGACCGGCGGTGGGCTGGATTTCTCATATGCTGCGATGGATGCCGATGACGAGACGGTCCGTCTTCTGGGTATCGCCGCGGCAGAGCTCGACATGATATCCCAGTTTCGAGCGGTAGCCTCCGGAACCATCATGAACCCGGGCGAACACCGCATGGTGCTCCATCACATAACCCGCGGCACGCCCTGTGGACCGGTCATCATCGAAGGTCGGGATTACAGAAAATTCTATGAAAACGAGCGCCTGCGTGCCGCTTCTTTCGCCGACAGGATCAGATCTGGCCAGATCACCGGCTCCACCGGCAAACGCTTCGAGCACGTTGTCCAGATCGGCATCGGCGGTTCCGACCTTGGCCCGCGTGCGCTCTACCTCGCGCTGGAACAATGGGCGCGCGAGCGCGGACGCCTGCAGCTTAGGGCCTCATTCATAAGCAATGTCGACCCGGATGATGCCAATGGCGTGCTGTCAGGCCTTGATCCGGAGACGACCCTGTTCGTCCTGGTATCAAAGAGCGGCACGACCCAGGAGACGCTTGCCAACGAGGCTCTGGTCAAGGCTCACCTTAACACCGTACCTGGACTCGATCCTGCGAGGCATCTTGTCGCCGTCACCAGCGAGACAAGCCCACTTGCGCACAATCCAGGATATCTCGACTCATTCTATATCGATGATTACATCGGCGGCCGCTACAGCGCCACGAGCTCGGTCGGCGGAGTCATCCTGTCCATAGCGCTGGGACCCGATACGTTCCTTGGCATCCTCGAAGGCGCAGCCGAGGCCGACAGAATGGCCCTGGAGCCAGAAATCCACAAGAACGCTTCTCTGCTCGACGCGATGCTCGGCATATTCGAGCGCGATGTGCTCGGCAGGCCTATGGTCGCCATCCTGCCCTACTCCCAGGCGCTTTCACGCTTTCCGGCCCATCTCCAGCAACTCGACATGGAATCCAATGGCAAGCACTACGATCGGGCGGGAACACCCGTGACATTGGCCAGCGGCCCCGTTGTGTTCGGCGAGCCAGGCACCAATGGACAGCATTCGTTCTATCAGCTCCTCCATCAAGGCACCGATACGATACCGCTGCAGTTCATAGGCTTCAGGAAGAATCAGACGGCGTTTGACCCCGAGTTCGAAGGTTCAAGCGCACGGCGCAAACTGAATGCCAACCTTGCCGCACAGATCGTCGCCTTTGCGCTCGGCAAGGATGATGACAACCCGAATCGTCGCTTCTCCGGCGGCCGCCCTTCCACCCTGATACTGGGCGACGAACTGGATCCGCGGGCGCTCGGCGCCCTCCTGGCCCATTATGAAAACAAGGTCATGTTCCAGGGCTTTGCATGGAACATCAACTCATTCGACCAGGAAGGCGTACAGCTAGGCAAGAAACTGACAGGCACGGTGCTCTCCGCCGCTGGTCCATCGGAGCCAACGCTTGCCGCCTATGCGCGACTGCTTGGGGCATTGTGAGGCAGCTCTTGCGGGGAGCCGTCTCCCAGGCAACAGCCGATGGTCGGCCCTGCATCGTCTTTGCAGGCGGCGGCACGGGCGGCCACGTCTATCCGGGCCTGGCTATCATCGAACAGCTACGCGGACGGTGGCATGGTCGGATCGTCTGGATTGGTTCCGGCAAGGAGGTCGAGCGCGCTCCTGTCGAGGCGGCGGGCATCGAGTTCTTTGCCATTCCTTCCGGCAAATTGAGGCGCTCACTGTCACTTGATAATGTTGCCGATGCGTTCAGGGTAGTTGCCGGATTTATTGTGGCCAGACGGCTGCTTGCGAGATTGAAGCCGGTACTGCTCTTCTCCAAGGGCGGCTATGTCAGCGTGCCACCATGCATGGCCGCCGCATCGCTGGGCATTCCATACTTTACGCACGAGTCGGACCTGTCGCCGGGGCTGGCGACGCGACTCAATGCCGGAAGGGCCGACACCATCCTGGTAAGCTGGGAACAGACCATAGCAAGCCTGCCCGAGTCACAGCGCGCACGAGCCATCGTAGTGGGCAATCCGGTTCGCGCGGCGATAGGCCACGCCGATCCTGTCATCGGTCGCACATGGCTCGGCTTTGGGGCAGACCTGCCTATCATCCTTGTGCTGGGCGGCAGTCAGGGTGCCCGACAGATCAATGAGCTGATGGCAGCGATACTGCCGGCGCTGGCAGGCAAGGCACGCGTCGCCCACCAGACCGGTCCCGGCAACGAACCGTGCCGACCGGCCGATGACGGCTATCACGGTTTTGGCTTCGTCAATGTGGAATTGCCACACCTGTTGGCCGCCGCAGACATCATCGTGGGCAGAGCCGGCGCCGGCACCATATGGGAGAGTGCGGCAGCAGGCAAGGCGATGGTGCTGATCCCGCTGGCCGGTTCGGCCAGCCGCGGTGACCAGGTCGAGAACGCCAGGCTCCTGGCCGCGGCTGGCGCCGCCGTCTGCCTGACTGGCGGCGATGCGACGGCGGATGAATTGCTCAACCGGCTCATGCCGCTCATCGATTCTTCGGAAAAGCGCCTGTCAATGGCAGCTGCAGCTCGGACGATAGCCAGACCCGATGCGGCGACCGCCATTGCCGACATGATACTCAAGCGTGCAGAAAGGAAAGCCTGATCATGAACACCCTCGATTACATATTGCTGGCCATCATGGCACTCGCCGCGCTGCGTTGCTGGTTCAGGGGAATCATCGGAGAGGTGCTGTCGACTGCCGCCGTTGTCGGCGGTCTGCTCTCCGGCATTTTCTTCTACCGGCCCATTGGTGCCTGGATTTCATCGCTGGTGCCGCTTGGAGGCTTCGAGCCGGTAGTCGGCTTCGTGGCCGCCTTTGCGCTGGTATTCATTGTAGTCAAGATAGTCGAACGATCGCTAAGAGGCGTCCTGGAGAGTCTGCATCTGGACATTCTTGACAGGATTCTCGGGCTGGTCTTCGGAGCGCTTGAGGGTGTCATCATTGCGGCCATCATCATCCTGGTGCTGAAGTTCCAGCCGCTCTTCAACGTCACGGCTCTGCTCGACGGCAGCGTGGTTGCGCGATTCATGCTGCCGCTCCTGACCGAACGGATGCCCCAGGCGAAGTCTGCCGTGGAGCTGTTTGCCACATTGACCAAGAGGGTCTGACCCATGTTCGAGAATATCCTGGGCCAGAACGAGGCGTGCCAGAGCCTTCGCACGGAGCTGGGCCGCGGCCAGTTGCCCGGTTCACTGCTGTTCGAAGGTCCGCCTGCATCGGCCAAACTGAGCACGGCGCTCGAGCTGGCGCGTACGCTCTCGTGCGAGCGCGATGCCGCCTGGAATTGCCCATGTCAGCAATGTGTCAGGCACAGGGCCCTCGTGCACCAGGATATCATGCTGCTGGGTCCAAAGTCGTTCCGCGAAGAACTCGCGCTCGGCGCCGCGATGATGGTCGAGTCTCCGGGACCGTCATCGCGCTTCTTCTTTGTTCGGGCCGCGCGCAAGCTGGCCAGGCGATTCGACAGCGCTCTCTATGCCGATGAGGAGTCCAGGCTGAACAAGGCCCTGCCGTTGGTGCGTTCGATACTTGAGGGCATCGATGCCTGCATGCCAGGCGGCCTCGACGACCAACAGGCGGCACGAGAGGCGGAACGACTGCTACCGGTATGCGCCAAGCTCGAGGACCAGTGCCCTGCGATGACACCGGTCTTTCAAATCCGCGCCATGGAGTTCTGGGCTCGCCTCGCTCCCTTTGGCGCGCGCAAGACGATCATCATCGAGCATGCGGACAGGATGCTTGACGCATCGCGCAATGCCCTGCTCAAGATACTCGAAGAGCCGCCGCAGCACACGGTATTCGTACTGACCACCACCAGACGGCAGGCAATGATTCCGACCATACTGTCGCGTGTCAGGCGATACCGCTTCATCAATCGGACCGGCGACAATGCTGCGGCCGTCACAGGGCGCATCTTCAAGGCGCAGGATCATGTGGCCGATGGGGTTGGAGCATATCTAGCCCGCTTCCGCAGTTCGTCAAATGATGCCATCTCTAGTCTGGCGCACGAGTATGCAGCGGCTCTGGTCGCCGCTGCCGGCGGGGTCTGCGGAGGATTCTCGGAGCACCCACTGTCGCGCCTCGAGGCTACGGGAAAGAGCGTGGGCGAAGTGATAGCTGCTGCTTCGGCAGCAACATCGAATTTTGGATCATCGGACGAGTCGCAGGCCTGGACCTTCCAGGCGTTGATCGATGGCACAGGCGCGGCATTTGCGGCACTGCTGCACGATCCGCAGGCCGGCATCGAAACGACGAGGATCGCCGAGCGCTATGCGACGCTTGCCAGGGACGCGATGGTCCGGTACACGTCGTACAACATCCAGCCAGCGGCACTTGCAGAGCGGCTCGCTGATGCCTTTGCCCACAATCCAGGAGTCATCGAATCATGAGAAAATTCCTGGAACGCGCGATGGAAAAAGTCTCCAGGATGAATGATGAGTCGATACGCGGACTGTTGCGCGTATTGGCCGATGAGAACGAACGGCTGGACGCAGTGCTTGACTCGATGATGGACGGCATCGTCGTGTGCGACGAGGATCATGCCCCGATATTGATCAACAAGGCGGCTGAACGACTATTGCCCTTGTCTCAAGTCGAGCTGTTTGACGCGCCGCTGTGGGAAAGCCTTCGCGACGAAGAACTCGCCGCATTCATAGAAATGGCGCTACAGGGTGAAGAAACGATAATGGACCGGGAATTCGCCTTCGACATGCAGACAGGAACCAGAATTCTTTCCATCAGCATCACCCCGCTCGTACGCGAAAAGCGCATACGCGGTACACTGATTCACATAGAGGAAACCACGGACAAGCGCCGCCGAGACGCGAGGCTCAGACGGGCGGAGAGCCTTGCGTCCCTGACCACCCTGGCGGCCGGCGTGGCCCACGAAATCAAGAACCCTCTGGGCTCCATCAGCATTCATGTGCAACTGATGCGCAAGGCTCTCAAGGGCAGGGCGGAAGCGCCACTCGTCCGATACCTCGACATTGTGACCGAGGAGATAGACAGGCTCAACAAGATAGTCGTCGACTTTCTCTTTGCCGTCAGGCCCATGGATATTGCGCCCATCAACGATGATGTCAACCTGTTGATGCGCGAGCTTGTCGAATTCATGCATGTCGAAGTCGAAGATGCAGGCATCGATATCGAAATCTCCTATGGAGAGGACATACCGTCGGTGCCATTCGACAAGCGCTACCTGAAGCAGGCACTCCTGAACCTCATCAAGAACGCAACAGCCGCGATGCCTTCGGGAGGTCGCCTCAGGCTCAGCACCGCGAAGGTCGATGATGATCTGAGAATCATGGTGAGCGACACTGGCATCGGCATTCAAGAGGACAAGCTCAGCAAGATATTTGAACCATATTTTACGACCAAGGAAAATGGCACGGGACTTGGCCTGACACTCACCTACAAGATCATCAAGGAACATGGAGGAGACGTCACGGTCAAGTCGAAGCCCGGCCAAGGCTCTTCGTTCATCATCACGCTGCCGATACCACAGAAGGAACGGCGGATGATTACCGGGGCATGTCCTGACGACACGGACTGCACCGCCGGATACGAGAGCGTAGTCGAGGAGAATCCATGAAGTTCACGATTCTGGTCGTCGATGACGAGAAGAATATCCGCGAGGGTCTGGGAGAATACCTGAGACTTGACGGGTACGAGGTGATACTCGCCTCGGAAGGCAAACAAGGCGTGGAGGCTGTCGACAGGGGCGTCATCGATCTCGTCATAACCGACCTCAAGATGCCGGGGCTTTCCGGCAGTGCTCTCCTTAAACATGTCGCGTCCGCCTACCCTTCCGTACCGGTTATCGTGCTGACAGGCCATGGCACTGTCGAGGACGCAGTGGACGCAATGCGCAATGGCGCCTATGATTTTATAACCAAACCGGTGAATCTTGATCATTTGTCGATCCTCGTAAAGCGGGCACTGGAACGAAAGGAATTGGCCAGGCAGAATCAGGAACTGTTGCTCGAGGTCGAAACCAAACGCCGCACATCCAGTATTGTGGGTAAGAGCCCGGGAATACAGCACACATTCGATCTGGTACGGCGAGTCGCTCCGACGAAGGCCAGCATCCTGATTACCGGCGAGAGCGGCGTTGGCAAGGAACTCGTAGCAGATGCGATACACAATCTGTCGCCACGCGCCGACAAGCCATTCATCAAGGTACACTGTGCTGCGCTGGCAGAATCCCTGCTGGAGAGCGAGCTGTTCGGGCACGAGAAGGGTTCATTTACAGGCGCCCAGGCGCGCAAAAAGGGCCGCTTCGAGCTGGCGCATGAAGGAACGCTCTTCCTGGACGAAATTGGCGAGATCAATCAGAACGTGCAGATCAAGATATTGCGTGTATTGCAGGAACGCCGATTTGAGCGCGTCGGTGGCGAGGAGACAATCGAGACGGATGTACGCGTCATCGCCGCCACCAACAAGGATCTGAAGGAAGAAATTTCCGAAGGCAGATTCAGGGAGGATCTGTACTACCGGCTCAATGTCGTCAACATCCATGTGCCTCCGCTCCGCGAGCGGAAGGATGACATACCATTGCTCGCCGGAGCCTTTCTGCATGAGTTCGCACAGGACAACGGCAAGCGTATTGAAGGCTTTGACAACAAGGCACGGGCTGTGCTGTATTCATACTCATGGCCGGGCAACGTGCGCGAATTGCGCAACTGCATCGAGAGCTCCGTCGTGATGGCTTCAGGCAATCTGATAACCATTGACGACTTGCCGCCTGGTATCAGAATCGATGATGACGAACACGTGATCCGGGTACCGCCAGGATCGAGCCTCGCCGACGCGGAGAGGATTCTGATACGAGAGACGCTGGCGGCCCAGGCGGGCAACAAGAGCAAGACTGCCGAGATACTGAAGATAGGCCGCAAAACCTTGTACCAGAAAATTCAGGACTACGGACTTGAATCAGGACTATGATGTTGGCAGGTCGGATCAGGCCCTGAGCTCAGAGAGCAACCGCGTGGCTATCGTCCTGCGCCGCAGGTCGGCGTCGTGTGATGCCGTCTCGAGCGTTGCTTTGAACAGGCCGTCTGCAGTGGCACGCGCGGTATCGAGCATGGCATCACGCAGGGCCGGCCCTGCGCGCTCGTATGCGCCTGCAATTTCCGCTGCCCCCTGGGCAAGGCCAAGCACGGCGGCCGCCCGGACACACGCCTCGACAACGCGCTGATCCGCGTCGTAGAGGCCCTTGCGCAGGAAGACCCAGGCACTGCGCTTGCCCGAAAGACCAAGCCTGCTTGCCGCGGCTCGTCTTCGTTCGGAATCCGGATTAGATGCGAGTATCGTGCCTTCGGAAAACAAGTCGACTCGTTCGCCATCCAGCAGTCTGTGCGCGGCAGCTGGCAATCGCCCGCGATCAATTATCAGCAGGGCCTCATATGCCCTGGCGACCACAGCAAATCGCTGCGCCGTCCGCGGGTCGCGCGATGCATCGGGATGCAGTTTCAGGCTCAGGTTCCTGTATGCGCGCTTTATCTCCGCTGATGGAGATCCAGGCTCCAGTCCCAGCGTCAGGTACATCGTCCGCTCGCTCATCGAGTCACCTTCGCCGCAGCACCACCACGGGTACCGGCCGCCTCGGTTGCCGGGATGGCTGATATGGTCGTGCGGGCCGAAAACTCGGACAGCAAACCCTCAAGCAACGTCGCGGTCATCGCCGCTTTCTCATCGTCACCGGCGCAGGAACCTGCCGCCTTGAGCAACTCGTCCAGTTCTGCCGACAGGGCCACGTCCAGCTTGAGGCCATCCGCTTCCCTTCTGGCTATCTGCGCCAAAGCGAGTACCCGGTCCTGAGGCGACCGTGCATCGAGGGCACCATCGAATACGGCTATCGATTGTTCCGCACCGGTATCCATATCGCGCGCCCTGACCAGCAACATGTCGCTCTCATCGATGGCAAACTCCACAGCGATCCTGGGCTCGCCCTTCGATGCCATCCGTATGCCAGGCAGCAGGAATCTCCCAACCGACACATTGTCTTTGGCGGCCGGCTCGTCACCCTGCAATACATGCAGCTCGACCGATCTCTGGAAATCTTCCACTGTCGTGAATATGCGACGACCGGATGAAGGCAGTGGCTCGTTCTTCCTGATAAGCGGCACGAATTTTCCACCTTCGATCTCGAGTCCGAAGGTCCTTGAGACAACATCGGTAAATGACAAACCGCTGAGCCGGCCTTCCATTCTTGCCGCTTCAACGGATGCACCAAGTGCTACGATCTCCTCTGGATTGACCCGAGGATCAGCCTTGAGCCCGATCATGTCGCTCAGCCTGTTCTGGGCCAGGGGAATGCGGCTTGATCCTCCCGACAAGACCAGCGCGCCAAGGTCGGATGAGCGTGCGCCGGCCATCGCGAGCACGCGCTCGACCAGAGCAAGACTGCGATCGATGAAAGGAGCGGCAATTCGCTCGAAATCAGCTCTGCTTATCTTGACGCTCGGATGAACCAGTCCGCCCGCACCACGCAAGAAGGGCACCGCGATGACCGCTTCATCCCTGGTGGACAATTCGATCTTGGCCTTTTCGCATAGATCGACGAGGAGTCTGGACAGATAGGCGTCTGCATCAGGATCGATGCCAAATTGCTTTCCGAACCGATCGGCTACATGCTGGTATAGAGCCGTGTCGATATCCATCCCGCCAAGAGCATCATCTCCTTCGCTGGCCAGAACTGCGCATGAGCCGCCTCTGGCTCTGAGTACCGTGGCATCGAAGGTGCCGCCGCCGAAATCATAGACGAGCACCAAGCGCTCCGCCTCGTCCCGTGCCGATGCCCAGGCCCTGGCCAGCGCCGCGGCGCTGGGCTCGTTCATGATGCGGGCGGCCTTGAGTCCGGCCCGGGCGGCGGCATCCCGAACCGCCCTGCGCTGGGGATCGCTATATCGCGCCGGGACGGTGATCACGGCACGATCGACATCGAAACCGAGATAGCGCTCGGCGTCATGCCTGACTTTGCCGATGATGGCCGCCGCCATGTCCTCGGGTGCGCTGGTGGAGCCGGCGACATCCACTGTTCGGGTCTTTCCCAACAGCCGCTTCACACCAAACAGCGCAGAACGGGGATCGGCAAGAGCCTGGCTCCGCGCCGATGAACCGACAAGCAGTTCTCCCAGGTCGGCACGGGCGACAACTGAGGGCGTGGCGCGTTCACCGCGATCATTGGGAATGATGACAGGAATGTCGCCATCCATCCAGGCGCACAGTGTATTCGTCGTACCAAAATCCAGCCCGATGACTCCGTGCACGCTAGCGCTCCCCGGTTTGTCCGCCCCGTTCGGCATCGAGCGAAATGGCAAGGTCGACCTCTGCTATGGTCGCTCCAAGCCGCGCGGCTATAACGTCGCTGGAAAACCCACGCAACGACAGCGTTCGAACCGCATCGGCGAACGGCTCTTCCACAGGAAGTGGTTTCTCCGAAAAGCGGATGAATGGTATGACCGGTTCGGATTTCGGCTGCACGCGCGCTCCATCGACCTCGGGCGGCTTGCTCTCTACCGGCGGCGGTACGTGCACGGATTCAAGCGGCTTCTGCCGCGCCTCCGACGCCCGTCCGAGTCTGTCGTAAACGAGGCTCTCGGTCGAACGCCGTGTGCGCTCCTGCGATAGCAACGCTATTCTGGAGTCTGCTTCTGCTATCAGATCCTTCAGCGACTTCAGTCTGTCCTCTACGATGGTAATATTGCGATCGGCACTCGCGTCGAGTTCAACAATCAGCGCTCCGATTTCGCGCCGAACCTTGGCTATTTCGTCACCGGATCCCAATGCAGAACGGACTTGTGATCTGGTCCAGACGATCAGAACCACAGCGACGATAATCTGAACTGCCAGTGCCACCAATATTGCGCTCATGGCTTATCCAGAAATATCAACGTGGCCACCCAATGCCGGATCACTGATGGTCTCCGGTTCCGGCTTCTTTGGAGCATCACCATCGCGCTTCTTTTCCTGTTCCGGCTCTCCGTGTTGAGAACCGCCATCATCCTTGATGGCCTCGGTGGCGGTCTGGTCGTCCTTTGGCTTCTGTATTGCCTTTGCAGCTTCGTCTTCCTGCTTCTTGACCTGAGCCCCATGCAACATGCTGTGCAAGAGAGCACCATCCTTCTCGGCGGCCTGCTGCTTTCCAACCTGGCCGAGCTGCGCAAAGACCGTCTGCAGATCAATCGGATTTATGGGCATCGGGGGGGCCTCTCATGATGGTTTCGTCCTCGACCTCTTCATACCGGGTGGTCTTGATCATCATATTTTCCAGATAGAAGGTCAGTCCCTTGTACTCGTTCTTGATGTCTTCATGGATGTCCCTGATTATCACCTTTGTGCCAGGATAGATTCTTCCGGAAACGCTCACCTTGCCGCGAACCTTCAGGTTGTTCAGGTAGGTCTGGAGTGTATCGTATTCGGACTTGATGGAACCGGCCTCCGATGCAATCTCATCGCGCTTGTGTGTCAGTTCATCCAGAACGGCCTGCTTGTCATCCGACAGCGTCTTGCGCTGTCTTTTGGTCTCATTGAGCGTATATATGTTCTTGTCGAGCTCGTCCAGCTGGCGCTGCAACAGCTTCAGCTTCGCGTCGAGCTCATCCATGCGGGCCCTGCTCTTCGGATCGCTGCCAACTTCGAGTATGGTCTCTGCGCCGCCGGTCAGCGAACCAATGGTCTTGGCATTGATCTCTTCGCAGGCGCGGTAGTGGCCTCCGATGATGGCCGCATGCTTGCCGCCAGCACAGACAATGCGCTTCTCCGCGGTTATCTCTGAATTGATGATGCTCTGCGTGACGATGACATTGTCACCTGCAAAAATCTGGGCGTTCTCGACGAACTTGGCCCACAGGTTCTTGCCCGCGGTAACAATGCCTGCACCCTTGCCCGTAATGCCCTGGTGGACAATGATGTCACCCTCGGCGCTTATCTCGGCCTTGCCGACGTTGCCGCGGACCTCGATGTTGCCGGTCGCCTTGACGGAGAATCCATCCTCGACGTTGCCCATTATCACGATGGTGCCCAGGAAGAACTGGTTGCCCGATTTAAGATCGACGTCTCCATTGATCGTGTAGACCGTCTCGACATTGACCTTGTTGTTGATATAGGTGGCCTCGCCATTGACATCGGCGATCACCGTCAAGCCGTCATCGCTCGCGTGCACATTCTTGCCGAGTGGCAACTGGATGTCCTTGCCGTTTTTGGAAGGCAACAACTTGCCGGTGACTGTGCGCCCCGGTATCCCCTGTCGTGCCTGTATCTTTCGTGCCAGGGCCTGTCCTTCAACAACATTCTGTACCAGGTGCAATTCCTTGTAATCCACCCGGCCATTCTTCTCCTCGAGGTTGAGTTTTGACCGGTCGGTTTCAAAGAGGAATTGGATCTTCGCGTCTTCGCCGTTCTCTGCCCGCTGTCCCTGCGCCACCAGAACGGGTTCGCGGTAGCGTGGTGCGTCTTCCAGGCCCTGCAGTGCTTCTTCTATGACACCGAACACAACCCGGTTATTGCGCAAGTAGGCGAGTATCACATCTTTTGACAGGTCGCATCCGCCCGGCTGGGGAGGAGTCAGGACGACGCGCGCCTCCATTTCCTGTTGCGCCACTTCTACAGTCAGCAATGCATCGGCGGCGGGGTTCGCAATGAACCGGCCAACGACAACCCATTCATTCGAGGCGCCTTTCACGATATCTCGGACGAGCTGTTCATCGAAGTCATGCACAGCCCGCATGTGCAACCGTTCGACCGCCACGCGCTCGGTAGCCTTCTTGCCTTTTCCCTGAGGGGCAGTAACCTTCATCAGCACGCCATCAGGCGCCAACCGCACGAAGACCTGTCCATCCTGGTCTCGCTGCAGGGGCTGCAGTTCAACAGGGATATCGAGCTGCATTCCTACAGAGTCATCGATGATCGCTTCGACTTTCTTCTTGGCCGCGCCTTCATAGGCGCTGATCTTCCAGCGCTTGCTTCCAAGTCCTACGAAACCCTGGGTGCCTCTCTCGAGCACTTCATATTCGAGGCGGGCAACGGGGCAATCGAGCTGGACGGCGGCACTCTGCAGTGCTTCCTCGACGGTTGCACCCTCTGCCTGAATCGATCGCTTGTCGCCATCTTCATCAAGATATCGGCGCATCAGCTCACGAACCGCATCCAAGCCTATGCGCGCCGCCATTTATACGATACCCTTGCGAAAGTGCGTCAGCTTGGCCCTGAGCCTGAGAATGGCCTTGGTATGCAATTGGCTGACCCTTGATTCGGTCACCTCCAGCACCTTGCCAATCTCCTTGAGCGTGAGCTCCTCGTAGTAGTACAGCACCAGCACCTTTTTTTCCTTTTCGGGAAGGTCCTGTATTGCCTGCACGATGACACGGCGTATCTCGTCCCGCTCGATGATCGCGTCGGGATTCAGGCTCGTCGGGCTCTCTATGCTGTCACCAATCGTCATGTGCTCGGCTTCATCTGCGGTGTACCAGATATCGTTGAGCGAAAGCACCGACGTGCTGGAGATCTTCAGCATCGTCTTGGAGAATTCGTCCTCCGACAGCCCGAGCGCCCCGGCGATCTCCTGATCCGTAGCCGGGCGACCAAGCTTGGCTTCGGTCTCGATGATCGCTTCTTCTATCTCCTTGGTCTTCTGGCGCACTGATCGAGGTACCCAATCGATGCTTCTGAGCTCATCGAATATGGCACCACGTATGCGTGTGACCGCATAGGTCTTGAATTTCACGTTCTTGTCAGGGTCGAACTTGTCGATGGCGTCAATCAATCCGAACACGCCAAAGCCGACGAGGTCATCGAACTCCACCGAGGCCGGCATATTCGCAGCGACCTTGCCGGCTACGTACTTAACCAAGGGAGCATATTGTTTTATGAATGATTCACGAATGAGAGGATCCTTGCGCCGCTTGTATTCGGCCCAGAGCTCTTCCTCGCTATGATGCTCCAGCAGGGAATTATTCATCTATGATTGCCCTTTCTGGTCTCTTCTCAGCAATGTCTGCACGGCTTTTGCCAATACTACCGGATCCTGGCCGCTATCCGGCGAGCCAGCCGTCGGCATGGAATCTGATACACCCATCGGTCCGACGGCCCCCTCATCCGAACCGTCCGATCCATCGAGCCCGCCTGTCGGCCCGCTCGAGAACGAATCACTGAATCCTTCCAGATCAGGCAGAGTATCGAGCTCATCAAGCCCGACAGATGGACGTGGAGCCATCGCAGAACCAGCTCGTTCCGATTCGGCACCAGGCTGCTCGAAGGCCATTGGATCCGAAGCGACAAGACCGTCAGTCCGCAGATCTGCGACCTCACGTTCAAGCTCTCCCGAATCGATGACGGCCCGTGGTCCCTGCTCTGGCGGAATTATTGCTTCGCCGTATACGGCGGCTGCTGGGCGTTCCGACCCGGCGTGCTCGTATTCTCCTCCCGGAACAACAATATCAACCATGGAACCAAGCCCTGAAGCATCGGATTCCTTCACGCTTGTGCCATCAAGCAATTCGGGCATGAAACGCTGAAAGACCATAATGGAACCATACACGAAGGCTCCAAATGCCAATCCCGACAATATCGCACGCAGGAGGAGCACTCCGAAAGGCACGCGTGCCAGGAGCGCGATGAGGCACGAAAGAATGAATGCGCCGAGCCCCGCAAAGGCGGACGCGCGAAGACTCGAGTCCACCGGCCTGGTACCCTCCCACGTCTTGGAAGATTAAGGCATAAGCCCTTGCCGCGTCAAGCTTTGCTTTGCGCCGCCCGGGATCACTCCTTGGCGAAGAGCTTCTTGATCAACCTGCCAATGCCCCGATCATCGACAAACTCGGTTTTCTCGATGCGGCTTACGAGGTGCTGCACGGAAATCGCCGCTTTTGACTTGGGGTCCTGGACGATGAAGGGCTTCTGCTTGAGCACGGAGGCCGATACGATTGGATCCTCGTAGATGCAACCGAGGTACTCGACCTTGAGGTTCAGGAACTGTCCCGAAATATTGATGATGCGTTCGGCGACCTTGCGCCCTTCAGTGACGTTCTTGACCCGGTTTACCACCAGTTTCAGGCCAATATTCAGGTTCTCTACCTCGGTGGCGATGATCTTGATGATGCCATACGCATCGGTAATGGCTGTTGGCTCCGGTGTCGTGATGATTATCGCGTCATCGGCGGCGGCCACGAACGACAGCACATTGCTGGAAACCCCGGCGCTCGTATCGATAATGATGATGTCGACATTGGATAGCGCATAGAGTTCGGTTATGAAGTTTTGTCGCTCTTCCTCATTCAGATTGGCAATCTTGGAGAATCCCGAAGCACCCGCCAGTATCTGGATGCCGTACTCGGTATCCAGAATGATCTCCTTCATGGTCTTCTGTTTGCGTATCACATGATATAGATTGTATTTGGGTATGATGTTCAGGATGATGTTCACATTGGCAAGCCCGAGATCCGCATCCATGACCATCACGCGCTTGCCGATACGGGCGTAGGCTATGGCCATATTGACGGAGAGATTGGTCTTGCCGACGCCGCCCTTGCCGCTTGCCACGGTAATCACCCTGGTCTTCTTGGCCGTTTGCGGTCCCTGCTTCTTGGCGCCCATCAGCTCTCTGAGTTTCTGCGCTTGATCTTCCATACTTGTAACTCCAGTGCTGGCCGTGTCGGGGTTCATCGAGAGACCGGGCCGTACCTCTCTTCAAGTTTCGGTCTGTTCGGCATGAAACCTTCGAGATTCATAAGAAAGCGCAGTGGATGGGCGGGAGCAATGTCCTGCGGCACCTTCTGTCCATCGGTAACCCATGCGACGGCCTTGTCTGTCTCGGCAAGCGCCGACAGCACGTTCCCTACCCGCCCGGTTTCATCCATCTTGGTAACGACGATACCACGATACCGGAACGGCTCGAACTGCCTGAAAATATCGAGCATGTCCTGGGTCTTGGTCGTCGCCGCAACGGCAAGATAGACCTCTGCAGATGGCCCACAGGCGTCGAGTATTTGTTGCATCTCGGCAAGCCGCACCGCATCACGGGGGCTCTTGCCTATCGTGTCGACCAGAATCAGATCGGTGTCGCGATACATGGCTATGGTTTGCCTCAGGTCGCCTGCGGTCTCGACGCTCGAGACAGGCACGCGCATTATCGATCCATAGGTCTCGATCTGTTGCTTGGCGCCGATCCTGTAATTGTCGATGGTTATCATCCTGACATCCTGGGGCGTCACGCCACCGATACCAAGATTGTGCAGGGCAGCCAGCTTGGCTATTGTCGTCGTCTTGCCAACGCCGGTCGGTCCAACCAGTACAATGACCCGTGGCTTCACCGGGCGGGGCGCAGCGGGGATGCGGACGGTGTCACCAATCCACTCCAGAACGGCTTCGACAACCGCTTCCTGATCGGAGAGCGCTTCCAGACTGAACTCAGCTCGAGCGCGGGCCAGGAGTTCGTTCCGGTACCAGGCAGAGAAGTCATTGTCGATCAGGGCCGCTTCTATGGCAGCGAGCGTAGGATGATCGGTATCCTGATTCACTGGTCTCGATGCGGATTCAACCAGGGTTTCCTTGAGCGAACGCACCTCGGACAGCACTTCCTGAATGGCCCGCTCCTGGCTGACCCGCTCCAGCAGGCGCCGCTTCTCGTCCTCTATGTCGGATTTCTTCTTCTCCCCTTCACGAACGGCATCGTCCTTCAGGTAGAAGGTTATCTCGACGGCCTCGCGCGCAAAGAGCCCCAGAAATCCGCCGGAGCGTACCGTCCTGTGGCTCAGCACCTGGGCAGCGTCACCGTACCGCGCCCTTACCTTTTCGAGCACTTCACGGTGGCTGGACCCCTGTTCTACCAGGTATTGCATCGCATCATCCTTCTATCCTGATCTCGCCAATGGCCTCTACCTGGACGTCGGCCACAATCTCCGGAACCGAAAGCACCACAAGATCAGGTATCTCGCGCTCGGTACTGGACTTAACCAGGGCCCGCGCGGCCTCCGAGCACAATATCAACGGGAAGTGCCCCTGCTTCTGCACCGCCGATACTGCCAGCGTCAGGGCCTTGATCCACTGGCGTTGCAGTGCCGGCTCCAGGGCCGACAGCGCACCTGTCGCCGTATCGACACGCGCATCGATGATCTTCTGCTCGAGTCCTGGATCTATGGTCAGGACCCTGATGGTCTTGTCCGTGTCCGCATACTGCAGGCAGATTTGCCTGCCCAAGGTCTGGCGGGCCTTCTCTATCAGGAAACCGGGATCCTTGGTGACGCCGGCATAATCGGCAAGCGTTTCGAGTATGGCGACGAGATTGCGTATCGAAACCTGTTCGCGCAGCAGGCCCTGCAGCACTTTCTGTATCTCGCCAAGGGACAGATGCTTCTGGGCATCCTCGACAACGGCCGGATAATCCTTCTTGAGCGTGTCGAGCATGCTCTGGATCTCCTGCCGGCCCAGTATGTCGGCCGCATAGCGCTTGATTATTTCGGTTAGATGCGTGGCGATGATGCTCGGCGCATCGACGACGGTATAGCCTGCGCGCTCCGCCTTGTCCCGGACATCTTCCGAAATCCAGACCGCCGGCAACCCAAAGGCAGGGTCCTTTGCACGCTCGCCGGGAACTTCCTCGGACACGCCGCCGGGATTGATGGCCATGTAGTAGCCAAGCCGTATAATGCCGCGGCCTATCTCGACGCCACGAATCTTGAAACAATATTCCGATGGTTCAAGACGCATGTTGTCGATGATGCGGATGCGCGGCACGACCAGGCCCATGTCTACGGCGCTCTCCTTGCGTATTCGGGTGACCCGTTCCAGGAGCTCGGCCCCCTTGTCCTTGTCCACCAACGGAATCAGGCCATAGCCGAGCTCAAGGCTGATGGGATCGAGAGGCACGACGGGCGACAGCTCCTGGGGTGAATCTGCCTTCCTTGCCGATCCTTCTGCCGCCCGCATCTTGACCTTGTCCGATTCCAATACCGCCTTCTTGGACAGGTTCCAGGCAAGGTAGGCCATCGCGAAGGCTATCGGCAAGAGTACATACCACGGGAATCCAGGAAGAAGCGCCAGGGCCGCCATGACCGCGGCACCAATCCAGTATATTCGGGCATTCTGGGTAAACTGGAGGGTAACCTCGGAACCGAACGTGCCCTGGCTGTTGGCCCTGGTCACGATGATGCCGGTCGCTACCGAGATGAGCAGGGCGGGCAGCTGCGAAACGAGTCCGTCGCCGACCGTCAGCGATGTATAGGTCGTCAGCGCCAGCGCGAACGGCTCGCCATGGATGACCATGCCGACTATGAAGCCACCAACCATGTTGATGACGCTGATGAATATGCCTACGGTCACGTTGCCCGATACAAACTTGCTGGCACCGTCCATCTGGCCGTAGAAGTCAACCTCACGCTGGACATCGTCCTTGCGGCGCTTCGCCTCTTCCTCGGTGATGGCGCCCGAGTTGTACTCAGACTCTATGGCCATCTGCTTGACAGGCATGCCATCGAGTGTGAACCGCGCGGCAACTTCCGCAATGCGCGTGGCGCCCTTCGTTATGACTATCGCCTGTACCGCTATGATCACAATGAAGATGATGAAGCCTACGACAAGGCCGTTCGTTCCGCCGGAGCCGACGACGAAGGTGCTGAACGCACGGACGATGCGGCCGTCAAATTTGACGCCCTTGGTCAGAATCAGCCTCGTTGACGATATGTTCAACGCCAGCCCGAAGATAGTCGATACCAGCAGCATCGTCGGAAACACCGAGAAGTCGACGGCGCGCCGCACCGACAGCACCAGGAGCAGGATAAGGAGCGACAGCGCCAGATTGAGCGACATCAGTACGTCGAGCAGCACGGTCGGAAGCGGAATGATTATCATCATGACGATTGCGACTGCCGCAATCGCGACAGTGTAATCGGAGAGGTTGGTCGCGAATGTCTCTTTTAATATCCGTCTGGTGTCTGACATTATATTCCTTGAGACTATACTATATCAGCCGATTCAACAACGACCGTCCGCAGGCAAGATACGCCCTGCTCATCATGATGCCCCCATCGCTGCATATTTCTCGGCGACGCGCTGGTCGATTTTGGCAACATGGGCCAGAATTTTGGAAATCGCCTCATAGTACGCCTCCGGTATTGCATCGCCGACGTCAGCCTCTGCATACAGGGCGCGGGCAAGCGGACGGTTCTCCATGATTGGCACGCCGTGTTCCTTGGCTAGAGTCCTGATCCTGAAGGCCATCTCGTCGGCGCCCTTGGCAGTAACCGTTGGCACGGCCATGGTCGCCGGGTCAAACTCCACCGCCACGGCGAAGTGAGTCGGGTTCGTTATGATCACGTCGGCCTTGGGCACATTGACGGCCATGTTCCTGGACATGATCTCGCGCATGCGTTCCTTCAGGCGCCCCTTGATCTGGGGATCGCCTTCAAACATCTTGTGCTCTTCCTTGACCTCTTGCTTGGTCATCATCAGCCGTTTCTTGAACTGGTATCGCTGGAAGATGTAGTCGGGCACGGCAAGCACCAGCATCAGTATCGCCGTCTCTATGATGATGCGAATGACGATTCCGGCCACGAATCCAAACGAATTCCATACGGTCGACGAGAACAGGTGCATGAGCCTGGGAACCTCGGCCATGATGTTCAGATAAGCGACGACCCCGATGATGCTGATCTTGAACAAGGACTTGGCAACGTTGAACAAGGCCTCGCCCGAGAAGAGCGTTCGCTTGAAGTACTGCCCGAACTTGGGCACAATTTTCTTGAAGTCGGGCTTCAGCGGCTTTGTCGTGAACAGAAAGCCGGTCTGCAGCAGATTGCCAAAGACACCGGCAACCAGCGCGACAATGGCGATCGGAATGGTCAAGCGAACGAAATATGACAAAAATACGCCGCCGAGCAGGCTGGCGTCTGTCTTGGGGTCCAGCTCTATCGAAACAGTCAGGAACCAGCGCGTCATGTCCCGAAGGCCGGTGAAGATCCAGGGGCCAAAAATTGCCAGCGCGACCGCAGACAGAAGCAGGCCGATCGCGGCGACGAGGTCAGGGCTCTTGGCCACCCGTCCCTCTTCCCGCTCCTTCCTGAGGCGATATTCGGTCGCCTCTTCGGTCTTGCCCTCGTCCTCGGGAGCAAACCACTGGAGATGCACGTGGGAGAGATCATCACTAATCAGCCCGTGTACGTCCGAGTGCATCACGAACCTCGACCGGAGAGAATCGATGCTATGGTCGTGAATCCGCCGTCGATCAGTCCGGAAAACGCCTCGATCATGAACGGCATGGCCGTTGCCATCAGAAAGAACGCGACCAGAATGGAGATGGGGAAACCCTCCGTCAGCAAATTGATCTGGGGCGCGGCCCTGGACAGGAGCCCTGTGGTCACCGACACCAGTATCAGTGTTCCGAAAATGGGGAATGCGAGTATCAGCGAGTTCTGGAACAACGATCCAAGCGAACCAGCAACATAGCCAAGGAAGTCTGCGCGCCGTGACAGGAGATCCGCAGCCCTGATCGCCTGGAAGCTTCCGCGAACCCCCAGCAGGAACAGACGCTGGAACCCGCTCGTCGATACGAATACGAACATCGCTATCAGGTTCATGAACTGGCCGACCAGTGGAATCTCGAGCTGGGCCAACGGATCATAGGTTTCCGAAGCGCCGAAGCCCATCTGCAACGAAAAGAACTGCCCAGCTGTCGTAAACGCGCTAAAGACCATGGTCAGGAAGAAGCCGATGATGATGCCAATCATTGCCTCGCCCACGATGGCACCCAGATATCCTGCCGCCTCGGTCGGAACCGGATATCCGGCGTCGCGCACCCACGGGAACACCGCGGCAGCCGCGAAACCGGCCAGCCCGACCTTGGCTACCTGCGGAATGCCATCGCCGGAAAGCAGGGGCGCGGTCTCCACCATCGCAAGAATCCTGACGGCGATGATGAAGAAGAGGTCGGCCTTGGCGACAATTTCATTCAGCATGTTGCCCCCGTGCCGGATCCGCACCGCTTCATCCAGCGAGCTCCGGTATCAGGGCGAAGAGTTGCTTGGTATATTCGCCAAGGTTGGTAAACATCCAGCCGCCGAGCAGCGCCAGAACCAGCATGATCGCGGCTATCTTGGGCACGAACGTGAGCGTCTGTTCCTGGATGCTCGTCGTAGCCTGCAGGATGCTGACAATGAGGCCGACGACCAGCGCCGTAATCAGTATGGGAGCGGCCAGAATGACGATCTCCATGATCGCACCAGTCATCAATCCTGATATCTGCCCTATGTTCATACACTATTCCTTAGGAATGATTCGACCAGCTGCCTTGCCATCAGATTCCATCCATCAACAAGCACGAACAGTATCAGCTTGAATGGCGTCGAAATCATAACCGGCGGCAACATGATCATGCCCATCGACATCAGCACTGATGCGACGACCATATCGATGATGATGAAGGGTATGTACAGCAGAATTCCAATCTTGAACGATATGGTCAGCTCATTCAGTATGAAAGCAGGCACCAGCACATAGGTCGGAACATCGGCCAGAGATTGTGGCTTCGGAAGGCCGCGCATCGTCATGAAGAGCCGGATGTTTTCCGGATTGCTTTTCATCTGGGAGTACATGAAGAGGCGAAATGGCTTCTCGGCGGCCCGATATGCATCCTCTACACCGATGGTACCCGCAGACAGCGGCTTGATCGATTGCGTGTACACCTCATCGAAGGTTGGCCACATGATGAATACGGTCAGGAAGAGCGCTATGCCCATCAGCACCTGTCCCGGTGGAACCTGCTGCAACGAAAGCGCACGTTTTACGAAGTCGAGTACGATCGAGACGCGCAGGAAGCTTGTAACCAGAATCAGGAGGCTTGGTGCGAGCGACAGGACCGTCAGCAGCAGAAGCAGCTGGAGGCTGAATGCCACTTCCTTGCCGGTTGTAGGAGAACGCACCGATAGATCGACGAAGGGAACGACAGGCAGGTTGCGGGGAATAGCGGTCGTAGCCGTTGCGGCGCCACCGGGAAAGGCCCCGGTTCGCGGCTGGGCCAACGGAACGGGAATGCTGCGCGCGGTATCGGCCGGTGTCGCCGGAAACGCGCCTGCTGCCGCATCCTGGGCACCGGCCGTAGCGGCCGCCAGCATGCAGAGAGCAATACACATGATGAATCTTCGCACGCCATCCTCCACGACGCAGTCAAGGTCCCGATTCGAGTGCCGAGTTCAGAACTTCTTCAGGCGATCTCTTTGTTTGCTGAAAAAATCGCTCGCATCGGCCGATGTCGACGACCGCGTGCCCTTCTTGCCCATAAGGGACATCAGCATGCTGCCAAATTCGCGGCGCGGAGTCTCCGGTGACTCTGCTGCGCGCAACGCAAGCGCGTCGATCAGCTCCTTGTCGGCAATCTCCGCTATCGGGGAAACGGCAGCGTCGGTGGCACCGATCAGCCAGGCCTTGTCGCCCAGAGCAACCACATGCAGGCTTCTGCCAACGGCGAGGTTGGTCGTCGCCAGCACCCTGAGGTACGAGTCACTTGCCGCGCGCTGTCTGGTAGATCTCCTGAGCAACGCATACAGCCCATAGATGGCGGCGATGACAAGCGCAAGTACGATGATCATGCGGAAGATGTAGGGGACTATCGATGCCGGACCGGCACCGACAGCGCCCGTAGCGGTGCCTGCGGCGGGGTCTGCCAGCGTCAGGGCCTTCTCGTCGACCGCCACGGGGTTGCCTGGTGCCGCGCCGGAAGCTGATTTCGGCGTGGTTGTCGCACTCTGTCCCCAGGCCATCGCGGCCGCGAGCAGGAACAGCGCCGCCACGCCAAGAATGCGGATAGACTTTTTCAACTTCCCCTCCGGCCGACAGTGTATCCTGTAATGGCCGAAATGGCAACAAGTCTATGGATAATAAAGAAAAAGGCACCTCCGCAGAGGTGCCCGAACAGCCGCGAAAAAGGTCTAGCTGAGGTCGGCCATGCGCTCCATCGGCGACACGATCTCGGTAACGCGGACGCCGAAATTCTCATCGATGACCACAACTTCGCCCTTGGCTATCAGCTTGTGATTGACCAGAATATCGACGGGCTCGCCAGCGAGCTTGTCCAGCTCTATGATCGTTCCCTCTCCGATTCCGAGAATATCCTTGATCAGCTTCTTGGTCCTACCGAGCTCGACGGTGAGCTCCATGTAGACATCCATGATCAAGCCAATGTTGCCCGCTTCCTGGGAAGACTGGCCAGAGCCAAGGTTGGCAAACTGGACCGGCTGCACATTGGGTTGCGACATCATCTGCGGCTGATACATGCCCTGCGGCTGCATGCCCATCATCGGCTGCTGGTACATCGGTTGCTGGTACCCCATCTGCTGCTGCATTCCGGCCATCTGCTGCATTCCAGCCATCGCGTTCTGTTGCCCGCCCATCGAGCCACTCGGCTGCTGGGGTGCGGCCTGCACGCCCGATGAGGTGACGATATCCTTGACGAATGACTGCGAGTAGACTTCCCAGAGCTTGAGCGGTGTACCATCGATGACGATATCATAGGCGACACGGACGAAATCACCGGAAGGAAAGCGGGCTATGGCCTTCGGACCAAACGCGCCATCCGCCACATCGGACTGGATCGATCGGTTCCCGCTCTTTTCGGTAAACGCGTTGATGGCCGAGCCAGTCATGCTGGAAACACATTCGGAGACTACCGATATGCCCATCTCATCGAGGTCGGTAAGGGAGTCGTCCTGATTGGCCAGCGATGCTATCTTGAGCGCCGTATCCTTGGGCACCAGGAACAGGTGGTCACCACGGATGCCGCCGACCATGTCTATCTTGACCGCGAGCACCTCATCAGGCAAGGACGGCAACATGCCATCGCGGTTGGTCTGGTCGACCTTCGGCTGCGAGAAGGTGGCGTCCTTCCCGGTCATCATCGATACGGTCTGGGCGTGCGTATCGCTCAGTCCGGCAAGTATAGCCTTGAAGCCCTGGATCTCCGCCGGCTGCAGCCCGGAAGCGGAAGCCTTGGAGGACCCTGAGCCGCCCGTGCCAGGATCGAGACCCGCCAACAGGGAATCTATCTCATCCTGGGAGAGAGCGCCATCACTCATATGAATCCTCACCT
>Ga0209467_1000912_pt1 | contig 31099 bp, 28 predicted proteins | sample Higcelwee11metaG_FD_187175 | JGI IMG/M metagenome (GOLD analysis project Ga0209467, IMG submission 187175) | Freshwater pond sediment microbial communities from the University of Edinburgh, under environmental carbon perturbations - High... | ecosystem: Environmental > Aquatic > Freshwater >... | reverse complement strand
GGCCAGCCTCGGGCAAGACCAAGAAGGACGCGGAGCAGGCCGCTGGAGCCATGGCCTATGACGCCATCATAGCGGCGGGCGGCACCGAAGCCGAACGTCTGCTTGCAAGCAGACGCCTGTAGCCCCGGGCCGCAAGGCCTTTGGCGTTCATGAAATGCCGAACTTGTCCTTGAGCCTCGTCGCAATGACAGAAAGCCTGTCCTTGGTGTTGAGTTCCGGATCGTCAAGCACCGCTTCCAGCAGCTCGGCAAGAGCCTTGCCCAGCAACGGCCCACGCGGCCACCCAAGGGCCAATAGATCATTGCCATCGATGGCCAGATCCTTGAGGCCAAAGGCCTGTTCCCTTGACCTCAAATCCTCTACCCGATCGAGCAACGGCATGACGGACAGCGGATCGGCGGGACCATGGCCCATGCCCGACGTATCGGCGAGCCGCAGCGCTGCCAGTCTGTCGACATAGTCGAGGCCGACGCGGGCCACAAAACGCCTGACTGCGGCATCGGTCCAGCCATCGGCGTAGTCGAACATGTGGTGGCGTATGAGGTGCACAACATCATCGATGACGATATTGGGGTACTTGAGGCGCCTGAGTGCCGCCTCGGCACGACGGGCAGATTCAACATCGTGTCCATAGAATGAAAAGCCGCCATCGGGATGTGGGGCCTTTTTATACGGCTTGCCAATATCGTGGAGCAGCGCCGACAGGCGCAGTACCGTATCGGCCGGAGCCGCGGCGCATGATGCAACCAGGTGGTCGAATACATCATATCGATGCGGGCCACCCTGCCCCACTCCGCGGCACACCGACAGCTCGGGCAGAAACTCGCCAAGGAGCCCCGTCTGCTCAAGGAGGTGCAGGCCCATGGCAGGTCTGTCGGTCAGCAGGATCTTGGTAAACTCGTCGCGAATACGCTCTGCTGAAACGAGCCGGAACTGCTCGAGCGCCGTCGGTATGGCATCGAGCGTGGCCGGATCGATTGAGAAGCCGAACCTGGTGGCGAACCTGATGGCACGCAAGGTCCTGAGACCGTCTTCGGCGAACCGGACGACGGGATCGCCTATTGCGCGTACGATGCCCGCCGCAAGGTCGGCGCTGCCCCCGTTCGGATCAATCACTTCACCTGATGCCGGGTCGACCGCCATGCCGTTGATGGTGAAGTCCCGTCTGGACAGATCCTCAACCAGGTCGGCCGTGAAGCGAACCGATTCAGGGCGACGGCCGTCCCTGTACTCACCGTCTATCCGGAAGGTTGTCACCTCAATGGAGCTGCCCTTCCAGCGCACGGTCACGGTGCCGTGCTGTATCCCCGTCGGTATCACCGACCGGAAAAGGTGGCTGACATCCTGCGGCAGCGCGTCAGTCGCGGCGTCCCAGTCGCTGGCGGCACGGCCGAGGAGTCGATCCCTGACGGCACCTCCGACGAAGTAACACCGGAATCCTGCTGCGGTAAATACGTCGGCAAAGGCACGGAGCTCGCGTGGCACGTCGATTCGTTTTGGCATCTGTATACCCTTGCTAACGAATCAGCATCGCGTCGCCATACGAGAAGAAGCGATACCGGGCGCGGACAGCTTCTTCATAGGCGGCCAGAATGCGTTCCCGCCCGGCGAAGGCGGAGACCAGCATCAGCAGCGTTGATTCCGGCGTGTGAAAATTGGTAAACATCATATCGACGGCCTTGAATCGATATCCTGGATAGATGAATATGCTGGTCGAGCCAGTACCCGGTTGCAACCCCGTGTCGTTCCACGCGCTTTCAAGCGTCCGCACGCTCGTCGTACCAACCGCGACTATGGGCCGGCCTTCCCGCCGCGCCCGGTTGACCGCCTCGGCCGTGTCCTCCGGTATGGTAAATTCCTCGCGATGCATGTGATGGGTCTCAATCGTCTCCGACCGGACCGGCAGAAATGTGCCCAGACCGACGTGCAGCGTTACGAAACGCATCTCGATGCCAGCCGCCTCGAGGCTCTGCAATATTCCAGCCGTAAAGTGGAGGCCTGCCGTAGGAGCCGCCGCCGAGCCCTGTGTGCGGGCATAGACCGTCTGGTACCGCTCGGCATCGACCGGGGCATCGCTGCGGCGGATATACGGAGGCAGTGGCAGATGCCCGTGTCGTTCCAGGTAGTCATCGTCCATTTCCTGTGAGAATCGCACAAGACGCTCGTCGGGTCTGGCCTCGATGACCTCGGCCTCGACGCCGTCCGGCAACGACAGAACCTTGCCAGGCGTCTGCTTGGCCATGCGCGTCGTCATTACGGCCCACAGGGCTGGCCCTTCGCGACGGAGCAGCAATAGCTCGACCTTGCCGCCGCCGGCGCTGGCGGCAAACAGACGCGCACGCCTGACCCTGGAGTCGTTGAATATCATCAGCGCGCCGCGCGGCACGAATGACGCAAGGTCGCGAACCATGCCATGCGTCATGGCACCGCTGGCCTTGTCGAGTACAAGCAGCCGCGAGGCGCCACGCTCCACCGGTGGTTCCTGGGCTATGAGTTCTGATGGAAGGTTAAAACTGAAATCCGTCGTCAGCATGGTTCTTTCTGTATCCAAGGTGGTCGTAGGCAAGCTGGGTGGCGACCCGTCCGCGTGACGTCCGCATGATAAAGCCTGACTGGATGAGGTATGGTTCAAGATAGTCTTCAAGCGTCTCGACGCTCTCGTTTGTCGACACGGCAAGGGTATCGGCACCGACCGGGCCTCCGCCGAACTTCTCGATGATGGCGGCCAGCACATCGCGGTCGTGCCGCTCCAGCCCATAGCGGTCAACCTCGAGCCTGGCCAGACCGTCGCCGACAACTTTGGCCGTAATGGCCGTCGAACCGGCCACCTGTGCGAAATCGCGCATCCTGCGCAACAGCCTGTTCGCGACGCGCGGCGTGCCCCTGCTGGCCGCGGCGAGCAGGTCAGCGGCGTCATCATCGACACTGGTGCCCAGAATGCCTGCGGAGCGCCGGAGAATGGCGACCGTGTCGGCGGTCTCATAGAAACCCAGCCTGACGCTGATGCCGAAACGGCTGACGAGCGGGCTGCCCACCATGCCAGCCCTGGTCGTCGCGCCGACAAGCGTAAATGGCGGTAGTGGAATGCGCAGTGTGCGGGCCGCCGGCCCCTGCCCTATGATGAAATCAAGCTCGCCATCCTCCATGGCCATGTAGAGCATTTCTTCTATGGCCGGCTTCAGGCGGTGGATCTCATCAATGAAGAACACGGAACGCGGCGCCAGGGTCGTCAGAATGCCCGCAAGGTCCTTGGGTTTTTCAAGAGCCGGCGCGCTCGTCACCTTGAAGTCGACACCAAGCTCGTGGCTCAGGATTCCGGCGAGTGTCGTCTTGCCGAGTCCGGGAGGCCCCATCAGGAAGACATGATCGAGCGCCTCGCCCCGCTCGAGCGCAGCCTTGATGAATATGGCGAGGTTTGCCTTGATCGAAGTCTGCCCCAGGAATTCGGACAACCGGTGGGGACGCAGGGCGTTTTCGCGCTCGTCATCGACCGGGTCAAAGGTGCCAGCCACGACGCTTGACTTGGCCAGATCACTCATGGAGCGCTCAATTCCACGATGACGCGGCGGAACAGTTCACGCTCACGGTCGGCAGCGGGTTCGGGCAGCCCAGGCTTCGCTTCCATCCGGGCTATCGCATCGATGGCTCGTCGCCTGTCGTACCCCATGTCGACGAGCGCGCGCACGATGTCGTCGTGTGGGCCCGCAGGTTCGACGCGCGTGGCGGAATCCCTCGACGGCAGTTTGCCCTTGAGCGAAAAGACAAGCTTCTGGGCGGTCTTCTTGCCCAGCCCTGGCACGGCCTCGAGCCTGGCCAGGTCTTCCGCATCGAGCGCGCGTTCCAGATCGTCGGCACCGATGCCGCCCAGGATCTTGATGGCCTGCTTCGGGCCTATGCCATCGACCGTCAGCAGTTCCATGAATATCGCGCGCTCGGCCTCGCTGACGAATCCGAAGAGCCGCATCTGGTCTTCACGGTGCAGGAGCCAGCACAATGCCCGCGTCTCTTCGCCAAGGCGCCCGAACGAGTCGACGGAGCGGGCGGGAACGGACAATTCCCACTCGATGCCATTGTTGTCTACCCTGATGCTGTCGGCGCCCTTGTAGCAGAGCGTTCCCCGGATCGCGTTGAACATGCCCCGGATTATATACGGCCAGCGAGCGTCGCATCAACCAAGGCGGTCCGGATGGAACGCCCCTGACAATGGCATATCGCGACGGCCAGTGCGTCAGCCGCATGATCAGGCTTTGGCACTTCCGCAAGACCGAGCACCAGCTTGACGAAGGATTGAACCTCGGCCTTGCCCGACCTGCCCGATCCGGTGGCGGCCTTTTTCACATCATTCGGTCCGTATTCATGCATCGAAAGACCCGCATCCCTGCATGCCAACCGAATGACGCCACGAGCCTCAGCGACACCGAGCGCACTCGATACATTGCGCGAAAAGAAGAGCGATTCCATGGCTGATTCGATAGGCGCGTATTCGGCTATGACCAGGGCCAGCGCGTCGCGTATGGCCGCAAGCCGTTCGGCAATGTCGCCCCCGGCCTTCGTCGTAACGCAACCATGTCCCCTGTATATGATATGGGCGCCGTCCAGATCGACGACGCCCCATCCCACGGCTGCAAGGCCGGGGTCGATACCGAGAACGCGGACGCATACCGGTCCGCGCGCCACGATTATTCCTCTGCTTCTTCGGGGAGCTCCGCGTTGTGGTAGACGTTCTGCACGTCGTCGCTCTCTTCAAGCTTGTCTATCAGCTTCTGTACCTTGGAGGCGGAATCCTTGTCGGGCGTGACATAGGATTCAGGTACCATGGATATCTCGGCACCATCGGTCTCCATGCCACCGGCAGTAATAGCATTGAGAACTGCCTCAAAGGCTTCCGGAGAGGTATACACGACGATTTCACCATCTTCATTGACGATGTCATCGGCTCCGCCTTCGAGCGCAAGCTCCATCACCTTGTCCTCGGCGTAACGCTCGCCATCGAGGGATATGACCCCCTTGCGGGCAAAGAGCCTGAGCACTGCGTTCGATGTCGCGAGCGAACCACCGGAGCGGGTCAGAATATTCCTGACTTCGGCCGCCGCGCGGTTCTTGTTGTCAGTCAGGACCTCTATCAGCACCGCGATGCCGCCAGGGGCATAGGCCTCGTAGACCAGTTCCTCGTAAATGGCACTGCCCAGCTCGCCGGTGCCCTTCTTGATGGCCCGTTCTATGTTGTCCTTGGGCATGTTCGCCGCACGCGCCTTGAGTACCGCCGTGCGCAGCCGCGCGTTGGTATCTGCATCACCACCGCCCATGCGGGCCGCGATAGATATTTCCTTGATCAGCTTGGTGAACATCTGTCCGCGCTTGGCGTCAGCTGCACCCTTCTTGTGCTTGATTGTCGCCCATTTACTGTGGCCTGACATGGTATCTCCTTGCAGTGTAAAAGCGGTTTATATCTATACGAATACTATCATGCAGCGCGTTTTACTGTCAACAATTCGACCTAATGCCAGAATACACGCAGAAAGCGCAAAAAACAGCAAACACGCACCGACGGGCATCGCAGGCAAGCATCGATACTAAAAACCAAAACCCCCGCATGGCAACGGGGGTCAGCATGAATCTGCTCTGTTGGTTCAGGATTTCGGTACGGCTATCCTGTTCTTCTTGACGCCATCCTGGATGAGGTTCACACGGAGCGTATCAAACCATGCAAAATCAAACGGTTTCTTGGTGCGCACAGTATTCTTGACGGCCGCTTCCAGATCGTCCCGGCATGACTCGCACAGGTCAAACTCTCGCACATGAAAAAACGTCCTTGCAGGGATCGGGTCCATAATTTCTTTCTTGCAGACATCGCAGAATATGTGCTTCATACTGCTCTCCTCAATTGCTGTTTCGATGATCTGGATTCTATAGTATCCATCAGGTATTGTCGAGTGGAATTGCAGTGCCGAGAATGCACGGGAGCGAATATGGGTACCATTGGCTTCAAACCGGGCCAGAAGACATATAACAGCAATGCTGTTCTGGTCATTGCCGAGATTGGAACCGGTCATGGCGGTGACAGGAGAAAAGGCCTCGAGTTGATAGACGCCGCCATCGATGCGGGTGCCGATTGCATCAAATTCCAGCATGTCTATGCCGATGAGATCATCCACCCTGAGACAGGACTCGTGCCCCTTCCGGGAGGACCCACACGGCTGTATGACCGCTTCAAGGCGCTCGAGACCGGCCCGGAGTTCCTGGGCCACATGAAACAGGCAACCGAGGCTCGAGGCGCGCTGTTCCTGTGTACGCCATTCGGCATCCGGAGTGCCAGAGAATTGCACGAACTTGGCGTGTCCATGATGAAGGTCGCCAGTCCTGAGCTCAACTTTGTCCAGTTGCTCGATGAGATTGCCTCATACCGTCTGCCGACGGTACTGTCCAGCGGAGTTTCGACACTGGCAGACATCGAATTTGCGGCCAGCCGGTTCGATTTTGATGCTGGCAGCCTGGCTGTACTCCATTGCGTGACTGCCTATCCAGCGCCGGAGACCGACTACAACCTGCGCGTGCTCGACTCCATTGCTGCGCTCGTCGGTGTTGCTGTCGGTGTCTCCGATCATTCGCTTGACCCGATACTGGTACCTGCGCTGTCGGTAGCCTCCGGCGCCTCGATAGTGGAGAAGCATATATGCCTGTCAAAGAGCGATGACGGGCTCGACGACCCGGTCGCGCTCGAGCCAAAGGATTTTGCCAGAATGACCACGGCGGTGCGCACGGCACAGCGGACCGCCGTGGCCGAGACGATACGCGAACTCTCGGATGCATATGGCAGCGAGCGGGTCGAAGCGACGCTCGGAGATGGCCGCAAGCGCCTCGCGCCGAGCGAACGCGCCAATTATGACCGGACCAACAGATCGATTCATGCCAGAAGACCCATCGCCTGCGGAGAGACACTGTCGGAATCGAATCTTGCCATCCTGAGAACAGAGAAGGTGCTGCGGCCCGGCATGCAGCCCCGTTGCCTGCCTCTGGTCGTGGGGCGGCAAGCCGCTCGCGATATTCCTGACGGTCAGGGACTCGAATGGGCCGATGTCGGCTGTCCGAGCGGCTGACCGGAGGCGTTGTTTTTCTAGCCGAGTGTCACGATGGTCCTGCCATGGCCACCCTCTTCGGGCCTGGCATAATGGAAATCGGTGACACCTGCATACCTGGAAAGCGTATCCTTGACGCCTTGTTGCAGTACACCCTCGCCGGTACCGTGGATTATTGAAAACCCGCCGAGCCCTTCCATTGTAGCGCAATCGAGCTGGCGCTCGAGCGCCGCGATGGCCTCGGCGAGCCTGAATCCGCGCAGATCAAGGTCGAGTACTGCACGGCTCGACCGATCACGATTCGCCTCTATCGATATGGTCGGGGCCTTGCGCTCAAGCGCGGCCGTAGGCTCAAGATCGGCCTCATCGACTGTCAGCCGCAACGCGTCGGTCTCGACGAGCCATTTGCCCCCCTTGACCGCCCGTAGCGCCGTGCCGCGCTTCCTGCCAGGCAGCACAAGCACCGCACAGCCCTCGGTAATGGTTCCGGGCGACCGCGCGCCTGTCTTCAGCTCCCGCTCAAGCAGGTGGGATTCCCGCTCGACGGCCTCAACACGGTCGTCAAGCGATGCGATGAATTCCTTGACTTCCTGCGTCTTGGCCCTGGTCAGTTCGCCCTCCCGGAGCTCGCGTACCAGATTCTCCAGCGTGCGCCGGCTCTCCGAGAGCAGTGCCTTGAGTTCGGCAACACCATGGGTCCGCAGCTCGACCTCCTGCTGGCGCAACTTGAGCTGCTTGAGGTCGGCCTTGCGCTGTTCATCCCTGGCATCGCGCAGTCGGCGGCGTTCTTCATCGCGAAGCGCATCGAGCTCCTTGTGCTTCGCCGACAGGCCCGTTATCAGCGCCGAAATATCGGTCTGTTCCTCGCGGAGGTAGCGCCTGGCTCCCGCGACGATGCCGGATTCGATACCGTTCCGAGCGGCGATGTCCAGCGCCCGGCTCTCTCCAGGTACGCCCATCAAGATGCGATAGGTAGGCGACAGCGTATCCTTGTCGAAGTCGACCGATGCGTTGAGAACGCCTTCTTTTGTATACCCAAAATTCTTCAGAATGCCATGGTGGGTCGTCGAAATGGTCAGCGCGCCGATGTCTATGAAATGGTCGAGCAGCGCCATCGCTATGGCGCAACCTTCCTCCGGGTCTGTTCCCGAACCCAGTTCGTCAAGGAGAACGAGGCTGCGGCTGGTAGCGCCCGCGACAATGGCGGACATGGTCTTCATGTGTCCCGAAAATGTTGACAGTGATTGATCCATCGACTGTTCGTCGCCAATATCGGCCCACACGCCGTCGAAAATCGGCAACGCGCTGCCATGAGTCGCAGGAATAGCCAGACCGAACTGGTTCATCAGTGCCAGCAATCCTGCCGTCTTCAGCGACACGGTCTTGCCGCCCGTGTTTGGCCCCGTGATGATCAGGGTTCTGGCGCCCTCGGGCATCCTGACATCGATGGGAACAGCCTTGGAGCCAAGGACAGGATGGCGGGCACCAACGATATCGATACCGGCCTGCCGCTCCTCGGCAAAAATTCCGTCATTCATGTGCGAGTACCGCGCGCGCGCGTACAGGCTGTCAAAACCGGCGCACAGCCCCGTCGCGACCGCAAGCTCGGGAGCCAGCCGGTTCAGCTGGGCCGTTGTCTCCCTGAGGATGCGCTGCAGTTCACGCTGGTACCGGGCTTCTTCCTCGACCAGTTCATTGTTCCTCTGGACCAGCGCCTCCGGCTCGATGTAGACCGTCTGCCCGGTCGACGAGACTTCGTGCACGATGCCATGCACCCTGGCCTTCGAGCCTGCCTTGACAGCCAGCACCGTGCGTCCGTCACGCTGCGTCGGCACATCGCTCTGCAACATGGCACGGGTCGCTTCGTCCTGAAAGAACGACGCGGTGGTCCGCTCGATATCGATGTTGATGGAGCGAATTCTGGAGCGTATGTCGCGCAACTCCGGAAGATCCTTCACGGTGCCATCCGGTCCGACGATCCTGAAGGCAGCAGATGTGACTGCGGAAAGATCAGGCGCCAGAGCCAGCTCCGATGCCAGCCCTTCGTGCCGCGCGGCCTGGAGCCATTTAGTCAGCTTCAAGAAGGCATCGCACCACAGGCCCAGCGCCCACAGCTCCTCGACAGCCAGACTGGCACCTGGTTTGGCGACGACTCGGATCGATTCCTGGACGGGCACGAAGGTTCCGGCAGGCACGCCGCGGCCTTCCTGAAACAGCATGGCAATCGAAGCCCCCCTCGCCTTCAGGTCGGCGACCGCAGCAATGTCGGTGAATGGCTCGGAAGCGCGTACGTCGGCCGCGCCTTCCTCGGACAGGCAATATTCGGCAACCTGTTCACGTATGCGAAAGAAGTCAAGTAGCCGCAAGGCATGCTCATTCATCGCCATAGATATCCCCATGATCCCTTCGCGGCCGCCCGACCTTCCGCGTGTAACTCCGCGTGTCCTCAAGCTCCGCAAGGATGCGTGCATAGCTTTCATATCGATCCTCATGGATCGAGCCATCTTCCACCGCTGCCAGCACGGCACAACCAGGTTCATCGATGTGCTTGCAGCGCGGTCCCAGCGCGCAACCCGCCTGAGCGGCGCGAATTTCCGGAAAGCACGCGCCGAGCGACACCGGAGCGATGCCGCGGACGGCAAGCCTCCGGAAACCAGGTGTGTCTATGACCCGTGTGCAGCCGTCTTCCAGAAGCGCCAGTATCGATGAGACAGTCGTGTGCCGGCCACGCTCGTATTTCTCGCAGACTTCACCGACTTTTAGGCCAAGTCCCGCTTCAAGCGCGTTGAGTATTGAACTCTTGCCCACACCTGACTGGCCGACGAAGGCGCTGGTCTTGCCTGCTATGCGAGCGCGCAAGGCTTCTATTCCCAAGCCCGTCGCCGCGCACAGCTCGATCGTCTCGAAGCCGATGCGGCGATAGTCTTCCATCCGTTCGGCAACCTCGCCGTCGATGCCCAGATCGGTCTTGTTCAGGGCGATGATGAATGGCAACCCCTCGGATGCAGGCTCGAGCGAAACCCTGTCGATGAATCGCGGCCTGAACGGCGGCAAGGCCGCACTCGTCACGCATACGACCACATCCATATTGGCTGCAATCGCCTGAATGGCCTTGCCTTTTTCATTGTAGCGCCAGAACAGCGATCGTCTGGGTTCAAGCGCTGATATGGTGCCGGTGCCGGCCGATGCCGGCTCCCACTCGACGATATCACCCGCCGCAAGCGGATTGTAGAAGCCTTCTGCGCCCTTGAGCTTCTTGCCCTTGAGCCCACAGCGCACGAGGCCGCCGTTCTCTGAGCGTATCACAAAGGTATTGTTCGAACTGGAAACCACCGTGCCTGTCATGACGCGAACGTTCCAGCCTGAAGGAGACCGAACCGCTTGGCAAAACCACCATACACCGGCCCGAACCCGCCTGCGCCGGTCAGGTACATCGCGTCGGCCTGACTGTCCTCGGCCACAACACCCGACGGCCTTATCAGCGAGGCCAGTCTGGCGACGACACCCTGCCTCGAGTCGACTATCGCGATGTCCGGCCCAGCGGCCTCGGCAAATGCATCGGCAACGTGCAGGAAATGCGTACAGCCCAGCACGATCACGTCGACACCTTCCCGTTTCATCGCATCGACGGCAGGCATGACCGCGGCCAGCCGCTCTTCGTGACTCGATACGATGAACTGATGCTCCACGAAATTGACCAGCTCGGTATCACCACGCTTGACGAGCACACAATCCGGGGCGCAGGCACTGGCCAGATCGGTCAGGTACGAGGCCGCGGCTGCGGCGGCCGTCGCCACCACACCGATCCGCCTGACCTTGGACAATGCGGCCGCCGGCTTGATGGCCGGCACCGTGCCGATCACGGGAAGGCCGGGATTTGCCCGACGTATGTCCTCGATGGCCAGTTCTGTCGCCGTATTGCAGGCTACCACGAGCGCCTTCGGGTTTTCGCGCCTGAGCAGAGCCGCTATCGCTGCGGTTGCGAGCTCAATCACGGTGGCAGCCGGCTTGATGCCGTACGGGAAACCTGCACGGTCTGCAAGGTACACGTACCGCTGCCGCGGCATGAGCCGGCGGGCCGCCTCGAGATATGGCAGACCGCCTACGCCGGAGTCAAAGAACGCGATTGGTCGTGAATCGATATGCATGGAGCTTCCTGTGCTGTCACATGACGGATGACAGATCACCCGCCAAAAAGGTTGTCAAAAGCATTCTTCGCCGAAGATGCCGCGTTTCGTGCCTTGCCATCGGACACCTTCGACGGATCAGCCTTGAAATACTCGCAAAAATTCATGCGCTCTTTGTCAGAGACGGCTTCTGGAACGGTTTCAAGGCAGTCGCGAAAGGCTCCAGGCTTGAAGAAGACGCAATGTCTGCACACATGGAGTTCCTTGCCACATGTCGCGCATGCATCGCGAAACCCTATTCGCGTATCGGGCAACGGCGAACCGCAAAACCAGCACATGGTGGCAGTATACGCGCGAGGGCCTTCCCTTTTCAAGCATCGATGTCACCGGCACCTTGAGCACGATCTCCGTTTGCACTATCCTCGCTGCATAGTGCTTCGCAAGGAGGCCCGATCGATGTTCGATCTGCGGCAATGTGCAACAAGCGGATGCGACAAGACAGCTCTGCATCAATCGGAATACTGCGCCGTCCATCATCCAGATCCGCAGGCCTACGCCAATGAGGCGCTGTCGTCGATGCAGCGGCTCGTCGACATCAGGGATCGCAATTATGCCGGGCTCCGCTTCGAAGGAGCGAACCTCTCCGGCAAGCGCTTTCACTCATGTTCATTCTCCAATGCCGTCCTCAAGAATGTTATATTCAGTTCATGTGTCTTCAGAATGTGCTTCTTCGATTTCTGCGACTCGGATTCATGCGATTTTTCTCAAATAGATGCCCAGTTCTGCTCATTTGCCGGCGCGCGATTCCTCGGCGCCTCGTTCGAACACTCGGAACTCGTACACGACAACTTCGATGGTGCGATGACGGCCGAATGTACCTTCAACAAATCCAATCTATACAATTCTCGCTTCATCATGGCCGAATTCGAAAAGACCGACTTCATGGACTGCAATCTCAAGCGTTCCTTCATCATTCCTGCCAGAGAAACCGAAGTCTCGTGGCGCCTGTCAAACACCGCTGAAGCCATCCATGATCTTGAAGGACTGGACCCATGACCGTATTCTTCCATTACTCGGTGCACGGATTCGCCAATGTCTATCTGGTCGGAAACGATGTGACCATGGAGGCCGTCATCATCGATCCTGCCGCCTTTACGTTGCATCTGCTCAATTTCATAGAAGACAAGGGGTATGCCGTCAAGGCCGTACTGGTTACGCACAATCACGCACACCACGTCGATGGCCTGGGCACGCTGTTGCGCATATATGAGGCCCAGGTTTTTTCAAGCAACTCCAGCCTGGGTGACATTCCATGCCGGATGGTCGCCGACGGAGAGCGCTTCATTGTCTGCGGACTCGACGTCGAAGCGCTCTCGGTGCCAGGACATTCGGCAGATTCGCTGGTCTACCGCTTCGACAAGCTGGTCTTTACCGGTGATGCGCTGCACGCAGGCATGATAGGCAAGACGCTCAGCCAGTACAGCAACAGGCTGCTCAAGGAACAACTTGCCAGGAAGGTGCTCTGCCTGCCTGACGATACGATGCTGTTTCCGGGACATGGCCCACCGACAACGATAGCGGCCGAGAAGCTGTACAACCTTGGATGGAAGAAGACCAAAGCGGAATCGCGTCATGATCAATACAATCTGTTCATCTGATTGGCCCGGGCGACTTTACAGCACAACGCCGCCACCCTATACTTTGCCGAAATCGTACCTCGATCATGGGTATATGCCGTGCTCGATTTCCAAGGAGTAGTGGATGAAGAAGACGCAGATGATCGCCATGGTGGCGCTCGCCTTTCTGGTGGCAGGAGCGGTATCGGTGTGGGCCGCGGACGACATTCTTGGCTTGTGGAAGATAATCGACGACAAGACAAACAAGCCCACCGCCTATGTACTGCTCTATATGAACGGTGGCAAGCTGTACGGCCGCATGATGGCGACGATCAGCAAGGAAACGGGACTGATAGAAGACACGATCATCACGCGCACCAAGAAAGCGGATGCACTGGCTGGCGATCCGCCCAATTGCGGGCTCGACTTTGTCTACGAGATGCAGGAGAAGGGCAAGGATTGGAAGGGTTCGATCATCGATCCCGCCGATGGCAAGACCTATGACTGCACGATCAAGCGCGACGGCAACAAGCTGATAGTCCGCGGTTCCCTGAAAGGTACCGGCGGTCTGCTCGGCCGCAACCAGACCTGGTTCCAGGCCGGACTTGGCGAATTCCCGGCCAACTTCACGCTGCCGGATGCACGGACCTTCGTCCCGGTTATCCCCCGAAAAAAATAGTCTCTGGCTCTTCGGCCCTGAATCGTCGCGATGGATTCGCTATCGCTTCCTGCGAAGCAACGATGGCGAGTTCATCCTTATGGGATGCCAGTGTGGCTTCCAGAACCGAATACAGGGCCGAAGCGGTAGACTCGATTGCCACGAACGGGTCGGAGCTGGCCAGAAAATAGCCCAGAAACAGCGCACTCGAAAGATCACCTGAACCTTTCGGTGGATGGCCAAATGCGAGAGTCGGCGTCATGACGACGCGATTCGTGCTTCCGTCGCTGACGAAGAAACCGACCGGCCCAGTTGCAGACTGGCGATAGCTGGTCAAAATGACGATGCGCGGTCCCATCGCATGGATCAGATCGGCAGCCCGTGCCGCCTCGTTCGCGGAGCGTATGTCAACTCCGCTCAGGAGTTCCGCCTCGAAGACATTTGGGCACACGATGTCGGCGCGCGGTATCGCCTCATGACGCATGAAGTCGGGAATATCGGCATGAACATAGACACCACCGGGCTCGTCGCCCATTACCGGATCACAGCAATACAGCGCGCCAGGATGTTCCCGCTTCACTGTGTCCACAGCGGCCATGATCGCCGATCCAGTAGCGACATCTGCCATGTAGCCAGACAGCACCGCGTCGCAGGCGGCCAGCACGCCCATGCGCGCCAGGCTGGCAACGATGGCGGACAGGTGCTCGCCACCAAAGGCCGCTCCGGTCCAGCCAGGGTAGCCGGTGTGCGATGAGTACTGCACGGTATTGATTGGCCAGACCTCGTACCCCATCCGTTCCAGCGGAAAGACCGCAGAACGGTTGCCAACATGGCCGTATACCACATGCGACTGGATGGAAAGAATATTCTTCATAAACGAGTCTCCTCGTCATTGGTATCGTATCGTTCATGAAACCGCTCGATGTTCGACATGGCGTGCACCAGCACCCGGTTCAGGGTATCCATGCCACGCGCCGTTGCACGCCATGAGCCGGCCTCGAGCCCGATGCTTTCAGGAAACAGCTCGTGCAAAGGACCAAAGGACTCGATGGCGTCGTGACCAAAGCGTTCACGAAAGGCCACAATGTCAAGGCCGTGTGCGGTCCGGAGCGCCATCATCAGCGATTCGAACATCGCATCGAAACTGGAAATTACCACCTCATGTACAGAACCAGACGGGTCGTCATAATAGCGCAGATCATCGGCAGTATTCTCGAGTCGGACGAAGCGCCCCCCCGTGGCAGCGACATTCCCGACACCGGATGGCCCCAGCGCAAGCCAGTCGTCCATGTTCCAGTATCGCATGTTGTGGAAGCATTCCTGCCCGGGCAACGCCCAGTTCGACACCTCATAGCGCCTGTAGCCAGCGGCCAGCAGCGCCTCGCAGGCGGCATCATACTGATCTGCCCGTTCATCATCACCGGGCAGGACGACCAGACCGGCACGCGCGTTCCGTTCCAGCGGCGTGCCATCTTCGAGCGTCAGCTCATACAGCGAAATGTGGCCGAATCCCCGGTCGACAAGCGCGCCGACATCGCTGGCCAGGCCAGAAGCTGTCTGGGCCGGAAGGCCATACATCAAGTCTGCAGAACGTCTTCCGGGCCATTGTCTGGCTAGCATATCGAGCACCCGCATCGTCGATCCGCCAGAACCCCGGCGCCCCGTCACGGCCCTCGCTTCGTCCTCAAGAGACTGGACACCAACACTCAGGCGATCTACCCCATGCGTCAAGAGCAGCGACAGGAAGTCCGGGGCGATGTCTTCCGGGTTGGCCTCGACGCTCCATTCAGCTGCACCAGCGGCGCTACCACGACAGAACCGTTCGATTGCAGAGAGCGCTGAAGCCATGACAGCGGGCGGCAAGAAGGAAGGAGTGCCGCCACCGATATAGATCGTCGAAAAGGCCGAGAATTCGAAGCGCTGGCTCAGCTCTGCCAGATGGCGCTTGACGGCATCGAGCCACCGCGGGGCAATCGCCGAAAGCGACGCTCGGTCTGGCGCCGAACTGTGGAAGTCACAATAGGCACAGCGGGACATGCAGAAGGGCACGTGAACGTACAATGATGGTGCCTGTAGTCCAGCGCCTGCGCTTGGGCCTGCGCCTGCGCGGGAAGGGCTACAATCGCTCGGCACGTTTCAAAGGCCAATAGCGGAATGCAATTTTCCCCAGAATGTCGCGCGATGAAACAGGGCCAAAGAATCTGGAATCGGTAGTTGAAACCCGGTTGTCGCCAATGACGAAGAATTGTCCCGGTCCAAGATCGACAGGCTCCATCGAACCGCCCAGCGGCATGTCCTTGTTCCAGCCCGCAATCCCAATCGAGCCGCCGATATCGTAGGCCTTGGTAGAGACCTCGTATTCCGTAAGGTAATGGGTGGAGCCTGCAGTCCTGACGTACACAACGAAATCGTCAATTCTTACCGAGTCACCAGGCACGGCTACAACACGCTTCATGAGCGGTGCATCGCCCGAGGTGCCCCGGGGCTGCAATGAGACCCTCTGGAGTGTCACAAAACGTACCAGCGAGCCAACGAGCCTCATGACCCAACCATGTTCCGAGGTCGATGGCCTCGCCAACAGCACGATATCGCCACGGGCCGGTGCCTTGAACACGCCGCGCCCGCCACTGAATGGATTGAAGATGCCGTAGGCCGAAGGAAGCATGACGATCCGGTCGCCCTTCGCCAGCGTCGGACTCATCGAAGATGACGAAATTGTCCATGACTTGAAGGCAAATGTCGACAGTGTCTCGAAGATAACAAAAAGGATGACAACATCCCTGAGAAAACGGACGACCAGCGAGCGTCGCCTCCTCACGTCTTCATATGATCGAACGCGTTTCATTATGACTATCTGATTCCGCCGGCATGCCCCAGCGGCCAGTATATGAAGAGCGCGTGGCCCAGCACCTTGTTCAAGGACACGGCGCCAAACCATCGGGCATCCTTCGAGTTGTCACGGTTATCACCCATCGGGAAGACGCGCCCTTCGGGCACATACCAGCCTGCCTTGATCCGCCTGTCCTCAGACACTATCTTGCTATCGTGCGGGTAGGCATCGGCCAGTGACGACATCCTCCAGGCATTGAATGCCAGCTCGTCATATGGACTGAATGGCGGCAGCGATCCCGATGCGGCGAGCCCCATATCTATCTCCGCAGCCTTGATTCCGGCGGCATGAATGGCGTCGTATTCCTCTGGCTTGACCATGCGCCGGAGCGGATAGGCAAAGCCGGATATCTTCTGGTAGTCACGCTCGGGTACCCACGAATCCATACCCTTGAACAGGAAGCGCACCTCGCCGTCGATCACCCTGATCGTATCTCCGCCGACACCAACCGCCCGCTTTATGAGATAATGGACACGCGGCTGGCCCGCCTCATCGCGATCGATGTCGACCATGGTCAGCGTGGCCATGTAGACGAATTGCTGCAGGATCGTAAAGACCGGCCCCTTGGACAGATATGCCGGATTCTCGAAGACGATGACTTCTCCACGGTTCGTGTACCTGAAGCCAGGCATCTTTGCAACGCCGGGCAGAAGCTCGGGGCCATACACAAGCTTGTTGACGAATATCATGTCGCCGACTTCAAGCGTGCCCGACATCGAGCCCGACGGAATGCGATACATCTGGAACAAATATTGATTGATGAGCAGCACCATGCAGACAGCCCACAGAATGGCTTCTATCCAGTCACGGAGCCAGTGCTTGGCCTGCTGCTTCATTTTCTGTGTCATGCGACGCTTCTTGCGGCGGGTCAGCGCCCGTTCGGTAATGCCTTGAAGCGAAGCAAAAAGGTCCGGTTGGTTGGTCATCATTTCGAGGCTACCATCTTTCGTTCGCGTTGACAAGCCTTGCCGCCGACTTCTATACTTCCGCGATGAACGACGAAAAGACGATCACCCAACGCGATATCGACGAGGCCACAGTCAGGCTCAAGCCGTTGTTCGGCGTGCAACCAGGGCGATATCTCGCAGCACTCTATGGAGCGCTCCTCCTCGTGCTGCTCTTCCTGATACTCGTATACCCCGGACTCAGTCATCCTGGCAGCCTGTATACCATCAAGGCGGATCCACCCGGATCGGCGATATTCGTAGATGGCGTCTATGTCGGCTTCGCCCCGCGCGAAGTCTTCGTGCCATCCGGCGCCCACCAGCTGAGCATCAGCCGGCCCGGATTTGCCACCTACTCCGAAGACCTGCAGGTTCATGGCCGCGTCTTTGGCACCCTCTTCTTCAAACCGCGCGCGGCATCGGTGGCGCTCCTTTCACCGCTGCACGGTTACGATCAGGTTTCGGCCGGCGTCTCGGACTACGCATCATGGGCGCTCGTCGGTGCGCCGAGCGAGGCATACCAGGTTCCCTTGCCGTTGTCTGATTCGGCCATGGCCGCGTCGATTGCCCCAGCCCAGCTCGCCACGAGCTCGGGCCTTGCCGGCGCTGCACTGTCGTATGCCTCGAATGCCCAATCCGCGAGGGATGCCGCGAGGGCGATCGCGATCGTGTATGGCGGCAATGCAACCGTGTCACCGGTTTCGATGGGGGCTCTTGTCACCACACTATCTGCCGAAATGGCATCTGACCCCGCCATGGTAGTGGCGTTTGCATCATTGGCTTCCCCAGGCCTGCGCGACCGGATAACGGCCAGCTCCCTGTACAGGCGCGCCCTCGCCGACATCGAAGCTGCCGCGGCGCGTTCGGCACCGGCCCAGTCGCTGGGTATGACGAACAGGGCTGGCTACAGCATGGCAAAATTTGCTGCCGGCACTGCTACCATACGGGCAGGAACGTCGGCCAGCGCGGTTGTGCCCGTAACGAGCTTTGAGCTTGCGTCGACCGAAGTGACGGTCGGACAGTTCAGGGAATTTGTCAGGGCAAATCCAGACTGGGCTCCTTTGGCGGTCAAGACACTGGAGTCCAAAGGCCTGGCCACATCGACATACCTGTCAGGCTTCGATGCCGCATCCGACACCGATGTGCTCAGGTATGTTTCGCGGCCGGCAGCCGCTGCATACTGCCTGTGGCTGTCAGCGAAGGCACCCGCGGGATACCATTTCGCCGTTCCCACCGAAGCCCAGTGGTCATATGCCGCATCTGCCTCCGGCGTTTCGGCGACGCGTGGCGCGATCCTGTTTTCACCGGCAATTGCCGGTCCAGCCAGGCCTGCAACCCTTCAATCCGACGCCGCCGGATTGAAGGGCATGCTGGGCAATGTATGGGAGTGGTGCGCCGACTCGTACGCACCCAATCCGGCAGCCGGTATGGCCGCCAGGGCGCACTTCGCATCGTTCGAGGGTGTTGTCCGTGGAGGATCCTGGGCCAACCGCGATGATCTGGTCAATATCTTCTCACGCGGCCCGATGCGCATCTCCGAGTGCTCGGCCTATCTGGGCTTCCGCATAGCACTCGTCCCGAACGCGGAGTAGCCGATGGAAGGCGTCAAGATCATAGCGCTGAACCGCCGGGCCCATTTCGACTATGTCGTCGAAGAGACCATCGAGTGCGGAGTCTGCCTGACCGGTTCGGAGGTCAAGTCGATGCGCATAGGCAAAGTCTCGTTCCCGGATGGATACGCAACATTCGAACATGGTGAGTTGTGGCTCAGAAACGTACACATCGCAGAATACGCGTTCAGCTCGATATTCAATCATGATCCTGATCGCCCCAAGAAATTGCTGGCACATGCCCACGAGTTGAAACGGCTGGAGCGCCGGGTCCTGGAAAAGGGATATACGCTGGTGCCGCTTGACTTTCACTTCAAGAAGGGTCGGGTCAAGGTGGAACTCGGTCTCTGCAAGGGCAAGAAGTATGCCGACAAGCGATCATCGATCAAGGAGCGCGATGTCCAGCGCGATATCCAGCGCGAGTTCAGGGACAGGCAAGGCTGACCGTGGGAAGCCTCAGGATCACCGGCGGAACGCTCAAGGGGCGCCGCATCGACGTGCCGCAAGGCGATCTCGAGATTCGGCCCGCAATGGATCGCATGCGCGAGTCCATCTTCTCCGTCATGGGACCGCTCGACGGCATGTCGTTCCTCGACCTCTTTTCGGGCTCCGGTATCATCGCCCTTGAGGCCGCAAGCCGCGGAGCCGAACCCGTCGATTGTGTCGAACGAGACAGGGCAAAGCTCGGGCTTTTGATCAGGAATGTCGCGATTGCCCCGATACGGATTTCCTGCCACGGTGTGCCGGCAGAACGATTCATACTGCGTTGCGACCACTCGTTCTCGATCATCTTCTGCGATCCACCCTTCCCCTATGCCCACAAGATGGAGCTTGTCATGTCCATAGCCGAGCGCGGCCTCCTGGGCGAGCATGGCAGGCTTTTCATACACTATCCGGGCGAAGAAAACCTGCCGCAGACGTGCGGATCACTGTCCGCTATCGATGAGCGGGAATATGGGCGATCACGCGTGCGCATATATGCGCATACCGCCGCGACACCTGTTGCTAACGATCCAGTGCCCTTATGAGCGCCACCAGACGCCTGTCCAGTGAATCGCACAGGTTGGCCCGCTGACACCGTCCTGACGTTGCGGTTGCAGGCAATTCAGGTGACAATACGGATGAATCCAGTGTGCACATTTCATCAATGCCGTCGTGAAGCAATTCTTCCTGAACCATTTCGGCTCCCGTCCAGCGTGCCGACAGCGCGCTCGTATCCATGAGTCTACCACGCGGCGTATCCTTTTCAGCGCCCGGAGGTTTCTACAATTGATTATTTGGACATTCTCAACTATATTTGAGCGATACGAAGCTGCGTTGGCGCCATAGCGCCTGGGACGGAGTCCGCATGGACGATGCGATATTCGAAAACTTCCCCGATGACGGCCTGATAAAGACAGTCGATGAACCGAACGGCGCCCTGACGTCTGAACAGAAGGCACAGCTCAATCGTCGTGGCAATGTCCTCTTCAACGAGGGGGACATCGAGAGTTCGCGCAGAATTTTCCAGACCACTGGCTATTCCGATGGCCTGCGGCGAGTCGGTGAGTCGTATCTGGCGGCCAAGCGCCCCGTTGAAGCTCTCAAGATGTTCAAGCTCTCCCATGACGAGGCTAGAAGCGCCGAATTGATCGAAATTGCGGCGCTGGCAATACGTAAAATGCTCGATCAAGAGGAAAAATCATGAGCGACCCAACCAACCAAGACCATGAGCCTCTGTTCAACGCCGGGACGGCCCCCCAGCAGGACGAGACTCTCATGGAAATCGCCGAGCTGTCAAAGAAAGGATATCAGTTTCTCAAGGAGAACCGGATATCCGAAGCCGAACGCAATTTCAGAAAAATTCTTGAATCCGATCCAGAGAACAACTACGCACTGGTGGGGCTCGGCGACGCTGCACGCAAGCGCGCTGCCCATCATGACGCCGTGGACTACTACAAGAAGTGCCTGATCTATCATCCTGGCAACAACTATGCACTATTCGGCCTCGCGGATTGCTACAAGGCACTCAATCAGTATCAGAAGGCGATAGAGATATGGGAACAATACCTGTTGCATGACAACAAGAACATAACGGTATTGACCCGGATCGCGGATGCCTACCGCAAGGTTCGCGACTTCAGGAAGTCCAAGGCCATTTACCTTCGGGTTCTGGAGATGGAATTCGACAATCCTTATGCCCTGATAGGACTTGGGCACCTGCACTACGACTTCAAGGAATACCGTGACGCCCTTCATTACTGGCAGCGCATGGTCGACGCCCAGGGCGACCAGGTCGACATCAGGGTGCTGACATCGATAGGCAACTGCTACCGCAAGCTCAAGCAGTTTGATCAAGGAATCCCCTACTTCGAGAAGGCGCTTGCCAAAGAACCAGCCAATTTCTATGCGCTCTTTGGATTGGCCGACTGCTATCGAGGCACGGGTGAACCGCAACGGTCCCTTGATTATTGGAACAAGATCCTGGCCAAGGATCCGGAGAACAAGGTGATACTGACCCGTGCAGGAGATGCGTATCGCAGCATGGAACGATATGACGAGGCCGCCGAATACTACGAGCGCGCCCTGAACATCGAGTTCGACGTCTATGCGGTGCTTGGCCTGGCGACCATATCGAGAATGCAAGGCAAGGTACACGCCGCCATAGAGTCGCTGAAGCGCCTCGTCCAGAACGACGGCAAGAACTACCGCCTGCATCTTGAGCTTGCTCAATGCTATCTGGCGCTTGGCGAAAAGCACAAGGCCGAGGAGACGCTACAGGACTTCACGAGGCTCGGAATCCGCAATCCCCACATTCAGGAGCTGCTTTCGCAGATTCAGAGCCAGTGACCCCAGCATCAAGAGTCAACGCCATTTCGGTCGCCGGTCTCCTGCCCGAGGAGATTTGCGCCTCGCTATCACTGAGGCCAGCCTTCCGGGGCAAGCAGGTCTTCCGCTGGATGGCACGCGGGGTGCGCTCCTTCGACGATATGAGCGACCTGCCCGCGTCGGAGCGCCAGAGGCTGGCCGCAACCGACCTGTACTCGACGTCGGTCGCCGAGACGCTCGCCGGTGATGACGGTTCCGTAAAATTGAAGATTCGGCTGTACGATGGCGCTGCCATAGAATCGGTCTTGCTCAGCGACGCCGAAGGACGCCTGACTGCCTGCCTGTCCACGCAGGTGGGTTGCCCCATGGCCTGCGCCTTCTGCAAGACAGGCACACTTGGCCTTCTGCGCAACCTTGACGCCGGCGAGATCGTGGAGCAATACCTGCACCTCGCCGCCCTGCGTGGCAGGCCTTCAAACATCGTGTTCATGGGAATGGGCGAGCCGCTGCTGAATCTGGAGGCTGTCAGAAAATCGATAGCGATCCTGACCCATCCAGATGGTTTCGGACTGTCGAGAAGGAAGATAACCATATCCACCTGTGGCATCGTCCCCGGAATTTATGATCTCGCCGACAATGGACCGCATGTCAGGCTTGCCATTTCATTGACAGCCGCGAGCGACCGGCTCCGCAGCGCATTGATGCCTGTCAACAAGACATGGAATCTCGCGGCGCTCAAGGGTGCACTCGCATACTACCAGAACAAGACCAATGACAGGATCACACTGGAAGCTGCGATCATGGGCGGCGAGAATTCGGGCCTCGACAGCGCCGCGGCGATGGCTGAATGGATTGGACACCTGAATGTCCAGGTCAACGTCATCCCCTGGAATCCTGTCGCCGGCCTGCCCTATCGCGAACCGGCCCGCGGAGAAGCCGAGGCCTTTGAGGCGGAGCTGGAGCGGCGCGGCATCAATGCGGTCAGGCGTGCCAGGCGCGGGCGCGGTGTCGCCGGTGCATGCGGCCAATTGGGAGACACGCTCGGATCGTGCGCCGCTGAGTCGGACTATCTTGTCAACGATGACGATTCAGATTCGTGATATCCGCTCGACGATCGTACCGAGCCTGATGGCGCGCCGCTCCGCACGCTGCCGCATCGCGCTGCCAGGTCTGGCGGCCGCCATCGACCGCAGCGCCAGGGAATGTGCCGCCGGCAGGTTGTGATCGACACGTTCGGCATAGACTGAACGCGAGAACAGGCCCGTCGCGTCATCGGGCAACAAGGGGACCAGCTCAAGCCGCTCATGCCAACGTTCCTGCAGGCGATAGAGCCGCATCAGCGCGCGAACGGCACGCGAATCTCCTGCACGGAGCGCGACTTGCAGCGTTTGCTCGGCGCGTGCGCAATCCACCCGAGACTCAATCTCGGCTCGCCCAAGCATGTCGCAGCGGCTGTCGGTTTCAAGCCCTTTGGCAATCATGCCAATCTTGTAGAAGAGGCGTGCAAGCGAAACAATATCCAGGCGGTTATGGCTGAACACCTGCTCCAGCCGGGTGCATCGGCCCTTCTTCACGAAGTCAAACCATACATCAGGCACTTCTGCCCCGGCAATGTCGTCATCGCGGGCGGAGTCCAGAATCATGGCCTCGATGTTTGAAAGTGCGCATGCGCCGATTGTCTGTCGGTACAGACGCCGCACCGGATGCAGCACGTCGACATGGGGCACCGCCGGCATCGTACCGAGGCCGAGCATGATCCGCCGGGTCGTCAACAGCGGCATGTCGAACGAAGAGCCATTGTATGTAGCGATGGCATCAACATCGCTCAATGCCTCGCTGACATGCTGTATGAACGCGCGCTCCGCTGGATAATCATCAAGAAAGTACTGAGTGATGCAGACGGAACCGGACTGGTCAATGCGCCCTATTGCCGCGAGGAAAGCTATGGTTCCGGCTCCCCCCGAAAGGCCGGTTGTTTCAAAATCAAAGAAGGCTACACGTTGTGGATCGGCGAGTTGCTCCGGCAAACGTCTTGAAAACGCCGCAAGCCGCAGGGGCTGTCCGGTATCGATGCCCAATGGAGGTGAACGCCACGATGTGGAACGAACGCCATCGACGATGTGCGACCAGCCAGCCGGAAATTCGGCATCGCCAGGTGCGGGACGCGCGCTGCTGGACTCACCAGCCTTCTGCAGAGCAGAAGGCTTCTGCAGAGCAGAAGCACGCATCCGCTCCAGCCGCGACCGCAGGTTGCCACTCATCAGTACGGCTCAATCCTTGCGCCCGGGTGCCAGTGCCTGCAGCACCAGCCTGGCGAACATCGCAGCCTTGGCCTTGCGCGTGCCGACGGACGCGAAGGCCTCCTCGGGGACACCGATGCACGACGGACAGCCGCCTTCACACGAGCAGGAGCTGACACGTTCAGCCACCGCAGCGAGGGTGACGACGAACGACCGGGAGAGCGCTTCGGAAAGACCCGTACCACCAGGATAGCGATCCCAGACATAGACTGCCGGCACGCCATAATGGTCGTCCCTGACGCGCCATGCCGCGCCCAGGTCAGAGCGATCGCACATCAGCGCTACCGGTGCCAGGGACTTGACCATGGTGCAGAACGCTGACAGCACGGCGGCCCGTTCCATCTCCGCCAGGGCGGCAAGCGCGGCGCCCGCAGCCCCTGTCGGTTCAAACACCATGGTAACCGTGCGTGTCTGCATCTCTTCGGGCGGCAGGTATATTTCGCCATAACCGATGTTCTCGTTGGTGTGAAAGCGCAACTTCTTGAACTTTTCGGCGCTCGAACGGACAAGCAGATCGCCGACGACTATCCGTACACCACCTGAGGACGTCGATTCGTCTTCCGAAAGCACCTTGATGTCGTTCTTGACTATCGCATCCGTATAGTAGTTCACGTCGCGCTCTTCGACGAGGCACTGCCTATTCTCGATGTCGAGCTTTAGGACCATATACTGTCTGCCGCGGTGGATGTAGACCGCGTCGTCAAAGACCAGTTCCTTAGCGCTGGGCCTGTCCATCTCTCCTATCACGTCGGCCCTGCCCCGCGTCGTATCTATGATGACAACGTTGTCTGCGGTTGCCGAGCGCAGCGACAACTTCTCCGCCGGGTACCCGGAATCGGCCCAGTACCATCGTCCCTCTGTCGCGCGAACCGTTCCGGACTCCTCCAGAAAGGCGAGCACGCCTCCGACATCCGAACCAAAGGTCTCGCCCTCGTTGAAGGGCAGTTCGAATGCGGCACATTTGACATGGTCGGTATAGATATACGGGTTCTCCGGATCGATTCTGGCGTGCTCCGACGGCTGGCCGAAGAAATGCTCTGGATGGGCAATCAGGTACTGGTCCATCGGTGAACTCGAAGCCACATAGACGGCGAGCGACGAACCACGCCTGCGGCCTGCCCTGCCCGCCTGTTGCCAGAACGACGCCAGGCTGCCGGGCCAGCCCGCTATAACCGCCGCGTCGAGCCCGCCGATATCGATGCCAAGCTCGAGTGCATTCGTCGAAACGACGCCCTGAATGGTGCCATCCCGCAGCCCGCGCTCGATCTGGCGGCGCTCGTCGGGCAACAACCCACCACGGTATGGCTCGACACGAATTCCGCAGTTGTCGGTATAGAGGTTCCTGAAGCGTTCATTGAGGTATGAAGCCAGAATTTCCACCTTGAGCCTGGAACGCGCGAACAGTATGGTCCGCGTCCCGCCGGCCAGCAGCAGCGCCGCAATCGCCATCGACTGGTCGGCAGAGCTCTTGCGTATACCCTGCACCGGGTCGACGACAGGAGGATTATAGAACACGACCGATTTTGGTGCGCGCGGAGCACCATTATCGGTGATGACGCCAACGGGCCTGCCTGTCAGCGCCTCGGCCAGCTCTGCCGGATTGCCGATGGTTGCCGAACATAGGATGAATCGCGGCGATGACCCGTAATGGTGGGCAATGCGAAGCAGCCGCCGAAGCACGTTGGCCACGTGGCTGCCAAACACACCGCGATAGGCGTGCATTTCGTCTATGACGATATAGCGCAAACCAGCGAAGAATTTGATCCACTTGGCATGGTTGGGCAGGACACCGGAATGGAGCATATCGGGGTTGCTGATAACGATCCGCCCTGAATCACGGGCTGCTTTTCGTGTCGATTGGGGAGTGTCGCCATCATAGGTTGCCGCCTTGATGGGAAGCGAGCCCGCCAGTATCAGCTCGTTCAGTTCAGCCTGCTGGTCCTGCGACAGAGCCTTCGTCGGAAACAGGTACAGCGCGCGGGCCTCCGGGTCGTCAATCAACGCCTGTGCCACAGGCAGGTTGTAGCACAGCGTCTTGCCGCTCGCAGTCGGTGTAACCACAACGAAGTCCCGACCCGATGCGGCCATGTCCCAGGATGCGCGCTGATGGCTGTATAGCCGGTCGATGCCACGGCCACTCAACGCCTGCACCAGCCGCGCATCGAGGTCCGGTGGCATGTCTGACCATACGGCAGGAGTCTCCGGCACGCGCTCTATCCTGGCAACACAGGCGGCAAACTCAGGGTCGGCGAGGAGATCCGCGATGGGATCCTTGTTCATGTCTCGATTCATCACGCGATATGATACGGCAAAGCCATCGATTAGCCAATCGTCAATCGAAAGACCGATCACGGCCTGAAAAGCCGTGGTATACTACCCGGCATAGATCATATGGAAGTGACAGGGGGCAGCCATGAACAAGGTCCTATCGATAGTCTTGGGTGGTGGCAAGGGTACACGGTTGTTTCCACTTACAAAAGACCGGTCCAAGCCTGCAGTTCCATTCGGCGGCCGCTACCGGATCGTCGACATACCCATATCAAACTGCATCAATTCCGGCTTTAGGCAGATTTATGTATTGACCCAGTTCAATTCTGCATCACTTCACCTCCATATTGCCAAGACCTACGTCTTTGACACGTTCTCAGACGGTTTTGCAGAGATACTGGCAGCCGAACAGACGCTGACCCATTCCGGTTGGTACGAAGGCACAGCCGACGCCGTCCGCAAGAATCTTGTCCATTTCAGGACTCAGAACCCGACCCACTACCTGATAGTCTCCGGCGATCAGCTGTACCGGATGGATCTTGATGACATGTTCAAGAAGCACATAGAGTCGGGCCACAAGCTGACCATAGCCTGCACAACCGTCAGCAGGGAAGATGCCAGCGATTTTGGCATCATGAAGATTGACGAGAGCGGGAAGATTCTGGAATTTCAGGAGAAGCCGGGCCAAGTCAAGGATATTTCCGATTACAAGATTCCGCGCGGACTGCTCCGCGAACGACGTGGTGCCAAGGAGTATCTTGCCTCGATGGGCATCTATATATTCGACGCGGATCTCATGGAATCCAGCCTGGAGAATGACCACAACGACTTTGGCAAGGAGATCATTCCCCACATCCTTGCCACGAACGATGTAAATGCCTATGTATTTGAAGGGTACTGGGAAGATATCGGGACCATAAGAAGCTTCTATGATGCAAACATCAACCTGACGAGCATAGCGCCCGAATTCAATTTTTATGATGAGGTAAGGCCCATCTATACGCATCGCCGCAACCTGCCGGCATCAAAGATCAATTTCAGCACGATGAATCAGGCCATCACGTCCGAGGGCTGCATCATCACCAATGCCTCGATCACAAGCTCCATCGTCGGTATCAGGACGATAATCGAATCAGGCGCCAACTTCGACGGCGTTGTCTGCATGGGGGCTGACTACTACGAGACTGAAACGCAGAAGAAGTCAAACGCGGAGCAAGGCATTCCGAATATCGGCGTTGGCGGCGGTTCAATAATCAAGGGTGCCATCATCGACAAGAATGCCAGGATCGGGGCCAACTGCCGCATCGGCATAGACAGCCGCGAACGAAGCGACGGCGAGTTCGGATCGTACTACATTGTCGATGGCATCATAGTCATTCCCAAGAACGCCATCATACAGCCGGGCAGCATCATCTAGCATTTTGGCACCAGTGTCTCCGTGGAGGACAAGAAGCAATGCGTCAAGATGTCAAGGCTGCCTTGGTGATTGTCGATGTTCAACGCTATTATCTTGAACCCGAGGCGCCCTTCTATGCCTACACCGAATCCTGCTGGCCGGGCGCGATGTCATATATCGGCAAGCGTGTCCGCAAGACCGTGTTCCCGGCAATCGCCCGGTTGCGACAGTCGTTCTCGGCGGTCGGCTGGCCCGCGGTCTATCTTCGGTTGTGTGCTTCAATGCCCGACCGCTCCGATCTCCATCGCTTCTTCAAGTCATTCAACGCGTCTGCCGAGTCAGCCGGTTTTCAGAATGCCTATCCGCTGGCTACCGACCCATGGGCGTCGGTGGCGACCGAGATAGCACCCACTGCATCGGACTACATCATAGACAAGGCAACTTTTTCCGGATTCTCTGGAGGCTCGCTCGAACGCCTGCTCAGGAGCATGGATATCGACACGGTCGTGATGACAGGACTCGCCACCAGCCAGTGTGTCGATACGACCGCGCGCGACGCTTCCGAGCGTGGATTCATGATCGTCCATGTTGAGGACGGCCAGGCTGACTATGGTCTGGCCGAGCACGACGCAGCACTCTTCGCCTCACGCGGAATATGCGGGGGCCACGTCGTTGACTCCGAGTTCCTTGCGGCGGCGCCCGTCAGGCTGATACGCGCGTATGCCGCTTCCGAGGAATTATAGACAGCACGCTCCGGCCGCAGCAGTGGCCGCGCGGCTATAGCTCTTCTGCGCCTATGTCGGGACGTGCGGCGCCTTGCGCCGATACCCTCGCGGCACCGAACAAGTCATACTTCGATGACCAATCTGCAGACTCCCCGCCGTCGACGCAGTCCGAGGTTCTAGCCAACCTCCAGATGCCCTTTGCCAGCCCCCCGAAAGTCCGCGACGGATCTTCCAGGAAGTTCGCAACTGCAGGTGCCACGGTTCGATTGAACGCATCTATCGTAGCATCGTTGCTCGATCCATCGAGGAAGACAGCCATGCCCCACAGACAATTCGAGCTGATGGATCCGGCGACAGGAGCACGATCGCCGCGGAACAGCACCGCGACGCCCCTCCGTGACTGCACGATGGAGCTCTGCAGAGACCCGGCTGAGCCGCTCATATCCATGAATGTCGTCCGTGGCGAATCCAGCAATGCTGTCAGGTGGGAAATATTGATCGTTGCCCCGTCCGAAGCGCTGAACATTTGTGCCGACCCGTTCCAACCTGAATCGATATACGATGACGATACGGCGAGGGCGCCGCCGGATGCTCCGAAGAGCCTGCACGAGGCGATGCCGCCGCGAACCAGCATCACCGATCGATCCATGGTTACCACGGATCGCGTTGCAGACAGTCCAGATAGCGCATATTCGGGCGACGCCTCGATCCTGAGTCCCGTTATCGATGCATCGACATCCTCAAGACGTATGGCTTCGAAGAGCCGGACTGAGGGGAGACACATAATCGACACGTTCTCGATGTGTAGATGATTGCCTCGAATGTCCAGGGCCCGTGCCGTAGCGCTTGTGGACATTTCTATGCTCGATGCCATCAGGTTGACATCCGAGCTGCGGCTCGACAGTACCAGGCTTTCTGCATTTCCCACGGACTTGATCGCTGTATGCAGTAGCGATACCGATCCGTTGTCGACATGGAGCAGCGTCGTTACCGAATCGCTCTGCATGGCTATGGACAACGAATCCAGTTTCAGCTCGCCTCCTTGCACCAGGATCAACGGTGTGGCTCCCGCATGCGCATGCTGGATGGCAATGCTCGCCGGCGCTCCGGGAGAATCATTCCAGTCGCTGTCGAATCCGCCGGCTATCGTCAAGGCGCCTTGCACGACGACGGGCCTGCGGAGCAGTACGCTGCCACGAACATAGATGCAGCTCTTGCCGGCAGATGCGGCGGCGTCCATGGCATCATCCAGATACGGAATGGGATCATCGGGTGTGCCAGATGCTCCGGGCGAGCCCTGCGCGTCAACATAGAGCGCATTGCGATCGATCAGTATGCGGAGCGGCATCATCGGTACGGAGCGGTTGCCGAACGTGTCTTCCGCATATGATTTGACGATATATCGCATACGGCCGCTGTCGCTCCCCGTAAAGGTGATCGGCGAGTCATACTTGACGAAAGGTGCAGAACCGTCATCCGAAATGGACACATAGATCTGCCCATCCTGCGGTTTGAACGCAACAACCTGGTCGGCGGCGCCTGAACGCGCGGTGGTCATCAGCTGGGGCACGGGCGGCGGTTCCCTGTCTATCGAGAATTGTATGAAGCGTTCCACAACGGCGCGATCAGGACTGGCATCGGGCAGGAGCCTGAGCCAATACTGCACGACGCTGCCGGCCTTTCCTTCCAGCCTGAGGCCACGGGCGGGCACAACCGCACTGCCCATGGATACACGCGCCGGCACCGCGCCATCATCGCTCAACTCGTAATGGATTTTCTGTTCATCGAGCGAGACGATGGAAACGCCTGCCCCATAGGTAGCGCCGGACTCGATCCCTGCTATGCCAGGAAAGACCGCGTCACGTGTTGTGGGCAAATCAATTGAACGAGTTGCCGATCTCGCGGCGCCCGCCCCCTGGACATAATACGATATGTGCCGTGGTGTGTCGGAGAGCTTCAGGACCAGGGGCTCGCCGTACGCTGCAAACTCGCTGCCATCGACCGCGACCATCACGAGCCACGGAGTCTCGGGCCACTCTAGCGTCGCGCTGGTATATCCCGCGCGTATCAGGGGCGCCAAAGGAACATCGGCAATGGCAATCGGTTCATCGGCCACGAAACGGGGTACGAGCCGCAACGGTGTCGGAGATATGTTGATCGCTCCGTCCCGGATGAAGCCATAGTGCGCTACGATGTCGGCTGCATATCCCCAGGGGAAAGTGATTTCGCAGACCGAGCCGGCAGTCGAGTAAGGCAGCTCAACATAAGAAGAAATAGAAGAGAACGGCACATCCGCGTTGATGGCTACGACCGGTTGCGTACCCTCGGGAACCCGCAGTATCAGCCGTGCCGTACCGGTCATATCGACGAGCTCCGCACTGATGCCATCAGCAGTCGCCGTCTTTCCAATCGAGGGCAAAGGCTGCTCCAATGGCAGCGAGAATGACGGCTGCATGCCTTGCGGCGCGAGGAGCCATGTACCATATACGATCCGCGATCTGTTGCCGACCATGTCGACGCTGTAGGCCGCTGCATGCACAATTCTGGTCGCATCCACCGGAGCGCTGATGGTCGGAGCGGCGGCTGGATCAAAACGCGCGAAGCCACCGCCATCAAGGCTGATGAAGACAGCATCGGAACCCTTGAATCCCAGTGCAAGACTGGCGCCAACGAAACCGGAG
>Ga0209467_1000910_pt1 | contig 31174 bp, 33 predicted proteins | sample Higcelwee11metaG_FD_187175 | JGI IMG/M metagenome (GOLD analysis project Ga0209467, IMG submission 187175) | Freshwater pond sediment microbial communities from the University of Edinburgh, under environmental carbon perturbations - High... | ecosystem: Environmental > Aquatic > Freshwater >... | reverse complement strand
CTGCATTGAGCTTACAGTACACTTATTTATCAGTTCGCTCCACTCGCTGTACCCGCCTAAGTTCTTAGCCCTTACTCTATAAGCATGTGTTGTATCAGGTAAAAGACCACTATGTAATTTGCTGGTATTTGCTGGACACAAATCTTATGATTACAGTACACATAGTAATTTCTTATATATACTGTATGTAATAATTATCTGTCCCTCATGCTTAGCCTTGAACTTTATGCTGTTTACAACTCCCGACCATACCTCATAGGTTTGTACCGAGCTTGTCTTTATGAAAACTATCATCTCCGTCTCATATTTTGTAACCCTTATTTCCATCAAATCGGGGTAGATTCACTGGCCTCTACCCCATTGCCGACCCATACCCTGTAGTCATGAGTTATGTCTCGCTCAAGACCTTCATATATTCAGTCATTACCTTTTTAAGCCATTTACTAACCTTGATTATTCTCATACATTTCCTCCTCACTATATGCTTCTAAATAACGCAGATATTGACGTTATCTATATTGACCGTACCAGATAATTTTCATTTTCCTGGTGCGGATTCAACAATAAATTATGCTATCCAGACCACTATAATAGCCCCTGGAATTATAGCCTTACAAGCTGGTAATATATGGCTAAAACTCACATATTAGGGATATATTAATATCCATAAAATATATACTAATTCAAACATAATAGTTTATCAATACCTTTTATACCAATGGTTATTTATTTTAGCTATATTTTACATAGTATATTTACATAAAAAAAATACAGTGGTTAAGAGTTTATATCCCTTAACCGCTGCTTTGGCACTCATTTATGCTTTTTTAACCATCATAAGTATTATTATATAACCTGTCTCAGTTGCTTTTCTTTTAGTTCCTTAACGAGCAGGTTCAAAAATAGGCCGACATCTGTTACTATTCCAAAAGCCTGACTGCTGCCCCGGTCGCTTAGTTTGGTCACAACTGCCGGATTTATATCTACACATACCATTCTGACATTTGCAGGAAGCATATTCCCCGAAGCAATCCCATGCAGCATACTGCCAAGCACTATAACGATGTCTGAGCTTCTAAGCTGCTTTGAATAAGCCTCCTGCGCTTTTATCATATCGATTATAGTATCCGGCAGCGGCCCATCATCTCTGAGGCTGCCTGCCAAGACAAAAGGAATATTATTTTTCACACATTCATACATTATTCCGGAGTCTATTGCACCTGCCTCAACCGCTCCTTTTATGCTTCCATACTTGTTCACCTGGTTTATTGCACGCATATGGTTGCGGTATCCCATCTTCACCGCTCTGCCCGATTTTGCACATACTCCCAGTGATGTCCCATAAAGGCTCTTTTCAATATCGTGCACAGCAACCGCATTGCCGGCAAGGATGCTTAATACATAGCCTTCGCTTATAAGCTCTCTCAGGTATACATCTCCTCCGGTATGGACTACAACAGGGCCTAATACAAATGTGACTTTCCTATTATTTTCAACAATGTTTTCTGCAAGCTCCCTTATTATAAGCTCGTTCCTTCTCTCAGAAGAAACAAAGTTGTTCATAAACTCAAAACCGTCATTATTTCCGGTATTAGTCTGGTTTACTACCTTAACTCCTGTATCTCCGCAAACCAGCTTTTCACCTTTTTTTATATCGCGCAGCTTCTTACAATATGCACCCTTTTCATTCACAACAATCAGCGCATCCATCCTCTGGTTCTGAACTGTTGCCCAGTTTCCATCCAGGCATATCATTGTTTTGTGGTTTGTAGTAGAATAAAAATCATCAGGCACATGCTTATCCATAATTGCTTCCTTCAATATTACAGAATCTGAATGTATATCAATATTTTTCATTTTTAATACCTCCTAAATATTTCGCGAAATACATTTTACTCTTCATTCCAATGGAGCGTAAATGTTACCTTAGTTGTTATTGAATTCGCACGTTCAATATAAACTATCAAAAAATAAAAAACTTCATCCCCAATAAAAGGGACGAAGATCATTCGCGGTACCACCCAATTTGAATATACATAAAACCCTCTCTAGAAAAAGGCTTAAAAGTATAATCCTCTTGTATACCCATAACGCAGGGCTGCGGCAAGACTTTTCATCTGCAGCTTTGAGGGCGGGTTCAAAAAAAATAATCTCAGAAAACCTTTCAGCCGGTGAGTTTTCCTCTCTTTTAGAATCTTCTTCTTTACTGATCCTCTTCATCGCCATAATAAGTAAATTTACTATAGTTTACTCCCGTAGTCACCTTATGTCAAGTAAATTTTTTCAATTTTATAAATATTTGAAATTTGCAATAGAATCAGCAACCTGCATTTTATATCCATAAAATTGTAATACTATTTTCGTTCGTGATATAATATTTTAAATCATTAAAATCGAAAGCTGGATTATAAAATGAACAATAAAAAAATGGTAAGAAAGCTTAAAATTCTCCTTCTAATTCCTCTTAGCATAGTCCTTGTTTATATTTTCTCTAAAAATCCGGCTCTTGTTGAGAGACTTTATTCAGAGGCAGTATATCGTCCCATAGGTAAAGTGTTAAGCAAAGTAACCGGCATATTCCCTTTTTCTGTAGCTGAACTTATAGTAGTACTTGTACCTGCTGCCTGTATTATATATACATTAAAGGTTTTAACAATGACTATTTCCCGCCGTAGCGTATATTTAATGCCTCTTTTGGAGTATATAACCAATATTCTTATGATAGTCAGCATAGCAGTCTTTATATTTTTAGGTATCTGGGGACTGAATTATTACCGGATGCCTTTTGCAGATATTGCAGGCTTAAAGGTGCAGCCGGCTTCTGTCAAAGAATTGGAAAGCCTGTGCAGTGCCCTGATTGAAAGTGCAAATGAGCTGAGAGTAAAAGTCGATGCAGATGCAGAAGGAAATATGGACATACCGGGCAGCAGCCGTGATATATTAAATAGCTGTTACGAGGGTTATAATGCTATTTCCGATAAGTATCCATACCTTGGAGGAAGCTACGGGAACCCCAAGCCTATTTTCCTGTCAAAACTGATGAATTATACCGGAATATGCGGAATATACTTTCCTTTTACAGGTGAAGCAAATGTAAATATAGCAATTCCCGATTCATCCTTACCCTCTACAGCTTCCCATGAAATGGCTCACCAGAGGGGGTTCGCAAGGGAGGATGAAGCCAACTATATTTCCTATCTGGCATGTACTGCACACCCCGATGTGAACTTTAAATATTCAGGAATATTGCTGGCACTGACAAATTCCATGAATGCGCTTTATAGCAGCGATCAGTCTTTATACCTTAAGCTCTCAGAAAATTACAGCGAAGGCGTCCGTCATGACCTTGCGGAAATTAATGAATTCTGGGCTCAGTATGAAGGCCCTGTGGAGCGCACTACAGACAGAATCAACAATACATACCTTAAAGCCAATAATCAGAAGGATGGAGTCAAAAGCTACGGAAGGATGGTTGATCTGCTTATTGCGGAACACAGGCAGGAAAACAAATAAAAATTAAGAGAATACCTGATAGGAAAGCCATATGTATCAGCGAGTACTTGTAAGCTTTGGGTTAACAGAATCGAGTGAAGGTACGCAGAAAAATCCGTAGGATTTACGTGATGTAAATCCAGCACATACCAACAGGAGGTTGGGTTTATGTGCGCTAGGATTTTTCAAGTATCAAGCTCTGATTCTGTCCAAAGCTTATGCCGTGCGAGTCGATATATATGGCTTTTCTTTGCGGTATTCTCCTTTATTCCAGTTTTGAAGCAAAATCTACAATTTTTTCTTTCTGGTTCCTGTCCAGATGAGTCAAATCCGCATCAGATCCTAATCCAAGCTCCTGCTCCACATAGTCAGTAATCCTCTTCAGGTTCTCTGTGTTTATACCTCCGTACATATCCAAAAGAGCTTCCTCAAAAGTCTTAAAATCCTTGTCATTGAACTTGGATGTCTCATACAGTATATCATCAAGCTGGTGTATCCCCATATCGTTGATTTCTATTCCCATAGCTTCACCAATCCTTACATAGTTTTTACAAAAGATGTTTTCCCCTACCGCTTATTCTTTACTCATCTGACAAAAACTATGTGAAGCATCAGTTTTCCTTTACTTCATTTCTTTTAGTACTTCCAACATAAGCTCCCATACCCTCTCAGTGGATGATATGCTTAAATGCTCATCAGGAGTGTGCACGTCATACAAATTCGGACCTAGAGATATAGCATCCAGACCGCTGATTTTATTCATGAAAACCCCACATTCCAGCCCCGCATGTATTGCTACTATCTCAGGCTCTGCACTATATTTCTTCTTATATGCCGAGACAAATAAGGGTCTAAGCTTTGATTCGGGGTTATACTCCCACTCAGGGTAATCACATTCTATTCTTACATTGCCGCAAACAGCACATGCCAAAGCTTCAACCTGGTTTAAAATATAACTTTTCAGACTTTTTATAGAGCTCCGTATCTCATTTGTCATCCATATCTCGCTGTCTGTTGTTTTTACTACACCGAGGTTAGTAGAACTTTCTACAAGTCCTTTTATTTCCATACTCATGCTTTGAATGCCGTTAGGCACCAATACCATAGCTGATATTACATTTTCTGCCGTCTCTTTTGAAAAAACTCTTTCCACCTTATCCGAAGTATTTTCGAAGCTTATGTAAGCATCTTTTTCAACTGCCCTCAGCTCATTTTTGAATATTGACTCGAGTTCTTTTATTTCAGACTCCAGCTTTATCCTGTCGCTTGCCTGTGCCAGCAGCAGTACTTCAGCTTCTCTGGGTATCGCATTGGATTTTAAACCGCCGTTGATCTCAGCTATATATAACTCAAATTCTTTCATAATATTGTTCATAAGCCTTCCCATCAGCCTGTTTGCGTTCCCCCGGCCTTTGTCTATCTCAGCGCCTGAGTGACCTCCCTTAAGTCCCCCGATACTAATTCTGTAAGACTCCAGATTCTGCGGCGTCTTTTCCCATTTCACCGGAATAACCAGCTCTGCTTTTAAGCCTCCTGCACTGCTGACCCAAAATTTCCCTTCTTCCTCGGAGTCCATATTTACCAGCAATTTCCCCGTAAGCATTCCTGCATCTAAAGCCAGCGCTCCACCCATAGTATTTTCCTCATCTGAAGTAAATAAAACCTCAAGGCTGGGGTGTAGTATATCCTTTGATGCCAGCAGTGCCAATGCATAAGCCAAAGCAATACCATTGTCAGCTCCTAAAGTCGTACCCTCAGCATATATCATATCTTCAACAATTCTCAGCTTTATTGGATCCTTATCAAAATCATGCGCTGTTCCTTTGTTTTTTTCACAAACCATGTCCAAATGGCCTTGGAGTATCACTGTAGGGGCACTTTCATACCCTGGTGATGCGGGCTTTTTGATTATTATATTCAATGCCCCGTCCTGAATCACTTCCAGCCCATGATTTTGGGCAAACTCAACCATATAGCTGCTTATCTGCTTTTCACTTCCTGAGCACCTTGGAATTGCAGATATCTCTTCAAAATACCTAAAAACCTCGCTGCACTTTGAATTTCTAAGTTTGTCCACATTAACACCCTCTCTTTAAATTAGATAAACTATATAATTAGTATTCCATTATTATCCTGCACAAGCTCTATTATAGATTTAACAACTTATAAAATCAAGGACATCAGCTGCCCGTACACTACCTGATCATAAATCGTTTTTGCTCTCATTATAAACCTCCTTTTTTATACTTCCACCTTCCCATATATTCCCCCGCCGCCTGCCTTTATCTCTATGATTTCTATATTTCAGTATCCCTAGAATTTAGAAAATAATCAAAAAAACAACCTGGAGAATTATTCTCCAGGTCGGTTAAACAATTATTATTCTTTACATTTGCTGCATAAGCCGTTTATTAAAATGTTCATATCTCTAATGCTTACATCCATCTTCTTTTCTGTCGATTCAACGGCTGCGGCAAATTCATTTAAAGCATTGACATCATCATAATCATGAATTTCCCCGCATTTACTGCATTTAAAATGTACATAGACAGACTTTTCTTCATGCTTTTTCATTTCAAAAAACCGGTTCTTCCCGTCACTTATCTCTTTGATAACACCGCATTTTCTAAACATTTCCAGTGTCCTGTACACCGTTGCTATGCCTATTCCCTTGCATCTTAAAAGTTTGAATACCTCGTCGGCCTTATAATGTTTTGGTTCCGTAATAAATAGACTCAATATCTCTTCCCTCTGTACTGTATGCATTATATTATGCTCTTCCAGTATTCTCCGGGTGCACTCATTTCTTTTTTCCATTTAATTCACCCTATTTCTATAAAAATCGACTTTTTTCTATTATTTTACATCGTTTTTAAAGAAATATCAAGTATATTTGGTATTTTATGTAATTCATTCTATATATGCATCGATTATCTTTGCAACGTAACCATCAATACCTTCCTTGACAACCATGTGCAAATCATGGTTATCCTCTGTTTCTGAAAAAGCCCTGTAATACCTAAGCCTTGTTTCATTATAATCGTCATCTGACCTTGAGGTTATCTGATATTGGCCGCCCTGGTCATATTCCTCCAGCACACTAATTACCCTTTCTGTCACCTTATCAACCGGGCATTCAATTCCTATTATCCTTTTTATAAAATTATCGTCTTTTGACACAATAATCACTTCCTCCCTTACTGCTTTATAGTTAGAAAACCGGCATGTTGTCAAGATTGTCAGCTTGTATATCATTGGGGTTACTTCTTAAATATTCTCTGCCGTTTTTTGCGTGTCCTACGCTTACCCCTGATATCAGCCCATCCTTTGCCATTGTTACAGCCTCATTAATTGAATACACATTGCCGTTTTGAAGCATTACATCTGTTATATCACCGTCAGGATTCTTCTTAACCTTTACTATTCTGGTTTTGTCTTGCACGCTAATACCTCCCCGTAAATTTACCTTAAGCTGTGCTGTACGAATTTCATCATGCCTTACATACACTTAATTATTTACAAAACTACAAAAATTATTAGTTGATCGCCTCAAAACCTTTCAGACAAACCCAAAATATATTTTAGCTCAAACAGTAACAAATCTCATGCATGTACATAGTATGTTATTGAAGAAAGGGTAAACAACCTGTAATTTCTGAAAGGAGGTGGAATTATGGCTAACGGTTATGGAGCAATAAATCCTGGGGTAGCAGCCGCTGGTTGCGGGGCACCGGCAGTGTCACCTTTTGCAGGTCTTTGCCATAACAACGGCTTCCTGCTTTTGCTTCTGCTTTTCATACTTCTTGCAGCAGGTCCGTCCTGGGGCATAGACAATAACTTCTTCTTCATTATCATACTTGCGATTATCGCATTTGGTGGTTTTGGAAGGACTTTCGGCTTTGGCGGCCCAGCAATAGGCTCAGCAGTAATATAAAAATTGGCTTTTAAAACCATCAAAAGCCCGCCTGTCTCCCTGGTGGGCTTTTGACTTTTTTCTTCCTAATTCCCAAAATTATATGCTTTTCTGCAAACCTTTTTTGTTGACAAATTGGCAATTTTGGATTAATATGTAAATAAATACAAAAACTGACGAATAAGAGTAGTATGCTGAGTTTCATGTTCACAGAGAGTCGCGGTTGATGTGATGCGATAGCAGGTATTTGGCTGAATGGGCTTATGAAGGCAGTACGAAAGGTTTTCTGAGTAGTTACTGACGGGAACTCCGCCCGTTATCAAGGGAGCGTATATTATTTGCATACGGAGTAAGTGGGTGTTTTTTCACCAATCTGGGTGGTATCGCAGGAGTGTAAGCTCTTGTCCCTTTATTAGGGACAAGGGTTTTTTTGTATATACTATTTTATAATTGGAAGGAGTTGCAGAAAAATGAGTAAAGTGCCCTATAGAATTAATTTATCCGAAAAGGAAATCCCGCGTCAGTGGTATAATCTTAGAGCTGATATGAAAGAAGATCATGATCCTTACATAAATCCAGGCACAATGAAGCCTGCAAAGGTTGAAGATTTATACCCAATATTTTGCGAAGAGCTTGCAAAGCAAGAAATGGACAGTACTACAAGATATGTGGATATACCGGAGGAGGTTCAGGATTTTTACAAAATTTATCGCCCATCTCCCCTTTGCCGTGCTTATAACTTAGAAAAGATTCTTGATACTCCTGCAAAAATTTACTTCAAATTTGAAGGCAACAATACTTCCGGCAGTCATAAACTTAATTCTGCCATAGCACAGGTTTACTACGCAAAAAAGCAAGGCATTACTTCTCTTACTACAGAAACCGGTGCCGGTCAATGGGGCACTGCATTGGCAGAAGCTTGTGCATATTTCGATATACCTTTGACAGTATATATGGTCAAGGTTTCTTCAGAGCAGAAGCCTTACCGTAAAGCAATTATTGAAACCTTTGGTGCAAAGATTATTCCAAGCCCATCAAATACAACTGAAGTTGGGCGTTCAATTCTCGCCAAAAATCCAAATACAGGCGGCAGTCTTGGCTGTGCTATTTCCGAAGCAGTTGAGCATGCCGTAAAAACTGAAAATTGCCGTTATGTTCTGGGTTCTGTTCTTAACCAGGTTCTGCTTCACCAATCAATTATTGGTCTGGAAGCAAAGCTGGCCATGGAAAAAGTCGGAGAGTATCCTGATATAGTAATCGGTTGTGCCGGCGGCGGTTCTAACCTTGGTGGTCTTATTGCCCCCTTTATGCAGGATAAGCTAGCCGGTAAGACAAATCCATATTTTATTGCAGTAGAGCCTGCTTCCTGCCCGTCACTCAGCAAAGGGAGATATGCATATGATTTCTGCGATGTAGGAAAAGTTACTCCTCTTGCAAAAATGTACACCTTGGGTTGTGAGTTCATCCCTTCGCCAAACCATGCAGGAGGTTTGCGCTACCATGGTATGAGCCCTATACTATCAAAGCTCTATCATGACGGTTATCTAAATGAAGCACGTGCTGTAGAACAGACCAATGTATTTGAAGCAGCTAATTTATTTGCAAAGTATGAAACAATACTGCCGGCACCGGAATCCTCCCATGCCATCCGTGTTGCCATAGACGAAGCTCTAAAGTGTAAGGAAACCGGAGAAGCCAAGACAATTCTATTCGGACTTACAGGAACGGGCTACTTTGATATGCAGGCATATATGCAGTATAAAAGCGGCGAAATGACTGATTATATTCCTACAGATGAGGATCTTCAAAAGGGCTTTGATCTACTGCCGGTTATCCCTGGTATCTAATCCGTTTTACAAAAAGTTGCTTAAAATTCAGAAGCCCTGAAGCCGATAATAAAGTGCGAATAAACAGAATGGTATGTATATCTTTGGTGCCATATATACATACCATTCTTTTATTAATGCTACTCTTCCATTGCCAGCAGTTTCCTGTACAGTTTAATGTACTCCTGTGCTGACTTCTTCCATGAGAAATCCTGTTTCATTCCATTCCTTATGATAGCTTCCCATGCATCCTTCTGTCCATAGAAGCCTAATGCACGCTTTATTGCATCCAGCATCTCATGTGCATTGTAATTCGCAAAGGTGAAGCCGTTTCCTTCCCCTGTGAACTCATTATATGGCATAATAGTATCCTTAAGCCCACCCGTTTCCCTTACTATTGGTACAGTACCATATCTAAGGCTGAATAATTGGCTCAACCCGCAAGGCTCATATAAGGACGGCATGAGGAACATATCAGCACCCGCATAAATCCTCTGAGCTAATACTCCATCATATTTAAAATTAGCTGATACCTTATCCTGATACCAGGCAGCTGCATTTTTGAACATTTCTTCATACTTACTTTCTCCCGTACCCAGTACGACAAGCTGAATAGGAAGCTTAAGCAGTTCTTCAAAAACACATGCAATCAGGTCAAAGCCCTTCTGGTCTACCAGCCTCGATACAATGCCAATAATAGGTATATCCCTTCTCTGTGGAAGCACTAGACTTTGCTGAAGCATCCTCTTGTTTTCAAATTTACCCTCAATGTTTTCCGCATCAAAGCTTTCAAAAATTCTTTTATCTGCCGCCGGATCATTTTCCTGATAGTCTATCCCATTCACTATTCCATAAAGCTTATAAGCATGTTTATTTATTATTCCATTCAGGTTTTCACCGAAGAAATCGTTCTTTATCTCTTCTGCATAGGTTTTACTGACTGTGGTGATCAAATCGGAATATGCTATGCCTGCTTTCATGTAATTTACACAGTCGTGGAACTCCAGCCCATCGGAATCAAAATAATCCCATCCTAATCCAAGTATATCCCCAAGAACCTCCTTGGGAAATATCCCTTGATATTTGAGATTATGAATTGTATATATTGTCTTTATATCCTTATAAAACTCGTCATACTTGAACTGAGCTTTCAGAAAAATGCTTACGGCCCCTGTCTGCCAATCATTGCAGTGTATAATATCCGGCTTAAAATCTATGAGCGGAAGCACACTAAGCAGTGCCTTGCTAAAGAATGCAAACTGCTCTGCCTCATCAAAGTGTCCATACAATCCGTCTCTATTAAAATAGTATTCATTGTCTATGAAATATACCGTTACTCCCTCACACACAAGCTTCAATACAGCACAGTACTGGTGCCTCCATGCCAGTTCTATATATATATAACCAACATACTCCATCCTGTCAACGAAGCTCTGTGAGATGGATTTATACTTCGGCATAATGAGCCTCACATCAGCGCCAAGCTTTGAAAGCTCCCCCGGCAAAGTGCCGGCAACATCGGCAAGTCCTCCTGTCTTTGCAAAAGGTACTGCTTCAGAAGCAGCAAATAATACCTTAATATCGCTCATATTTCCCCTCCCAAACTCAGAATTTATAGAAGTAGTTGTCATGCTCAAATCCGTAATACATACAGGAGCTTTATCATTTCAAAACCTCCGGGTTAATACAAGTCTCAGGCTTATCTCCATTTAACACGCTAATGACATTTCTTGCTGCGATAAGTCCCATATTTACCCTTGTTTCAATAGTGGCAGAACCAATATGAGGTACGATTACAGCATTATCAAGCTCCATGAGTCCCTGTTCAATATCCGGCTCGTTTTCAAAGACATCAAGTCCCGCACCCCAAATTTCGCCGTTTTTTAATGCCTCCACCAATGCCTTTTCATCAACAACAGGCCCGCGGGAGGTATTAATAAGCACTGCCGTTTTCTTCATAAGCTTGAATTCCTTCTCCCCTATATAATGTCTTGTGGAAGTTGTCAACGGTACATGAAGGGATATAAAATCCGCCTGCTTAAGAAGTGTTTCCTTGTCTACGAACTTTGCACCCACTTGTTTTTCCATCTCAGTATTTGGTTTGTTACTGGTATATATAATGTCCATATCGAAGCCTTTTGCTTTCCTGCCAAAATTAAGACCTATCCGTCCCGCCCCAACTATACCAAGCTTCTTTCCGGTTATATCCCTGCCAAGGAACATATTGGGTCCCCAGCCTTTAAACCCTCCTGTCCTTGCGAACCTATCCAATTCGGCAACCCTTCTGGATACTGCAAACAAAAGAGCCCAGGCCATATCTGCCGTTGCATCGTTAAGTACATCAGGAGTATTGGTAACTATTATGCCTTTCCTTGAAGCTTCTGCAACATCTATATTGTTATACCCGACTCCATAATTTGCAAATATCCTGCACTGGGGTCCTGCGGCATCAAACACCTCAGAATCAATTGTATCCGTAATCAGACAAAGTACAGCATCCATACCCGCCACGGATGTCAGCAGTTCTTCCCTTGTAAGCACTCTGTCATGTGGATTGACCGTCACATCAAACTGCCCTCTCAGGTCTTCTAGCGCAGCTTCGGGAATCTGCCTTGTGACATATACCTTTTTTCCTGCCATATTTATACCTCCAAAATCCGGTCTAATTTTTGGTTTAATATTTATTATGTTTTCTCTATTATACCAAAAACAACAGCTTAAAGACCTGCGCACAGCTAAAAATCTTTTTATACTATCCTTACTTCCTTATAAGTACATATGCCATAGATATATTGTTCTATTTAGTGCCTGTGGCACTTGCCAAAAGCTCAGCATAATATGTAGGAGAGAAAATATGCTTGGTGCTTCGAGAGGAGTGTATTGTATGCCTGATTTGATAATTTTCAATTGCATTGCCGTAAACGGCATGCAGACAAATGCTGGAATAATGGTTGGTGACAATGTAGCTTCCGGTTGGGATTCAAATAATAAAAATCAAATGTCAACAGGTCTTGTTTTTGGTGCAGGAAATCTTTTTCCCGCCAATGTAGGTATAATATGTGATAATGATATAGTTGACATTCCAATTGTGGATAATAATATACAGCCGCAGAAAAATACTCAGATTTAGGATGTGATTGGATGTGCCTCAAAACAATACGGTTACCTTCAATAGCATTCTTATTAATGCAGTAAATACCAACTCAGGCATATTTGTGGGCACGAATACCCAGGACAATTGGAATTCCAACAGCAATAATAAGTTTGGCTTTGGTGAGGTTTTGGGAAGTGGAAATGTCATAAGCCGCGCAGTTAATATATTCATGGATAATGATTTTATAGATACCCCTATAATAACAAGCACCTATAACGGAGTTAAGCAGCCTATTGATAAGGCGGCCAAGGACAACATAACAATCTGCGGATGCCGCCGCGGTAAAATTAAGCGTGTTTAGTGCTTTTTAACACAACTGATTTCTGGTATTTGAGTGTTAAAAATACACTTCATCTGTTTGGTGCCTCGCTGACCCTGGAAGTAATATACTTTACGAGGCATTTTCAGATTGTATAAGCACTGATATATGCCTTCTCTCATAAAATAGTATATAATAGATGAATTTAAGCTTCAGGGGGAATCGGAATGTCCGGTAAAAAGTCATCCGAAGGCATAACCTTCAATAATATGCATATAAATTCAATGGCTTCCGGAGCCGGAGTATTTGCAGGCTGCAATATACAATATCTTTGGTACTCAGATAGATGTGCTCAGTCAGGGTTCGGCAGAATCCTAGGGGAGAGCAACTCTCTGGAAAACCCTTGCAGTGTGGTAACAGATCCTGAAAGCAGCAGTGAATTGCTGGAATACTTTGAGAAGCATATAAAAGCTAGAATAGGAAAGCGAGGAATATAAATGGTCAATATTGAGTTTGGAGACCTCATAATCGAGCAAATATCCGACTCTTCGGGAATATTCACGGGCGAAAATCTACAGGTAAAATGGCGATCCTGTATAAAAACTGATGACGGCTTCGGCATATTGGAGGGAGACTCAAACAAATCTATGAACAACCAGAGCGCAGTAATAAGGACCTGCATGAAAGAAAAATAACCCACCTCTTCTATAATACTTAGTGCAAAATATATAGGTAGAGTGATTAATAAATGGGAAATCATGATAGCAATAGCTGCGATAATATTTTATTGAGAGAAATCTATAAGAAGCTTATATCAATTGAAGAAGAGGTTGAAAAGCTTAAGAGCAAGCCTGAATACCATATAAGCATCGAAAAGTTGGATGTGCAGACACTCGAAAACCTGACTTTCGCTCTTGATACCCTGGACATAAAGGATCTAAGCGGAACTCTAAACATAGGTAACAACTTTGATACGAAAAAGCCGGCCTGCAAGAAGGCAGGCAAAAGCAGCAAAAAGCATAAAGACAAAAAAGCCTGCAAAGAAGAGGTGGAATCATAATGCCAAACCTATCCCCTGTTTTTTTCATAGGCACTATCCGAATTGGCACTGTGGAAGGAGCTTCCTGCATAAATCTAGGTAACAACCTGCCTGTAGGTTTTCAAAGTTATAAGAAACAGAATCAAGGCTTTGGCACAATATGCGGTGACAATAATGATATTTCTGAGCTGTGCTCAGTTCTCAAAGATACGAATATGATAGACATGCTAAATCAATCCGACTCAGACGAGGTTCCCGGCTGGGTGAAAAAGCTGGCCGCCAATAGATTCTCTGAGGATAGTAAAAAAGGTTCAGGCAACAGACATTCAAAGTAAAGTAAAAATATTATAGGAGTGATAATGTTGAGCCCCACAGGACAATACTATGATCCAACCCAAATGAGCGAAAAGCTCAGGGATATGCTTAAGAGAGGTGATACAACTGAGCTTCCGGGCTTTATACAAGAAATTTTAGCTCAGTCCATCACCAATCCTTTGACTAAGGCTGTTTTGGCTCCTCTGGCACAATCACTGGCTGCTCCCTTATCCCAGTATTTTGGCAGCCCAATGTCTCAGAGTGCAAAAAGTGAACCTATTGTACAGGAGAATAATAATATTAGAAACACAAACAGCTTAAATCCTCAGCTTTTTGAGATACTTGGCTTTGCAGTTATCAGAACCCTGGTACCCGAGGACGTAAATGAACAGGATATAAAAGTATCAATCGCTTCCAGTCACGTGACTATAAAAGGTGATCCTTCCGGTAATGAGCATATTATTCCCCTTCCACAGGGCACAAAAAAAGAAGGTGCCACAGCAGCCTTCAAGGATAGAATATTGGAAATTCGTATTCCAAAGGAAAATGAAGTTGTAACCTCCGATGAAGTTAGTATTCAATATCTATAATATAGCCTTATTACCCCGCAGCCCAGCCTTTTACCCGCATTGCCTGCAGGTTGAGACCTATAATCATCAGGGCTCTCATGGATTATTACGGCTTTTCCAATTAAGTTTGAGACCTTAAACTTATCAGTAAAAAAGCACATTCTAGCTATACCATTGTTGGAAAACAGCACCGGAAAATCTCCTGCATGGTTGCCATGCGGCTGATTTGTCGGGTTCCAGTGTTCTCCTGCAGCTTTGAAGGGTTCCTTTGGATTTCCCTCCTCACAGCTGCCATTCTCATGAATATGAAAACCATGAGGGCCCACCGGCTGTTTTCCATCCTTGCCAGGCTGATAATGCGGCAGACCACTTACCCTGACACATACCCATGTTCCACCCGGCACATCGGCAAATAAAACCGTCCCTTTCAACTTCGGTGCCAGAGACCCGCCTTTTATATCTGCAGCAGCAGTTTGACCAGTGTCCTGTCTGTATACGTTATAATACATATGCCTTACCTCCCAAACAGTATATTTCATACTATTCAGGCAATCTGAAAAATGTGCTGTTACTCTGATTTTTCTTGACTATAGGTTTGTACTAAGCATATGTATTAAATTTTATTAGTTAATTGAAGGACTTAATTTATTGCATCTCACGCAATAATACAATATTATAAAACTATCAACATGTTATATTGGAGAATTGGATTTACCTGCTTGGGAGGGATATACATGCCTGCACTTATTGCACACTATCTTTGCGGCAATGCAATGCTGGGACTTATTGAGAATGAACATTTTAAAGACACTATTTTAAAGTATCGAAATGTCTTCAACCTTGGAACACAAGGCCCTGATATATTCTTTTATTATGGCGCATGGCCATGGACAAAAAGCGAGAGCATTTCAAAGCTTGGCGACAGAATGCACGAGGAAAAAACCGGAGAATTCATTCTGGAAGCTCTTAAGTATGCGGCTGAGTCTTGTAAAGCCTCAAAGGATATCCTCACCGCTTACATGTGCGGATATCTATGTCACTATATCCTGGATTGCCATACCCATCCCTATATATTTTACAAAACCGGATTTGTGCGCAGTGGAGAAGAGTATACCTCCAAGTATACGTGCTGCCATCGTATGTTTGAAACTGCTTTGGATGTGCTGATACTAAAGCATTACTCAGGAAAGAAACCATCCGGATTCAATGCAGCTTTGCAAATCAGAATATCAAAGCAAGAAGCTTTCGCAATCGGTGAAATGTATTCAAAGGTTCTGAGTAAAGTATATGCAGCAAACGTAAATACCGAATTGGTATGCCGTGCAATAGCCGACATGGCTGGAATAACCGCTGCACTTAGAGATATAACCGGTATAAAGAAAAAGCTGCTCTCAAAGCTTGAAAAAAGCCTTGGAAAGCTGCCGATGTTTTCAAGTATGATTATGCCGTTAGAAGTCAAAGACGGTCTGGACTATCTGAATAGCTCACATTCAGCATGGCATTTACCTTGGGATAATACCCAGGAACTGACTTCTTCTTTTATTGAAAACTTTGAAGCTGCAACAGCAGAGTCAAAGAAGGCTGTAGAAGCGATGCTTCTTTATATCACCGGCAATAATGCTTTGGAAAGCCTGATACCTCTTATTGGCAGCCGCTCCTTTACCACTGGAAAAGACTGCAGCTTAGATCTGGAATTCAAGTATTTTGACTGCATTTATGAATAATCCGGCTAGTCTTCAGTTACTTCCGGCTCGAATGCTTCATCATCATAGAAATCCAGGTATGAATACTGTTTTCCTCCCTTGTGCCAGCCCAGTATAGCTTCCGCATTGACATTCTGTGCCGCCCTCATGATATTTGTATCCACATTTTCTATTTTTTCTCCCAATTCCTTTATTAAAGCTTTTATTTCATAGCGCTTGTTGGCTATCTTCTCTGCCGACACCATGCAGGCGCAGTTTAGAGGCCATATACCGCTGCTTTGTGTGAACCTCTCAATATAGAGTTCTTCTACATAGTAAAGAGGTCTAATGAGCTCCAGACCTTTGAAATTTGCAGATCTCAGCTTGGGAAGCATCGTTTTGAAGCTTCCTGTATATAGAATATTCAACATAGTAGTCTCTATAACATCATTGAAGTGATGCCCCAGGGCAAGCTTGTTGCAGCCCAGCTCCATAGCCTTTCCATAAAGCGCCCCGCGGCGCATTTTCGCACACATGTAACAGGGATAATCCTTTGCAATTTTATCTACGACCTTGAATATACCCGATTCAAACAGATGAATAGGTATATCCAGGTATTTGCAGTTTTCTATAAGAAGCTCCCTGATATTTTCATGATAGCCCGGGTCCATTGCAATAAACTCAAGCTCAAAGGAAACCTCTCCATGCTTCTTAAGTTCCTGGAAAAGCTTAGCCATCAGCATACTGTCCTTTCCTCCCGATACACCCACTGCTACCTTGTCACCTTCTTTAACCAGTTCAAACTCCTTTATTGCTTTAACAAACCTTGTCCATATATGTTTCCTGTATTTTTTTATCAAGCTTCTTTCTATTTCGGGAAGCGGCTTCCTCTCACTGAAAGGAACCAGTATTTCACAGCCTTTTCCGGCAATATCACTCATATGCAATTATCCTGCCTTTACACAATTTAATAACACCACAATTATTTTATCACAATAACCGCTAACTATAATATAATATTATCTAAAATATTAAAAACCTCTTCCCGGTAGTAGGAAGAGGCCCTCTAATATAATATACATTTTAAACTCTTATATCTATACTCTTTCCATAATGCTTTTCAAAGAATTTTTTCATATTGTCCTTAAAGTAATCGGTATTATTATCTGCTTTCGTTGTCGTAGTAGTCTTCCCCCCCGAAGTATATGCCCTTCCGCATTCCGGACACACATCAGTATATATCTGGACAGACTGTGACACAACTTTTCGCCCTTGTGACTGAGCTTTTGCACCTTGCCTTGAAACATGCTCCTGCTCATGAGACGTTACAGCAGCACCTGAGCTTTCAGGAGAAACATGGGTAGGCGTCTTAAAGGACACTCCGAGGTCGTCAGATCCGTCAACATACTTGCGGTTCTTGCAAGTCGTGCATTCAACTACCCCCAGCTTCTTCAACAGCTTATCGTCCTGTCTGTCCTCCACAATCGGTGACTTTGGATTGCCCGTTCCGTAAGTTCCTGCCGCATTAGCCTCAGATGATCCTTTAATGTATCTGGAATATTGACTTATATATCTGTTTTCATTGAATCCTACTTGAAGAGACATATAAATATCCCCTTTGCCAAAAGCATATTTTATATATATTATACCATAGTATGTCAATTATTTGAAGACTATGGTATGCTGCTTGTTCCCTTTTCCTTCAAATTCACATTACCTCTTGTATCTTATCGCCATAAGAGTCCAAATCTATTGTAAAGTTGCTCATACTGTACCCTGCCAGCCATCTGCAGCATATCCTGCCTTTGACCCTGTTCCCGTATCTTGACTTGAGTTTGCCAAGGAGCTCTGTGTCCGACTGTCCCAGTTCAACATGAACAGTATAATTGAAGTCTATGGTCACTATGCCGTTTTCGTCCGGCTCGCCGACTATTGGATGTTTTTCAGCAAAATCCTTTGTACCCTTCCAATTTAATATTTGCCGAAGGCAGCTGTCCTTACCCAACATCTCCTGGAGAAAAGCCTTCTTTTCCATCTTTATATATCCACCAACAATATAAAATTTGAGTTCAAGCACATAATCACCCCTTAAGCATCGTAATCAACATAGTATCCATATGCAGCAGGTTTCTTTGCACCCTTTGGGAGCATCCAAACAACCTTCTGGTTAACTTCGGGCGGTGCAGTACCCTCTCCATCTGTGAAAATAATCAATAATGAAATAGCCATGCTGTCAGCCAATGTAAAAACAGTTCTGTAATCGGTGCCACCGTTCTTAATCCTCTTTATCTCCTTTACATATCTTTCAATAGGTACCGGAGCAGTACAGTCATTATCAAACTGAGTAACACTCAGAGAGGCACCTGTGATTTTCTTTATTTTTAACAGTTCCCCGTAAAACTGTGAAAGCTGTTTCTCAGATATAGAACCACTTGCATCCAAAGCAATCAGTGCATTGAGGCCAGTTGTACGCTTATTCCCCGGGAGATTTTCAAAGCGCTTGGATTCCCTCTTGAAGCTCTTCTTCTTTATAACCTTTCCCTTTCCCGTGAGAAATCTCCTAAGCACATTTCTCCAGTTTATATCGCTTACCTTGTAAATATCTGCAATTGAAGAACTGACCTCTCCCGGTATTTCCCCCTCAAACTGTGCCTGTTCTATAAGCTCGGACATCATACTCTTCAGTGCACTTTTGTTGATTTCCGAAGACTCATCCTCCATCTGTCTGTTTGCAGTAAGCTCCAGACCGCTTTTCATTACTACCTTTATATCATCCTTACGTTCAAAAAAGCTGAACTGGCTCTCATCCTTAGATATAACCTCATAGTAGAATTCTGCGCTCTTAAATTTAGGTATTCTCTCCCTTATTTCCTTTTCAATCTTCAAAACCGTAATTGCACCTTCCAGGAGCAAATCAGAAAATATATGCTCATTCACAGCCATATCACAAGCTATGGTCCAGAGCAGTCTTTTCCTTTCTTCCCTTCTATAAGGATGCAGCAGTATTATGTGCAGCAGCTCATGTATTATGACCCCTATGGCCTTTTCATTGCTAATGGACTCATACCATTGCTTATTATATATCAGCTTCAAGGTGGAGTCATTTATCATTTTTATTGTTGCAATATCTTCACTTTCAGCAGGAGTTACTGAAGCTGCTACATAGCCATAAAAGGGCTGTTTCAGCAGAAGATGCAGCATAGCATCACGCATTTTCATAAGTCTGACACTTACCTTTCATCAGGACTTGAGCATTTCAAATATCTTATCAGAAATTTTCTCATAAGCTTCAAAGTGTTGTATTACATCTATGAATTCTTCAGGGCGTTTTGCTGCCAGCATTTTAAAGAAAAGCACTCCCAATTCCTCAGGCAGACAATTCAAAAAAGCATTCAGGTTGCTCATATGTACCTCTTCAGTACTGAATGTAAGCACCAGTTTTTTTATTATAAGGCTCAACACGTCCAGCCTGTTCTTCTCCAGAACATCAAGTATATCAGCTTTTACTTCTTCAAAGCTGTTCAATATTTTGTCTGTTGCGGGAATCCGGAAGCTTCTATCCTTCAAGAACCCATAAAAGGATGCTGCTGCCTCTGGTCCCACTATGCCTGCTATTAGCTGCCTCATCAGCCTCTCATTCAAATTACAGTTGTTCATAAGCTCCTGCACCTTGGTCCAGCCCCTTGGCGTAGGTGACTTGCTAAGTGCTGTAGAATCTGCTGCTTTCTTTACAACCAACAGCATATCAGGACATGCCTGAAGGAAGGAAAGTACATCATCATTCGGGTGATTTATTATTGAGAATTCTATGTAATCCTCTAAATCTGCAGTGATCTCCATGGATATAAATCTATCAAGCATCGCATCGTCCAGAGAGCTTACAGAATAGTTCATTGTATCCGGATTCATAGTAACTCCTATTCTCCAGCCTGGTGCTATTGTATGTCCATTTATCTTTCTTTCCAATAGTAAAGGATACAGCACAGAGGTTGTGTCACTTGGCACACGATTTATCTCTTCCAATACCAATAATCCCTTTACTGCGAACAGTCCTTCATTAACAGCCTGGACAGTGGGCAGGAACTGCGGAGCAAGATACCTTGTGATCCCTTTTTCCCTATCCTTGTCCGGCAACCCCATAAAATCAGGACCTTCCAAAGCTGCGGCATAGAGACCCATATAGTCTATCCCCAATTCAGCTGCACACTGCTGGTATGCTGAGGTTTTGCCCACGCCTCTTTCGCTTATCAGTGCAGAGACACTTTCTGTATTCAGGTATAATTCCTTAATACACTGTTTTGCTTCACTTATCCTCATAAATGCACACTCCCGTAATTAGCACTTTGTTATTTTTTTAACATTCTTACTTATATTATATTTTATATATATGCAAAAGTAAACCATTTTAAAAAATACAAAATGAGATTCCCATCATTATCTTATTTCTTAGTATTACAGTTACCAGTATATTTTTCCCAGTGCCGAAGTATTCATGATTTTCTACTCCAAATACAAATCCGGTTCCTTATTAAAAAAGAAAACTCCAACTCCTCCGATTCCCAGATGGCTTGCCAGCGTAGCTCCAATCTTGTTTATCATTATATCCTTCTCCCCAAACCTCTTCCAAATCATATCCCTCAATTCATATGCAATATCCAAATCCCCTGAATAGCTTATTCCTATCATCTGGTCAGGAAAATCCTTAATCCTCTCTTCCATGATATCCACAATAGTCATAAGTGCTCTCCTCCTGCCCCTCACCTTTTCAAGCATCTCCACAGCTCCATCCTTAACATGCAGAATAGGCTTTACATTAAGTATATTACCAACCATACATTCAGTTTTGGTTATTCTTCCACCTCTGGTAAGCCAGTTCAAATCCTTTACCATGAAAATGTGCTCCACATGTTCTGCCATATCATATATTTGCTCAACAACTGTATCAAAGCATATTCCTGCTCTGGCAAGCTTTGCTGCTTGCAGTGCAATTAAACCGTTTGCTGTTGAAGCGCTCTTGGAATCAATGACCTTCATTTTTATTCCCTCATATTGTTCCTGAAGCTCCTTAAGCAGGGACACAGCCACTTGGTAAGTTCCCGAGAACTTTGAGGAAAGGGCTATATATATAAAATCGTTTCCTTCCAAACAGCACTGTTTGAATGAATGCAGTATATCCACAGGTCTAGGCAGAGAAGTCATAGGAATAATGCCTCTGTTCATAGCATCATAGACATCTTCTGCTTGTATCGTAACCCTGTCTAAGTACTCTTTCTCTCTAAGCAGAATTCTATGCGATATAAATTTAATACCGTATTCATTCATCATTTCCTCCGGCAAGTCGCTGGAACTATCTACGATTATATTGATCATATACAGACCCTCCAATATATTAGAAATGCTTGTCAGCTATTTCTAATACATCTTATGTATGCTGTACATGCTATGACTCCAATCAGGCGCAAACATAGCAAAAAACCGGAAATCCTTTGCAAATACCTACCTTTTGTATTATAATCTATTTAACATTTAGCAGAAAAAACTTAATATTAACAAACAATTAATTATGGTATACTAGATTAAAGGCAATACTGTATACTATAAGCTTTATATAAGCAATAAACATTATATGGAGGATTTTATGAACATAAGTAGACTGAAAGAATTAAAAATAGGTAATCTTACAGCCAGATTGCCCATCATTCAAGGAGGCATGGGAGTTGGAATATCACTGTCAGGTCTTGCATCAGCAGTAGCAAATGAAGGCGGCATAGGTATTATTGCCGCAGCAGGTATAGGTATGCTGGACTATGATTTTTCAACACAGTTTCTGGAAGCTAATATAACAAGGCTGAAAAGTGAAATCAGAAAAGCCCGAAATATATCAAAAGGTATTATCGGTGTAAACATTATGGTTGCTCTAAATAACTATGCGGAGTTTGTAAAGACTTCCATAGAAGAGGGGATAGATATAATTTTTTCGGGTGCCGGTCTTCCGCTTAGCCTTCCTCAATATCTGGAAGGTAAATATCAAACCAAGCTTGTTCCAATTGTGTCTTCTGCCCGGGCTGCCAGTGTTATATGCAGGAAATGGCTGGATAGATACAATTATCTCCCGGATGCTATAGTAGTGGAAGGACCTAAAGCCGGTGGCCATTTAGGCTTCAAAGAAAATCAAATATTCGATGCTGAGTACTCTCTGGAAAAAATCGTTCCCGAGGTTATAAACGAAGTAAAAGCCTTTGAAGATAAAGCTGACAAGACAATTCCTGTAATAGCCGGAGGAGGAATATATTCCGGGGAAGATATTTATAAGTTTATGAAGCTTGGCGCTTCAGGGGTTCAGATGGCGACTCGCTTTGTAACCACAGAAGAGTGTGATGCCTCTGTAGCTTTCAAAAATACTTACATTAACGCCAAAGAAGAGGATTTAGCTATAATAAAAAGTCCTGTGGGTATGCCGGGAAGGGCTATCCGGAATGCCTTTACAGAAGATACCGAAAAAGGTGTAAATAAGCCATTTAAATGCCCATACCATTGTATAACTACATGCGATTATAAAAAAAGTCCCTATTGTATAGCCCTGGCATTATCAAATGCACAGAAGGGCAACCTCGAACAAGGCTTTGCTTTTGCAGGTGCAAACGCCTACAGAGCAGAAAAAATCGTATCTGTAAATGAGCTTATGGAAACCTTACAGGAAGAATATAATAGTACCGTAGATAAAGAAAAGTCGCTGTAAGCGGCTTTTCTTTTCAGTCTGTAAAGCCTGAGAGCCTTCCCACATGACTTCGGTCTTCATTTAATATATCCTTAATCAGCTTGAGGCTTTCCGGATCCAGATCTCCTTTTACTACCTCCTCAGCCATCTGAATTCCTCTGTATTCTCCTCTTCCTGCATCCTTTAGAATAAACCTCGTATCATCGCTGTTCCTTTTTACCAGATTCTTCATGTCAGTCATTGTGCCCATAAAACCTGCCCCTTTTACAGGCTTGCCGCCTAAACTGCTTATTCTCTCAGATACCTTTACAGCATGCTTCTTATGGTCTCTTTGAATATTATTCAGTTCCTCCTTCATAGACGGGTCTTTTATTCTTTCCATGAAACTGTCATATGCCTTTATTGCCATATACTCGCCCTTTAAATATGCATTCAGTTCTTTTACAACCTTTTTATCCATAATCAATACTCCTATTAATATTATTTATTTTAGATTTCCCCACTCATGTGTATTTATCCTCATACAAAGCGTCTATAATCCGGCTGTAAAAAATAATTTTAAAAATAACCCTATACCTTTACTTTATTAATAATTGGTGTTAAAATTATTTCAGAAACTGAATATAATCTTCAGGGCAGGGTGAAATTCCCGATCGGCGGTAATACAGCCAATGAGCTGTTAGCCCGCGAGCGAAAGCAGACCCGGTTAGATTCCGGGGCCGACAGTAAAGTCTGGATAAAAGAAGATGAGTTTTTTGAGTAAGACAACATTCCCTGAGATTATTTTTTCAGGGAATTTCTATATTTTAGGAGGATTTTATCATGGAAAACAAAACAAACAAACTAGTAAGAATTGCAGTACTTTCAGCACTTTCTATAGTACTGGTCATGCTCATTAAGTTTCCCATTATACCATCGGCACCATTTCTGGAGTATGAGCCCGGAGATGTGCCAATGCTTGTAGCAGCCTTTTTATATGGTCCCATAGCCGGATTAGTGATGACTATTATAGTATCAACCATTCAGGCATTTACTGTTAGTGCAGCTGCCGGCTGGGTGGGTTTGGTTATGCATGTGATAGCAACAGGTACCTTTGTAGTTGTATCCGGTGCTATATACAAAAGATTCCACACATTCAAGGGAGCCTTTGCAGCTTTGGCAACAGGCTCAATATGTATGGTGCTTGTTATGATACCTTCCAACTTATTTTTCTCAGTAAGATTCTATGGTATACCTTATGATGCAGTAATAGCAATGCTTCCAACTGCAATACTGCCATTTAACCTTATTAAGTCGCTGGCTAATTCATTGATAGTAATTTTGGTATACAAGCCATTAACCAGGTTCCTTAAAGGTGCCGATAAAATCCAAAAGGATGCTGCATAATATTTGACTTTGACAAAGCGCCAGATTGGTTAGTTTCCAATATGGCGCTTTTTTGTGTAATTACTATAGTTTTGATACAAATTAGCGGTATTGGTTAATGGCGCGCACCCCTATGCACAATTAATTTTTCGGATAGTTACTATTAAATTCATGCACATTCTACGAACATAGAGCATAAGATGATTCTATATGTCATGAAAGGAATGAGCAGTTTGAATAAAATGTATCCATGCCCCTATTGTGTCAACGCACTAATGCAAAATTTAAACTCTGCTAATCAGCATAGCCCTTATTGTGATGATACAGAGGATAATTCTTTTATAAAGTTAAAAGATTATGGCCCTCTACCATTTGTTATTAATATTGAAGAGGCTACTAAGCAAAACAATTCTTTCCGTATTGCATTATGGACAGGAGAACATTTGCAGCTTACCTTAATGAGCATCAAAGTTGGAGAAGAAATAGGCTTAGAAATCCATCCCAGCCTTGACCAGTTTATACGTATTGAAGAAGGTCAAGGGCTTGTTAAAATGGGCGATAGAAAAGATAGGCTAGATTTTCAAGAAAAAGTCTATTCAGACTTCGCATTTATTATCCCTGCCGGAAAATGGCACAATTTAATCAATACAGGTAAGAAACCAATAAAATTGTACTCTATTTATGCACCACCACAACATCCAAGAGGCACCGTTCATAAAACTAAAGCAGAGGCAGAGGCTGCTGAATAGAAGCACAACTGAAAATTATATAACGCCTGCGTAAATAGTCAAAATGTGACCCGTGCGCTTACCTGTAAATACAATGCGCAATTATCAGCAGGCAGAGTGCAGACTCCTACCTTAGCACTGATTGTACATCGGGAAAATGAAATAAAAAGCTTTGTACCCAAGGATTATTGGACAATTGAGGCTAAAAAAGGACGCTGCTTAATGTAAAAAATTCGAACTATAAGGACGACAATGCACGCGCCTATACATTGGTAATTCATATATCGTAGGAGCGTGCATTGCGAGTCCGCATATTGTGTAATTTTACAAATAAAGTTCAATATACTCAGAATTTAACTCTTATCCCATTCGTTTATATAGGTAAACTGGTATTTCTGCTTTTCATAAGAATACCTCAAGGAATATACCCAGTTGAACTGCTTGGTTGTATAATCCTTACCAGGATACTGAATTCCGATATTTTCAGTCACATATATCCTGTAAATCATGCCATAATTGTCAGCTTCGATATTTTCGATAGAATAACTATCCAGCTTCTCTTTTATTTGTTTTTGATTCAAGTCGCCAACAAGCTTTTTTTGTGACGTATAAATGCTGCTATCAGGATAAAGCCATGGCTCAACCAATTCGAAATCATTCTTGTTGATAGCCTCAATTATTGTATTTTCGTAATATTTCACTGCCTCTTCAATCTTAGCCTTATCTCTTTGATATATTCCGTTCGCCGGCTTCTTAAGCTCAGCCGATGTGTCCCTGTCAAAAGACTTCCAGAACTCTCCGTCTGTGTTTATTAGATCCATTAGCTCATCATATCGTATATAAAACTCCGGAAATCCTGCGGCATAGGGAGCTATAGCATACGGATAGAAGTAAATCTGGAGAGAACCCTTTTTTATCTCAAATCCGCTATTCTCCTCCAAATTTCCTATATCTTCAGAATATATTTGTTCTACATATTCTTTATTCGTTCTGACGATCATGCCTTTAATAATATCTGTCAGCTTCTCTTTGTATTTATAGTCTTTTTTGAATAAATCCTTCAGAGTATAAATATTGCCAGTCTTAATATCTATATGGTAGTCTTCCCGGATGGGCTGACCATGTGCAGCTCCTATTGGGTAAAAATACCCGCTTTTGCTTATGATAAGCAGATCTTTATTTTTATCAGCGGTATAATTGATTTCTATTGAGTCAGTATAATTTTCTTCATCTTTATTTGAAGCCTTGTTATCCCCTACAAACTTATCCTTCAATGTTCTGTTTATCTTTTCCTGTAATTTTAAATCAGGCACTCCGGAAACCTCAGGGTATTGTATCAGCATGCACCTATCAGGTCTGAAGGTTATCATTTTAACCTCCAATCCGCCTTCTAACCGGATTGTATTATCTGATGCCCAAACTGTCTTTCCTTCTTGTGAAAGATAATACAATTTGTTATCCGCTTCCACTTTGTACAATTTTCCGCAGGACTTAATGCTTCCTATACCCTCAGTCTTCGGAATGCTGCTAATTTCATTTCCTTTGTCATCAATAAGATATGTATTTTTATCATCAGTTGCTGATATCAAACCGTTTTCCAGCCTTATAAGGTCATAGTACCTGAATTCGGTCAGCTGTTTGCCGTTTTTATCAAACAACGCCTTTTCCATGAAGGTGATATTGGAAAAAACGTCCTGCTCCTTTGGAACTGCATAAATACCATTTCCCAGGGACGTGATTTGTGGATACTTCGCAGGAATTATAAATTCCCCATTTTTATTGATGATCCCAAACTCATTTTCAAAACTCTCTGCTGCATTAACAATTGCCAGACCATCTTCATACCCTTCTGCAGCACTATAGACAGTGTCAAGCATAACCTCTCCATCCGATGTCATGTAGCCATACTTCTGACCATTACCGGCGACTACCTTGGAAAAAACAAATGTGTCCTCAGATAAACCGATAATTCTTTCATTATATATTTCTTTTAGAAGCTTTCCTTCATTATCGATAATTCCAAAATGTCCTTTACCGATTTCTACAATTGCCTTATTATTCGAAAACGTCTGCGCCCATTCATATTTGGGCTCTATAATCGCTTTACCCTCACTATTTATGTAACCCCATAAAGACTTATCCTCATTTAGTTTTTTACTAAAGGCAGCAATACCGCAGCTTAACTTGTCTATTGATCCCTCAGTCTGGAATAGTATCCGCCCTTTACTATCAAGCAAATAGCTCTTTCCTGAGTCATCACTAACAACTATTGCTTCCTCTGAAAAATCAGAAGCATATAAATATTGGGACTCCATAATTAACTTTCCTGAGCTGTCAATCAATCTCCATCTTCCATTTTCCAATACCTCTGCCATACCATTGCTATGAAAGTCTGCCGCATTCTCATACTTTGGCTCAATTATAAATTTTCCTTCCTCATTTATATACCCCCACTTTTCTTGTGACTTCTCCATGATATAAGCAGGGTAAAGCTCTGACGACAGCTTTTCCACAGCCTCTTTTTCACTTGCTAAGGTCTGTACCTTTTCGCTGCTGTTTGTACATCCTGCAAATACAACAGCAGTAAGTATTACCAACAAAAGTATAACTCTGTTTTTCATAGTCTACCGTCCTTTCTCTTCCCACCATGATCCCCTCATAAGAAAAGCCTTATAATACTATACTAATTTTATAATATTACAAGGCTGTCCCCAATTCAACAAAATATAAATGCCTTACCTGTCATTTACTTCATATAAATTGTCTTTACAGTTACCCCATCCAAATTTATCCGGCGGCGAAGGAACTAATCAATAATGAGGGCAAAAATAATCTATATCTTATCGATGAACCGACAAAAGGCTTGCATCCGATTGATGTGGAAAACTTTATTGTGCTTCTAAACCGGATGGTGGATTCAATGGAGGGGAGGTAATTACCGAAGGTACTCCTTATGAGATACTATCTAATAAAAATTCTGTAACAGGAAAATTTATATGAATATGAAACTGATATCTCATCTTGTATCAAGTCATACAAGAAAACTCAAGGGAAAGTTCCCTTGAGTTTCTCGTATTTTACTCCGGAAATTATACCATTTTGCCTTTGGGTTTAACTGTATGCATTCCTCAAATTAGCTACGCATATTTCTTATTTTGTTTGCTATTATTTCCCGAAGTATCTCTTCAAAAGCCCTTCAAATGCTGCTCCATGTCTTGCTTCGTCCTTGCACATTTCATGTACTGTGTCATGGATTGCATCATAGTTAAGTTCTTTTGCTTTTGCTGCAAGCTGCTTCTTGCCTTCGCAGGCTCCAAACTCAGCTTCCACCCTCATTTCAAGATTCTTCTTCGTATCTGCCGTTACAACTTCGCCAAGAAGTTCAGCAAACTTTGCTGCATGTTCTGCTTCTTCAAAGGCTATTCTCTTATACGCTTCAGCTATTTCAGGGTAGCCTTCCCTGTCTGCCTGACGGCTCATTGCCAGATACATGCCTACTTCTGTACATTCTCCTGTGACGTTGGCCTTAAGCCCTTCATATAATTCAGCATCTATGTCCTTTGCCACACCTATTCTATGCTCATCTGCAAACTTTCTTTCCTTCTCTTCCTTGATTATGAACTTTGACTTCGGCGCTCCACACTGAGGGCACTTCTCCGGCGCCTCCGCCCCCTCATGAACATAGCCGCAAATTGTACACACAAATTTTTTCATTCCCTATTTCCCCTTTCGATAATTATTATTTGTTAATAATGGATTTCCTTCCTATGTATATAATTTACCATATATTATCCACCTCTGCAAGTGTTTTTTTAAAAAGTTCGTGTAAATTTATAATATGAATGATAAACTAGTTAAGGATAGAATATCCTAATTTTAAGAATTTATGTTATAAATAAACCTTTTACACTAAGGAGAATCAAAATGGGAAAAATATTGGTATTGGCTGAAAAGCCCTCTGTCGGGCGAGACTTGGCAAAGGTGTTGAACTGCAATCAGAATGGCAATGGGTATCTTTCGGGGCAGAAGTATATAGTAACCTGGGCTCTTGGTCACCTGGTGACTTTAGCTGACCCGGAAACCTATAATAACAAGTATAAAAACTGGAATCTTGAAGATCTGCCAATGCTGCCCGATAAAATGGAGCTTTCTGTTATTAAAGAAACCTCAAAGCAATATGGAATTGTCCGAGGTCTTTTAAAGCAGCAAGACATTGATGAACTGGTCATTGCCACCGATGCAGGACGTGAAGGTGAACTGGTAGCCCGATGGATTATAGAAAAGGCAGGCTTTAGAAAGCCGATAAAACGTTTATGGATTTCGTCACAGACAGATAAGGCAATTAAAGATGGCTTTAGCCAGTTAAAACCCGGCAGGGATTATGAAAATTTATACAGAGCCGCCCAGTGCAGGGCAGAAGCTGACTGGCTTATAGGTCTTAATGTGACCCGTGCGCTTACATGTAAATACAATGCGCAATTATCAGCAGGTAGAGTGCAGACTCCTACCTTAGCACTGATTGTACATCGGGAAAATGAAATAAAAAGCTTTGTACCCAAGGATTATTGGACAATTGAGGCTAAAGTCAACGGGTTCACATTGCTTTGGAGGGATAAGAGCAGCAGCAATACACAGCTTTTTGACAAAGCAAAGGCAGAAGCTATTGTTTCAAAGCTCAATGGACAGACAGTCCAAATAACAGATATAAAGAAAGAAGCCAAAAGCGAACCACACCCATTAGCTTATGATTTAACTGAATTGCAGAGGGATGCCAACAAGCGATACGGCTATTCTGCCAAGCAAACCCTGTCAATAATGCAAACCTTATATGAGCGGCATAAGGTTTTGACATACCCAAGGACAGACTCCAGGCACATCACCAGTGATATCGTGCCAACACTGCCCGATAGGCTGAAAAGCATTGCAATAGGACCTTATGCAACCATGGCACAAAATCTGCTTCGAGGAAAAATAACTACCACCAGCCGTTTGGTGGATAACAGCAAGGTCAGCGACCATCATGCAATTATCCCTACAGAGCAGCCGGTAAGACTTTCTGAACTGAATGCAGAAGAACGTAACATATTTGATTTGGTTGCCAAACGTTTTCTGGCAGTTCTCTGCCCTGCTTACCAGTATGAGCAGACCACTGTTAAGGTAGAGGCTACAGGAGAACAGCTTTTTGCCAAAGGCAAAGTAACCAAGGCAATGGGCTGGAAGGCTGTATATGATGCCAGAGGCAATTCAGAGGGTGATAATGTCGATGAGGAGGATAGAGAACAGTCACTGCCCCCTATGCAAAAGGGAGATAAGCTTATGTTCTTATCTGTTAAATCCATAAGCAGAAAAACAAAACCACCGGCACGTTATACAGAAGCTACACTACTCTCAGCTATGGAGCATCCCGGTAAATTTATCGAGGATGAAGCTTTAAGAGAAGCATTGGATAGAACCAGCGGCTTAGGCACACCTGCTACAAGGGCAGATATAATTGAAAAGCTATTTAACACTTTTTATATTGAAAGAAAAGGCAAGGATATTTTTCCTACAGCAAAAGGAATACAACTTATAGACCTTGCACCCTCTGAGCTCAGATCAGCTGAACTAACTGCCAAATGGGAGCAGCAGCTTTATGATATCAGCAAGGGAAAGGTAAATGCCGGTGCTTTCATGACTAACATAAGAACTCATGCCGGAAAATTAGTCTCCTCAGTTGTTGCCAGCACCGAAACATATAAGCATGACAATATGACACGTTCCAAATGCCCCGAATGCGGCAAGTTCTTATTGGAGGTCAGCGGCAAAAAAGGAAAAATGTTAGTTTGTCCAGACCGCGAATGCGGCTACCGCAAAGGTGTGGCACAGCTTTCAAATGCAAGGTGCCCTGAGTGTCATAAGAGAATGGAGCTTAAAGGCGAAGGTGAAGGCAGACTCTTCACCTGCAGTTGTGGCTTTCATGAAAAGCTTTCCAGCTTTAGCAAGCGCATGGAGGAAAGAACGGAAAGCAGCGACAAACGAACTGTGCAGAATTTCATGCAGCAGCAGAAAAAAGAAGAGCCAAAAAACTCCGCCATGGCTGATGCTTTAGCAAAGTGGAAAGCTATGCAGGAAAAA
>Ga0209467_1000909_pt1 | contig 31188 bp, 14 predicted proteins | sample Higcelwee11metaG_FD_187175 | JGI IMG/M metagenome (GOLD analysis project Ga0209467, IMG submission 187175) | Freshwater pond sediment microbial communities from the University of Edinburgh, under environmental carbon perturbations - High... | ecosystem: Environmental > Aquatic > Freshwater >... | reverse complement strand
ATAGTTCATATTGACGACGTGGTTCGGCACCTCGATGTCGACTTGGCGCATCCTGGCCCTGAAGAAGGGGCCAAGGGTTGGTCTGTTCGCCCATTAAAGCGCTGCGTTAGTTGGGTTCAGAGCGTCGTGAGACAGCTCGGTCTCTATCCGTAGTAATCGTTCGATTCTTGAGGGGATTCATCCACAGTACGAGAGGACCTGGATGAGGAAACCGCTGGTGTGCCAGTTGTACTGTCAAGTGCATTGCTGGGTAGCTACGTTTCTATAAGATAACTGCTGAAAGCATCTCAAGCAGGAAACTGACCCCAAGATAAGGAATCGTTTTCATCGTAAGATGAGGAGAAATCGCCGGGAGACTACCGGTTAATACTTTGCAAGTGGAAGGCCCGTAAGGGTTTAAGCTAAGTAAAGGAAAGATTGAAGAAACTTTTTAATAATAATTTTCGGTTCTCAGCCTCGATACTCTTCGAGTTTGGGAACCGATATTGGTGACTCAATTTAGAGGCCAAGAAATATTACATGAAATAAAATAATTACATAATAACTTTCGATTTAGTTTTTGAATTCTGGTCATTGGAGCGAAGTGGAACCACCTCTTCCCTTTTCGAACAGAGAAGTGAAACGCTTTAGCGCTGACAATAGTCTTCCTGCAAGGGATCCTGAAAATAGGTCGTGGCCAGAATCCAGAAACTAAATTGGAATAACATTCGATTCAACAAGTTGAAAACTATAACCCCGCATTAGCGGGATAATTATTATTAATTTATTTGGGGAACGTAAAATTTGTTAACGCAAATTAACGTCCTTCTCTATCAAATCCCGGATAAATCGGGATTTTTTTGTATATGGCTAAAAAAGATAAAAAAGTATCCACCAAAGGTGGACTACGAAAAAATGATGCATTGTTAACAATGGCTGATTTGTTGAGTTCAGAAGGAGTTGAATTAATTGGTCTTAAAAAAGGTCAAGAAGTTAAAGGAAAGATTAATGTAATCAAGAATAAAGCAATTTACATTGACATTGGAGCTAAAACTGATGCAGTGGTAATGGGAAAAGAATTTGAATTTGTAAAAGATTATGTAGCTGATTTAAAAATTGGTGATGAAATTGAAGTTCAAGTTAAATCTCCAGAAAACGATAAAGGTCAAATTTTAGTTTCTATTCGAGGCGCAGCTTCTGGATATGGTTGGAATTACTTCAAAGAAAAAGAAAATAATGGTGGTGAAGTATCTGTTTTTGCTAAAGAATTAAATCGAGGTGGAGCAGTGGTTATTGCCCCATTTGGTTTCTTTGGTTTTATTCCAGGTTCACAAATTGGAAGTAAATATGATGGTGATCCAGAAAAAATGCTTGGCAAAAAAATAAAAACTAAAGTTTTGGAAGTTGATCAAGCTAAAAATAGATTGGTTTTTTCTGAAAGATTAGTTTCTGAACCAGATAAAGTTGGTGAAGAAGTTGGAGCAATTGAAAACTTACAAGTCAATGATATTTTTGATGCTGAAGTTATGAGAGTTGAACCTTTTGGTATTTTTGTGAAAGTAATTTGTGACAACAAAGGAACTCCATTAAATTTGGAAGGTTTAGTCCATATTTCGGAAATCTCTTGGGAAAAAGTTGGTGACCTATCATCTATCTTTAAAGCCAAAGAAAAAATCAAAATTAAATTGATTAATAAAGATGATGGAAGATTACAATTCTCAGTTAAAAGATTATCTAATGACCCATGGGAAGATATTGAAGGTAAATATCCAAAAGATAAAGAATTAGAAGGTGAAATTGTCAGGTTAGCTAACTTTGGAGCCTTAGTTAAATTGGAAACTGGAGTTGAAGGATTAATCCATATCTCTAAACTTACCGGTGGAATTAATTTAAAAGATGGTGAAAAAGTCCAAGTCTATATTGAAAGTATTGATGTTCAAAAGAGAAAAATCTCTTTAGGATTAGTTAATACTGGTAAAAAGAACGTAATTTATAAATAAGATTTAACTTTTTAAGTTTGTAAACTAAAATCCCCCTGAAAATGGGGGATTTTTTGTATTAACATCATGAGAGCCGCTAGAATTAACGTTTTTTGAAAAAATGGTTTATAATCCAGATTAATAATAATTTATTAGTTGTAATTAATGAAAGAAAGACAACTTTTAGAGAAAGATTTTGCGGAATTAGGTTTAGGAGAAAAAGGACAACAAATAATTGAAGATGTTTTGGATTTAGAGAGTTGTCGATTTGAAAAAGTTGAAACAGTTAAATGTTTGAATTGTTTGGAAGAAATATTAGATAAAGCAGTTAAAGATCCGGATTATAAAGATGATTATAATAAAATTTCTCGATGGCTTTTACCGGATTCAATTAGTAATTCTGTGTTTAGTAAAAATAGTAAATTAGAATTTTTAGAATATAAGATAAACGGGAAAAGATGGAATTTTGGAGTGAGAAGATTTTTTTGAGTAAAGGTATAATAGGTAATGAAAAATAAAGAGACGATTTTTGTATGTAATAATTGTGGAAATGAATTTTCAAAATGGATGGGGCAGTGTAGTAGTTGTGGAGAGTGGAATTCTTTAAAAGAAGTGTCGGCAAAATTTTTGGGAAATGGTAAAACAAAAAATCAAACAAAAATTATAAATCGAATCGAGGGAAAATTAGAGGTCAAAAATTTGGGCAAAATTGATGAAAAAACAGTAAAATTAACTGATGTATTTTCCACTACTATAGGGGAATTTGATAGAGTATTGGGTAAAGGAATTGTTCAAGGCTCGGCGGTGCTTTTTGCGGGTGAACCAGGGATAGGGAAAAGTACACTTTTAACACAATTAGTTGGAAAGATAGGTGGATTATATGTAGCAGGTGAGGAATCAGCCGAACAGATAGGATTGAGGGTTAAAAGACTAGGCTTAAACCCTAATAATTTCGATATCTTAGGCACAAATTCGATTGACGAATTAGAGGATTTTTTAAATCGAACACAAAATGTATACAAAATTGCGGTGGTGGACTCAATTCAGGTGATGAGTAGTGAAAATACTAGTGGAGTAATTGGGTCGGTGAGTCAAATTAAAGAATCAGCGTTTCGATTAATTCAAATGGCTAAGAAATTTGGAATAGCAATTTTTATTGTTGGTCATGTAACTAAAGACGGGGATATTGCTGGACCAAAATTGTTGGAACATATGGTGGACACAGTTTTGTATTTTGAGGGAGAAAAAAATGGTGACTTAAGAATTTTAAGAACTAGTAAAAATCGATTTGGACCAACCGATGAAGTAGGAGTGTTTAAAATGGAAGAAAAAGGATTAAGAGAAATTAAGTCGGAAGAAATTAATATGATTGAAAATGCGGAAAGTAAAATTGGATCAGCAATTACAGTGGTGATGGAGGGAACTCGACCAATGATGTTGGAAATTCAAGCATTGGTAATTGAAAGTTTTGCCCCAATGCCAAAAAGAATTTTTGCCGGGATAGATTATAATCGAGGCCAATTAATTACCGCCATTGCTCAAAAAAGTTTAGGGATACCTTTATATAAATACGATGTCTTTATTTCGGTGACTGGAGGCATAAAAATTGAAGAAACGGCAGCTGACTTGGCAGTATTGGCAGCTATCTGGTCGAGTTTTAAAGAAAAACCTCTGCAAGCTAAAACAGTTTATGTTGGAGAAGTAAGTTTATTGGGAGAAGTGAAAAAAGTTAGAAATTGGGAAAAGAGACAAAAAGAAGCAATAGGTTTAGGAAGAAAAGTAGTGGAAATTAAAAATGTAAGAGAACTAAAGTAAATTATGGAAAGACGAATAAAAGAGATAATAAAAAACTTGAGAAAAAGGAAATGGTGTATCGGAGTGATGGAATCGTGTACTGGAGGGGCAATAGCAAATTCAATAACAAATATCCCCGGTGTTTCGGATGTTTTTAAGGAAGGAAAAGTAACTTATGATAATGAATCTAAGATAAAAGCGGGAGTAAATAAAGAAATAATTAAAAAATATGGAGTTTATTCAATTGAAGTGGCAGAAGAAATGTCGAAAAAAATTAATGGAGAAATAGGAATCGGAGTAACTGGTAATTTACCAGGAATTGTTTATATTGCTATAAGAATAAATTCAAAAATTAAGAGTGAAAAAATAGAATTAAAAAGTTTTAAAAAAAATAATATAATGGCTAGAAAAGAGATGAAAAAGGAAGTAATGAAAGAAATATTTAAAAAATTAGAACAAGAATTGGTCTAATAAATTTAAAATAGATTTAAAAAGCTGGTAAAAAAATGCCGGCTTTTTTAATGGAGAAAAATGGTAAGACTATAAACCCCGCAGTGGCGGGGTTTCGGAAAACCTAAGTTTTCCTCAAGTTATCCACAACGACTTAAATTTGTCTAAAAATGTCTAAAATGAACCTAATTTTTATAAATAAAAAGTTATAGGTTTATGTGTTTTTGACAAGTAAATTAATATAGGATATAGACAAGTGTAAAAAGGGGGTTATACTAAATCAATGCTTCAATCAATTAAAAAAATGTTTTCGTCGGGGAAGAAAGTTAAAAAAGGAAAGAAAAATGGGGATAATTGGGCTGAAAAACAGATTAAAGAGATGGGAAAATTGAGAGGAAAATTGATCTTGATGTAACTCTAAATTAGATCATAGATGTTAGATCGTCGATCGTAGAGTAAAACGCAAGTTAACAATTAGATGGTGAAGAAACGACAATATTTGGGTTTAATCAGGAATATTATGATAAATAAGGGAAGGTGGAAACAGGGTAATACTCCGATAAATCGGATATATACCGGCGAAGCCGGTATCGTGTCTTTAGACAAAAATTCTTCTCCGCCAATCGGCGGATTGAATTTTTAGCTAAAGAAACGAAAAAGAAACAACATTATCGATATTCTCAAAGCAGGTGGAACACGTATATTGTTGTTTCTTCAACATCTAAAATAAGGTTTTTTTGACAAAAAGTCAAATTAATCTTGGCCTATTCATTGGCTAAATTTATTTAGATTAGCTTGAGAATAGAGTTGAGGGTAGAAGAGGGGGCAGGTCTTCTACTTTCAACTCTATTTTTTTTGGAAAAACTCATTAAGACAATTATTTAATTCTTCGTCTTTAGTAAAACCACATTTACCATCAGATTGTTTTTCGCATTTTACTTTTTGATAACAACCATATTCTTCTTTCCATTCACAAGTAGTAATAATATCTTCTTGGTTGGCTTCAATACATAAATTTCCACTACAACCAGTTTTTTTACAACCATTTTCTGTTTCTATAGTTTTTGTTTTTTTAGTTGGATTATTTATTATGAAAATAATAGAGGTTAAAACTATAATAATTATTATAAAAAATAAGATGATTTTTTTACTTGATTTTTTCATTTAATTAAAGTGTTACTATTAATTTAATAATATCATTATAGTGAAAATTTAACCTTATTTATTTAAAAAATGTTTAAAAAATTTTTCTTTTTTCTTGGTTTTTTTTGTATTTCCTTACTTTCAATTTCATCAGTTTTAGCAATAGATAAAACAGCTTTAAATCTTAATGAAATTTCTCCTAAAAAAAATCGTCCTAAGTATGTTGCTGATGAAATTTTAATAAAGTTTAAAAAAGATAAGGTTAATTTACAAAATACTGGTTTATTGTCTTTTTTTAGAGAATTAAGTACTAGTTTAACTAATAATTTAGAAAAAAATGATGTTTTAAAATCTGGGAATATAGTAGTTTATAAAATTAAAGATGGTCGTTCAGTAGAGGATGTAATTGATGAAGTTAAAAATGATTCTAATGTTGAATTAGTTCAACCAAATTATTATTCTTATCTTTCAAGTTTAGGAACTGATGATATTGAAAAAAATAATTTGTGGGGTTTAGATAATTTTGGTCAAACAATTACTAAAGATAGTGGAGTAACGACTACTGGAATAGCTGATGTTGATATTGATATGCCTGAAGCTTGGTCTGTTTCTAGTGGAAACAGTGATGTTATTGTGGCAATAATTGACTCTGGGGTGGCTTATAATCATCCAGACTTAGTTGATAACATGTGGGATGGGAATACTTGTAAAGATGAAAACGGGTCAATTATTACTGGTGGATGCATTCATGGTTATGATTTTGTTAACAATTCTAATAACCCAGCTCCAACGACAAGTTCTCATGGAACACATATTGCTGGAGTTATTGCTGGTTCGGTTAATAATAGTTTGGGAATTGCTGGAGTTGGTAAAAGAACAAAAATAATGGCACTGAAATGTGAAGATGCTGATGGTTTTATTGATAGTGATTGTATTATTAAATCGATTGATTTTGCAATTCAAAATGGGGCAAAAGTGATAAATGCTAGTTTTGGTAGTTCATATTATGATTCTCTTCAATATCAAGCAATTGATCGTTTTAAAACAGCTGGTGGGATTTTTGTGGCGGCGGCTGGAAATGGTGGAACTGATGGTAAAAGTGATAATAATGATATAACTCATACCTATCCAAGTGATTATGATTTAAATAATATAATTTCAGTAGCAGCTACTGATAATAAAGATGAATTGGCTAATTTTTCTAATTATGGAGCAACTTCTGTTGATGTTGGAGCTCCTGGAGTCAGTATTTTAAGTACAGTTATTTATAAAAAACAATATTATGAAAATTTTTCAAATTTAAGTCAAGAGAGTTCTGGAGCTGATTGGTATCCTCAAACTAATAGTAATGGGTCAAAAATGTTATGGAATTTTTCGGCTAATTATTTAAATAATGTTAATTATACTATTAGCACTTTGAATGCTATTGATTTGTCAAGTGTAGACTCTTTGGCAAAATTTAATTTTTATATAAGATGTGAAGATTCTGGAACAACAACACCTGAAGGTATTGCTGACTCTGATTATATGGCTTTGGAAGTTAGTGGTGATGGGGTTAATTTTACAGAAATTTATAAATGGAATAGCTCTTCAATATCAACTACTGAAGACAGTTCCTGTAGTCTTGGTAAATGTGGAAATACTTTAGATCTTAATATCGATAATTCTTATCTAACAAATAATTTTAAATATAGACTTAGATGGGTAACTGATGGAAGCGGTAATTCGGGAGAAGGGTGTCTTGTAAGTGATATTAAAATAATTAATTATCCAACAAATGGAGCTGGAGCTGATTATGATTATATGCAAGGAACTTCTATGGCTGCTCCTTATGTGGCTGGATTGGCTGGTTATTTATTAAGTGTTAATTCTTCAGCTACTTATACTGAAATTAAAAATAATATTGAAACTAATGGTGATAGTATTTCTTCTTTGTCTGGTAAAACTACAAGTGGAAAAAGAATAAATGCTTTTAATTCAGTTTCAAATATTGGAATTGGAGAAACAACAACTCCAACGCCTACCCCTACTCCAACACCTACACCAACTGGAACAATAACTCCAACACCTACACCAACTGGAACAATAACTCCAACACCAACACCAACCGGAACAATAACTCCAACACCAATTTATATTAATGGAGCAAATATTAATACTTTAATTGGTGAATCAGTATTTGTAATTCCTGTAGGGGATTCAGCAACATCAACTACTAAAGTGGTGGTGTCAAATGAAGTATTTATAACTGTTGGGGAAGGAACATCTTTAATAAGTGTAGAAGCATTTATAGATTTAGCTAAAGATACAGAGATCACTAGAGAAAATAATGAGGTTTTTGATTCTACCCAAATTTCAGCTATAAATATGAATAAAAACATAGTTTCTGGTTTAACTTCTGGTTTTTCGGCAAGAAATTTAATGCAATGGGGAATTCCTGAAGTGACTTTAATGTTTAATAAACCAGTGTTTATTAGTATGTATGTAGGCAATGAATATGATGGTCAAACATTGAGTATTCTAAGATCACCAACTACTACCTCTGGATGGACTAATGAAGGGTTGGTAAATTCAAATTGTCTAATAATTGATGGTTATTGTGATTTTTCAACTAATAAAGCATCGTATTTCACAGTCGTGTCTTATAGCGCAGTTACAACTGGCAATAATTCTAATTCCTCTAATTCGTCTGATTCTGGTCATTCTTCATATGTTTGTAATGATGTCCCTCCTATAAAAGGTCCAGACTTATTTGAACTAAAAGCGAATAAAGGAAAAGTAAAATTAATTTATACTCCAGGTTCAACAGCAACAGCTTATGCAGTGCTTTATGGTTTTAAAAAAGGGGATGAACGATTTGGAGCTATTGTTAGTACCGTAAATAATAATAATGGAGTTCAAAACGGAGATATTTTTGCTCTCGATCCAAAATCAACTTATTACTTTAAAGTAGCTGCAATTAATGGTTGTACTATTAGCTCATGGTCTGAGTGGATACCTGTAAGAGCTAATAAAACTAGAACAATTTACAAATATAAAACGATAATAAAAAATAAAATTAAAACATTGGTAAATATTTTTAAGTAAAATTTGACAATAGATAAAAAAATAGATAGAATTACTTTGAATTAAAGAAATTTCCCGTTTAAGACCGTGTTTTCAATTCATTTTATTTACCCAAATTAGTTTATTTTTATTATTTTTATATAAAACATGCCAAAGAAAACCCTTCGACCAACTCAGGGCAAGCCCGACGACGTCGTGTTAACCGATTTACCTATTGTATTTACCCCTACTGAGGAGATTTCAATTGATAAACAAATTGTTAGTGAAATTAAAGTTGAAGAAACTAAAGTTGATTCTGTAAAACAGAATGTCTCGGAAATTAAGGTTGAGGAAGTTAAAACTGAACCTAAAATAGAAGAAGTTAAACCTAAAGACAATAATGCAGTCATTTTTGTCAAACCAATTAGTCAACCAGTTCAATCAAATCAAGCTATGAGACCGGTTCAACAACCAGTTAGACCAATGCCACCACAATCACCACGACCACAAGTTCATTATAATCAACCAGTCCAAGTTCCTTCAGAACCAATAACTGGAGTATTAGAGGTAATGCAAGATGGTCAAGGTTTTATTAGACCACGTTTCTCTCCAACTTTTAAAGATGCTTTTATTGGCTCGATGCAAATTAAAAGATATGGTCTTAGAGCCGGAGATATGGTTGAAGGATTGGCTAAAGCCCCAAAAGAAAATGAAAAATATTGGGCAATGACTAGAATTGATCGAATTAATGATATGGAATTAGAGAAGGCATTTAGACGACCTGATTTTAAAGATTTGGTCCCAATTTACCCACAAAAACAAATTAAATTGGAAACTGATTCAGATATTATTTCAACTAGAATTATCGATTTATTTTCTCCAATTGGATTTGGTCAAAGAGGAATGGTAGTATCACCACCTAAAGCCGGTAAAACAACCTTACTTAAAGAAATTGCGGCTGGTGTTTCCATAAATTATCCAGAAGCTCATTTAATGGCAGTGTTGGTAGGAGAAAGACCAGAAGAAGTGACTGATATGCAAAGATTTATTAAAGGTGAAGTGATTGCCTCGTCTTTTGATCAAAAACCAGAAGAACAAACTAGAGCAGCAGAAATTGCTATGGAAAGAGCAAAAAGATTAGTGGAACTTGGCAAAGATGTGGTTATAGTATTTGATTCGATTACCAGATTAGCTAGAGCTTACAATTTAGCCATTCCAACTTCAGGAAGAACTTTATCGGGTGGTTTTGATCCAGCCGCTTTGTACCCTTCAAAAAGATTTTTTGGAGCCGCTAGAAAAATTGAAGATGGTGGTTCATTAACGATTATTGGAACTGCTTTGGTCGATACTGGTTCAAAAATGGATGATTTAATCTTCGAAGAATTTAAAGGAACTGGAAATATGGAATTAAGATTGGAAAGAAACTTAGCTGAAAGAAGAATCTTCCCAGCTTTTGATGTTTTGAAATCTGGAACTAGAAGAGAGGACTTATTATTAGATCCACCCGCTTTGGCTAAAATTATTTCAATTAGAAGAATGTTTGATGCTATAGGTGAAAAGAATGATGCCGCCGAAATGATTATTGAACAAATGACTAAAACTAAAAATAATGCCGAATTCATGGCTAAAATAGGAAAAAAATAAAATGGAAAAAATAGTCAAAAGATTGTCTCAGGAAGAATTTTTAGAAACTTTTAAAAATGTTCCTAGAGTGGCAGTTAATTTGATTATTACAGATGTCAATAATAAGGTTCTTTTGACAAGAAGAAACATTCCTCCTTGTTTTGGTGAATGGCATTTTCCAGGAAGTTTTTTACTTAAAAATGAAACTATAGATGAATCTAAAAAAAGAATAGCTAAAGATGAATTTAATTTAGATCTTGGTAATAAAGAATTATCTCTGTTGGGAGTTTTTGAAGATCTTGAAGGTGATCCAAGGGGACATGTAATTGATGTAGCTTATGGAATGAAAATTGATAATGTAAGTCAAATCGGAATAACAAAAGAAACAATGGAAGTAAAATTCTTTGAAAAATTACCAAATGAAATAGGTTTTAATCATCGAGATACTTTACATAAATTAGGATATAAAGACGAGGAATAAGATAGATTTTAAAAAATTGGTATAATAGAAAGGTTATGTCTAATATTTTAGATTTTATTAAAGATGAACTTGAGTTGATCAAGGAATTTTTGGTCGTTCAAGGAAAATTTTTGAATGGGTTTGGAAATAAGTTTTTGGGTTGGGTTGGTTTACTAAAAAATGTAACAACCAAATCTATGTATAGACAAAGAGGAAGATTTTCTCAAACATTTATTAATGTAACCATGGCTTTATTTGCCTTTTTAACAGTTATTTTTTCGTCTAAATTAGAAGATTTAATTAATAATAAAACTAGTGATGCTAGTACGGGAAGTAATTATTTAATAATGGCTGCAGAAAATGAAGCGGCTAATACTTTAATTTCAGATTTACCAAAAGGAGAAATTACAGAATATAGAGTTGTTGAAGGAGATACAGTTTCCTCAATTGCCCAAAAATTTGGAATTAGTATTGATACGATTATGTGGGAAAACAACCTAAAATCGGTCGATGCTATTAAACCAAAACAAATTTTAAAGATTTTACCAGTAACTGGGGTAAACTATAAAGTTAAAAGAGGAGAAACCATTTATAGTATCGCTAAAGCTTATCAAGTTGATGCTCAATCAATCATTGATTATCCTTTTAATACATTTTCAAATGATGAGACTTTTGCTTTAAGTTCTGGTCAAGATTTGATTATCCCAGATGGTATAAAACCAAAAGAAATAATTATTGATACTAAAAAATATACATCTCAGACAGTGGCTCCAATTGCGGGAGTAGTAGGTGAAGGAAACTTTATGTGGCCAACATCAGGAACAATTACTCAGAAATTTTCTTGGTATCATCGAGCAGTTGATATTGCTAATCGAAGTAATCCAGCCATTGTGGCATCTCAAGGTGGAACTGTGACTAGTGCTGGTTGGAATGCTGGTGGTTATGGTAATTATGTGGTGATTGATCATGGAAATGGTTATCGAACTTTATATGCTCATATGTTAAATGGATCAGTAGTAGTGAAAGCTGGTCAAAAGGTAAGCCAAGGTCAAAAATTAGGAAATATGGGAAGTACTGGAAGATCAACTGGAACTCATTTGCATTTTGAGGTCCAATCAACTGGAGGAAATGTTAATCCATTGAGTGTGTTGAAATAGTAGGTTTGAAGCGAGAAATGTGCGGGAAAAAAGCTATTTGATTGATTGTCAAAAAAAATGGCTTTTGTTATGCTGATACTATGAATAAGATTTTAAGATACTACACTCGCTTTATTTTATTTTTATTTCCAATTAGTTTTATCCCAATTTTAGCTGATAGTTTTTCTTTTGGGAAAGAATGGGTTTTGATGATTTCAGCTATGGTTGGTTTAATTTTATGGATAATTAATTTATTAACTACTAAAGAAAAAGTAATTAAAACAAACAAAGTTTTTTGGTTATTTTTAATAGCAGTAATTTTTAGTGCAATTTCATTTATCAGATTAGGAACTGGGGTTCAAATGAGATCTTTAATGGGGACTATGGGTTTTGGTACAGTAATGTCGATGTTTGTTTGGTTTTTTATCTGGTTACAAATAGCTGATAAAGAAGAATTTAATAAAGGAGTTGTTGCTTTAACAATTTCAGGAATAATAACTGGAATAGTATCCTTAATAGTTTTTATGATACCAAGTAATAGTTTGCCTTTACTTTTACCTAAGAAAAATACTTTAGTATCGATTAGTGCTGGTTGGTCTTTAACAGGGTCTTTGTTTTCAGAGGTAATTTTATTAATATTTTTAGTTGGAGAATGGACTAGAAGATTAATAATCAAAATTAAAGAAAAAAATGAAGTAACAGATTATATAAAAGAAGCAGTTGGAGTAGCTTTTTTTGGATTAATTTTTGCTCTAGATATTTACAAAATAATTAAAACTGGATGGATAAGTTTAGATTTAAGAAGTGCTTGGGTGATTGCAGTTGAATCATTAAAAAATAGTCCAATTTTTGGAATGGGAATTGGTAATTTTGTTCAAGCTTTTAATTTATTTAAACCAACTAGTTTTAATTTAACTCAAGCTTGGTCAAATACTTTTTCATTATCCTCTTTAGGAATATTACATATTTGGACAGAATTGGGTTTAATTGGTTTGATTTTAACAATATATTTTGTTTTTATTTTGGTTAAATCTAAAAAATTAGTTAAATTTTGGCAAGTTACGTTTTTAATATTAATCTCTTTATTTTTACCTTTAAACATAATAACTTTGTTTTTGTTAGGTTGGTTATTATCAACTAAAGAAATATTTAAAATTAAAGAAGTAAAACCATTATTAAAAGTTAGTGAAAAAGATTTTAATATAATGCCTTATCTTTTAAGTGTAGTATTGTTAGTTGGAATTGGTTTTGGTGGTTTTTGGTACGCAAAAATGTTTTTAGGTGATTTCTATTTCAGAAATTCATTAGTGGCAGCTTCTAAAAATGATGGTAATGAAACATATAATTTTCAAATAAAAGCAATTGGAATAAATCCTAACTATGCTTATTATCGAGAAATTTATTCTCAAACTAATTTGGCTTTAGCTCAAAATATTTTAAGTGTAGAAAAAGTGTCTGATACAGATAAGGAAAAAGCTTCAACTTTAGTTCAACAAGCAGTTAGAGAGGCAAAAGCATCAGTATCTTTGGAAGAAAATAATGCAATTTATTGGTCTAATTTAGCTTCAATTTATCGATCTTTGGTGGGAATAGTTGATGGAGCTGCTGATTGGAGTTTGCAAGCTTATCAACAAACAATAGTTTTAAATCCAGTTGATCCAATTACTAACTTAAATATGGGTGGATTATATTATGCAGCTGAACAATACGATTCAGCCGAAAGAAGTTTTGAGGAATCGGTAAAAGTTAAACAAGATTATGCTAATGCTTGGTATAACTGGGCTTATGCGGCTAAGAAATTAAATAAACTTGATGCAGCAGTGTCAAGATTAGAAAAAGCTTTAACTTTAGTTGATTCGAATTCAACTGATTATGAAACTGCAGCTAAAGAATTAGAAAGTTGGAAACAAGAACAGACTGAAGCTAATTCTAAAAAAGCTCAAACTCAACAAACATCACAACAGGCTGTACAACAAACAACTGAACAAACTAAACAAGTAGTTGAGACTCCAGTGGAAACTGCAACTCCAACCGCTGCAGTGACTCCAGTTGTGGAATTAGAACCAGTGGTAACTCCTTAGTTTAATTAATTTTAAAATTAAAACCTCCCATTTTGGGAGGTTTTTTGTTATCGACGATCTATCACCTGCCCATCCGACAGGCGGGTCTACAATCTATGATCTAATTTATTATCCACCACTTAAATTCAATATCTTCGTTGATTGGGGAGTCTAAACCAACAATGAAAGATCCATTAGATTTGCTTAAGACTTGGAGGTTTTGATTTTTGCCACCTTTAGTAATAGTAACGTAGACTTGGGAACTAGAAGAAATATTAGTATTAGAAATAACTATTTGTTTTTGACCAGATGAGAGAGTGGAGTTACCAGCTAAAGAATTAGATTCAGTTTGATTACTAATTTCAACTTTATTCTCAGTTTCTGGAGCAGCTACAATTAGACTACTATCAGCCAAAGCTTGAATTAAAGGAGAATCGAGAGAGATCGTAGACTCGCCTGCCGGATGGGCAGGTGATTGATCGTCGATCGTAGATGGATTCTGTAAGACAGGATTATTGCCGATATTTGGGTTTTGAGCGACAAGTTTTTCAAGAGCTGATTTTTCAGCTTCAACTTGAATTTTTTGAGTGGAATCAGAAACTAAAGTAAGTAATTTGTTGTAAGTTTCTAAAGCTTGAGGAAGAAGACCAGCTTGTTGTTGAATTTTAGCTAAATCGTAAAAATTTTGGGCTTTCGTTGGTTCAATAATAATGGTTTGATTAAGAAAAGAAAGAGTATTTGGAATATCACCTTTTTTGGCATAAAGAGAAGCTAAAAGATGAGTAATTTCAGAAGAATTAGAATTTAACTTGTAAGAACTGTTTAAATCAGTAATGGCTTGAGACAAAAATTCTGGTTTAGAATCGACTAAACTTTGATAAATTTGAGCTCGTTGAAGATAACCACGATAATCTTGAGGGAATTCTTTAATAGCTTGAGTAGATGCCAAAATTGATTGATTTAGAAGATCGATAGTCTGAGATTGATCCGACCCTGCAGTTGCGGAGTTCTGCGAGCTCTGTAATTGCAGAGCTCTTGAAAAGTATTGTTGTGATGTTAAAAGATAATGTTGGATAGATTTAGGTACCTGTGTGGGGGTAACATCGGTCGTCGATGGTCGATTGTCGGTCGTCGATGGGGAAACACTATTTTGATCTTTATTTTTTAATAATAAAAGACCAGAGAAAGATAAAATAGTTAGACCAGAGATAGAAAGGAGAGGGAAAATGGAGGATTTAGATCGTCGATGTTCGATCGTCGATGACTTTAAATTTTTAATTTTTAAATCTTCAAATGGAGTTTCTTTTTTGACTTCAATACCGAGAGATTCTAATTGATTAATTTGATCTGAAGTAAGTGGTTGAGTCATATATAAGTTTATCAAGTTTGTAAAGTTCATCAAGTTCATAAAGTCCTGATTTGTTATTTTTTACTTTAAAAACTTTATAACTTTTAACTTTATAACTAGTTTATTATCCACCAATTAATTTCAATGTCTTGATCTAGTGGGTTATCAAGAGCGATAGTAAAGTAAGATTCTGATTCAGAAATTACTTTAGCTTTAATGTAAGGAACTTGGTTTTTAGTAGAACCAACTGGAGTAATGTAAACCATAGAATTGTTAGTAATTTTATTATTATTAATAATAATTTCAATTTTGCCAGCAGGAAGAGTAGCAGTTCCAGCAGTAGCATTACTGGTTAAATTAGCAGAAGAAGTAGCTAGGGCAGCAAATCCGGATTCGGCAATAATAGTTTGAGCACTATCAGTAGCGATTTTAACTTGATCGGAATTAATTTCAACAGCAGTTAATTTTTGAGTTTGAACTTCATTGGCAGTAATTAAATTAGCAAAGAGGGAACCTGAAACTGCGAGGTTGCCATTAATTTGAACTTCACCGTTTTCAGCAATAACTAAAGTTTCACCCATCATATGAATAGAACCAGTATTGGAAGGTTGGATGTAAAGAGCAGTGTTGGTGGTTTCAATAAAATTATCTTTAATAGAAATTTCACCAGCAGAGAAAGTCCCAGTAATAAAGGCGTTAGCGAGTTGAGTATCACCGTTGACTAACAGTTTGGCGCCGATAATAAGATTATTGGTAATAGCTAAATCACCAGTAATTTCGGCTGAATCACTAGCAATATTCATTCTCCAATCAGAAGTTTGAGAAGCAATAGAAGTACCAGTAATGGCTGATGAGGAAGACTCTTTAGCTTCGATTAATTTTTTAAGTTCATCGCGAACAGCCCCAACTTTTTGAGCCATTAAGTCACCAAAAGAACCTTCTTTGGAAATAATATTATCAGCATAAAGAGTTGACACAGTTGCTGTGTCAGATCGTAGATCTTTGATCGTAGATCGTTGAGAGATTAATTCATCAGTTGTTAAAGTTCCAGAAATAGTAGCGGTGGTGGCAGTTAATTGATCTATATTAGCTTTTGGAGAAACTAATTCTCGAGTTATGGTTTTTTCAGAAATTAAGTTTTTAGCAACGATATTAGTAGCCGAAAGTAAGCCAGTTTTAATTTTAGCGGCAGCAATTTCACTGAATTGACCAAGGCGATTAATTATTTTTCCAGTAGAATCAGTGAGTTCATAGGTGGCATTTTCAATTTCATTTTTAGAATCTGAATAACCAAGAGAAGCTAAAACTGAATCACTAATATTATAATTAACATTAACATCACCAGTGGCAGTAATTTGAACATCTGGATCATACCAAGAAGCGGAAATGAAAGCCATAATTTTTCCAACGTAGTTTCCATTTGGAAGTTTGTAACATGGGTGAAGTGAATTTTTTCCATCATCATCTGGCCAAGAAATAGATTCAACAGAATCAACAGAAATACAAATAGAATCATTTGGATTAAAGGATTCAAGAGCTTTACCAACAATTTGACCAGCGGTAGTAGCTTTAGAACCAAATCCAGAAATTTCAGAAGCGTTAATAGAATCGCTTAAATTAATTTGTCCATTATTAGAAGTAACTAAAATTGGAACAGCACCAGTAAGAGCAATTGGAGCTTTTTCGTTTTGGTAAACAGTTTTAGTTTCACCACCAACTTGAAAACCACCATCAACATCCATAATGGCACCTGGAGCAGTGGAAATGACACCTAACAATGATTGATTATTTTTGGAACTGGAAACAGCAGTAGAAGGATTAGTCCTACCAATACTGACGATGCTACCACGAAGAGCAGTACCATCAATTAAATATCTTTCGGCTAAATCTCCGTGACCGAAAGGCATAGAAACAACTCCACTATTATTAACAATTAATCTTTCTACACCTTGAGTGGAAATACGGACAGATGGATCTGGTCCAGAAGTGGCTCCGCCAGCAACGCCAGCTCCAAGAAAAAGATTACTATAACTATTATCGGTACCATTATCGTTGGCAATAATGTGTAGTTGACCACCTGTGGAAATAGTATAGTCAGTATTATCATTAACACCAGTATTAGCAGTTCCGAGACGAATATTTCCAGCGACTTGTAATTTTTCACTTGGAGTGGCATCACCAATACCAACTTTATTACCAATGACCATATCAGGGGTAGTGGCAAATGTCCCCCAATTAGTTGAATGTCGAATTTCTAATTGACTTGAGCCCCAACCGGCTGAAGACATTGTACTATATATAAGTGAACCAGTATGACTGGTGTAATAACTACCATAGCTAGCATCGGTTTCAATTTGGATACTACGACCAAGGGAAGTAGTACTACAAGCAGATCCATCACAAATTGCTATACCATTGGTTCCAGCTATTTGGAGTTTAGCAATTGGAGTAGTGGTACCAATACCAATATTACCTGAAGAATCTATTCTCATTTTTTCACTATCATTATTAGTATAAAAAGTAAGGAAACCTCCAGTTGTTGATCCTCCTCTATAAAAACCAATACCTGAATTATTAGTTCCGCTATAATCTAAACCTAGTTTAAAAAATTCTGAATTAGCTGTAGTACCAGATGATGTTTTAGTTGCTAATTGAAAATTAGTATCTCCACCATATCCGTTTCTAGCCAGAATAGTAGTTGCTGTATTAGCAGCTGCTATTCCAAGATCTAGTCTAGCAGTTGGATTGGTTGTTCCAATGCCGACATTATTATTAAAATAACCTTTTCCATCTAAACCAATTGCAGCATTAACAGTACCATTATTAGTAAAAACGATTTGATGACCACTAAAAGGGGAACCACCGTTTTTATTATAAGAATAACCCATACCGTATTGACTACCAAAATCATCATTAACTGTACTTATTGGAAACCCTTCTGATATTGACCAAATTCCTTGAACTTCAGCAGAATTATAGGTTCCATAATAACCTAATCGACTTGCCTTTATACCACCAACAACATGAAGTTTTGATAATGGATTAGTAGTTCCAATACCAACATTGCCACCGTTTATAAAACTATTACCGTTAGTATTGAAGAAAACACGTTGAGTACCTTGATGACTAATAGCAAAACCGTGAGTGGCGGCAGAATCGTGAGTCGACCATTCAAGAGTACCATCAGTTGGGGAATATAATTTTTTATCGCTTGATAGCTCACCAAAACCGATTCCGCCAGTTCCGCCAATATTAAGTTTTTGAAGAGGATTAGTTGTACCAATACCAACGTTACCACCAGTAGGATTAAGTGAAAGATTTTTTGTACCACCAGCTCCAAATGTTGATTGAATATATCCTCCAGCTACATCTGCTCCAAGAATAAGTCTGTTTCTTCTTGTTGAATCTGATTCATAAAGAGTCAAAACACCTCCAGAACCAACTGATGTAGTAATATCTCCAGAAACTTCTAGTTTTGATGTTGGATTAGTGGTACCAATACCAATATTTCCACCACCAGGATTAAGAGCAATATTTTGAACACCAAGAGAAGATGTCACTCCTTGAATTGATGGAATTCCATAAGCATTAGTAAGCCAGGTACCAGCTGATGATCCGTTAATATAACCAAAATAACCATCACTGGTAGTTCTAAGAGTACCAATAATATCTAATTTGTAATCTGGATTAGTGGTACCAATACCGACGTTGCCACTGAAAACAGCATTACCAATAACATCTAATTTTTGACTTGGATTGGTAGTCCCAATACCAACGTTGCCGGAGGTGGCTAAAAATAAATTATTATCCCAACCAGTAACGGTGCCAGAGGTAGAAGAACTAACTCCTAAAAGTAAACCATTGGTGAAATTTTGAATTCTGGAAGCAGAACTAGTTACAGCATGAGTACCATCATTTTTATAATTAAAACGAAGAGAACCACTGGTAGTTAAAGAAAGGGAAGAACTGGTACTACTAGCATTGGCAGGATCTAAATAATAAAGAGAATTGTCAGCATCGGTGAATTTGGCAGCAGTTAAATCACCACTAATTTTAACGTTACCAACAACTTCTAGACTTTCAGTTGGATTGGTAGTTCCAATACCAATTCTATTAGTAGTTAAATCACCATAAATAATTGGGTTTTGTCCGTTACCAATATAGAGACGATTAGAATAAGAGCCAGAAGCACCATTATTGTTTCCAATAAAAATATTACTGGAACCAACAGAGAGGTTGTTACCAGACATAAAACCAATAGCAATATTGTAATTTAAGGTAGTACCTATTCCTAATGAATTACTTCCAATAGCTACGTTTGCAGATCCATTATTTGCCATTAATGCTCCACTTCCAAAAGCAGAATTAGCTCCTCCAGTTGTATTGGAAGAGAGAGCCCATGTACCCAGAACAGAATTATTATAACCAGTAGTATTAGCATAGAGAGTATAGCCACCAACTGCAGTATTTTCATAACCACTAGTGTTTGAAACAAAACTATTACTGCCTAAGGCAGTATTATTAAAACCATTAACAGTATTTGTTTTTCCAACATTAAGACCAATAAAAGTGTTTTCATTATTAGCATCATCATCGACTCTAATTTCTAAACCTGAAGTTCCATCAGCATTTAAAATAGTGAAAGCAGGAGTAGTGGTATTGATAGAAAGAATGGTTAAACGGGAATTTGGATTAGTAGTTCCAATTCCTAAATAACCATTTGAATTTAAAATACTTTGATTTGTAGAACCAAAATAAGCACCACCAAGTAAAGATAATAAAGTAGAAGTAGAAGCACCACGACCAGTAACAGTAGAAAGAGTAGAAGTATCATTGATAGTTCGACCAATACCAGAACCAGTAATAGAAATATCGGTACCAGCGGTGAGTCCGGTAATGAAGTTTCCAGTTTGACCAATACCAACAAATTCAGTAGAAGGAATTCCATTTAAATATTGAGCATTAAGATTGGTAACTAAATTAGTTGAACCAACTGAAAGGAATGTTCCACCAATAGACAAATTAGTAGAGAAATAAGCATCACCAACAACGTCTAGTTTATGAGTTGGATTATTATTACCAAGACCAATACCAACATTACCATTGTCTCGTCGAATGGCAACTTCACCATTACCAATACTTAATAAGAGATAATCATACATATTACTTAAATAAGATCTAACATCGGCGGTTTGTAAATTTATTTTGGCTGACTTGGCACTATCATAAATATGTAATTTTGAAGATTCAGAATCCGTAGTTCCAATACCAACATCTCCAGAAGTGGCGAAATACATAACTTCAGTAGAACCAATATTTAATCGAGTGGCTTCAGTTAATTCACCACCTAGATGGATATCATTACTAGTTCTAGTTAAACCATTAGAAAACGTTAAAGCATTTTCGAAACTAGAAGCATGATAGCCATCTAACAAATCGGCATTAAGATTAGTAACCACAGTCGAAGATCCAACAGCAAAAGGAGCCCCAGTAGCATTAAATGTTTGCAAACCGGTCCAGGTATTAGCAGAGTCTAAATTAAGAGAGAAGATGTTAGAAGAAGAAAGAGTTAAACCAACACCAGCAGCATAAGTGGTACCAACACTAAGAGTAGAAGGATTTACCCAGAAAGAATTACCGGAAGCATTAGTACTAAGAATATATCCGTTTTGGGCACCTTGGGATAGAGTTAATGTTCCACCAACAGATAGATTAGAAATAGTCGCTCCAGCAGAAAGATTTTGTAACCCAGTCCAAGTATTAGCATTAGCAAGATTTAATCCAACAGTATAAGTTCCATTAGAACCAACTCGACTAAGAGTAGTGTTACTAACACCAACTAAACCAGTATTAGTAAGAGTACGACCAATCCCAGAACCAGAAACACTTAAACCAGTACCACCAATTGAAATATTAGTAATGAAGTTTCCAGTTTGACCAATACCAACAAAAGAAGTTGAATGTTGGCCATCTAATAAATCAGCAGAAAGATTAGTAACAGTATTACTAGAACCAACACTAACAAAAGTACCTCCAACGGTAAGATTTTTGGTTAATTGAGCATCAGAATTAAGATAAATTTGACCAGCATTAGCAGCCGTTAAATTAATATCTAAATTAGCATAAGGGGATTCGGTTTGAATATAAAGAGGAGCTTGAGCTCGGATATAAGAAGCGGTGGAATTAGTGAAAATTAAATCATAAGCCATAGAAACATCACCACTAGAAGTGAAGGTGGTTGGATTATAAAAAGTGTTACCAGCACTAGAAAAGGTAACTAAAGTAGAACCACCATCAGAAAAAGAAAGAGAGAACCCAGATAAACCAATGTCTGTGTTTTGGGAAAGGAGCCCACCAAGTCGGAAATCAGAACCAACTAAGGAAAGACCGTTTGATGCAGTATAGGTGGAATTAGTACTACTTATAGTAATAGCATTACCGGTTTTAGAAAGTGAAACATTGCTACCACCAATGAAGTTAACAACAGCAGTGTTACCAATATTAGTACCATTGGTACTATTGGCTTGAAGAGTCCAAGAAGAGTAATCATCAGCAGAAGATTTATCCCAAGATGAAGTGTCAATATATTGAGCGACACCTGAACCAACAGCTGAAGAAGTTAAAACTCGATTATTATCAGAAACTAAAGCAATAGAACCAATAGAAAGAGAGGTGCCAATACTTAAAGAAGTGGAAATATTTCCATTACCAACAACATCTAATTTGTGGGTTGGATTGGTAGTACCAATACCAACGTTACCAGAAGCATTTATTCTAAGTTTTTCTGTTAAACCAGTTCCAGATATAAAAGTAGAAAAAGAAAGGTAAGAGTCTGCACTTCCATCTAAAGTTTCTTGTTTTCCTGCTTTAATTCTGCCGAATTCTGTTTGAGTATTAGCACTAGACCAGTTTCCAAACAAACTTAAATAACCACCAACATTTTGAGCAAAATTTGTAGTATCAGTAATTTTGATAGAAGCTCCATTTCCACTGACTTCTAATTTTGCTCCAGGATTAGTAGTGCCAATGCCAACGTTGCCACCATATCTTTGTAAAATAAGTGAATTGTAATTTGATCCGCGATTAGCCGATTGAATAAAAGAAAAATTATTGGCATCAACTCCAAAACCTAATTGACGACCAAGTTGTCCAGCACTATCTTTTATTACAAATTGGGGAAAGGTGTCTATTCCAGTAAAAGTAATAGCTCTGTTAACTTCTAAGGTTGAGTTTGGATTGGTGGTACCAATCCCGACATTACCAGTGGTATTTTGGATTCTCATAGCCTCAAATAATGTTGCATATGCTCCACCGGAAACATTGGTATTAAAGGTTAAATCAGTTAATCCACTAGTTAATCTTACGTTTCTTACAGCTGCACCTATGGCGTTATTAACTGTGGAAACACCAAATAAAATCTCAGCAAAATCTCCAGTTCCAGTGGTGTCTTTTCTAAGATATAAAGAAGCATCAGTTGAATCTACTATACTAAGTTTACGGGTTGGATTAGTTGTTCCAATACCAACATTAGAGGCAAAATTTTGAGTTCCAGTCCAATTGTTGTTATTAGCTAAATTTAATCCTAGTTTATTTCCAGTAAGACTTAGAGTTGAATTATAATCAGCTGAAAAAACATTGGTTGGAGATAAACTTAAACCAACTCCAGCAGAGTAGGTAACACCAAGACCTAAAGTAGTAGGATCAACCCAAGAAGAATTTCCACTGGTATCTGATTTTAATAAATATCCATTTGAAGCACCTTGAGGAAGAGTTAAAGTTCCACCAACAGATAGATTGGTAGAAATATTAGCATTACCAACCACATCTAATTTGTGAGTTGGAGAAGTAGTGCCGATACCGACGTTGCCAGCATTAGCGATTCTCATTTTTTCTGATCCTTGAACATTGAAAAGTATACTTGAACCAGCAAAAGTTGCATCTAAATTGGTATTTCCATTGACCATGTCATAGTAAACAAAAAAATCAGTATTACTTCTAAATAAGCCACTTTTGGGTGAATTTGTTTTTAAAGAAATATAATTACCTGCTGCACTTTGATAACTTCTGATTTCTCCATTACCAGATGTGTAACCAGAGTCAATTACTCCGTTTACTGAGAGTTTATTTTGTGGATCAGTGGTACCAATACCAATAGAACCATCATTCTTTAAAATACTTTGACTAGTACTACCAAAGTAAGCACCACCAAGTAAAGATAATAAAGTAGAAGTAGAAGCACCACGACCAGTAACAGTAGAAAGAGTAGAAATATCATTAATAGTTCGACCAATACCAGAACCAGTAATAGAAATATCTGTACCAGCAGTAAGAGTAGTAATGAAATCAGAAGCATGATAGCCATCTAACAAATCAGCATTAAGATTGGTAACCACAATCGAAGATCCAACAGCAAAAGGAGCCCCAGTAGCATTAAATGTTTGTAAGCCTGTCCAAGTATTAGCAGAGGCTAAATTAAGAGAGAAGACATTAGAAGAAGATAAAGTTAAGCCTGTACCAGCAGTATAGGTGGTTCCAACACCAGTATTAGCTAACCATTTAGCATTACCAGAAGCATCAGAAGTAAGAATGTAACCATTTGAAGCACCTTGAGGAAGAATTAAAGTTCCACCAACAGAAAGATTGTTGGAAACAATAGCTCCAGTGGAATCGAGAGTTAAAGCATTGGTACCACCAACTGAAAAAGCTAGAGAATTAGCAGATGGAGTGTACATACCAGTATCAGAATCAGTATTGAAACTGAATGAAGGAAGAGCTTGAGTACCATTACCAGAACGGAAATTACCAGTAAGATAAAATGAACCATCTTGAGTAGAAGTAGTATTAATATCGTTTAATTTAGCAGTATCAGTTCGATAATAATCTTCAAATTTGCCACGATTAAGCCAAATTTGATTAAGTTGATTAGTGTCTAAGGCAGTATCAAAAAGAGCAAAAGCGGCGATTTGAGCATTAGCCTGATTTGCACCAGTGTTATCGGAACCAATATAAACTTTGTTTTCAGATGGAGTTTGAGGGGTCCAACCTGTATAGGAAACAGCACCAGCACCATTTAATCGACAATACATATAATTGTAGTACCAACCACAAGTAAAATTGTTCCAACCATAGCGAACAACATCATTAGTAGACATATTGGTGTAAGCAGTAGTCCAATTGGTGCCATTCCAAGCTTCAAAAACAAAACGATCATTAGTAGCATCAAGTCGAGCACGATAAGCATTTGGAATATAGAAAAGATATTTATCAGTAGTATCAGAAGTAATAGCTCTGGTCCATTGAGGTTTAAACCATAAAGAAAAAGAACCTTTTGGAGATTTAAAACTGGAAGGTAAGTCATAAGATAAACTTTCAGTAGCACGAGTAACAGTAGAACCATTAGTAGGAATATAGGTGGTTGGGAATCTGGCGGAAGTGTTATTGCTTAAACGTTCAACTTGGAAAGCGTCAACATAAATATTACGACCAGTGGATGGAAGTTGAATACCAACATCCCAAGTAGCTAAAGCTGTACTAGGGAATTCAGCAGTTAAACGATACCAACCATTACCCATAGTGGTATAAGTGGTGGTTAAAGCAGTGGTACTATCATCGGTACGGGCATAAAGTTGAGCAATAGAAGCATCAATGGTGGCACCCCAATTACTAGCTTCATTGCGGTAAACATAAGCAAAAATCTGATGAACAGTGCCAGCAGTAACTGAACTTAAATCAATAGTTTGGAAGAAACGAGTGGCGGCAGTGGAGGTTAAATTAACAGAATAAGTGCCGTGATAAGTTTTAGCAGTTGATTGAGTATAGGCTACAGTACCGTTACCAGTCCAACCAACCATGGATTCAAAAGAAGAATTTAAAGCCACATTTTTGCGAGATTCTTCAATATGAATACCAAAGTTACCAGTATCATTTTGGGTATCAGTATTAACACCATTGGAATAATAACCACGATCAATTCTAGCTTCATTAGCATTTTTATTAACTAATTTAAGACTGGTTTCATCACCAGCAGTGGCAGCAGGAGAGACAGTATCAGGTCGAGAGAAAGTACCAATTTCTTTACGAGAACCATCAATATTACTTTCAAATGGTAAATTCATAATTAAATGAGAAGTAATGTTGGCAGCATTATTAACCCCAAAATAATTTGAAGAAAGAATAGTGGTAGAGACAGTACCAGCAGAAACTGATCCGGAAGAAACAGCTCCAGTAATGTAAATATTACCTCTTTGATAACTAGGACTGTTTTGTTGAATCATAAGAATATCGCTGCGTTGGTAGTCATTAATTGGAGCTTTATTGTTATAAATTTGGAGAGTATCACTATCAGAAAGATTTCTTTTAAAAATAGCAAAATCAGAAACTAAAGAATCAATACGACCACCGGTGGTATTTTTAGAACCAACATAAAGAAGAGTATTAATATCAATTCTACTTTTTTGACTAGTCCATGATCCAGAATAATTAGTTTTGATGCCATCAAGAGTTAAAGAAACACCACTAGTATTGTTCCAACTAACAGCTAAATGATGGTCAGTATAAGCGGCAAAAGTTTGAGCAGCTGAAGTAACAGCTACAGTTGTCCAATTAGTGCCATTATAGATTTGAGTAACGATGGAGTCGGAAGAAGCTTGAAAAAAAGTTTGGATAACATTTGGAACTTGGAAAAAATAAAGATCAGTAGTTGGTTGGGAAGCCGCCCATTCTGGTTTAAACCATAAACTAACAGTACCTTTGTCCGAATCAATAATATTATTAGTGGTGGTAACGTTGCCATTACCACGCCAAGCATAGTAAGAGAGAGTCTCTTCGCCACGGTTTCGTTGATAAGTAGAATTGTTGTAAATAAGACTAGTAGCATAAGGAACACCGTTAGTATTATTGTAATCAGATTCAATTTGACAACCATCAAGGTAAATTGATTGATTAGAACCAAGAGCTACACCATAATTGACATTGGCGCCAGTTCCAGTGACAGTTCCAGAAATACGATACCAACCACCATCAACAGCAGTGTAATTAGTAGAAACAACACCATTGGCATATAAAGAAACAACCGAAGAATCAATAACGCCTCGAGTATTGCCAACATTTAGGGCATAACAATAGAAAGGATAGCTTTGACCACTGGTTAAAGCTTGAGCACGATAAGCTTGACCACCGGTACTATTAGTATCAGCTAATTGAGCAGCATAAGTTTGATGTTTTCGAGCATTACTGGTAGTAGTAAAGGTTTCCAACCCAGAATTGGTCCAACCACCAATTGAACCAGCATCTTCAAAAGATTGATATTGAAGTAAATTGCGGCGACCATTTTCAATCCAAACTCCGTGACCGAGTTTAGTACGTTCAAAACGAGGAATATTATTATAGACATAATCATGGGTAATATAACCAGAATCACCAGTATAAGTAGCACTAGATCCACTGGCAGTATCAGCGCGAGTAAGAGTTCCAGGATTGCCACGGCTGGAAGCAATCGAACTTTGAAGAGGAAGATATAAAAGTAGATCATTAATTAAATCATTACTTAAATTAGTCGAAGTTGGAAGATCAATGTAGCCACCACTAACTTTTAGGGCGGCGTTACCGGAAGCTAAAATTTCTAAAATGGCGGAAGGAGAAGTGGTACCAATACCAACTGAAGAAGCAAAATTTTGAGGTCCAGTCCAATTATTAGCATTAGCTAAATTTAATCCAAGAGTATAAGAACCATCAGAACCGGAACGGGTAAGAGTTCCATTGGAAGCATTAATAATCCCAGTATTAGTAATAGTTCGACCAATACCAACAGAAGAAATGGAAATACCACTTCCAGCACTTAAAGTATCAGTTCCACCAATACCACTAGCCGAAGTCCAGGTAGCATTACCATTAGTATCAGAAGTAAGAATGTAACCATCAGCAGCGCCTTGAGCAATATTTAAAGTACCACCAATATTGACAGTAGAAGAATCCATTATTATTTTGCCAGCATTATAAGTCTTTAAAGTGAGGTTACTGGAACCAAAAACTTCACCAGTATTAAGAATAAAAGGACCAGCAGTATTAATACTTGAACCACTAGAATTAGTGAAATTAAGATTGTAAGCCATAGAGACATCACCACCGGAAAGAAAAGAAGTTGGATTATAAAAAGTATTTCCAGTGCTGGAAAAAGAAACCAAAGTAGAACCACCATCAGAAAAAGATAAAGAGAAACCAGACAAACCAATATCAGTGTTTTGAGTTAATAAACCACCAAGTTTAAAAGTGTTACTGGCTAAAGAAAGTCCATTACTAGCTGAATAAACAAAGGCAGAAGTTTGACCGACTCCAATAAAATTGGAAGCATGAAATCCATCTAATAGATCAGCATTTAAATTACTAACCAAACTACTAGATCCAACTGTTAAATTAGTGGTATTAAGTGTACCACCGACATTGGTATTACCATAAGCATCTACCGAAAAACGAGAAGTTAATTGAGTTGTACCAATATTGTAATTGCTAAAATTAATAAAATTGTAACCACGATTAGTATTGTTAATAGTGGCATTAATCAGATTACCAGCAGCAAGGTTGGCGTTAGTGGCATTAATGAAACCACCAACTAGAGTAGAACCTGAACCTTCAGTAGTTAATTTAATAATGCCATTAGCATCAGGATTAATTTCAATATTTCCACCACTACCATCAGTAGCTTTAATTAAAACAGCTTGACCTTCGATACCTATAGTTCCAGACGTAGATTTAATAGTAGGAGAAGTTTCTCCAAGGTTAATATTTCCAAGTTCATCTATAACTAGCACTGTACTTTTTAGACCGCTAGCAGATGGTGGTAACCCTTGCAATGTTTCAGCATTTAAAGCATAAGCAACAGTAGCAATAGGTTGGCGAGGAGACATAGTTTCACCACCAGCAGTAATTTCTAGAAAAACTGCTGAATTTTCAGTAAAGACTGAATTAGGTATTTGGGTTCCATGGGTCTTACCAATAACCACAGAAAAAATACCATTTTCATCTGGAGTAACGGTTTGAGAGTTACCAGTAGCTGAAGTATATAAAGAATTTCCAGTGCCGACTGTTTCAGTATCGTAAAGTTTAAAAAGAATAGTAGTTGAAGAAGTAATTGGATTACCGGAAGAATCAGTTAGACGACCTTGAAAAGAAAGTTGGCGGTTGGCAATAGTAGGATTAGAAGCAGTAGTGTAAGCAAAGTTTTTAGTTGATTGAGTGAATGCTTGACGATAAAGAGTAAAACCCAAACCAAGACCGATAACAAAGAGAGAAAAGATAGCAACGTAACGAAGAATGAAGTTGGATCGTCGATCGTCGATCTTAGATCTTAGATTAAGAAAAGGAAACTTTATTTTTTTAAATATTTGTATTTTTGATAAAAGATTGCCATTTTTAGGAGAAACATTTTGAAATGGTAATTGGTTTGAAACAGGAGAAAGATTTTGACCTTCAATTAAATTGTTTTTGATTAAGAATTTTTGAAAAGAAGTAAGAGAAGAGAGTTTACGTTTAAAACTGGCATTAGAAAGACTACTGCTTCTTAGATAAGCAGCATATTGATCTAATTTAGATTGACTAAAAAGATTGTTTAGATTCAATTTTCTTTTTGTGCCCAATTAATAAATTGTTGAACGTCATTGATATAGTTTCGAATAGTCGAAAGAGAGAATTTCTTTTTAATTAATTGATCTTGATATAGTTTAATAATGTCTTCGATTGTAGGGGCGTATTGCAATACGCCCCTACTGGATTTGATTTTGTTGAAAATGTTTTCAGAAATTAAATGTTGATCTAAAGAAAATTGGAAAAATTTAGAGAGAGAAGCTAAAAAGCGTTTATAGTTTTGATCTTGGTTAATGTTTTGAAGATAAGCAGTAAGATTGTCACTATTAAATATTTGATTTGAATCAGAATTATCTTGATAGGAGAATTGAAAATATTTTTTAAGATCGACAAGGTAGTTTCTGACTGTGGCAGGTGAATAGGATTTACCTCTAAGCCAGAGCTTGTAGGAAGTGATAATGGAAGTGAAATCTAACTGTGGGGCAGTCATAAAATCTTTATTTCCAGAGCCAAACAAAAGTGGAAGCAATAATTAAAAATGGAACTAGTCTTTCGGCTAGTTTAGAAAAATTAAGATTGCTCTGCGGTGATAAAGATTTAGGTTTGAAATTATATGTTTTATACATGTTTATATGTTTTTTAATTTGTATATATATTAATATCTACTATTAGAAAAAGGCTGTCAATAGGCCATTTTTGATGTTTTATTGATATATTTTGATAGTACCTTTTTAGTAAATTATTGATTCTTAATTCTTAATTCTTAATTTCACAATGTCTTACACGGGTGGTTATCCTACTTACAAAGTATGTCATTTAGAGTCTAAGTAGATACATTTGAAAGATAGTAAAAAGAAGTGTTTGCGGAGATATGCGGAATATCTTAAAAGATATTAAATGATATATTTTGGTGGTATAAAGATGGAATGATTTGGATGTAAAATCTCTTTAAAACTCTATTTAATATAAAGATAGACTTTAAGAAATTAATTTATTTTTTATCTTTTAAATTAAAGAGGTAATGGAATGGATTTGAAGGTTTTTGATAGTTAGAGTATTAAAAGTGAATAATCTGTTATAGATTGATAGTTTAAAGCTAAAAATTGATTGAAAAAGACAAAAATATTTAAAATTAAGGTTAAAAAATAGTTATAGATTTGACAATTTAGACTAAACTTTAGGTAAAAAATGATAATTTAACAGATTGGCAGATAAAAGATTGTTTGCTAAATGGATAGTCTTTGGGCTTGTTTTGGCTTTGTGATATTATTAATATAGAATGGAAAACAAAAAAAAGATCATCGGTTTAGGAATTTTGTTTATAGTATTAGCCATAGGAGTGATTTATTTGGCAACTTCAATAATGCCAAAAGCTTTAATAACCTTAACTAAAGCTAGTGGAAGTTCAAAAGTAGTGGTAAATAATTCTTTTTTAATAGGAGAAAAGGTATTAGCTAAGGCTGATGGAATAGAAGAGTGTATAGTTGATGTTTTTGCAATGGATAATGATGAACAAGGAGTAGCTAAAAAACAGGTTATTTTGCTTGGTACAGATAGTGAATTGTCTGGAATTACAGATGTAAATGGAAAAATTAGCTTTAAAATTACTTCTAATGAAGCTAAACAAATGGAATTAACAGCTACTATTGGTGGAAGTTCATTAAGTAAAACCTTAACAGTAACTTTTAGATAAAAAAATTATAAGATATCTATGTTTTTTTGTTTCTTGATTTGATTAAGTCTCAATTGTTTATATTTGATATATTTGACGTGAATATTGTTAGCAGAGATGTTTATATATTGCTAAGTATGGTTAAAGTTGATTTTTATGTTTAAGAATAGGGGAAAGTAGATGATAGATATTAGATCGTAGATCGTAGAGGGGAATAATGTGAGTTTTATTGCTGGAAATAATTATAGGGTAATTTAATTTAGAGTGAAAATATAGATTTTAGATCGTCGATGATAGATCGTAGATTTTATTTATTTGATTATTAAATCAATAGATAGTGTCATCGCGAGGATCCCGCAGCAGCGGGAGAACGTGGCGATCTATTCTGTATAAGATTGCTTCTTCCGATAAATCGGAATCGCAATGACACAAATAAAAAGATTGATGTTCAGAGTTAATGTTTGTTTATATCTGATATATTCAAAGGTTTTTGGGATAGCAAAGGTTGATAATAATTGCTAAATAAAAAAATGGAGACAGATTAATCTTAATTTTAGGAGAAAAATTGAAGTCTTAATTTTTTGAATAGAGGTGGAAAAGCTATTTGGTAAGATTTTTAATAAAAAACAACTTTTACTTGTTGAGGAAGAGTTTTATTACCAACTTGAGCTGAGACATTAAAAGTTTTAATAGTGGATGAAGATAGGTCAAAAATGGCCTTTCCTGACTCATCAGTGATGTTTTGGGATTGTTGGACAATCACAAGAGGTGAAACATTAATAGTAACCGTCTGATTGGCTACACCAAGTCCACGACCATCTAAAAGAAAGACGGTTAAACGAACTTTTTCCAAGCCATCAGCTTTGGCTTGAATAGGGGAAGCAAAAAGATAGGAATTTTCTAAAACAACACTACTAGTAC
>Ga0209467_1000908_pt1 | contig 31218 bp, 30 predicted proteins | sample Higcelwee11metaG_FD_187175 | JGI IMG/M metagenome (GOLD analysis project Ga0209467, IMG submission 187175) | Freshwater pond sediment microbial communities from the University of Edinburgh, under environmental carbon perturbations - High... | ecosystem: Environmental > Aquatic > Freshwater >... | reverse complement strand
CCTTTCTCTTTCCTTTACAAGCGATAATGAAAGTGTGGCAAAAATTACAGATGCGGGTCTTGTGCAAATTATAGGTGCAGGCAATGCGACAATCACCGCATCCCAAGTCGGCAATAGTGCTTATGAAGCTGCGACAACGGTGTCTCATGATTTGACGGTAGTGAAAGCGCCGCTCACGATTAGCGTTCAGAATGACTCTATTTCTGAAGGTGACTCAGATCCAATCTTCCAATTTACTTTTGTGGGTTTTGTGAACGGAGACGATTCTTCTGACCTCACGGATCTCACAGCGACGCGTGATCCTGGCACAACCGCTGGAAATTACACGATCACTCCGAGTGCTTCATCGACAAACTATGACCTTGATTTTGTGAACGGGACTCTGATAATTCTTGAAGGTACGACGTCTATTTTGACTCTTGGTTTGCCCAACATCTCCGTGCGCCCAGTGCAAGGTGGTTTATCCTTAACGGGATTGCGAGGCAACCTCGAAATATTCACTCTCAGGGGTGAGCATGTGCAGAGCCTTCAGGTAAATCGTGATGGAGTCTACGCGGTGAATCTTAAAGCGGGCAGTTATTTGCTCCGTTTGGGACCATGGACGTGGACGCTTTCGTCTAGCATGGATCGCTAAAAAGCAGAAATATTATTTTATACAAAAAGGTTTCCTCTTTGAGAGGGAGCCTTTTTTGATTACTCCACTCTAAACTTGTAAATCCTCACCCCATCCACAATTTTCACCAAGTCCACACTGACGCTATCGTAATAGTGGCGCATCAAAAAATCTTTTAATTTACCATCTTCAACCGCAGTTTGTCCCACGACATAGACGTTATCTTTAATAAGTTCTTTCAGGGGATTCTTGATGCCGCGTTCAGCAAGACTTTGTTTAACATCCGGCCAATAAACGGTCCAATGGCCCAAAAATATCAGATTTTTGAAATATCCCACAGGAACCGCCTGATAAGGGCTAAACCAGCAGTACTGAGGGCGTATCATGTCCAAGAGAGAAAGCATGTATAAATTTTCGGGATGACTCTCGAATTCTTTTTTGAGTTCGCTGTAACAACCATATTTGTGTGGACGACTTTCATAACGCGCGAGGTTGTATTCATGGGAAAAAAAGATTTCAGAATTTATTTCTGACTTATCTTGTTCTGTACATTCCGTAGTCCTTTGCGCGAAAAAATCTGCTGGTATATAAATCGAAAATTTGAAGGCCGCGAGTACAAATATTAAGAGTATTGTATATGTTTTGTGCCAACGAAATCGCATAATGGGTTTTAGATACCAAAGTGCCACGCACGCACTTCCAAGCCAGATTCCAAATTCCAGTCGATATAAAAGGCGTCCTAAAAACATGAGATATACGTAGAGGCTTATCGCTAATAGAAACGCCATAAGCGTAGGCCAAAGAGCCCGCCGATGGGTGACTGCGACCCCCAATAATAAGATAATAAAAGCCCCAAAAATAGGGTATCCACTCACCATAGCCGGGCGATTACTGGCGAGAATAAATTTTAATCTTTGCGTTTTGGAGTATGTATTTACTTGAGCCGCACGTTGTAATATCTGGATTTTTTGAAGTGAATAAATATCAGGATCATAAAAAATCCAATTTTTAAATAGATTATAGTCTTCTTTACTAAAGCCCGCTTCTTCTATATCATCGAAAAAATCAGTGGCGTTACTCCGAGAATAATCCATGATTGCCGCGCGAGTCCCGTTGTACTGAGAATAGTAGGGGTATCCCTCTTCTGACATTGCCTGTTGGTGAATTTTTCCGCATCCCAATACGACGATGGCAATAACGACCGCCGTTATCCATAAGCGACGTTCGCCTTTCAGTAAGTCTCGGATCCCTGTGTACTTTTTGTAAACCCAAAAATCAGACAAATAAATGAGAGCCATGAATGGAAACGCTTGTTGAAAGGCTTCAAAGCGAATCCAGGATCCGCAGAGCATCAACAATCCTCCACTGACCAAAAATGCCCAGTGTCGTTTTTCTTTAGATGCCCACAGTAAAATAAAGAAACCCGAGAGCGTTAAAAATACAGCACTTTTAGTCCACTGATAAACGATGTACAAGTCATCGCTAAAAAAGGCCACAAAAAACAAACTCACCGCAAAACCAAAAGATCGTCCTAACCTTTGTAATAGGACATACGTGACTCCCGTCAAGGCACAAAAAAAGAGCCCTATTTGAATCACCAAAAACCAACTCACCGTGGGAAAAATCAAGTAGAGTGGTTTTATTAAAAAGCCGAAAATAAAATTAACAAAATGAATTTTCGCATTGGGTGCATTACCGTAAGCCCCGGAAAGCATGGATGCCAAATAAAAATCATCGGATTCTTCAAACTTGGTTTCACAAAAACAAAGTGCGAGTGCCAAGAATGCCAAATTTAACACTATCGCAAGCACAGCGTTTGATTTTAAGAGTAGCGATAGTTTCTGTCCCATACTCTCTCATTATAGCTATTTTATAGCCTATGGGTATCCTTAAAAATTTTGGGCTCTACATCGTTGCAAGCATTGCGGCAACCGTCCTCCCCTATCTTGCGATCCAATATTGGAGCGGCATCGCCTACCGCGGCTTTATGAGTTTCGATATTCTCGTTTTGTCCATTCTTTTTGTGGCTTTCCGCTATCGTCAGGGAAAACTTCGTTTGGCTCTTATGAGTTTTTGTTTTTTGGGGGGGATTCTATCTCTCGGATGGGATTGGGAAAACTTGTATCAAGAATCTTTTGATTTCGCCTATTGGGTGGAGTCTTTCAGAGAATCATGGAAAGGAATCTTCGTACTCATCCTTGCATTTCTTTTGCAAATTGGTAGCTGTACATTCGTCGTGTCCCGCGCCAAACCCGTTGGGGCTACCCCAGCCATTCTTTTTATTCTCGGACTTGTCATTGTGCATAACTTCATGTACGCCATCAATTCCACCGTTCCTATCTTGGAATTTCCCGCCCTCGAACAATTAAACTCTTATTCCAAAAATCAGTTCAACGATACACGAAACAAATTATCTGAAGCAACCCTAACGGCTTTTCCTGACAATAAAAGTCAGGCGGTATCACTGAAGCATTTGGATGCCACCCGCACCAATGTGATTATTCTTTTGGAATCCTGGGGCGTTCCTATCAATGTTCAGCGTATGCAAAGTGAGTTTGCCGTTTTTAATACACTACCTCACGTTTATTCCGGGCTTCAAAAAAATGACAGCTCTAGGACCCGTTTTGCAGAGCGCACCAGTTTTGGAAATGCGATAAACGCACTCCGTGTTCATGGGTTTGAATCCATCTATCTTTTTGGTGGTTCTGATTCGCTACAGGAACGTTTCCGTTACATTCCCGCTATGGAGTTTCAAAAAGTATTTTTTGGGGGAAATTTGAAAGGAGATTCTTGTCCTTATGCACAACCAGGCATTTGCGATAAAGATGTCGCAGCAAAAATTGATTCCCTGTTAAGCGAAGGGCCTCTGGATTCCACCTCCCTAACCCGCAAAATGATCGCTTGGACGACTCTTGCGACCCATTTCCCGATGAAGGATTCCGCTACCTATTATCGTTCTTTGCAACAAACGCAGAGTTTAATTGTTGATCTTGCAAAAAAGCATCCCGAGGTGCGTTTCATTGTGCTGGGAGATCATGAGCCGCTACTTTGCCCCAAAGCGTTTCGGACAGCATTTTACCAAAAATGGGTTCCCTTTGTCGTATTGAACTAGAATTCTTTTCTGGAAATTATTTTTTCATCGGTGATGCAACGGATCAACATTTTAAAGTTTTTCTTGAACAAAGAGAATTAACGCCCTCCAACTAGGTATTCCCCGACAGTAGCCTCACAAAGTTACCTCTTTTACAATTCTTTACATTGCTAGTTTCCTTGATTTTGCTCACCTAACATGCAAAAGGAAGCCTATACTTTTATTGTAACGTTCTCTTTTTTGTCAAATTGGGTATATTTCGCTCATTCATTTCCCCTTAAGGAGTTTTCATGAAACAGAAGTTTATTGCAGTTTTTGTCGCTTTGGCATTTGTGGGTTTTGGTTGGGCAGCTCCCAAACACACGGCAAAGGTACCTGCCCCAGCAGAGGAAGAAGAAGTTGCGGAAGATGAAGATGCGACCGCAGTAGAGGACACAGAAGAAGAAGTAGAAGAAGATACAGAGGATGCGGACGAAGAAGAAGTCGTCGCTCCAGCTCCCAAAAAAATTAAAAACGCCAAGAAAAAAGCGGCGGAAGACCCGGCTTACTTCTTTGGATTTGGTACTGACCTATTAGGCGAAAACTTCGGCTATTGGCGCGCCACCCTTAACGTGACCAGCGATGTCTCCATCTATATTCTTTTGAACTATACAACCTCCTCTACAACCACAGAAATTGCAGGCGTGTCTACTCCTACCGATGTCTCTTCCTATGGTGTTGGTGCTGGCGTTTCCTATGGCTTTGCAACCCCAATTCTTCCGACTTACGCAGGTTTAGCGCTCGTCTACAAAGGACATAGCACCGACGATGATTATATAGGACTTGATTTCCAGATTTTTGGGGGTATCAAAGCATCACCCGTTAAGGGTTTTGAAATTGCCGCACAACCGGGTTTTGATATTAAATATGCAAGCTACACCCCGGATGCTGGCGTCACTACAATTTCAAATACAACATTTAGTCTCGCCACTCGCGTATACCTCACCTGGTTTATTTTCTAATCTGTCATTTTGCTTAAAAAAAGCTGTCGGATTTCCGGCAGCTTTTTGTTTTTTTTGCAACTTTTTTTAGTAATATATAGGCCATGGAGAAATATGAGATTCCCCCATCAGCCATTTTGATAGGGAACGGGGTCATGGGAAAGCGACACTTAGCGAGGTTACAAAATCACAATCTCGTTTTTAATGCCGTACTTGATAGTGAAACCGAACTTCGAGAATTTTGGGAAGCCGAGGGTCACAATATATCCCCGGGCGTTGCTATAATCGCAAGTCCTGCAACCACGCATTTCACCTACGCCCACTTTTTTCTGGACCAGAGGTGGTCTGTTTTTGTGGAAAAACCACTTGCCACTTGTAGTGAAGAAGCAAAAATACTTGTCACAAAAGCCCGAACCCACGATCTCCCGCTTTTTGTGGGCCACAGTGAAAGATATCATCCAGCACTCGCCCATTTTCCCTTACAATTTCGGGAAGTTTTTGTAGCTGGTCGCGTCACACACATAGAAACGCACCGAGAAAATCTTTTCTCAGAGCGCGCGCACGATGTAAACGTCACTTTTGACATTTTGGTGCACGACTTGGATTTGATTTTTTACACCCTAGGGAGCACCATTGCCCCCACGGTGAAAGTCATAAATGCCCATGCCGATTTTGACTCCGTCTCGGCAGAACTTGCTTTTGCAAATGGCGTTACTGCCTCCCTTTATGCGAATCGTAACGCAACCCACACAGAACGAACCCTTGCCGCTATTGGCCCCAATACTATTTTGAAAGTAGATTTAGCACAAAATAATTTATTCCCCAACGACGCTCTCGAAAGAGAATACGAGGCACTTTTTGCCACCCTGCAAAACGCCAAACATAATAGAGAAGCTCTCCAGAGTGCTTTGCTCGCGGTGCAAACTGCCGAGACAATTAATTCATTATGTTGAGAGTCGCAAAACAAATAAGCTGGTGGGGATTATTGACGAGTTTTCTCCTAATGCTAGGTTGCAGCAGATACACCTATACAAGAAATCTAAGCCTTTCAGAAGGTTCTTTTGAGGTCACGCGGCCACCGATCATTGATGGGGTCAAAAAAGAGCTAACCACCTTTAATAACAACGAGATCAGCGCCGATATTTCTTTCGGCAAAAATCAATCAATACCCCTAAATAGCATAGAGCAAAACGATTCAACAATTGCCAATATTGAGTATGATCTGACCTTATTTACTTTTGGTCTTCAATACAAAAGATTGCAAAAATTTAGAAACCACCTCATGGTAGGGGGAGGAGGAGGGCTTATGCCATATCCTTATGTTTTTGCAATTGGAGGGATCAACACCAAACATTTTGAATTTGGTATTAATGCTCATCTGGGAGTGGGATATGGAGAAGTGAACTATGCAGGCACCGCCCATTGGGAAAAGGAACGCGGAATTTTAAATTGGGATGTCTATAATGATTTTGACAATGAAGCGGGAGACACCACATTCACAGCAAAAGATGATTTTTTTCATTTCTACATAGGGGCGGGCTTTTTCACCAGTATCTATGTCTTTAACTTCGCACTGAGTTATTCTGGGACCATTGTAGAACCCGAATTCTATAACTATCAACTCCCAGCACCCCATACCTTTCATGGAAGCAACGAATATACCATCGACATCCCATTCCCCTACCTGTACATGCATAACATAGGAATCAGCCGCACCATCCAGGATAAATATCAAATAGAATTCTGTGTTCTCCATATTGTCGGGTCTCAATTAGAAAAAGAACCTTGGGCAATGGACATGAAACTCAGTTACATTTTCTAGAATTAAGCGTAAGGTTTAGCCACACTCCTTGGAGCAATAATGAAAAAAGTTATACTCACCCTCTCTCTTCTTTTAGCCGCAGTCGTTTTGATTTCCTGCGGCGGATCCAGAGGAAATCCCAAAGAATTTCTCGCAGAGAAATCCACTCATATCAGCAAAAAGACTCCAATCTATTTGATTAGCCAAAAAGAGGATCTTGGATTGGGTGAATGTATTATTTACGATCTCTTCAACAAAGGCTACAAGATCGAACCCAAATCCTCTATTGATGATCCAAGTATTGATCCCAATGGAGTCGTATTGCGGTACACGTTCCATAAGCGCTTCAGCAGTGGGTCCTTCCACGTCATTTTTACAGGAGTAAATATCCAGATTTTCTATCCAAAAAACAACTTGGTGGGGAACTATAACTGGCTTAGAAAGTACAATAAGGCTAATAGTACTGAGGCTATCGCTGAAGAATTTGCGGTTCATCTGGAATCAATGCAGTAATTTTCAGCCTCATTTTCACACAAAAAACGCACCGCTAAGCGATGCGTTTTTCTCTCTTCTAGCGGGTGCTAGAATTTAAATATCATACCAAAGCGCATTTGTCCATCACGGACACCATCATTATTACCAACATCTTTGATAGTAGCAATGTCAAATTGTAATACATCAGAAAGCATGACACCCATACCAATATCCACTTCCTGGCGCTTACCCGTTTTATCGTAGAGGTAACCTAAGCGGACAGCAACAGTGTTGGAGTACGTATATTCCGCACCCATATTGAATACGCCTTGCAACAAGGAATTTTTAGCGGTTTCAAGACCACTTCCACCGAGCTCTGGATAAAGAATCGATTTCCAAGCGGCAACGTAAAAAGGTTCTGGTTCACCCTTGTCGTTATCGTACACAGTTTCGCGGTTGTAGTCGGCCGCAAAAATCAAGCGATGATCTACAGAATTGATGAGCTCGTAAGAGAGTCCTAAACGCCATGTTAAAGGGATCGGATCCTGATTTGATTTTTCTGTGTAATAAATGCTAGGACCAATATTCGCAAGAACTAAAGCGATGCTCAAGTCATCGACCAAAAGATCTTTTTTCAAGATACCTACGTCAAATGCATAGCCAAAGGTGGTCGCTTCATCTCCACCTGTAGAGGCTCCAGAGCTTAAATCAGAATAGAAAAACTTTACGGAAAGCCCAAGGCCTACTTTTTGAGTGAGTTTAGTACCATAAGTAACACCCCCGACAATTTCAGAGCTGTTCGAAGCCGTGCCTTCATCCGATGAATAGTCACTAGAAACAACAGTCTCACCAAAGGAAACAAAATTCACAAAAAGCCCGAGAGTTCCCCATTCGGCAAGCGGAATCGTCATCCCTGCGAACAAATGATACAAGTCCGGAACATTCAAAATTGGGAGTAATTTTTCGTAGAAGAATGAGAGTTGGTAGTCCGCATCTTTGTATTGTTCTACCCCTGCACCAGTACTAAACCAAACGTCATTCCCTTGTGGTAACACCACCCAGACCTGATTACTGGAAAGCCCATTCCCGGAATGGAAGTGTTCCCATTCATCTTCTTCACTTGCTTTGCCGCGATCTTCTGGGCTGCGTTCCAATTCAGCTTTACGACCACTCGCTGTGGCGTAATCTGGCAAGTGACGCCATACCCCTTTGTCTGTTGCAATCCAAATAGACCCATTCTCAGAAACCGCGAGATCATGTACAGTATTATTCTCAAACTGTACTTGTTCCCACTTACGCAAATTAAAATGCGAGAGACCGCCTTTGTGCGCGACCCACACGTGACTTGAACTATCAACCACCAACGCGAGTGGGTTCAAGTCCATAATGCCATCTTCTCTGTTGAACAAGCTCCAACGGTCCTTGGTAGTCGGACCCTGCTTGGGCACTAAACGCGCAATACCCGCATCCGTGATTGCCACATAAAGCTCGTTGCGTTTCTCATTCCATGCAAGAGCAGCCACCTTCTGACTCGGAAGTACTTTTCCTTTTTGTTCCACGACTCCGTTGCGGTAAGAGAACAAGCCATTGTCCGTACCAATCCAGAGCGTAGCCCCTTGATTTGTCAACGCGGTAATCCTTGGAGAACCCAACTCAGAATTGTAATTTTTCCAACCTTTGCCATCAAAACGATACAAGCCATGAGCAGTACCGACCCAAAGTTTTTCCGTGCGGTTCTCATAGAGCAGAGTGGTAATCGTATCCTTTACAATCAAATTCCAAGGAATTTTGACTTCAACCACATAGGATTCATCCACTTCATTTTTAACATCATTAAACTTTTTCACGATACGTGTGTATTCATCAAGGCCTGATTCCGTACCCGCAAAAACCCGAACCGCATCGCGAATTTTCATTTTGCCTTCGAGAATCACAGAATAATAATCACTCCACTTTTCGCCATCATAGTGCATAATACCAGAAGTGGTACCTGCCCAAATTTCACTTTTTTCAAAGAATCCCTCGTGGGAACGAGCGGCTAGTTCTGTGAAGCGCAACGAGTCTTTACTTTCTACAGGATAGGAAAGTTTCCATTCATCGGCGAGTGGGCCAAAAGCCAAGCCTGCAGGATTGTAATACAAGGCAGAGGCATCATCCGCAATGGCCACACCCGTTTCACCCATTCCCAATTGGCGGGCTCCTACGGGCATTTCCAAAGTAATAATAGCAGAACCCGCAGCAAAAGCATTTGCCGCAACTAAAAAACAGAGCAGAGATAACTTACGCAATATGTCTCCAGTCGGGAACATGATAAACACCGTTTTCCGGCACCAAAGCTTTCCACCCCTGTTTCCCTGGATTTTCCCAAGGAAGCTTCGGAACCAACTTACAGTCGCACCCAAGCACATAGGGCGGAAGGATTTCCGCATGATTCCGAATTTGTTCACGAGTAATGTAATTGTCATCACCCATGAAACTACAAAAAATTTTGCTTTTGGGACCAAGAACTACACGGTAAGTGACCGTCCCATTTTTGTCCCCTTCATCCACAACCCTTACCGATTCATCCATTGTCTCTGTCCACTGAGTGAATAGACGAGTCCGTTCTTCTTCACTGATATTTTGAGTAGCAAGCCAAACTTTGACCTCATCCAGACTCGGTTTCACCTTTTCAATAGACTCACGAGCAGGCCTCACCAGAACAGCATACTGGCCAGACACATCAATGACTGCGGGAGTCTTTTCCTTTTCATCAGCATTGTGGATCACCACATAAGCGCCAATACTTGCAAGTATGATCGACAAGACGATAATGGCTACGAGAATGAAAATGATTGATGGATCCATAAATGTACTTCCTAACTAGATGTCTAGAAAACTAGCATTTTCTAATTTATAGGGGAGGAGAACTTATGTTCAAATTTAGATTTTTACCAATCCTGCTTCTACCCGCTTGCCTAATGGCGATTCCTTACGAAACCATGACCATTAAAGAAGGTGTCGGGACACCCATTAAGTCCGGACAACTGATTAAGGTCCAATACAAAGGGTGGCTCACCGATAGTACTCTTTTTGATGACTCCTATGCCCGTGGTGAGCCGTTGGAATTTTCTTTGGGTGCAGGCCAAGTGATTGCAGGCTGGGACCGCGGGCTTGTTGGCATGAAAGTCGGTGAAATCCGTAAACTTTCTCTCCCCTATGAACTCGCTTATGGAGATCGCGCGATCGGCCCAATACCTGCGAAATCAGACCTCCTATTCGAAGTGGAACTCATCGCCGCACAAGAACCACTCCTCCCCGATGCATTCCCTAAAGATCTTAAAACCATGAAGTGGCAGAGGATCGACCCAGGAGTTTCATCTGTAGATGAAAAACAAGGCGAAGGCATCGCTGCCATGCCAGGCACCAAGACCAAGCTCCACTATTCGGGCTGGATTTCCCAAGGCCGCAAATTTGCAAGTTCCAAAGATCTCGGCAAACCCCTTGAAGTGGTATTGGGTGCAAACAAATTAATCAAAGGCTGGGAAACCGGATTGGAAGGCCTAAAGCCTGGGGCCATTCGTTGGCTCCGTGTGAGCCCCGCCATGGGCTATGGATCCAAAGCATATTCAACCATTCCACCAAACTCCACTCTTATTTTCCGCATCGAAATCATCTCAGTAGAAACAGACGAAGTTCTCGCCGAGTCTATGGATTTCTTCCCGGATCTTGCAACGCTTTCTCTTCAAGAGGGTAAAGAAGGCCTTCAATATGCCATCGTCAAACCTGGCGAAGGTGAACCCGCAAAAATGGGCGACAAGGTGCGCGTCCATTACACAGGCTTCCTTTCCGATGGAACGAAATTTGATAGTTCCAGAGATCGCGGGCAAATCTTTGACTTCCCTCTCGGCGGCGGTCGTGTCATTCGTGGTTGGGATCTAGGTGTCGAAGGAATGCTTCCCGGCGAAAAGCGCGTACTGGTTATTCCTCCGGGAATCGGTTACGGTAGTCGCGGGGGTGGCCCAATCCCACCGGATGCAACGCTCATATTCGTGGTTGAATACATGGGTGAATAAATCGGCGATTTAAAATTTTCTGTCAAAGGCTCCCGCAAGTGAGCCTTTTTTTTGTGATAAGTGACACACAAAAAAAGGAGTCTCCAAAGACTCCTTTTTCATTTTTTACAAAAGATGATTTTTTTCTATTTAGAGTTCAACAAATCCTTATGAACGACGGTAATCGTCTTCAACACGAACAATATCATCTTCGCCAGTATATTCCCCTACTTGCACTTCCACAATCACTAGCGGTAACTTGCCCTCATTCTGCAAACGATGCATTTCGCCCACCGCAATGTATGTAGATTCATTGGGACGCACCAAAAAGACGCTATCGCCAACAGTCACCGTCGCCGTGCCACTCACCACAACCCAATGCTCAGAACGATGCAAATGCTTTTGCAAAGAAAGACGTTCGCCTGGTTTCACCACAATGCGTTTCATTTTGTAGCGGTCAGAAGATTCAAGCACAGAATAAGTCCCCCAAGGACGACTTACTGTCTGTGGCACGTTCATCAATTCAGAATTGCGCGTTTTGAGAGCTTCCACCACATTTTTCACTTTTTGACTGCTCTTCAGAGGAGCGACCAACAAAGCATCGGGGGTATCGACAATCAGCATTTCATCCAAATCAATCGTAGCAATCAATCGTTGATTTCCCATGACCAAAGAGTTTTTGGTATTCACAGCGAGATGTTTTTCATTCACATTGTTGCCATTAGAATCATGGGGATACTCACCATACAAGGCATCAAAGGAACCCAAGTCAGACCAACCAATAGAACTAGGTACCACCTTCACACGACGCGACTTTTCCATAACAGCATAGTCAATGGAATCCGCTGGAATCGCCATCATTTCCTTGTGCTGAATCCGCACCAGAGAACCTTCCATAATGGCTCCCGATAAAGCAATCTGACTCGATTGATAAATTTCAGGAGCATAGGCCAAAAGTTCTTCTAAGAAAGCCGAAACCTTGAAGCAGAAAATACCACTATTCCAATAAAAATTTCCATGCTTAATATACTCTTCGGCCTTCGCTTTGTTTGGTTTTTCAACAAAGCGCTTGACATTTTCACCATCGGCTTCAATGTAACCATATCCTGTCTCGGGGCCAGTCGGCTGGATGCCAAAAGTGACTAAAGCGCCTTCTTCTGCAAGTTTCTTCGCTTTTTCAAGCACCTTGAGATAAGCAACCTTGTCTCTAATAATATGATCAGAGGGCGAAACGAGAACTATTTCGTTAGGATCCAAACTCAAACAAGCAAGAGCCACAGCAGGGGCTGTATTTCGGCCTACAGGTTCCAACAAAAAGCGCGGCGCATTAGTGGCAGTACTTTGCGGAAGCTGATCCTTTGCCAAAAAATACTGTTCCGCATTACTAATTACGAACTGAGATTCACAAGCGATAGAGTTAGTCTCTACCGTGCGTTGAAAGAGAGACGCTCCATCAAACAAACGTGCGAATTGTTTGGGCATCAACGTGCGGCTGATTGGCCACAAACGAGATCCACAACCACCACAAAGAATCAAATTAATCATACAAACCTACCCGTAATTATTTTTGCTCAAGATCGTTTATATTTTTTCCTATCATAACACCATAATAAACAGTCTGCACCGTCGGTAAAATCTGACTGATAATACGGTTCCAAGTGGCAAGACCGGAAGCATCCACATAAACAATATCGCGCGGTTTTAATGCGAACCTATCAGCCACCGCAAAAGCCATCGCATTTTTAGCATCCAAATGAAAGACATCAATACGATTCAAAGACGTATTGCGAATCACATATAGGGAGCGCGCAGAGGCGGTCACCGCTTGTACACCACCCGCGCGCGTCACAGCTTCCATGAGACTTAACCGTCCCATTTTCAAAGAGAAAGCCGCCTGAGTTCCCACTTCTCCCAAAACGTACACACTCTGATCATCCACGGAAGGCACCCACAATTGGTCCCCTGGCTTTAATAGAATACGTTCCAAAGGCAAATTAGACTTGAATGCACTTAAATAATCAATGGTATAAACGACCCCAGCACGGCGAAGCATTATGTTGGAAGCATCCGCTTTCTCCGAAAGGCCTCCCACACGGTTCAAAGCCTCAGGGAGAGTCAATGGAATTTCATTAAAAGCTACAAAACCAGAATTTTTTACTTCCCCGGAAACAAAAATTGTGCGACTACGATAACTAGTGATTTTGACATCCACCTGCGGATTCGTGAGAATTTTTTCAGAAAGTCGCGTCGTAATTTCAGCCCGAAGTTCCTGAGCAGTAAGACCTGCAGCCTGAATCTCACCCACATAGGGATAAAAGAACGTCCCCGAAGTCGAAATCATTTGTCCAGCCGATTGGTACTGTCCCAAGGGAGACGTCAACTCAGGATGTTCCCACACCACCACCTGTACCTCATCCAAGGGGCCAATCCTGTAAACAAACGCCTCAGAATCATTAGAAATCAGCGGAGCCAGCCCTCCATAAGCATTCGTAGAATCCATAATGCTCTCGGAAATGACAGGAATACTGTCTTCCAATTCATGCAGGAAAATCGTAGCCCCTGCATACTCCGAAGAATCCTGAGGTTCATACATCCGCATCTGAGGACCCGCAAAACAGCCTACCAGAAGAGAAACCGAGCAAGACACAGCGGCAAGACACAATACACTAAAACACTTTTTCATGAGTGCCCTTTATTAATACTTTCCGTATTTGTAACCATAACCATCAACCTTACTATGCACATACTTATTGATGACAATGGACTTGTGGACAGATTCACTCGCGCCCTTAGTAAACAACGCCAGACCTTCACGTATCGCATCGATAGAATGCCTGTTGTATTCCACTACCAGAATCGCCTGGTCAGAATGGCGACAAACCAGCATGGCATCAGTTACCAGCATCACTGGAGGCGTATCCACGATAATCACATCGAACATTGTTTTAAGCTTCTCTAATAATTGCACATAGCGATGAGAGCCCAGCAATTCCGCAGGACTCGCCGGAATCTTGCCCGCCACCAACAAGCTCAAATTAGGCACATTCGTGACATGTAAGCATTCCTCTAATTTGCATTTACCCACCAAAACTTCAGAAAGTCCCTGATCTCTGCGAATCCCAAATTCTTTATGCAATCGTCCTTTCCGCAAATCAGCATCTATCAAAAGCACACGCTTCTCTGTACCCGCAAACAGAGCCGCTAAATTCACGGAGACAAAACTCTTACCTACAGCAGGAATCAAACCACTCAACACAATCACCGAGGCTTCTGTCTCTGGCATCACAAATTCTAACGAAGTACGCAACGTGCGCATAGATTCTACGGCCACATCGTCAGGGAAAGCCACCGCCAGAGGCAATGTGCCTAAAGTACCGGATGCCGCTCCCTTCGGAATTTTTGCATACACACTGATACCTAACTCACGTTCAATCACCCGGGAATCCTTGATTCCACTATGGAATTTTTTCTTGACAGATACATAAACCACAGAAGCGCAAAAGCCTAGGAATAAAGCCACCATCAAAATCATTTTTTTGCGGGGCTGCACGGGCTTAGTCTCCTGTTCCGCATAATCCACAATACGCACTGACCCCACTTCACCCGCAGCCACCAAACGTAACTGCTGGATACTATTGAGCATATTTGTGTATAGGAGTTTATCCAGTTCGACTTCACTAGCGAGACGCAGAATTTCCTGCTGAGTTGAAGGCAACTTTCTCGCCTGATGAGAAGACTCCGCAAGTTCTTTTCGTAGATTACTGATCTGCTCATCCAGCGTTTTCACTGAGGGATGTTCTTCATGAAACAAACGCACCGCATCCTCGCGTCGTTGTTCCAGAGAAAGTATCTGCTGTTGCAAACGCATTTCGCCTTCAAGTACAATGCGAGTCTCCGTAGTAATATCGACGGAACCCACCTGGTAACGATAGGCACTTAATTCCGCCTCAGCACTGTCCAATTTCAGTTTTACATCTGGTATCTGCTGTTCCAAAAAGGCGAGCGTCTTTTCCGCTTCGGCACTGCGTTGTTCCACATTCTGGCGCAGATAAGCGTTAGCGACTTGATTCACAACATTCATCGCCCGATCTGGGTAAATATCTTGATAAGTAAATTCAAGTATTCCCGTCTTTTTGCCACGCTCTGCTACCGAAAAAGCCGATTCGAAAGCGGAAATAGCATCCAGACGCAACCGACTGGACACTGCAAACGTCTGCCCTTTGTGCGCCATCATCCGAAGTACCCCAATGCGTACAGAATCTCCGGCGTAAGGAGCTACAACGGTTTCCCCAGCATGGCCCCTGAGAACAAAGTTGTCGGTATAATCCAGCAGCTTAAAATTCACACTGTCTTCAGCCACCAAAGTCCAAGGTTCGGAACGAAAATCTTTTGGAATATTATCTAAAGGAATACGAAAATCTAAAAGATCCAAACGGCCTTCACGATGCAAAAGACGATCCCAAAAGCCGAGTGGAATAGCCACATTCTGCAAGCGACTTGCTTCCACAGCGGCCCCCATCACACGGCGACTCTTCACCAACTCAATTTCTGTTTCTGCTGGACTTCCCGTTGCAAAAAGGCTTCCTAGATCACCCATCATAGCGCTGGCATTGGCACCTTTACCTTTAGTCTCCACCTGCAATAATGCATTCACTTCATAAACAGGGCGAATCCAATAGGCGGCAAAAACGCCGATGATCCCAGATAACAAAAGAAAAAGACATACCGCAATTCGATTTTTCCACAAGTCACTGGCAAGTTCTGCCAACTCGTTTGTCTCATCCTGATTTTTCGAAGCCATATAGTATTTTACCTTAATTACTTAAGACTGCTGAATTTTGCTTACCCAGTATGGGGTAAATTTTGAAATAAACTTCCAAGCCATAATAAAAGCACTCTCCGGCCTACGATAAGGATCTGGAATATCCACATCAGCAACCGCACCATAACGAAATACTTTACCGTCTAACCAGGGATACTTACGAAGGAGTTCCACTTTTTGACTTGCTTCCATCACCAAAACCAAATCAGCCCATTTGAGCATATCCATATTCACTTGGCGAGCCTTATGGAGAGAAATATCTAAACCGTGGTCCAAAGCAACCTTCACAGCCATCGCATCCGGTCCGGAATCCACTACCGCATTCAAACCGGCACTCATTACCGTATATCCCTCACCCAACGCATTTCGGAGCAAATATTCTCCTGTGGGGCTACGGCAAATGTTTCCGGTACAAAGCACTAAAATATTTTTCATCGGGGACAAATTAAAAATATGGGAACCTAATGTCTAGGCACCGCGAGCTAAAACGACCAGCCCAAATCCTTCAGACTCGGATTTTTTCGGTCTTTCTCGCTTAAAAGCACTTCTACCCCTTCGGGAAGTGGCCACACGATCCCAATCGCTGGATCATTCCACATTAATCCGCCCTCATCGGTGGGGTCATAAAGCCGAGTACACTTGTACACAAATGTCGCCTTTTCGGAGAGCACCGCAAAACCGTGGGCAAAGCCTTCCGGCACATAAAACTGTTTTTTGTTCTCGGCACTCAAGACAACACCATGCCACTTTCCAAACGTAGAACTTGATTTGCGCAAATCCACGGCCACATCAAATACCTCACCCTCAATCACACGAACCAATTTGCCTTGCGGATTATTCTTTTGAAAATGAAGACCACGGAGCACCCCTTGACGTGAACGCGATTCATTATCCTGCACAAAATTCGTGGGGAGACCCGCCAAAGCGAATTCCTTTTCACTGAAAGTTTCCATGAAATAGCCACGCTGATCGCCAAAAACAGAAGGCTCCACGACCACTACACCTTCAATCTGTGTTTTGATAAAATTGAATTTTCCCATTACTTTTTCCCATACATTTTGGTGTAATAATTCTGATATTCACCATTCACAATATGCTCCCACCACCCTCTGTTATCCAAATACCACTGGATCGTCTTTTGGATTCCATCCGCAAATTTCGTCGCCGGGAGCCAACCCAGTTCATTGTGAATTTTAGTGGGATCGATCGCATAGCGCATGTCATGACCCGCACGATCCTTCACATAAGTGATCAAGCTTTCTGGTTTGCCCAAGTGTTTCAAAATCAGCTTCACAATATCAATATTGCGCATTTCGTTGTGGCCACCCACATTATACACCTCTCCTACAAGGCCGTTGTGAATGACCAAATCAATGGCCGCACAATGATCTTCTACATAAAGCCAGTCGCGCACATTAATTCCCTCTCCGTATACCGGGAGCGGTTTATCATTCAGGGCATTCGCGATCATCAACGGAATCAACTTCTCTGGAAAGTGATAAGGGCCATAGTTGTTGGAACAACGCGAAATCGTCGTAGGAACCTTAAATGTGCGGTTATAAGCCTGCACCAGCAGATCTGCCCCCGCTTTACTCGCCGAGTAAGGGCTGGATGTATGCAGTGACGTTGTCTCTGTAAAAAACAGGTCCGGCCTATCCAGAGGCAAATCCCCATAAACTTCATCAGTGGACACCTGATGGTAACGATCAATGCCGAATTTGCGACAAGCATCCAACAGCGTTTGAGTGCCCATGATATTCGTATTCAAAAACACACCTGGATTCTCAATGGAACGATCCACATGGCTTTCAGCAGCAAAGTTCACCACCATATTCGGGTGTTCTTCTTCGAACAGTTTGAAAATATTTTCGCGATCCGTGATGTCCACTTTAACAAAGCGAAAGTTCGGATTTTGCATCACGGGAGCAAGAGTTTCCATGTTGCCCGCATAGGTAAGGCAATCTACGCATACAATGCGATAGTCCGGATACTTTTTAAGCAAGTAATGGACAAAATTGCCGCCAATAAAACCAGCACCACCTGTGACAATAATGGTCATACTCATCTCAATACCTGATTTTACCTTCCGCAACCTTTTTAAGGTGCGCACCATAAGTGGACTTGCCATAACGAGCTGCGGATTCCATGAGTTTTTCCTTGGTAATCCAGCCATTCACATAGGCAATTTCTTCGACCGCAGAGATCTTTATCCCTTGCCGTTTTTCAATCATCGCTACAAAATCAGACGCTTCTAAGAGGCTTTCTATGGTCCCTGTGTCAAGCCAAGCAAAGCCACGCCCCAGTAACTTGACATCCAAAGTACCGCTTTCCAGAAAAAGCCTGTTCAAGTCCGTAATCTCAAGTTCACCCCGCGCAGAAGGTTTCATTCCCTTTGCTAGTCGAACAACACGATTATCGTAAAAATAAAGACCCGTGACCGCATAATTGGATTTAGGTTCCTTCGGCTTTTCTTCCACCGAAACGACTTGACCTTTTTTATCAAATTCAACAACACCAAAGCGCTCTGGATCTTCGACAAAATACCCAAAAATACTCGCTCGATGGAGATCCTCCGCATTACGCACGGCCTCTTTCAACAGAGAAGAAAATCCATTCCCATAAAAGATGTTATCGCCGAGCACCATGGCGCAGCAATCATCGCCAATGAATTCTTCGCCAAGAATAAAGGCCTGCGCGAGACCATCCGGCGAAGGCTGTACCTTATAGCTCAAACGAATTCCCATGCAGGAGCCATCACCCAAAAGTCGTTCAAAATTCGGCAAATCAGTGGGTGTCGAAATAATCAAAATATCCCGAATACCCGCAAGCATCAAAGTGGAAAGGGGGTAATACACCATAGGCTTGTCATACACAGGTAGAAGTTGCTTACTCGTGACCATTGTCAAAGGATAAAGCCTCGTCCCTGATCCGCCTGCTAAAATGATGCCTTTCATAAAAAATCCTCTGAGATGCTGAAATAACCGATATGCTCAAGAATATAGGAAAAAATAGTTATACGGCTATTTGTCAATTGTCTGTTGCCCTCAAATAGGTTCATAGATATCCTTCAACCCCGCGCAAAGTGGCTTTTCTGTGAGCCGTTTAAAAAGTACAAAGTCACTCGGTATTGCTAAAAAACATTTCATTGCCACCACATTCTTTAACACAAATAACATTTCGTGTTTACATGAACTTCATATAACGATTGTAGAATAGGGAAACAAACCCAAAAGAGGACTTTATTATGAATGCTCTAGATAGAATCATCACTCTGACTTTAGCTTGCTTTGCTCTGATAGCGACCTCAGGCTGCGAAGATAAAGATAAAAAAGTGGATGCCACCTTACCTAAACAAGCTATTTCGCAGTTCACTATTGCGTATTTGCCCAACGAATCCACAGAACAGAATGCAGATGCCCGCAACGGTATGGCAAAAGACCTTTCCGCATTGTTAGGGGTCAAGGTTATTGAATACCAGGCCAGTGACTACAATGCTGTGATTGAAGCGATGAGGACAAATAAAGTGGATATGGCCTACTTTGGTCCTCTTTCGTTCTGTCTGGCATACGAGAGAGCCAATGCGGAACCGATCGGTATGAAAGCGAAAACAGGAAAAAAAGAAGATGCCACCTATAAATCCGTTCTCATTGTAAAAGCGGAAAGTTCAATCCGATCCATCAAGGATCTCAAGGGAAAAACGATCGCCTTTGTGGACCCGAACTCTACCAGCGGCAATTTGATTCCTTCTGCTGAAATCATGCAAGCATTTCCCGAAGAGAAGCTGGACATGGACGCACTTCATACCAATGGAGTTTTCTTTAGTTCTGTGATGTTTTCAGGGAAGCACCAAGCAGGTTTGCAAGCGGTTTTGAAAGGAGATGTGGATGTCGCCCCAATTTCTGATGAAATCTTAAAGCAAGAAATCAAGAACGGAAACGCTCCTGACGGCGCTGTCAAAATAATCCATTCCTCCTCTCCGATTCCTGCTGAACCGATGGCCATCAGAAGTAATCTCCCCGATGATGTGAAAGCGAAAGTGAAGCACTTTATTCTGACTTACAACAACGAAGAATACTTTGAAAAAGTCATCGGAAAAAATACAGCCCGATTCGTAGAGTGTACAATCGAAGATTACAAAAATATTATTGAACTTAACAAGCGCTTAAATAAGTAACATGACAAAGGGTGAATCAGAGCGCCCTTTTTTATTATGGAAAAAGTAATTATAAAAGCCTCTCACCTATCTAAAGTCTACTCCAATGGAGTCAAGGCTTTAGATGATGTTTCCTTTGAAATCCGGGAAGGTGAATTTGTGGTGGTGATTGGGCCTTCCGGCTCAGGGAAATCCACGCTACTACGATCTATCAATAAGCTTATTGATCTTACCAGTGGAACGATTAGCATTGATGACGAAGAGATTCAGAATAAAAAAGGAAAGGGGTTAAGATTATTGCGGCGCAAGATCGCTATGATTTTTCAGCACTATAATCTGGTATATCGCTTATCCGTGATACAAAACGTACTGCATGGCCGTTTGGGTTATATGTCCAATATCAAAGGAATTCTCGGAAAATATTCTGAAGAAGACAAATTAAACGCCGTTGAATTATTAAAAGAAATCGAACTGAGTGATTACATATACAACCGCGCAGCGAGCCTTTCTGGTGGGCAAAAACAGCGTGTAGGCATTGCTCGTGCCATTATGCAATCCCCGAAAATCATCTTGTGTGATGAACCCATCGCCTCTTTAGATCCCTCTTCCTCTAAAATTATCATGGACATCATTTATGATATGACCAAACGACGTAATATTACCAGTATTACCAATTTGCATCAGATTGATGTGGCCCTTAAATATGCTTCGCGAATTATCGGTTTGTCTAAAGGAAAAATCGTATTTGACGGTCCCCCCGGTGCATTAGATAATCTCACTATTGAAAAGATTTATAACACACCCATTAAGAATCTGATCATTAATGGAGAAATGCACAATGGCTAAGATTCCTCTGATACACACTCGAGAGAAAAAGATATACACCATTTTTACTGTTGTTGTCATTATTCTATTCGCAATTGCCACAGTACTTACCAAATTTAATCCCCTCCAAGTGATTGTATCCAGTGGTGAAATATGGAATTTTATCACCACGGACTTTTTACCACCCACACTCACCAAACCGGTCAACATATTCAATGCAATACTTACCACTGTCTGCCTTGCCATCAGTTCCACATTCATTGCGGGCATTATGGCAATTATCACCGCTATGTTTGGAAGTGAGAGCATTTCCCCATGGCCCAAGTACGCAAAAATTATTCGAGCAGTGGCCACCTTCTTACGAAATATTCCGCCTCTAGTCTGGGCGTTTATTTTATTCTCCTCGTTGGGAATAGGGACAGGAGTGGGTTTCATCGCTCTTGTGATTTCCACCTTCGCATTTATGACACGAGCCTTTATCGAAAGCATTGATGAAATTTCACAAGAGAGCACAGAAAGTCTTTTAGTGGTGGGGGCTACATTTCCTCAACGAATTTTCCAAGCCGTTATCCCTTCCTGCATTCAAGACTTTATTTCCTGGTTCCTTTACTGCATTGAATTAAATATTCGCGCATCCACTGTTGTAGGCATGGTGGGGGGAGGGGGAATTGGTCTTGTCCTTTTCTCTTATCTGAAAACATTTCGTTATCAAACCGCGGCAGGGATCATCTTGATTATTGCGGCAACCATTATTTTAGTGGATTTATTAACAGGCTATTTACGAACAAGGATTATGCAAAATGACTGAAATCGCACTCAGAGCCCAAAATATTATTCCCTCTGTCCACGTCTGTAAAAAAGGGAAAATCAAAACAAAAGAGAATCATCAGGATCTTGATTTATACATATTCCTGATGGCGATGGTTCTCGTCTCCGTGTTATCATTTCTTCCGTTGAATATTAATTGGTTCAAATTAGTAAGCCGCATGCCGGATATCGGAATTATGTTTGGAAAACTTTCTCAGCTTTCTCTCCATAATTTTGATTACACGTTGATCGCCTTTGTAGAGACGGTTGCAATCACTATTCTTGCGACTATTTACAGCATTTTTTTTGGAATTATTTTCGGTGCACTGGTATCCAAGAATTTCATTAAAAATCGCCTGGTCACCACATTGCTGAGTTCTTTTTTCACTTTCTTGCGTGCGGTGCCTACCCCGGTGTGGGTATTACTGGCATTAGTTTGTTTAGGGTTGGGGCCCATTGCAGGTATTGTGGGGCTCTCTGTGCATGCGACAGCCTTTTTTGCACGGGCGTTTTCTCAAAGCTTTGAAGACGTGCCACCAGAAGTCATTGAAGCCTTGGAAGTGACGGGAGCAAATAAGTTGCAGATTTTCTTTTCTGCCATACTCCCTGCGGCAATGAGTATGATTATCGCATGGATTGGAATGCGTTTTGAAATCAACTTTCAAGAAAGTGCCATTTTAGGAATGGTGGGTGCTGGTGGCATTGGCTTTGCAATTACAACTTCTTTGCAGGGTTATCACTATGGCGTTGCGGGACTCGCCATTTTACTCGTATTTGTATACGCCTATTGCATCGAACTCCTGTTCACGACCATCAAGAAAAAATTTATTCAATAAGAGTGCAATATGATGAAGAAACGTCTTTTTTCAATCATGGCCAAAGCCTCTCTTTCTGAAATTCAAGTAATCGCAGAACCCTTGACACATAAATATTCAATTCAAATCATTAAAGAGCCAGCCAAATCCTTAGCGATGGTTCAATTACGGGAAACTGTCAGGGAAAGTCTTTTTTACATCGGCGAAGTTTTAGTGGTTGAAGCCATTGTTTCCATCGGCGATGTGAAAGGGATGGCGGTCACTCTTGGGGATGATTTCGAAAAAGTCCTCGCCATGGCCATACTGGATGCCTGTCTCAACAAAAAAATCGAAGAATCCGGTGCTATTGAACAATCGTTATTGCAATTAGAGCGAAAGCAAATAGAAAAAGAGCAAAAAGAAAACGCTTTATTCCAAAAAACCAAAGTGAACTTTAATTCCATGGATCAAGGAACTAAACTATGAAAAAGATACATGATTTTGATGAAGTCTTTGATGCTCAAGAAGTTTTTCGTCTGATACTTGATGCAACCGCACACCCGTTAACTCCCGTTAGTCTTAAACCATACACACAAAAGATTCCATTCCGTGAACCTCAGTTTTTAGCCATCGCCATGACACTCCTAGACAACGAGGTTTCTTTTAATACCTGTGAAAATGAGGAACTTTCAGATAATATTCGTTCCTTAACGCTCTCTTCGCGAGATGCACTCCCCCATGCTGATTTTGTTTTTGTGAGCGACGCCTCTCATTTAGAGAAAGTGATTCAAAATGCAAAATGCGGTTCTTTAGCGAATCCTCACAATGCGGCCGCTGTGATTGTCAGAATTGATGAGACGCAAAATGATATTGACTCTTTTTCAGGGCCTGGAATTCAAAACCAATTGACGACTCAAATCAACGCCATTGTGAATAAGGCCATTTTTCTTCGTGACAATATGTTTTTTGAGTTCCCGCAAGGCATTGATTTATTCTTTGTCGATCTTGATGATAACTTATTTGCTATTCCGAGAACCCTAAAAAAGGTGGTTTAGCATGGCGTACGTGGCTGTATCCGGCGGGCAAGAAGCGATTGAAAAAAGTATTGAACTTTTAAACTTCTTTCGAAGTAAAACAGATAAGAATTTAGATCTTGAGGCGATTGAAAAAAAACTGAATCTCCTTATTGACCGTGTGATGAGCGAAGCCGGTTTTTATACCTCAACTTATGCGGCATTAGCATTAAAACAATGTGAAGGCTCTGTGGAAGAAGCTGTATTTTTGCTCCGCGCTTACCGATCTACCCTCAATCGCAATTACTATTCTCTTCCTGTCAATACAAACAAAATGCGTGTTATAAGACGCATTTCTGCGGCATTCAAAGACATTCAAGGGGGACAAATTTTAGGAGCGACCTACGATTACACGCATCGTCTTATGAATTTTGACCTTGACAAAGAAAGCAGTGAGAACATTTATCAACAGATGTGCATAGTTTTGGGACAAGAAAAACCTTTGCCTGTGACTCCTTGCGAACGCGTGTCTACCCAACTCAAAAAAGAAGGGCTCATTGATCAGCATAGCGAAAATAACGAAAAGCCCTGTGACATCACCAAAAATATTTTAGAATTCCCTTGCAAAAGAAGTGCTCGGTTACAAACGCTTTCCCGCGCAGATACGGGCTTTATTTCGGGACTGGCGTATTCTGCTTTGCGCGGATTTGGTCAAGTGCACCCTACTGTTGGTGAACTCCGCACAGGTTATGTCTCCTTGGAAATCCCCTATTTATTTGACGACAAAGAAGCCATTGACTTAGGTGAAATTTTAATTTCCGAAGTGGAATGTTTTAACGAAACATCAGAAGGGCATCAATTAAAAATCGGAGTGGGTTATGGGGCTGTTTTTGGCCGTAACGAAAATAAAGCCATTGCGATGGCCATCCTGGATCGAGAACTGGAAAATAAGGGAGCGAATCCTCCCCAAAACGAAGAATTTGTGCTAACTCATGGCGACAGCCTTGAAATGAACGGGTTTATTTCTCACTTGAAGCTGCCCCATTATGTGACATTCCAATCCAAACTGGATGCGATTCGCAAAACAAGGAACCCAAACTCCCATGAATCCCAATTATAATTTTGCCTTTTTGGATGAAGGGTCTAAAAAGGAAATTCGCAGAAGCATTCTGAAAGCGGTAGCAATCCCTGGTTATCAAGTCCCTTTTGGTTCTCGAGAACTCCCTATTGGCCGAGGCTGGGGAACCGGCGGCATTCAGATTACGCTTTCTCTGATTGGTAAAAACGATACGTTAAAAGTGATTGACCAAGGGAGCGACGATAGTGTCAATGCGGTGAGTATCAAAAAATTTATCGTGGAATGTACGGATGTGAACACCACCACGAGCACTGAAAAAGCCACACTGATTCAAACGCGCCACAGAATTCCTGAAAAGCCGCTCACCCGCAATCAAATCTTAATTTTTCAAGTACCACTTCCAGAGCCATTACGCATTGTGGAACCTCGCGAAGAAATCACAAAAAAAATGCATGCGGAAATGGATTATGCCCCCATTTGGTTGCAACTTTACGAAAGCCTCATCAAATACCATAAAATCACACTTTCTACAGAATACCCTTGCATGGTGGAGCATCGGTATATCATGAACCCGAGTCCCATTCCCAAATTTGATAACGACAAATTGCATGAAGCCCCTTGTTTGTACTTATTCGGGGCAGGTCGAGAGAAAAAAATATACGCGATTCCCCCGTACACAAAAGTCCAATCTCTTGCCTTTGATGACATCCCTTTTGAAAAAGAATCCTTTAAGGGTAAAAAATGCCGCCTCTGTCAAAGTGAGAGCTCCTATCTCGATGAAATTTTTGATTCAAAAACTGGCGAAAAATTTTACCAATGCTCTGATACCTCTTATTGTAAGGAACGGCAAAACCATGTACTTGAATGATCCTCCCATTTTGAAAGTTCAAAATTTGACGGTTCGCTATGGCAATGGTTGCCCTGATTGTAAAACCAACCTGAAAAAAAATCGTTGTCAGAAATGCGGTGCCGTTTGGGCCTGCAACGACATTTGTTTGGAGGTTTACCCTGGCGAAATTTTAGGCATTGTTGGAGAATCGGGGTCCGGCAAATCCACATTGATGAAAAGTCTTTATTTTGACCTGGATATCACTCACGGAAGCGCCTTTTTAAAAGAGTACAAAGAGGGGACCAGGAATATTTGGGAAGCGAGCCAAAGCCACAAACGCATGATCCGAAATAACATTATGGGCATGGTTTACCAGAACCCAATTCTTGGATTACGCATGGAATATTCTTCGGCGGCGAACATTGCAGAAAAAATGATTGCTGCAGGTCAAAGGAATGCGCACGCCATGACCCATCGCGTTGTAGAACTTTTGGACGCCGTAGAAATCATGACGTCACGCATGGAAGAAGCACCCAAGAACTTTTCCGGCGGGATGCAACAGCGTGTACAAATTTCCAAAGCACTTGCGAATAACCCCACGTTGCTCCTCCTTGATGAAGTCACCACAGGCTTAGACCTTTCAGTACAAGCCAAAGTCCTTGATTTGATCCGCAAAATCAAAGCCCGATTCGGAATTTCTATCCTGTTGGTTTCTCATGATTTAGCGGTGATTCGTATGCTTGCCGATAGAACCATCGTCATGCTGGATGGAAGAATCATCGAATCCGGATTAACAGACCAAATCCTGGAAGACCCCCAACACTATTACACCCAGCAACTGGTTCACTCCCTCATTTAGGAATACGGCCATGATCGCCATCAAAAATGGAAAAATTATTACGGCCACTGGCGTTTTGGATAATCAAATTCTCATCATTGATAAGGATCGTATTCAAGGCATTGTCAATACGTTGCCAAAAATCCCCATGGATCAGGTCATTGATGCGCGCCATCATTACATTGCACCCGGTTTTATTGATATCCATAATGATAAAATCGAACAGTTCATTTGTCCGCGGCCCACCTCGATTATGAATTTTGACCTCGCCATGAATGAATGTGAGCGCGAACTTTTACTGCAAGGGATCACCACCATTTATCATTCCTTAGCACTTTTCAAAGATAACTTTTTTGGGACTTCGCCGTTACGCACAAAAGAAAATGTGATGAAGCTCGCAGATCTCATACAAAAGCGTTTTGAACAAAGTAATCTTATTCGCCATAGGTTTCATCTCCGCATTGAAATTGACAATCTGGATGCCTATGATATTGCCAAAACCATGATACTGAATCATAAAGTACACGAAATTTCATTTATGGATCACACGCCTGGACAAGGGCAGTATAAAAACCTGGAAATTTACGAAAAAACCATTTCCAGTTATAAAGGCAAGGAAATCGAAACATTAGGGTTTGATGGCGTTTTAAACTATCATGAAAACAAGCAAACGCTTTCCTTTGAACAATTAAAAGAGCTGACAGAACTTGCCCACCAAAACAAAATCACCGTAGCCTCCCATGACGATGATTCCCTTGAAAAATTAATGCTCAATAAAAAAATTAATGTAAACATCAGTGAATTTCCTATTACGTTGGAAGCCGCAAAACACGCGAAAAAGCTTGGATTCAAAACTGTCGCGGGTGCTCCCAATATCCTCCTCGGAGGATCTCATTCCGGTAATATGAACGCGAGCCATGCAATTCTTGAAAATTGTATTGACATCCTTTGCTCGGATTATTACCCCGCAGCCATGCTCCACAGTGTATTCATCATGAATCAAAAAGAACATGTTCCTTTGCATGAAATGATCAATAAAGTCGCACTGAACCCCGCCTCTGCTATGAACATCAACGAGGATTACGGTTCCATTGAAATCGGCAAGAAAGCAGATTTACTGCTAATTAATTTTGAAAACAATTTCCCTGTCATCAATCAAATCTTTGTCGATGGTAAAATCGTTTCCACTATAGAATACAGAAAATAATTATGGCAATACTCAAAATCGAAAATCTCTCAAAAAACTTTTTCTTACACCACATTCAAAGAGAGCTTAAATCCTGCCACGATATTAACTTTTCTTTGGAGCAAGGCGAGTTCGTGGGCATCATTGGCCTTTCAGGCGCGGGAAAATCCACCATCATGAAATGCATTCACCGCACTTACCTTCCCACAGAAGGAAACATTTATTATGATAGTGAGGCTTTCGGCAACATCAATCTTAGTACAGCCTCAGAAAGAGAAGTCCTTTACCTTCGTAAACACGAAATAGGTTATGTCTCCCAATTTCTGAATATCATGCCAAGAACAACAGCCAAAGAACATGTCATGAATGCGCTCCTGGAAATGGGCGAAGACATTCAAAATACCGAGGAAAAAAGCAAAGAAATTTTATCTTATTTTAAACTCCCCGAAAAACTTTGGGACATCTATCCCAACACCTTTTCTGGCGGCGAAAGACTGCGATTGAACCTTGCCCACACCATGATCAAAAAGCCTCGATTGATGTTACTTGATGAACCCACAGCCTCTCTGGACAATAAAACAAAATTGCTTGTCAAAGAAATGCTGAAAAAATTGAAAACACGAAAAACAACCATGCTTGGTATTTTTCACGACCTGGAATTTATGGATGGTTTATGTGATCGAGTGTTCAATATATCAGAAGGAGAATTTTGTGTTAAAAGCTGATTTTCACATTCATTCCACTATCTCTGATGGCAGTGACAGCATTCATACCATTATTGCTCAAGCATTAGAAAAGCAAATCTTTGCCATCGCCATCACAGATCACGATACACTCGCTCACCGAAAGCACATCCCCCTGCACCCAGGATTAATAGTTCTTACGGGTGTCGAAATATCGGCTCATGATAAAGAGTCCAAAAAAAAGGCCCACATTCTGGGGTACAACATTCAAAACCCCACAAGCCTTGAAAATTGGATGTTGCCCACTCTTTTAAAACGCCACCAAAATTCGCTTAAGCAAATCGAAGTTCTTCAAAAAAACAAATTTTCCATTCATGAACACCTCTTGAATAAGGCGGATGGCAAATATATCTACAAGCAACACATTTTGGAATACTTACTTAAAACAGGGCAAATCCAGCAAATGTATGAATCCTTTTATGACTCTGTTTTTAAAAATCATGGTCTTTGTGACTTTGATATTGAATATCCCGATATCTACGAAGCAGTGGAAATGATTCTTTTTGCAGGGGGCATTCCCGTACTCGCACATCCAGGGCAACAACAGAATTTTGAGCTCATTCCCAAACTGGTCCCCCATGGATTGAAAGGATTAGAATACAACCATTATTCCAATGAAAAACTGGATAAAACCATTCTCAAATCCTATTCTGAAGAGCATCACTTATTCTTAACAGGCGGGAGTGATTATCATGGGAACAACCAACGGGAAAGAACCCACATTGGCGATTATCTTTCAGAATCCAGCGGCATCAATTCACTCATTCAGATAAAATAATTATGATCATACGCTATGCTACCGCTCGTGATGTGAAAAAAGCTTACCTGTTAATAAATCAACTCGCAAGCGATACCTTTACCTACAAAGCTTTTGTCGTGTCTTATCGCTACAATCTCAAAATGAACCACTGCCTTGTGGCAGAAGAAGCCGATGAACTCCTTGGATTAGGAACATTATCTATCCTACATCCCATGCACCATTCAAGCAAGATTGCGGAAGTCTTAGAACTGATCGTTGATAAGAATATTCGAGGGAAAGGCATTGGAACCAAATTACTGAAGAGACTCACCGAAATTGCGATTACTGAAAAATGTACAGGCATTGAGCTTGCATCAAACCAGAAACGCAAAGAGGCACATCAATTCTATGAGCGCGAAGGATTTAGAAATACCCATTTTAAATTAACGAAACCGCTGACGCCTATTTTTACCGAACCATAAAACTCACCAGTTCATCCAGATTCACTGAAGCAAAACGGGTCGCAGAGTCGCTGGTTCCGTAGGGGAGAATGAGCTCATTATGGTGCACAATGGCTCCGCAAGAATAGACCACGTTGGGGACATAACCATTCCGTTCCCGCTCTACGGGGGTTATCAAGGGTTCCGCCATGCGAGCAATGACACGCGTGGGATCCATTAAATCGAGGAGAAATGCACCGATACTGTATTTGCGAACGGAACCTACGCCGTGACTAATGACCAACCAACCATATTTGGTTTCTATTGGAGATCCACAGGTCCCTATTTTCATGTATTCCCAAGGGTAAGCAGGCGATAAAAGCGGTGAAGATTCGCTCCAGTTATGGATATCATCCGAGAACATAATGAAAATATTCTCATCATCAGGTCGGGAAAGCATTGCATATTTGCCGTTAATCTTTCTCGGGAATAGAGACATCCCTTTATTGCGTATGGCAAGCCCCTGGAGCGAAGAAAATTTGATGCTGTTGAAATCTTTGGTTTCAATGAGTTCAGGGACAGCAATCGTTCCGTTGTATGCATTAAAAGTGGCATAATAAATAACTTCTCCATCATCATCTACAAAGCGCACAAAACGCGCGTCTTCGATACCGTTGCTTTGGCTGGGGCTCCCTGGAAAAAGAACACGTTCCGAGAAATCCATTTTCGGATCAAAATGAACCTCATAATTCGAAAGTGAGAGGGCATCAGTGGTCACCCTTTCTGCGGGCATCACAAACGGACTTTGCTTGTCCACTGTAATTGCGTTCCACTCATCAATCACCCCTGTCAGGAAAGCGATAGAGGAGATATGCCCTTCTCCAGTGGCACGGAGGCTCAAAATGAATCGGAGAGAATCTGGAGGAACTCCGGTCTGATCAGGGTGAGGCACAATGGAAGGGTTAAAAAGAGCTGCGGAGGAGAATGCATATTCCATTAAAAAATAGGAGCCAATAAGAATTTTCTGCTGATGGGAAACCGAATCTACGAGATTCAAAGCCATAGCCACTTGTTCATACCTGCGTAACGTCAGACTTTCGATCTCTTTATGCCGACGCGTAAAATCAGTATGAAATTTTTTGACTAGATGATCCACTTCTTTTTCAGAGAGGGAAAGTACGTTATTCATAATCTTTTGTGCGGTTTCTTTCCGGGAAGGGTAAAACGGCAACAATAAAACACGAGTACAGTCCGGTTTTAGAAGAATATCCCTTCGAAGGAGTGCTAGTTTTTTGTGCAACATGAATGTACCCCCCAGTCCGCATCGTTGGTAAGAGAACTTTGAATGGATTGCATTTCTGTTAAGGCCAGTAAAAAAGCTAAGGTGGATTCACAGCCTTCATTCTGGTTAATTCTATTGGTGTGTAAGCCATCGTGGCAGCCACCAGTACTAGAATCGTATACGATAATGCCGACATCATTCCTGCCGAGAAACCATTCAAAAGCCCGTTGTGCTTCTGTGATCCAAAAATATTTTTCGGTAGCTTTATAGGCGGCAATGCAAGCAGAAACCGTAGCTTGAGCTTCAATCGGTTGCTGATCAAATTTGGCGCACTCTCCACTGTAGCAATAAAAACCATTATTGCCCACTGGTCTAAAAACGCCTTTTTTGGATGTTTGTATATCCACTAACCATCGAAGTGAAGCAAGCCCTATTTCGAGAACTTCGTTATTTTTCATAATGATCCCATGACGGATCAATGCATGTGAAAGACGCGCGTTGACATAAGTCAGTTCATTTTCAAACCAAAGCCAGTCTGGTTTGGCAGTCTTTTTATAGCAATTCAGAAGTCGTTGCACAAGAATTTCACTGATCTGATTTACGTAGCGATCTCCCTCTAGTTTATTAAGGTATTCGTCAACGCCAAGAAGGGTTATGGCCCAAGCTCGTGGCGAAG
>Ga0209467_1000907_pt1 | contig 31259 bp, 26 predicted proteins | sample Higcelwee11metaG_FD_187175 | JGI IMG/M metagenome (GOLD analysis project Ga0209467, IMG submission 187175) | Freshwater pond sediment microbial communities from the University of Edinburgh, under environmental carbon perturbations - High... | ecosystem: Environmental > Aquatic > Freshwater >... | reverse complement strand
GAAGCCCGGCGATGGCGGACAGCTTCCCGGCCATAAGGTGAACGAGATCATCGCCAAAACGCGTTTCTCGACACCCGGCGTCACGCTCATTTCGCCGCCGCCGCATCATGATATCTACTCTATAGAAGATCTCGCCCAGCTGATCTTTGATCTCAAGAACGCAAACCCCGGCGCGCGCATCTCTGTCAAGCTCGTATCCGAGAGCGGCGTGGGCACGGTTGCCGCGGGTGTTGCCAAGGCCCACGCGGACAATATTCTCATCAGCGGTTATGACGGCGGAACGGGCGCGTCACCGCAGAGTTCTATCAAGCACGCGGGACTTCCCTGGGAGATCGGCATGTCAGAAACCCACCAGACCCTGGTGCTCAATGAACTGCGTGACCGCGTGCGCATGCAGACTGACGGCCAGATCAAGACGGGGCGTGACATCGTTCTTGCCGGCATACTCGGCGCCGAAGAGTTCGGCTTCGCGACCTCGGTGCTGGTGGTGCTGGGCTGCACGCTCATGCGCAAGTGCCATCTCAACACCTGCCCCTTCGGCGTGGCGACCCAGGACGAGAAGCTGCGTGAGAAATTCAGCGGCAGACCCGAGTATCTCATCAATTTTTTCAGATTTCTCGCAGAAGAGGTGCGCGAGATCATGGCGCAGCTCGGTGTGCGCAAATTTGACGAGTTGATCGGGGCCACACAGCTTTTGCGTGTGCGCACCGATGTGACGCACTGGAAGGCCAGACTGGTCGATCCTTCGCCTCTTCTTCATAAACCCGCGAAGGCAGACAGCAGGGCGAATCACTGCACCACTGACCAGATACACAAGATCGATGCTGTTCTTGACCGCACGATTATCGCAGACTGCGGCGAGGCGCTCAAAGCGAAAAAACCGATTGTCCGTGATTATTTAATTAAAAATACTGATCGCACCGTCGGTGCGATGCTGTCGCACGAGATATCGAAAAAGTACGGTGAGGCGGGCCTGCCCGAGGGAACCATCAAGGTGCACTTTAACGGCAGTGCAGGCCAGAGCTTCGGCGCCTTTCTCGCCAAAGGGGTCAGCTTTACCCTTGAGGGTGACGCCAATGACTACCTGGGCAAAGGACTGTCGGGCGGACGCATCGTGGTCATGCCGCCGCACACATCTGATTTTGCGGCCGAGGACAACATAATTATCGGCAACACCGTGCTCTACGGCGCGACAGGCGGCGAGCTGTACGTGCGCGGGGTCGCCGGCGAGCGCTTCTGCGTGAGAAACTCGGGGGCGCTGGCGGTTGTCGAAGGCACGGGGGATCACTGCGCGGAGTACATGACCGGCGGACGTCTTGTGGTGCTCGGCCAGGTCGGCCGCAACTTTGCGGCCGGAATGAGCGGCGGTATCGCCTATGTGTACGACGTGAACAAGAACTTTGATTATTTCTGCAACAAGGGCATGGTCGAGCTTTCTCCGATCAAGAATGCCGAGGATGAGTATTTTCTCAAGACGACTATCGCCTGTCATGCGGAGCTGACCGGAAGCCGGCTCGCTTCGGTCATGCTGCATAACTGGAACGGGTATCTCTACCGTTTCGTCAAGGTGATGCCGCTTGAGTACAAACGTGCCCTTCAGGAGATGAAGCTCAAGAAAATCGACGCACGACTCGAAGATATCCGTGCCGAAGAAGGGCTCGGGAGGAGCATATAATGGGAGATCCAAAAGGTTTTTTGAATATAGCCAGAAAAGAGGGGGGATACCGGCCTGTCGAGCTGCGCGTAAAAGATTACGACGAGGTTGAGGTGCAGCTCTCCGACGAAGAGCGCCGCCAGCAGAGCGCGCGCTGCATGGACTGCGGTGTTCCATTTTGTACATGGGGATGCCCTCTCGGAAACATCATGCCCGAGTGGCAGGATATGATCTACCGCGGCCGTTTCGAAGAGGCGTGGCGCATGCTGCAGGAGACCAACTGCTTTCCCGAATTTACCGGAAGGGTCTGCCCGGCGCTGTGCGAGGCTTCATGCGTTCTGGCTGCAAGCGACGAGGCGGTCACCATCAGGCAGAACGAGTGGTACATTATCGACAAGGCGTGGGATCTGGGCCTTGTGAAGCCGGAAATCCCGAAGGTTCGCACCGGCAAAAAAGTCGCAGTCATCGGCGGCGGTCCCTCGGGACTTGCCTGTGCCGATATTCTGAACAAACGCGGCCATACCGTGACCCTCTATGAGGCTGAAAAACGTATCGGCGGCTTTCTGCGCTACGGTATTCCCGATTTTAAACTGAATAAAAGCGTCATCGACCGCCGCCTCACGCTGATGGAGCAGGAGGGGGTGATCTTTAAGTCCGGTGTCCGCGTCGGAAGAGATCTGACACTCGATAAAATTAAAGAAGAGAACGATGCGCTGTGCATTACCATCGGTGCCCGCAAGGGACGGGATCTTCCTATACCTGGACGCGAGCTTTCGGGCATTCACTTTGCTTTTGATTTTCTCTCGCAGCAGAACCGTCTTTGTTCGGGCGATATGGCGTGCGGCGAGACGCGCATCAACGCGTTTGATAAACGCGTGGTGGTTATCGGCGGCGGCGACACCGGTGCGGACTGCGTGGGAACCGCAAACCGTCAGGGCGCGGTCTCCATTCATCAGCTTGAAGTGCTGCCCCAGCCGCCTGAGAAACGAACCGATGAGAATCCCTGGCCGCTGTGGCCGCGTCTTCATAAGGTCTCCTCTTCGCATAAAGAGGGATGCGAGCGTCTCTGGTGCATCTCGACTAAAGAGTTTATCGCGGGCGAGAAGGGCGAGGTTAAGGCGATTCGCTGCGTCAAGGTCGAGTGGACGAAGGATGCGAAGGGCAATTTTGTGATGAACGAAATTGCCGGCAGCGAGTTTGTCCTTGAGGCCGATGTCGTACTTCTGGCGATGGGATTCGTTCATCCCGAACATGAGGGACCGGTCAACGATCTGTCGCTTGAGAAGGATCCTCGGGGAAATATCAAAACAAATTCAGATTACATGACCTCGGTGAAGGGAGTCTTCGCCGCAGGCGACGCGCATCGGGGTGCCTCGCTGGTGGTGTGGGCGATCGCGGAGGGACGTGAAGCCGCGTACGCGATTGACCGTTATCTGAAGTCCTGAATCGCTAACTCAATTCTTTTCTAAATATAGTAAAGTGTGACGCAAAAAAGCCCGTGCCCTCCGGCGCGGGCTTTTTTGCCCTTTTTGTATTGACGTTTTGCAATTTCACACCAGAGTGGGTGTGCCTTTTATGAGTCCATTTTTCCGGTGCGATACGAAATGCCTATTCCGCATTTTTTTTATGTCTTTCAGATTTGCTACTTCATAGTCAATCTCTATATTTTCTCACACTTCTGGCACATACGTTTCGGAAGAGGGAATAACTCTATTTTCAAACTGCTTCTGCTCGCACTGATACTTGTTCTGCCCGTTCATATGTCGCTGCAGCATTTCTTAAACATATCGATAGTCCCCCTGAAACTCGTCGGTTTTTTTTATTTCGTGGTGATGTTCTACTCGGCAATCTATCTTCTGATGATGGATCTGCTCAAGCTGCTGCTGACTTTTTTGCGTCTTTCCAACCTTTTTGTCCGTAACTACGGTCTGTTTCTCAATATGGGGCTTTTTCTGGCGCTGTTGACCACTATAGCCGGCTGCTATATGGGAACGCTCATCAGCACCCCGGAGTACACGGTGACACTTGAAAAACGCAGCTCAAGCTTCGAGCGGCTCAGGATTGTCTTTGTCGCGGATCTGCATCTTTCCAATATCAGTGACAGAAATTTTGCGAAAAGGATAGTTGATAAGATAAACGGGCTGAATGCGGATCTGGTGCTCATCCCCGGCGATATTATCGACCGAAGCGTCGCAGAGCTGCGGTATGACTTCGCCTCCGACCTGCGTAACATCAGCTCACGCAACGGTGTATTCGCCGTAACCGGGAACCACGACTACTACGAGAAGACCGCCGTGTTCCGCGATTTCTGCAGGCGCTCCGGCATATCGCTGATCGAAGATTCGAGTGTGGTTATCGAAAACGGCCTTACCATAGTCGGCCGCAATGACCGCTCGTACGCAAGTACCCGTGAGGGAAGAAAGCCTCTTTTCGCGATAATGGAGGCCGTTGACAGGAGTCTTCCCGTCATTCTTCTCGACCACACTCCGTTTAATCTGGAGCAGGCCTCTGAGAACGGGATCTCGCTGCAGCTCTCAGGCCATACCCACCACGGACAGCTCTTCCCCCTGCAGTTTGTAATGGATATGCTCTACAAGATCAGCCGCGGCCACGTTGTGGTTAAAGGCAGCGACATCATCGTCACCTCGGGTGTCGGCTTCTGGGGACCGCCGGTGCGCACGTCGGCGCTGCCCGAGATCGTGGTGGTGAACGCGCTTTTCAGGTAGCCCTCCTCCGGTATATTTTCGCTGTAATCCCCCCGCCTTCTTTGAAAAGGGATACGAGAACATCATCTGCATCGGCGCACCGGATAACCGTATATCCGGTTTTCAGAAGACGCAGATTGGCCCTCACTGCTGCGTATCTTGCTTGCTGGTAAGTACAAAACTTTTGTACAGCGCGTCAATCTTTGTCATCGTCTCATCACAATACCTGAACGACTGCGCACGAATGGTGTCGGGAGCTTTTTTCATGAATACTGAGAGCTTTTTTGCCGCAAGATCCCGCTGACGCAGAGCCGCACTCAGCGGTCTGCGCCCGTTACCCCACTGAATGATCGCCGCGAGCCTTTTTTCAAAAGTAAGAAGAAGTCTGTGTACCCGGTGACGGGTCTTTGCCAGGCGCAGAATGTCGCGGCTGATTCTGAAGAAATGGTCCCCCTTCACCGCAAGAGCGACCGCATTGTAGATATGTCCGCGATGGTGAAGGATCACTTCAAGAATGTATACTAAGTAAAATAGTCCGTAACGTGAGAAGATCTGGAAGAAAAGCGATCTCAAAAAGGTAACGATATCGTTGAGTGCCAGTTTCTTACACTGACGCCTTCCTTCGGGAAGGCGTCGGATCATGGCAATAGCCCTTCCAAAATAATTCTTCGGATTATACAGATTTTTGATCACGCGCTTGTACCCTTCGATCAGTTTTTCTTCGGGCATTGTCGTCCTGAAATTCAGCTCCAGCTGGTGGGTGTTGTTTCCCGATGTTTCGTCAACGATTCTTCCCTCGGAAGCCAGCCTTCGATACAGCTGTGTCTGCGGCAGCGCAATCATGAGCCCGATCATCGCGACCGGTATTGAAGCCTCAGTGATGAAGTCTGTCTGCCTCTCGAAGATATCATCCCGTTCGTTATCAAAGCCAAGAATGAATCCCGCCATAACTTCAATCCCCCTGGATTGAATTATGCGCACACTCTGCTTCAAATCTTTTTTTGTGTTTTGCACTTTGCCGGTGCTTTCAAGAATCAGCGTGTCCGGTGTTTCGATTCCGACGAAGACGGTGTCGAAGCCCGCGTCGACCATCATGTCGAGCAGTTCCTCATCGTCGGCAAGATTGATGCTCGCCTCGGTGTAGAGCCAGAAGGGGTAATCGTGACCCATCTGCCAGAGCACAATCTCTTTCAGCACCCCTTTGACCTTGTTTTTGCTGCCGATAAAATTGTCATCGACGATGAACAGGGCTCCGCGGTAGCCGGTCGCATAGATCGAGTCCATCTCAGCGATTACCCTTTCAGCCGATTTATAACGGGGAAGCTGTCCGAACATCTCAATAATATCGCAGAATTCGCAGCTGAAGGGGCAGCCGCGTGAAGTCTGCAGCGCCATAGAGCTGTACGCATTGACGTCAATCAGATCAAACCTGGGAACGGGTGTTTTTGAAAGTGAGGGCTTCTCACTGCTGTTATAAAGGCGGCGGGGGGATCCGCTTTCGAAATCTCCGACAAACTCGGCGAGTGTACTCTCCGCCTCATTTAATATAAAATAATTCACTCCCGCAATTGATTCGTGTGAGCTGGTAGGGTAGGGACCGCCGGCCGCAATCTTTACGCCGTGTTCGTTGGCGCGGCGCACCACCTCTGAGAAAGAGGGCTTCTGAACAATCATGGCGGATATCATGATCAGATCAGCCCACGTAAAATCAGAATCTTTGATGGGCTCGATATTCATGTCAATAAGCCGTATCTCCCAATTGCCGGGAAGCAGAGCTGCCACCGTCAGCAGTCCGAGAGGCGGCATAAACGCCTTTTTGCCGTTAAATTTTAATACATGATGAAAGCTCCAGTAGGTGACCGGAACTTCAGGATAAACCATCAGGACTCTTGTCATTTTTTTCTCCCGGTGATGTTAAATTCTTTCAGTCCTGCCGGACCGAATTTAACGGATTTTTGATGATATCGTGCGGACAATGACTCGGGAAAATAATATGGATGCACGCATGTGATGAAGACAGGAGCGGGGCTTTTCAGGTTGCAAAAAAAAGTAAGTGCGCGAGGGTTTTTTTAATAACCGCAAAATGAAAGGATTTACAAAAGACGCACACCCTGAGAAGTTTGGACAATGGAAAAAACAAACTGTGTTCTTGAAGTACAAAAGCTTTCAAAAAGTTTTTCGGGAAAGCGGGTTCTGGACAATCTGAGTTTCTCAGTTCACCGGGGTGAGTGTGCGGCCATCGTCGGTGAGAACGGGGCGGGGAAATCGACGCTCTTCCGCATTCTGTTTTCGCTGCTGCGTCCCGGGTGCGGCGACATACTGATTGATGGCGTTTCAGCAAAAACAGGGACCAAGCGCTCTGCCCAAATCGGTCTTTTTATGGGGGGGGATGCCGCCCTCTACGGGCGGCTGACAGCGCGGGAGAATATCACTTTCTTTGCCCGGCTTAACGGCGTCTCTGCGGAGGATACCCGCCGCCGCATAGATGAATATGCGGCACTTTTTGACATGAGAAGTTACCTTGACCGTCCGTGTGCGCGTTTCTCACACGGAATGCGCCAGAAGAGTGCGCTTGTCCGGGCGATCATTCATGACCCGTCGGTGATAATTCTTGATGAACCCATGACGGGGCTGGATATTTCAACGATAAGAGCGGTGAAAGAGTTCATCGCGTGTGAACTCGACAAGAAAAAGACGATCCTCTATGCGACACACAGTATGCAGGAGGTCATATCAGTCTGTTCACGTATGCTTCTTCTGCATCGGGGAAGGCTGCTGGGTGATTTCCCTGTCGAAGGCATTGTTTCGACTGAGGCCCTCGAAGAAACAATTGCGGATCTTATCTGTGCGTCCCCCTCGGAGATGGAATGAAAATTATTATAACAGTTTTTTTGAAAGAGATGCTCGAATTTCTGCGGGATTCCCGCAGTGTGATCATCACACTTCTTCTGCCTTTACTGCTTTTCCCAGCGGTTTTCACGATTCTTGGCCACCGCAGCGAACGTTCGTACGTGATCTATTTGCGTGATAATGATGATCTGGGTAAGCAGCTTTCGCAGAACGGGAAGATTATCGTTCGGGATGCAGAAAACGAGGAAGCGATGGTACTTCTGCAAAAAGGCGATCTTCTTATCGAGGGTAATGCCCCGCAGCTGATTATTACCGTGAATAACCGTGAAAAGAGCTCTATTGAAGCGGGTGCCCTTATTGAGAAAATGCTGCAGGGCGGAACTGTAACTACCAGGTTTTTATTCGAAGAGGCCGAAGCCCGGTCATATCTGTTCTTGTCGATACTTCTGCCGGTGATATTCAGTGTCATAGCGGTGAATGCCCCCTCGACGGCCGCCGGTCATCTGATGGGGGGGGAAAAGGAGCGCTCAACGCTTGAAGCTCTCTTCGGTACCCTTACCTCCCGGTCACTGATCATGACAGGAAAATTCATCGCAGTATGGGTTATTGGACTGCTCTCCGCTACCGCTTATTTGGGAGGTCTTCTTCTCGCATATTCTCTCAATACGGATATCTCTCCCGGGGCTTTGAGTCTTCTTACTTTCACACGGGGATTCCAGCTTTTCGTTCTTTTCCTCTCATTGATCTTTCTTACCGGAGCAATCGAACTGCTTTTCAGCACCTTTGCCTCGAGTTCGCGTGAAGCGATACTCTGCATTTTGCCCCTGACGGTGCTGTTTCTCGCATTGTCTTATTTTGCCCAGGAGCTGGGAGATATTCCTGCTGCTGCACGTTATGTGCCTGTCGTGAATTTTTCACTTGCGGTTCGCGATGTAATTGCCGGGACAATCGATATTGCGACGATGGCGCGGATTGTTGTTCTCAATTTTCTGAGCGCACTTCCGTTTCTGGGGTGGGCGCTTATGTATGCCCGCGACGAGAAGGTAATCTATCGCTGAATACTGTCGCTGTTGCCGGATTTTTATGATGAAGTGCCTGTTTGAGCCTGAGAAAAATATTGCCTGTCGTGCATAAAAATGAGTTTGACAGAAAATTATTTTGTTATTATGTTAGTTATGATAAGCGTTATCTATATAAATATTTGAGGTATTGACATGGTTCAATTGGTTGTCATAATTCTTTTCGTCATCTTGATCGTTTTCCTTCTTCGCATGATTTGATGAAGTTGATACGGGGGTAGCAGTGATTGACGCTCCAGCCCCTTTTCTTCACTCATCGGTACGGTGCGGATTTGTGCCGGTGAGTCGAGAGTAAAAGCCTTTCCGTTTCGCTCGTTTTCTTTCCCCCTTGAGAAATAATTATACCCCGAATATCAGTTGGCGTTGTGCCGGTTCTGTCGTTTTCAGGCAGCCGGAATATCAGTCATAAACCGCCTGCGGAAATTTATAATTACCGGTGAATGTCGTGCGCCGGCGACAGCAGATATGCCGCTAGATAAATTTGGGTAATATAGATTTTGTCTCATTGCCGTTTTTTTTAATGTCCGGTGTTGACGCTTCTTAAGATTGGTACTATATTGGATTTGTTCCTGAAGGGGGCGCAGTGAAGCGGGGCTGCTGACCGGCAGGATTTAGTACATATATTCAGGTCTATGTGCCGAGAGTCAGGCAAACGGGAAGGCGGGACGGAAGTGGCGTCCGGGTGCAGGATATCTGCAAAATCCCCTCTGCTGTAGAAGATTTCGGCGCACGCCGCTGGTGGGAGGTAATCCTTGACGGATTCCGGTGATCCAACTCACTAAAGGGCTCGTTCGTGAAAGCGGCGAGCCCTTTTTATGTCGGGTGGATCTAAATTACGCGAAACCCTTCGGATTCTCCTTATGCCATTCCCACGCAGAAGAGATGATGTCTTCGAGTGAGTTCATTTTCGGCTTCCAGTGCAGCTCATCGGTGATTTTCTGAGATGAGGCGACGAGGACGGCGGGATCCCCTTTCCGCCGGGCACCGTGTTTTACATTGATCGTAAGGCCCGTAACCTTTTGCACGCAGTCGATGACCTCTTTGACAGAAAAACCCTTTCCATTACCGAGATTGTATATTACGCTTTTGTCGTTCTGCGTTATATGGTCAAGAGCGAGTATGTGCGCTTCGGCAAGATCGCAGACGTGGATATAATCTCTAACGCAGGTGCCGTCGTGCGTCGGATAATCGGTTCCGAAGAGTGTAATGTACTCACGCTGTCCCAGCGCACTCTGAAGAATCAGCGGAATAAGGTGGGATTCAGGATCATGATCCTCACCGATTTTGCCGGTCGGGTGCGCCCCCGCCGCGTTGAAATAACGCAGAACGGCATGCCGGATTCCATAGGCGCATTCGCACCAGCGCAGCATCTTCTCCACCGCAAGTTTTGTTTCGCCGTAGGGGTTCGTCGGCACCGTCGGGTCGCTCTCAAGAATCGGAGTGCTCGCCGGGTCACCGTAAACCGCCGCTGTTGAGGAAAAAACAATCGTACGCACTCCGTGCGTGCGCATAGCCTCAAGAAGGCAGATAGTCCCGTACAGGTTGTTGTTGTAATAGGTGAGGGGGGAAGCTACACTCTCACCGACAAGAGAATCGGCCGCAAAATCAATAACAGAATCAATGTTGTGAGAGGTGAAGACCGAAGAGAGAAATTCGGTGTCGCGAAGATCACCTTTTAAAAGAGTCGCGCCGGGATGAACAGCCTTTGTATGACCTTTTTGCAGATTATCGATCACAATGACATGCCGGTTTTTTTCGATAAGCGCCGCAACCGTGTGAGAGCCGATGTAACCGGCTCCTCCGCAAACTAATATAGCCATGAGAATATCTCCGTTTTAAAAATCCAGTTCGCCGGGGCCGTCGCCGATTGCAACATCATAGAATGCGGGTGGATATCCGATCCTCTCCGTATAGTCCGAAGTGACCTGCTGCTTTAACTGATTAATACAGTCATTACGAACCATCGCGACCGCACATCCTCCAAAACCGGCTCCTGTCATACGGGCACCTGCAACTCCGTCGATCGTACGCATCGCCTGTACCAGCGTGTCAAGTTCTTTTCCCGTGACCTCATAATCCTCCCGGAGCGAACGGTGAGACTCATTCATGAGGTCGCCGACCTTCAAAATACTCTCATCCTTCTTCAGAAGGGATACCGCAAGTTTGACTCTCTCGTTTTCACTGATAACGTGGCGGGCGCGTCTCTTAAGAACAGGGTCGTCTATGAATTTCTCGAGATTTTCAAACTCAGCCACAGAGAGGCTGCAGAGGTCGTCAATCCCGGCGTGCAGCCTCAGCAGTGCAAGCGCCTTGTCGCATTCCGCGCGGCGTTCGTTGTATTTTGAATCCGTGAGTCCGCGTGTTTTGTTAGTGTTGGCAATAAGCAGCGAGTAGCTTTTCAGGTTGCACGGAACATGCTCGTATGCAAGCGTATTGCAGTTTATCAGCACAAGATTGTCTTTTTTCCCCATGCCGATGGCAAATTGGTCCATGATGCCGCAGTTGACCTTTACAAAATTGTTCTCGGCTTTCTGGCACAGTTTTATCATTTCGATTCTGCTAACGTTTAAAGAAAAAAGCGTTGTGATAACCTCTGCAGTGACAAGTTCGATTGAAGCCGATGAAGATAGTCCCGCTCCGCTGGGAATAGTGCCGGAAACAAGCATGTCAAATCCCCCGCAAGCGTATCCCGCCTTCTGGAAAACATCAACAACACCCTTCGGATAATTGGCCCAGTCATGTGCCGGTTCATTTACAAGTCTGCCGGTTTCAACTTCAACAAACTGCTCAAAATTTGCTGAAGCAAGACGGATTTTGTCACTGCCGTTATCGCGGGCGATAGCGTAGGTGCCGAAGGTGAGCGCACAGGGGAGAACAACGCCTCCGTTGTAGTCGATATGTTCGCCTATGATATTCACCCGTCCGGGGGCGAAAAACACACGTAAATTGTCCGTTGTCCTGAATCTTTTTTCGAACAAGTTGACGGCTTCTTTAATAATTTGTGCACTCTCATGTGTCATTGCCTTACTCCGAATCGAAGATTTTGCCGGGTAAATCATTAGGGAACATCTAGAAAAAAATTGTATAAGTTACCTAGCGGCTGGCCGCTTGCTGCCCGATTGTTGGCGGCGCAGCCGTCGAGCATGCGTCCCGTGTCACGAAGCTCGAAAAAGATCATCATGTCCAAACGTCAAAAGGATATTGCAGATTATAGAAACGTCCTTTATTAAATAATTTAATTAAGTATCCCGTGCGATAAAACTTGAAATTGTCAACAAGTAATTGATGACTGTCAGATCGCCGGTAATCGGCAAAACAACTTTCTGTCGGGGCGGCAGTTTTCGCAGTACGCAGATGCGATTGCTAGGTCAGCCGTTCCCCCTTGAAGAAATCAGCAAGGACCATGGCAACCGCGCCGATTGTCGCTCTGTACCTGCCGAGCCTGCTCGGCTGTATTTCGACAGGCCGGTGAAGTATTTCCAGCGTCTCTTTTCTCACCGTCGTTCTGACAGCATCGAAGAAGAGCTCTTCAGATTCGATAATATCGCCGCCGATTATTATGTGAGAGGGGTTGAGGGTCGCGATCATGTTTGCCAGGGCGAGCCCAACGTCTTTTCCTGCCCGGGTGATGATTTCCCGTAAAGAGAGGTCTCCGTTTTTTGCTCTTTCGCAAATGGTAATCATGCTGATGTCCGGAGTTTTTTCTGCAACCGATGCGCTGTTCACCTTCGCAGCGGCGGGGGTGAGGGCGAGGGCTTTTTTCACAAGGGCCGAGCTTGAGACGAGTGTTTCGAGGCACCCCCTCTTGCCGCAGCTGCAGCGCGGGCCGCTCTCATCGATGACGATATGCCCGATCTCTCCCGCCGCATAATTATTTCCATGATATACTTTGTCGTTCATCATTATGCCCGCACCGACACCGTTGCCCATGTTAAGCGCAATAAAACACTCGTCCGCTGCATTTTTAGTTTCGCATCCGTGCATGGCGCCGAACCACCGTTCGGCAATCGCCATTGCGTTCGTATCGTTTTCAATCAGCACATTGATCTTCATCCTTGACTCAAGCATCTGTTTGATGTTGATGTTGTGCCATTTATAGTGCGGCGCGAAAACAGAGACCCCCTGTTCGATGTCCACAATGCCGTTGATGGCGACACCGATACCGAGCAGCTCTTTTTTTCTGATTTTCTTCTGCGCCATGATCTGCTCAATGCAATCGGCCGTAAGGTCGATTATATCTGCCGGCGTTGTTGAGGGGGCGGTGACGGTTCTTTCAGAGACAATTCCAGATGTGAAATCGGTCAGAATTATTTCGATTGCCGAGGGTGCGAAGCATATGCCGAAGATATAATATGCGGCGGGGTTGAGCTTCAGGTTGACCGCAGGACGTCCCCCATTGGATTCGCTTGTGCCGCATTCAACTATAAGTTCTTTTTCCATCAAATGCTGAGTGATATTTGTGACACTGGCGGGAGTCAATCCGCTTATCTCCGCAATCCGTGCGCGCGAAACGGGCGCGTGATCTCTGATTATTCGAAGGGCCAATGAAACGTTGATCTGTTTCATGTTCTCAAAACTGCCTCTTGAATGTTTGATGTCAGCCTCCCTGATCGAGTGCGGGCAATAATTCAGGACTCCGCCTTGCGGCCGATCGGCACATCTGTCAATTGAATTTTCACAGCCTTGGGGGGGGCGGCGCCCTGAGTCTGTTGTACGGGCGGGGTAAATTGTTGCGATTATCTTGACAATTTCGTCACCGGCGGCGATATAAGACATGTGCGGTTTCGAAAACTGCACTTGTGATTGGATTTTGACTCGTCATTTAATCGGGTTATTGAGAAGTGCAATTTTAAAAGTGATTTTCTGTGACTGCCCGCAAGAGGTTAATTTATGGCTAAGCGTAATTACTCAAACAGACTCTGGGAGATCGACTTTCTGCGCGGTGTCGCGATTATTATGATGATAATCTTTCATTTCGTCTGGAACCTCTCTGCATTCGGATTTTATCTTGATACCCGTTCGCTGATATCGAGCCCCTGGCAGATTTTTGCCAGATGTACCGGAGCCCTGTTCGTCTTCGTCATGGGAATTTCACTGACTCTCAGCTATCATCAGGCGGTTCAGACGACGGGGCGGACCACTCTTCTTATTAAGTTCATGAAACGAGGCATGCAGATATTCGGTGTGGGAATGGTGATAACCCTTGTGCTGCATTTTTCAGGCACGGGGCGCGTCATTTTCGGCATCCTTCATCTGATCGGCGTTGCAATAATTCTTTCGTATCCGCTTTTAAAGGCGCCGCGGCGCATTATTCTGCTCCTTGCGATTATCATTATCGCAGCGGGTTTTTATATTTCGCGATTCTGGATCGGCACCTTCTGGTTTATACCTCTCGGCTTCAAAATGAAGGGGCTCAGTATGAGTGATTATTATCCTCTGCTGCCGTGGTACGGTTTCACGCTTCTGGGGATTTACGCCGGTGATCTGTTCTACGCGGGGGGCGCGCGAAAATTCCGGCTTCCCGATATCGGTGAGAATTTCATCGTCAGAAAAGTGAGATTTCTCGGCCGCCACTCACTGGTGATCTACCTGGTTCATCAGCCGCTTCTGTACGGCGCGGTATGTCTGTATGCCTATCTGTTTTTCAACGTCTTTTAAGGCGGCGGGGGGATTCCTGAACCGGGCTTCTATCTGTCCGGTAATCTTTTCTTCTGCCGGGCGGTTCCAACAAGCGCCAGTGGATATAATCATACTCCGGTTAAAGCCGGCGTGCAGTCGGCGGCGGGGTATGCAGCACGCCGTACCGCTTTTGCGGCAGTCAAAGTGTTGAATCTGCCCCCTGCGCGCAAGTGCGGGAAGCGGCCGAATCTACGGATTCTCACTCCTCGCTGTCATCGTCGTCATCATCACTATCATCATCATCGTTGTCATCATTACCCTTGAATTTGTAATATAACGTCAGGTAGAGGTGCTGATCATATGACGAAGCTGTAATATATGACTCTTTTACGAGTTCTTTTCCTTCGAATACCTCAATGGTAATACGGGTAGTCTGCGCCGTGCCGGCGGCCTCGTTATAGTCGAATCCATCCACCTTAATTGAAATAGTGCTTGGACTGTCCAGTACGGTATCAAAGAAATAATAGTTTCCCTTCTGTTCGACGTCCTTTGTGTCGCTGATATAGACATCTTTGTCTGCGTCAATAGTGTAAATGCCGAAGAACTTGTTTCCCGTTGAAGTTATCTTGAAGCGGTAATAGTCATCATCTTCGGTTTCGTCGCATGCGCAGAAAAAGGAGACAACAAGTGCTAAAAGCACAATAAGTAGCATTCGCTTCATGAAAACCTCAACAATGGTGTAGCACAAACAGGTATTTTTCTGTAGCTTCCCCGGGAAGCACTGTATCCTTATCATAAACATGTTTTTGATTTCAAGCACTTTATTCCAACCCGGAAAGGGATCTTTGTCATGTGCAGCTGCTGTTTCATTCAAATTGATCTGAAAACCGATTTCTGTGATTACGGAATGAGTAACCAGTGCACATGCGGTGAAATCATTGTAAACAAACCAAAATCTGACAGGGGTGTTCCGGGTGTTTTGAACAAATCTTAAAGTATTCTATTTGTCAGGGATGTTGCACTGTCTGTCAACGGTTATGCTGCGATCGGCTTTAGATGGAACCTAAGCGCCTTTGTGCGGGTCTCAAGCAGCAAAGTGATTGTCAAGACGCCCATTCCGGTACTATCGATTACATAGGGTGCGGTAAATGAAAAATTACGGAGTGATCTGATGAAAAAAATGAAAGTGATTGTTTTACTGATAGCCATAGCGGCAGTTTTTGCAAGCTCCTGTTCTGATGTGAGCCCCTCTCTTCCGCCGCCTCCGGGAATCGGATCCGGCGCTCCGGGAGACGGAGGGCACGGCGGGGGACCTGAGAGAGGGATGCGGCTGTTCAAAAAGCATCCCCCGGAGCTGTTTCTTTTCGGAGATGTAAAGAGGCTGCAGAAGAAGATCGGGCTGCGCGATGAGCAGATCGTGCGTATAAGTGCGATCAATGCAAAATACCGGCTTATACACAGCACTCTTTGGGAGAGCGCCGCCCCGCTGCGCAGCCAGCTGCGGGATGAAATCCTTTCGGAGAATATAGACCGTGAAAGAGTGAGAGGTCTGCTCGAACGGCTTTCCGCAAACGATATCGAGCGGCAGCTGGCGATTGTCGATCAGCGTATCGAGATCGAAAAAGAGCTGACGATTGAGCAGAAACAGCAGCTGAAAAAAATCAAGCAGATGCGACGACACTGAGTATGATATCTGAAAGAGAGTTTGCAGATATAGTCTCCGGGACGAAGCAGTATGTCCTGTCGGCAATCGCTAAGAATCTGCCGGAACGCTTTTCCCACTCGATTGACGATATAGTCCAGGAGACCTATTTCAGAGCCTTCAGGAGCCTTGCGAAGGGGGCTTTCCGTAATGAGTCGAAGGTGTCGACGTGGATATATGTGATTGCGCGTAACGAGACGCTGCGGATGGCGGGGCGCCTCGCGCGGGAGGAGCAGAAGGCTCAGCGAGAGATCGCCAAGCGGATGGAAGAGTTTCATGAAGAGATTGAGTCGGATGACACGATCAGCAGAGCTATCGGGCGGCTGTCGAAACCGCACAAAGAGGTAATGGAACTGTTTATGATGGGTTTGAAGGAAAAGGAGATTTCCTTAAAACTGAACATTCCCGGGGGGACGGTGAAATCGAGACTTAACCGGGCCCGGGAAAATTTACGGAGAGAACTCAGTGAGGTTCACTATGAAAGAGATTGATGAGAGACTTTCGGACAGTACCTGGGATCTGACTATTGCACACGCGGTCATCGGACGAAGAAAGAGGCACGACCGGCTTGTCCTCGCGTCGGGAACATTGCTTTCCGCCTCACTTCTCGTGGTGTCGCTCGCATTCTTTTTTCAGGGGGCTTCGGGCGATCCGATTGACCAGCAGGTCAGTGGAATTTATGAGAAACAGTACGCCGACTCCGATTCGCTGACCGGTGATCAGACAGATACTCTTCTGATCGAAATTCTGGCAATGCGGTGATTGAACTGACGTGAAGTCACAAAAATGAAATTTGAAGAGGTTTATTCCCTCGTGTAGTGACGGACTTCGGTATCAAAGCATGATTTCCATGAAAAGCGCGCCGCGTAAAGGTGGGCGCGCTTTGACATCTCATCCCTTTCCGGTAAAGAAGTTATCTTTTCGATGGCATCAATCAGAGCTGTTTCGTCCCCGTATCTGACAGTTATCCCCGCCTTTGAAGTTTCTATGTGATCCCTGGCCGCGCCTTCGGTCGCGCCGACGAGAATCTGTCCGCTGGCAAGCGCTTCAACCGTAGAAAGACCGAATGTCTCCCAGCTGCTGAGCGCGAACCCGTACTGAGCCGTCGCGTAATATTTTGCGAGATCATCGCGGTTTTCAATGAACCCGACGTAGTGTATGTGAGGATAGTGCTCGCATGCGTCAATGACCTGCGGCAGCAGCGGCCCAGTTCCCGCGAAAACGATCGCCGGTTCGACACCCAGCCGCTCGCAGAGACGTGGATAAATCGATAAAATAAGATGAGTCCCTTTTTCGTGTGAAAATCTGTGCGGAAAAAAGAAAATTGGACGGGAGGGTTCGCCCGCTTTGAGGGTTCTCTCGAGCTTTTTATCCTTTTTTGCCGGCGAGAAAAAATCGGTGTCGGTTCCGAGGGGAACATACCGCATGGAACGCATTCCCCTGCGCTGCATGCGGTCGATAATGTAGTGACTCGAAACGAAAATCGCATCCATCCAGTTAAATGAGAAACGGGCGTATCCCCATGCGATGCGTTCCGCCGCGGATGCGACGCCTTCAGTGGCCCACTGCATTCCCCGATGGACATAAGTTACCGGATAGTCGGCATGCCAGAACCCGAAAACTCTCGGTTTTTTTTTCATGGAGCGGACAGCTTTTCGAACTATGTGCGGCATAAAATAGGGAGAGCCTACTTCGATTGCATCGGGCTCATGTTTTCGTATCAGGGGGATTATCTCTTTTCCCAGAACGGTGAAGCGGTACTCCCAGTTGCCGGGAACCTTGGGGGCGACATAGTGTTCGATAATGGTGGTATCGTTCAGATATTCGGTCTCGTTTTTCGTGTCAGACATCAGGAAGATGTAGCGTATGTCGTTGCGGGCGCGGAAGTAATCAATCTTCTGGAGATGGTATCTGCGTACGCCGCCGCCGGTGGGACTCCAGAAATTATTGCAGTCAATTATCGTAAACATGACGGAAGGGCATCTGAACGGCATTTTTTTGTAAATGATAATTTTATTTGTCCGAAACAGTGAGGGGCGAAATTGACTTTATCCCCCCGCAAAAAAGCAGTAGAGATTTTTCATGGTTTTGTCTGCAAAAAAAATAAGTTCTTGCTCTGATTTTGTACCTTACTAGCATGGAAAGGGGAGTATCTATGAAAAAACAGGTTCGTATTGATGATATTGTAAGTGCTGTGGACGGCGTGATTCTTTTTAAAGGCGAAAACGATTATGTCCGTTGGGTCGTCTCGTCGGGCCTTATGAGTGACGTGCTGACCACCGAAGAGGAGGAGATCCTGCTGCTGAGTTCGCTTACGACCGCGCAGGTGGTGCGGACCGCCGATATGGTCGGTGCGAACGCGATTCTTCTGGCTTACAACAAACCGGTAACCGATGATGTGATTGCGCTTGCACGTGAGCTCGGTATAACCCTTCTGGGAACTCCCTATCCCGTTTTTGAAGCATGCCATCTTTTATCCCCTCTTTTCTTCGGAGATTGAATATGCCAAACCGTTTTCCAATTTCGACAGAGGCTGTGGACAAGACGCCGGTAGCGACAATGGAGATCATCCTTCGGCTGAAGGTGAAGGATGCGATGGTCACCAATGTTCTTGCCGCAAAGAAGAGCGATACGCTGCGCGAGATTCAGATGATGATGAAGGAAAACGAAATTTCGGGTGTTCCTGTACTTGATGAAAACCGGCTGGTCGGTATGATCAGTGTGAACGATATCATCAATGCCCTAGATCGCAATTACATTCATGATAAGGCCGAGAAGCATATGGTGCGCAATCTTATCGTTCTTGAAGACGATATGCCGCTCACCTTTGCAGTATCGTATTTCAATAAATATACCTACCGCCGTTTTCCCGTTATAAATAAAGAGAAAGAATTTGTGGGAATTCTCTCTACAAAAGATGTTCTTGCGGCGATGCTTTTTGAGATGAATAAAGAGATCAACGCCCTTGAGAGCCGACTGACTTCTGTGCGTGCTGATATGCCCAACCAGATCGTTCAGGAGTTCGTGATAAAGCGCTTTGATTTTGAAAATGCGGGGACGGCTTCTTTTCAGCTGAAGAAACTTCTTAAAGAGAAGAGTGTTGACCGTAAGGTTCTCCGCCGCGCCTCGGTTGCTGCGTACGAGCTTGAGATCAATGTCGCGATTCATACCTTCGGGGGAACCATCACCTTTATATTTGATAAAGACCGCATCACGATTATTGCGAAGGATAACGGACCCGGTATTCTCAATGTCGATGAGGTGTGTGAAGAGGGATTTTCAACCGCGAACGAGTGGATCCGCTCGCTCGGTTTCGGCGCGGGGATGGGACTGCCCAATACCAAACGAGTCTCTGATGATTTCTCGATAACTTCGCAGGTGGGCGTCGGTACCACCGTGACATCAGTCATATTTCTGGAGGCCAAAGATGAAAGTGAGTGAACTGTGTGAACGACTGGGGGCCTCGGCTGTCACCGGACCCTTCGATGATCGTGACGTAACGAAAGTCTATACTTCTGATCTGTTAAGCGATGTGATGGGATTTGCGGAGGAGGAGTCTCTGCTCATAACCATACAGGCGCACAAGAACACTATCGCCGTGGCAAGCCAGCTGGATATGCCGGCAATTGTGATCTGTAACGGACGCAAGGTTCCCGATGATATGCGGGAGTCCGCTGTTCAGGAGAAGATCACCCTGCTGACGACGAAGGACAGCCAGTATACCGCCAGCACGAAAGTATATCTCGCTTTGAGCGGCGCATGACGTGCGCTTCAGGGCGGATCTGCACATCCATTCATGTCTCTCTCCGTGCGGGTCCCTTGAAATGGCGCCTTCGGCAATTGTCGAGCGGGCGCGCGCAGCCGGTCTGAATGCGATTGCGATAACCGATCACAACAGCGCGCTCAATTCGACGGCACTGCACGATGTGTGCAGCCGGTATGACAATTTCTTCTGCCTCTACGGAATGGAGATGACCTCTGTTGAAGAGGTTCATCTGCTCGCTCTTTTTGATGATCACAAGTCTGCCCTTGATTTCGGAGAGTTTCTCTATCCGATGCTTGCCGATATCCCCAATAATCCCGACCGTTTCGGTGATCAGGTCTACGTGAACGCTGATAATGAGATTTGCGGTGAGTGCGATAAATATCTGGTCGGTGCTCTTTCGTGCTCCATGGATGAGCTTCTTGTCGAAACCCATGCTCGCGGCGGGATTTTTATCCCCGCCCATATAGAACGTCCCAGCTTCAGCATCATGTCGCAGCTCGGGTTTGTGCCGCAGGGGGATTATGACGCTCTTGAACAGCATTACCATTATATCAAAAACAACAACTATGACGGGATATCTCTCAATGCCGGCGGACACCCCTGTACCACAGCCTCTGATGCGCACTATCTGGATGATATCGGCCGCGGCTTCATCGAGTTTGAGGCGGATCGTCTGACCGTAGCGGGGCTGTGTGACTCGCTGCGCCGCGGCGGAGTGGTTTGTCGTGCGGTGTGATTTATCGCTTTTATTTTCGGCGCAAAATTCTTGACAAAGATTAGCGGATTTTCCTTTTAAGTATTGGGTTAATCCCTATCTATATATAACAACAGGAGTATTGTATGGCACAACATCAGTTTCAGACAGAGGTAAACAGGCTCCTTCACCTGATTATTCACTCTCTTTATTCGCATAAAGAGATATTTCTTCGTGAGCTTGTATCGAATGCCTCGGATGCGCTTGATAAGCTGAAGCATCTGACCCTGACAGACCCTGCCTACAAAGAGGTCTCGTTTGATCCGAAGATTACGATTACCTTCTCGGAAGGCGATACAAAGACACTGACTATCGCCGATACCGGTATCGGTATGAATGAGAAGGATCTCATCGATAATCTCGGAACAATTGCGAATTCAGGCACACGCAAATTCGTCGATATGCTGTCGGGAGATGCCAAAAGGGACTCAAATCTGATCGGCCAGTTCGGCGTCGGTTTCTACTCATGTTTCATGGTTGCGGACAAAGTCGCGGTCATTTCCCGCAAGGCCGGCGAGAGCGAGGCCTATCTTTGGGAGAGTGACGGCAAGGAGGGCTTTTCCCTGTCTCCGGCAGACCGTGAGACCCACGGTACGACAATCACTCTTCATCTCAACGAAGAGGGAAAAGAGTACACCAGCCGCTGGGAAATCCAGAATATCATCAAAAAATATTCCGACCACGTGCCGTTTCCGATATTTCTCACCTATGAGGATATTTCGTACGAGGGCGAGGGGGATGATCGTAAGGAGAAGCGCGAGATCAAGACCGATCAGGTGAACGCGGCCTCTGCCTTCTGGAAACGGCCCAAGAGCGAGCTGAAAGAAGAAGACTATTTTGAATTTTATAAAGATCTCTCGCATGACTATGAGAATCCCATGCTCTACATGCACACGCACGCGGAGGGAACTCTCGATTACACTACACTGTTTTTTATCCCCTCGAAAGCCCCGATTGACCTCTATCGCGCGGATTACAAAGCGGGCGTGAAACTTTACGTGAAGCGCGTCTTTATCACCGACGACGAGAAAGAGCTGATGCCGACCTATCTTCGTTTCGTACGCGGAATAATCGATTCAGAGGATCTGCCGCTCAATGTTTCCCGTGAAATTCTGCAGCAGAACAAGGTGCTTTCAAAAATCAAGACCAACTCCGTTAAAAAGGTTCTCTCAGAGCTTACCGACCTTGCGAAGAATGAAGAGAAATACTCCGCATTCTACAAAGAGTTCGGCCGTCCGCTCAAAGAGGGGCTCTATCAGGATTTCGAGAACCGCGATATCCTCTTCGAACTCGTCCGCTTCAAATCGACAAAATCGGACAAGATGATATCGCTGGCCGACTATGTGTCACGCATGCAGCACGACCAGAAGGCGATTTATTATATCACGGGGGATAACGAATCTGTCCTCAGAAATTCCCCCCTTCTTGAGATGTATAAAAACAAGGATATCGAAGTTCTCATAATGGATGACGAGATTGACGAGATCGTGATTCCCGGCCTCTACAAATACAAGGAACACGATTTCAAATCGGTCAACAGAAGTGACGCCGCTGACGATCTGAAAACCGAAAGCGACAAAAAGCAGGAAGAGGGACTCAAGAGCCTCGTTGAGCGCGTTAAGAAAGTGCTCGGCGACAAGGTGAAGGATGTCAAGGCATCGACCCGCCTTTCAGATTCACCCTCGTGTATCGTTGCCGACAGCTCCGATCCGACCTTTCAGATGCAGGCGATGCTCAAGGCGATGGGGCAGGCCGCGGGTGAGACAAAACCGATCCTTGAAATCAACCCTACTCATCCGATAATAACGCGCATGAATCTCATGGCCGACGGCGATGAGTTCTCAAGCGCCTGTTCGCTTGTCTACAATCAGGCGCTGATTCTCGAGGGAATGAAGCCTGAGAATCCCGTTGAATTTGTGAAGCAGATGAACGCGATGCTGCAGAAGGCGCTTTAATCTGTTATTGTAAAAAGCCGCATATGCCCTCCGGCATATGCGGCTTTTTTTTGCACAAAAAAGTTCCCGGCATCGAGCCGGGAACTTTTCGTAAATTCAAATTGCGCGTGTAATCACTTCGCGTGATTACCTCTTGTGGCTCAGGTAAAAGTTGATCAGCGAATTGGTCGAAGAGTCGTGTGACGGCGCGCTCTTGCCCTCGAGTTCGGGAATGATCTTCGACGCGAGAACCTTGCCCAGCTGCACTCCCCACTGGTCGAACGAGAACACATTCCAGATGACGCCCTGCACGAAGATCTTGTGTTCGTACATCGCGACGAGCGATCCGAGCACTTCGGGGGTCAGAAGTTCCGCCATGATCGAGTTGGTGGGGCGGTTTCCCTCGAAGGTCTTGTGCGCGATGAGCTCACTCTTTTCGTTTTCCGCGGTGAGCTCTTCTTTAGTCTTGCCGAAGGCGAGCGCTTCCGGCTGGGCGAAGAAGTTGGACATGAATTTCGCGTGGTGGTCGCCGATGGGATTGTGCGATTTTGCGAAGCCGATAAAGTCGCAGGGGATCAGTTTCGTTCCCTGATGGATCAGCTGATAGAATGCGTGCTGACCGTTGGTGCCCGGTTCGCCCCAGATGACAGGACCTGTCTCGTAGTTGACGCGATCCCCCTGTTTGGTCGTGTACTTGCCGTTTGATTCCATATCCCCCTGCTGAAAGTAGGCGGGAAATCTGTGCATATACTGATCGTAGGGCAGAATCGCGTGGGTCTGCGCATTGAAAAAATTGTTGTACCAGATTCCGAGAAGCCCCATCAGCACGGGGATATTGCGCTCAAAGGGAGTATTCTTAAAATGGTTGTCCATCTCGTGATAGCCCGCGAGAAGCCGCTTAAAATTATCGGAGCCAATCGAGATCATGATCGAAAGTCCTATCGCGCTGGTGAGCGAGTAGCGTCCGCCGACCCAGTCCCAGAATTCGAACATATTGGCAGTATCTATGCCGAATGCCGCGACATCCTTCGCGTTGGTCGAGAGGGCGACAAAGTGTTTAGCGACGCATGAGGGGTCTTTGAAGTGATCTACCAGGGCGCGTTTCGCGCTCTCGGCGTTGGCCATCGTCTCCTGTGTGGTGAATGTCTTAGACGCGACGATGAAGAGCGTCTCTTCGATATTGATGTTTTTGAGCGCTTCGGCGATGTGGGTGCCGTCGACATTTGATACGAAAATAAGTTTAATCGAACGATCCGAGTAGGGCTTGAGCGCCTCGGTAACCATGACCGGACCGAGATCGGATCCGCCGATGCCGATATTGACGATGTACTTGATAGGTTTGCCGCTGTGTCCCTTCCACTCGCCTGAGCGGACTTTATCTGAGAATAACCGCATTTTTGCGAGCACCGCGTTGACATCCTCCATCACATTTTTGCCTTCGACCATGATGGGGGTGTTTGAAATATTGCGCAGCGCGATGTGCAGAACCGGCCGGTTCTCGGTCTGATTTATGCGTTCGCCCGAAAACATTCTGCCGATCTCCTCTTTGAGCCCGCACGCGTCGGCGAGAGCCGTCAGAAGTTTTACCGTTTCATCGGTTATTCTGTTTTTAGAGTAGTCAAAATAAATGCCGCAGTCAGAGAGAGTGAATTTCTCGGCGCGCCGGGGATCGTTTTTGAACAGATCGCGCATATGGTGATTTTTGATTTTTTCGAAATGGGCTTCGAGTGCCTTCCACTGGCTCATTTCGGTGAGTTTTTGTCGCATGGGTTTCCTCGCATTTTGAGATGGACAGACGCTGCGTGCGCGGCTGTCAAACCCTGTATACGGTAAGCGGTTCCATGCGCAACTATTTTTACTTTGCAAATTTCATGCGGCGTAGTTGTTATTATGGTGAGTTTAATAAGAGGAAGCGGCTCTTCGGGCAACCGTAAAAATACCTTTATCATTTACAGCCGGTGCGGACGCAAAAAAGCCGCCCGGGGCGCCGGGCGGCTTTTTTGTCAAACCGTGAGAAATTATTATTCAGAGCGAAGTCCCGAATCAAAAAGATACTTGATGAAAGAATTTTCGAATCTGCCGGCATTTCCTTCTTTAGCGGTGAAATCACTCTCTTCAACAGTCGCTTTGTCGAATGTAGCCCACCATGCGCCGCATTCCAGTCTGAAGTCCTCGCCGTCTTCACTCAGTGTGTAATTGTACGTATAGCCGTTATAAGTGAGTGTCTTCGCCTCTTCATCGAGTGTATAATCGAAAGAATCAGCCGGATAGTAATATTTGCCGTTCTCATTATCATAGAAGGTATTCAATTTGCCATCCTTGTACTGCCAGTACTGTTTAGCCGGTGTCGGATCGTTAAGTGCGGCGGTCATCAGCCACATCACACCCTCGGCTGATGCATCATCACCCTCAAGAGTTGAAGTGTCACTGGGTTCATCTTTCTCTTCTTCACCGCATGCGGCAAAAAAAGTGAACGAGAGCAGAATCAATAAGAGCGCGACAATTTTTTTCATGATATTCTCCGTTTTGATATATCGAGGGGCAGCCGACTTCTGAAAACTGACAATGATCCCAACAGCGGGGGATTCAGAACAGCGTTGAAGATCAGGCCTCTCGATTTGGTTGAAATATTACTGACAAATGTACAATTGTAAAATTTGACGCTTCCGTCAATTTTTTTTCATTTTTGCCAAACGATTGAAGGAGGGAGATGACAAAAAAGTGCGTTTTACTCGCATTTTTTTGTCACTCAGGAGCGAAGCATGGATTCAACGAAGTGTAGAAAGAATAAGATGCCGGCTCAGATCCTGTATCCCCCCGTCATAAGCTGCTCGTTGTGGTGATGAATGCGTTCGATCAGTTCCACCGATTCGATCCCCGATGTGGTTGACAGATCGATCATTTCGTCGAAGAGCCCGAGAATCTCACCGGTATGTGTACCCTTCTTCATGTAGGTGAAGAGGGCCTCTTTCAGAAGAGGCGAGCGCGCACCGGAGGCTATCAACTCCCTGTCACTCGGCTCATCCTCCCGCTCGGGTGCGTACAGTACAGAGATATGCGCGGGCTGCGGTGATATGGCCGATGCGGGATCGCTCATTGCAGCGAATACATAAAGCGTATTTTCGTCGAGATTTGTATTTTTAAGTACCTCAACACTGCGTGAAGAGGTGAGGCGGTCAACAATTGTCGAAGCGTTGGTGTGCTCAAGCGTATAGATAAGCAGCACAATCGACAAGTCGTGTTTCTGCGCGTAGCGGATATACTTCTCGGGAACCTGTACCTTCTTCGCCTCAGGGAGAGTGCTTTTGCCCGGCTTTTGCGGGACAAAGGCGGAAAAGGTCTCCTCAAAATAAGGAAACTCCGCATACCGGCTTTCCAGCCCCTCGTAATCGGGGATCTCGCCGTAGACAAGGTGGCGGATCGCCTCACATGAGTGCAGCAGCGCATCGGTCGCGGCGAAATGGGCGTGGGCGCGCCGCTCGCCGATAAGCTGCAGCAGGCACAGCGCCGCCTTTGCGATAGCGGCGATCTCTCCTGAATAGCGGGCGCCTCCGCTGTAGATCGAGTAAAAACTTTCCACGAGAGAGGCCAGCTCCGATTTGGTGAACGAGGTCTCGAGACGCACCGCGCTGTCCTCGAGACGGTCAAGCGCACCGGCGACAAAATTGAGATAGACTCCGCCCGAGAGAAATTCTGTATCGGGAAGAGCCTCAATCATGGTTTCGCGTGAGAGCCAACCGGATCCCAGGGCAAAGTTTTGATACGAATTCTCAGGTTGTTCCTCGATCCTCCGCAGCGGCTCCTGCTGAGCAATCACCTGCGCTGAAGTTTCTCCCTCGGCATGAATAATTTCTCTTTGTTCAATTGCATGCACTTCGATGATTTCATGCTCAGGGGCTGCGTCTTCATTTCCCCCCGCTTCGCCGAGAGCGATTCCGGTCTCGGCGGCAGTATCACCGCTCAACGAAAGATCCAGATTCCCTGCCGCACTTTCGCCGCATACCTCTGAAGCGGCATTTTCATCCTCACGATAATCTTCATATGATTCTGCGTACTCGACAATCTGGCTCTGTTCATAATCCTGCGTGCCTATAAGGGGCGGGGCCATCTCGATGTGGGGGATCGCCGTGTACGAATCGTCAATTTCGATTATCTCGACACTCTCAAGCTGCGATTCGTCGATCGCCTGCACACCCTCGGCTGCCTTCCCGTTTTCTGCGGGAGCGAGATTTTTGACGCAGCCGTAATCGGCAAAAGAGCTCCGTCCCCCTTCCGAAAAAAGCTTCAGTGATTCGATCAGTGCGTCAGTGTTGAAGGTCGTGCCCAGTTCGATCTCATTGACCATGCGGCGCAGAACCGCGCAGCATTTCAGAAAAAGAATCCCCCCCTCTTTATCAACCCGCAGGGATCCCGCAAGAACCTTGTAAAGTGCGCGTTCGAATGTGTGGGTAAGATTGGTGATGTGCGGATATTCAAACAGCTCCGAGCTGTCCTTGATCGAATGAACAAGTTTAAAAATTTTTGCGAAACACTCCTTCTCGCCTGATTGCTCATAGCTGTCGAGAAGTTCGGTGATCTGGTTGATCATTTCATCGGATTCGTTTATAAAGCTTTCAAGAAGTGCATCCATCTATTGTCTCCCGTGTAAAGGTGTTGTTGTCTGATTAATTTATCGGCTGTTTTTGCGCGGGGGGACATAATAAATGTGACAAATAATAGCTGTTGTGTCGTTAAAAAAGCAGATGCCTGTATCATGCGAGAGTATCGACTGTATGTTCACGCTCCGGGCGGGAGAGGGCTTCGTTGATCATTGAGTATGCCGCAGCTGAAGCGGCTCCGTCCTGCGGCGAGGGTTCGCTGGACGCGGCGCTTTTCTTCAAAGCCAGCGCATTATTGAGCGCCTCCGTCTTTGATTCGGCGCGGGGCAGGGCAAGTGCGACTGAGCCGCCGATAGCGTAGGGCCTTCCATCGGGGCCGATCTGGTAGATAAAATGCGGCCCCTGCGCGGCAATCAGCCGGGGATCCGACAGGTGAGAGGCCTCATGTGTTCGCACGTCGCTGTCCCGCTGCTTGAGACGGGCGAGCTCCTCCTCGCTTTTTCGCGTCTCTTCGCGCGCGACAAGCACCTTATTGCCTGAGAGCCGTGCAACAACGGTATCGTGTAAAGAAGAAATCTGCATACGTCAGTATCGGCAAAACGGGGGGATGAGTTGAGCGAAAAATATGCTCAAAGAAAAATTCTCCGGCTCCTTCATCCCCCTGCAGCCGGTAAAGAAGAGTCGCCGCATGACACTGAGGAATAATACAAATATTTACGGGTTAGTATAAATAAAAAGTTCGGGAAGCTGATAGCATTCTCCGCAACGCAAAAAAAAGACCGCCGGATCTGCCGGCGGTCTTTGAGGTTACAGTAGTACTGAAATCTGTTCTTTATGCAGAGATTTTGTTTAAGAAAAGGACATCTCTGCAGTTTTTGATCGTATTTTACTTCACTGTCGCGACAACTGCGCCGGTGTTGATCTGCTGCTGCGGCTCGACATTGATTGAAGTTACACGTCCTGAAATCGGCGAGTTGATCGGTGTCTCCATCTTCATCGATTCCATTACCATAACGGTTTCTCCGGTGATGACCGAGTCGCCGACTTTCTTGAGTATTCTCAGCACAATGCCGGGAAGCGGAGAGGTGATCGCTGCGCCGGCGCCACTTGAGGTAACGACAGGCTCTGCGGGAGCCCCACCGCCCGCGTTCGCCTCGAATTTATATCCCTGGCCGTCGACGATCGCGTTGAATCCGTCGATTTTGACGTGGTAGCTGCGGCCGTTAAGAACGATGTTGTAATCGTCAGAGACAAGCGGCGCGGCATGGTGCTGATGGTGGTCCTCTTTTTTCTCGCCGCTCGATTTGCGTACACCGATGAGGCCGTTTCCTTTAAGAAAGGCGATTCCCTTTTCGGCGCAGCTTGCGGCGATAAAGATATTCTCGTCAGTGTCGGGAAGTCCCGCTTCAGAAAGAAGTTTCTTCGCTGCGGGGATTCCCTTGTTCGGGTTACGGTCGTTGATGGCGAGGGGTGATTCAGTTGTCGGCTCAAGCTTGAGCTGCTCTGCGGCGATCCTGACGACTTCTTTGTCGGGCGCAACAGGGGTTTTCCCGAAGTAGCCGAGAACCATCTTGCCGTAACCTTCGGCAATCTTCTTCCACGGGCCGAACATTACGTTGTTGAAGGCCTGCTGAAAATAGAACTGCGAAACCGGGGTAACGGAAGTTCCGAAACCGCCCTTTGCGACAGCCTCTCCCATCGCCTGAATAACCGCTGAATACTTATCCATCAGCCCGTTATCGCGCAGCATCTGGGTGTTCGCGGTAAGCGCGCCGCCCGGCATCGGAAAGAAGGGGATGAGCGGTTCAACGGTTGTCGCTTCCGGCGGCAGAAAATAATCTTTCATCGCATTCTTGAATGACTGCTCAAGTTTGATGATCTTGTTTACATCGATCGCCAGATCGTAATCGGTGCCGCGAAGCGCGTGCCACATGGTAAGAACGTCAGTCTGGCACGTTCCCCCTGAAGTCGGAGAGATGGAAAGGTCTATCTGGTCGGCGCCCGCCTCAATGGCCGCCTTGTAGCAAACGACGCCGTTGCCGGCTGTTTCATGTGTGTGAAAGGCGATCTTAACCGAGTCGCCGAGCATCTTGCGAGCGATCTTGATCGTGTCAAAAACCTTCTGCGGTGCGCTTGTTCCTGAAGCATCCTTAAAGGCGACAGAGTCGAAGGGGATTCCCGCATCAAGTATCTTCTTGAGTGTATCGGCGTAGAACTCGGCGGTGTGCGCGCCCGTACATTCGGGGGGAAGCTCCATCATGGTGATAACCACTTCATGGCGAAGTCCCGCATCCTTTATGCATTTGCCCGAGTAGATCAGGTTATTGACGTCGTTGAGCGCGTCAAAGTTTCTGATAGTGGTGATGCCGTGCTTTCTGAAAAGTTTGGCGTGCAGATTGATGATGTCGCTCGGCTGCGAATCGAGCGCAACCACATTGATGCCGCGCGCAAGCGTCTGAAGCTCGCTCGCACCCGAGGCAATACGGAAATTGTCCATGATGTCGAATGCATTTTCATTGCAGTAGAAGAAGGGTGACTGGAACATTGCCCCGCCGCCCGCCTCAAAGTGGGTGATTCCCATCTGATGGGCCTCTTCAACCACCGGAAGATAATCTTTAGAGAAAACGCGCGCGCCGTATACCGACTGAAAGCCGTCGCGGAACGCGGTCAGCATAAACTTTATTCTTTTTTTCATAAAATGACTCCTGGCATAATATTGTGCGGATCTGTATTTGTAATTTTAAGGGGACCCCTAAAAACTCCATTTGGATGTCCCCTTGCGGGCGGAAAGCGTGGTAAAAACCAGTGTTTCCGATTTGAAATGAATGGAAAACACTGGTTTTTGTGACCGCCCTTAAACTTTTGAACCTACTTTTACATTCAGTTTCTGCGATTTCACTATGGCGATAAGCGCGGCAATATCTGAAAGATCGGCGGTGTCAGATGGGGATGCGGACGATGCTGCCGCCTCCGGCTTGCCGAATTTGTTGATGAATAAAACCATCAATTTTATCATCGCCGATATCGCAAATGAAACGCCTATGGTCAGCAACGCAGAGACAAGGGTTATCTGAATAATATCCATCTTATGCTCCTATTTAATCAGGCTGCAGAATACGCCCGCTATGATTGCGGTCGTTATTACCCCGAAGATATTCGCCCCGAGTGCGTACTGCATAACTATCGCACGGGGATTATCCTTGCGAACAATTTTCTGGGCTATTTTAGCGGTCGTTGGAACACAGCTTACTCCTGCAATACCAACCACCGGATTGAACTTGCCGCCTGAGAGAGCCCATACCGCGTAGCCGCCGATAATTCCACCCACACCTGAAAGAAACAGCGCGAGCATGCCGAGCAGAAGAAGGGGAAGAACCTTCGGGTCGAAGATGGTATTCGCTTCACAGAGAATGCCCAGCAGAAGACCGAGGAACATGGTAGAAATGTAGAGTACCGGGCCGCTGAGCAGTTCATGAAACTGTTTGAGCCCCGACTCTCTGATTACGATTCCGAAGAAAAGTGAAAAGAAAAGCGGGGAGGCAACTGGTAAAATAAAACAAAGGACAATGCAGGCGATAACGGCAAATGCCATCTTCGCGCCTGATGAGATTTGCACCTGTTTTTTGTCCGGTGGGATCTCGATTGAGCGCAGTTTCTTGGGAACAAGGGCCTTGACCATGTACGGATATCCCCCGTAGGTGAGTCCGAGATAGAGGTAAGCGACAACGGCAATCGGCACAAAAAGTTCCGGAGCAAGCTTCAATGAGGTGAAAAGAACCATAGGCCCGTCTGCGCCGCCGACTATCGCGATCGCAGCAGCCTGTTTGGCGGTGTAGCCGAAAAGTGTCGCGATTGGAAGCGTAAGCACAGTGCCCAGCTCTGCGAAGAGGGCGATAATAATGCTGGTAAAGGGGCGTGCCATCAAAAAACCCACATCGAGAAGTGAACCGATACCCATAAATACCAGACACGCAATCAGACCGTTTGAGAAGGTAAACGTGTATATCGGCTGCAGCCAGTCGATACCCATGATGAACATTAACTCTGCCGCATTTTTCGCGGCGTCCGGGGTCGCACCCGCCTGTGCCTCAAGAAAAAGCGTTCCAAGACCGCCGTGCAGATTGAGCGGATCAAAAAGCATTACTGAAGCATTGATTGTGGCCATTCCGAGTCCCATCGGGATCATCAGCATAGGCTCGAGAACCTCTTTTTTCCCGAGATAGATGAGAACAACACCGAGGACTATCAATCCTAAACGCGCAGCAATCATCTGGGGGTCAGAATGCATTAATGCTTCAACCCCCTGAAATGTGCTGAGCAGCATATCAAAAGTCATACAAACTCCTTGTGATTCTTAAAACCGAACCTGATTTTTCTTAACAAAGCGGAAAGAAGACCAATTCAGTGATTACAGGGCGCAATGACGAAAATTGGGTGTTTTCGTCAAGTTAAATTGATTGCGATGCAGTTATTTTACATTGCTGTTTTCTGGAAACTGGATTGACAATGCTCGCGGTGAATTTGTTGCCTATTTAAATTTATGGGTTGCCGTGAAAAGTGCTGCTTTAATTGTTGTTGTTTAGGGAAAAGCATTTTCA
>Ga0209467_1000906_pt1 | contig 31262 bp, 33 predicted proteins | sample Higcelwee11metaG_FD_187175 | JGI IMG/M metagenome (GOLD analysis project Ga0209467, IMG submission 187175) | Freshwater pond sediment microbial communities from the University of Edinburgh, under environmental carbon perturbations - High... | ecosystem: Environmental > Aquatic > Freshwater >... | reverse complement strand
GGGATGAGACGGGGACATGGGACGGTTATTTCGCAACGCCGAAAAGGAACTGGGGCGACATGGACACGGACACGTATGGTTTTTGCGATCTGGGATGCCGGTTCGCCTCCTGGCCGAAGACGGACGCCATGGACGGTTCGGGCAGTTGCCGGACCTTTGCGGCCCTCTACTGTTCCCTCAAGGATCGTCCGGTCCACAAGAACATGCCCTGTCGGGACCGGCAGGAACGCGACGCCAAGAGGGATTCCCTTTGAACAGGTCCATGCGGCTGATATCGCCATGGGGTGGGAGCCGTCGGGATGCCTGGGCGAGGGACGCCCGAGCAGGGACGTCCCTTCCGCAGGGGAACCGGGAGCCAGGCGGATGGCATCGGTGCGGTCGCCCAGGTAATGTTGCTGTCGTTCGTTATGCTAAAAAAAGCATAGCGATGTTCGGAGGCCCGGTCAAGGGATTTCGAAAAATGAAAAGGCCGGACGTCCGAGGGGCGCCCGGCCTTTTTTTGAAGGAAGCCAAACAGGGAGGCGCGGCCGTAGCGGCGTACCGTGGGCCGCAACCGGCTGGAGCCTACAGGAAGATGCCCACCACCGCCCCGGTCATGAGCGTGGCCAGGGTGCCCGACACAAGCGACCGCATGCCCAGGGCCACGATCTCCCCCCGGCGGTTCGGGGCCATGGCCCCCATGCCGCCCACCAGGATGCCCAGGCTGCCGAAGTTGGCGAAGCCGCACATGGCGTAGGTCATGATCAGCCGGGAACGTTCGGAAAGCGCGTCCACGGGAAGCCGCGACATCTCCAGGTAGGCCAGAAGCTCGTTTAAGGCGGTCTTGGCGCCCATGAGCATCCCGGCCGTCTCCGACTCGGCCCAGGGCACGCCGATCAGCCACACCAGGGGGCGAAAAGCGAATCCGAAGAGGCGCGGCAGGGTCAGCGGGGCGCCCATGACGTTGGGCAGAAGCCCCAGGGCTTGGTCCGCCAGGGAGACCATGGCCACCAGCACGATGAGCGTGCCCGTGACGTTGATCAGAAGCCCCATGCCGTCCGAGGCCCCCCGGGTGATGGCGTCCATGGACCCGGTGGCCGGATTGGGCGGAACGATCTCGCCGTCCGTGATCTTACCGGTTTCGGGGATCATGACCATGGCCACCAGGATGGCCGCCGGGGCGCTGATGATGGAGGCCACCAGGATATGCCCCAGGGCGTCGGGAATGACGTTTTGCAAAAAGGTGGCGTAGAGCACCATGACCGTCCCGGCCACGGTGGCCATGCCTGCGGTCATGACCGTGAACAGTTCGCTGCGGGTCATGTTCGCCAGGTAGGGACGGATGAACAGCGGGGCCTCCACCATGCCCACGAAGATGTTGGCGGCCACGCTCACCCCCAGCGCCCCGCCGATGCCCATGGTCTTTTGCAGTGCCTTGGACAGCACCTTGACCAGCACCGGGAGCACCCGCCAGTAAAAAAGGAGCGACGACAGGGCGCTGACCACCAGCATCAACGGCAGGGCCTTGCAGGCCATGACGAAGGTGCTGCCCATGCCGGTCTCGGCAAAGGGCAGGGGGGAGCCGCCAAGAAAGCCGAACACGAAGGAGGTTCCGGCCGTGGTGGCCGTGTCCAGGGCCATGACCAGCCGGTTCAGGCTCAAAAAAGCATCCTTGACGACCGCAATCTTGAGGAACACAAAGCCCACCGCAAGCTGCACGACGATGCCCGCCACGACGGTCCAAAGTTTCACAGCCCGCCGGTTTTCGCTCACAAGCCAGGCGATGAGCACCAACACGATGAGTCCCGACGCGCTTTGGACCATGGATATCCCCGGACGTCCGGCTGGGTGGTCAGGGCGGGGGGCGGCCGGTGCGCTTCTCGCCTGATGCCGCTTCGGGGCCGGTGCGCCCTCAGGGGCCGTCGCCGCCTGCAGGCAGGACGAGGGTCTGCCCCTGGCGCAGTTTCTTTGGGTCCACGCCCTTGTTGGCCCGACGCAGGGCGTCCGGGGTCAGGCCGTTCTGCCGGGCGATGCTGGCCAGGGTTTCGCCGCGTTTGACCACATGTTTCCGGGGGCTCTCGTCGCGCGGGGGCGGTGCGGCCGTGGCCTGGGGGATGGGGGTGGCCTCCGTCAGGGCCGCGAGCAGGGCGTCCCGGGTAGGGGAAGGCGGAACAGGCAGGACATCTCCCGTGGCGGAGATCACCCGGGCGGCCAGGCGTCTGGCCCCGGCGTCGGTCAGATGCACCCCGTCGCCGGTGCGCAGGGGAATCAGCGCTCCTGAGAGGTCGCGGGCCGTGGGGGTATAGGCGTCCTCGGCATCGGAGAAGGTTTCCCAGGTGTCGATGAAGCGGCAGGGGGGCTTGGACGTGCAGGCCTCGCGCAAGGCGGAGTTCACGGTGCGCAGGGCGGCGCTCAAGGTCCGGTCGGCCATGGGCGGCGCGCCGACCCAGAAAATGGCGGCTTTGGGGTTGGCGGCCAGGACCATGTCCATGAGCCGTGATGCGGCGGCGGCGTAGGCCGCCTTCCACGGCGTGGAGTCGAAAAGCACCCGCGTGCCGTCGGCGGTGACCAGGGGCATGGCGTCGTTGGCCCCGATCATGAAAATGGCCACGTCCGGCCGATGGTCGCGCAGAAGATCGGGAAGGGCCTGGGGAAAATCCAGAAGCTCCGGCCGGGTCAGGCCGCCGCCCACCTTGCCCAGGCGGATCAGGCGGCTGCCGTGGCCGCTCAAGACGCCCTCCAGGGTGTCGGCCAGGCTGATGGACAGGGAATCCCCGACGAGGAGGACGACGGGGGGCGCCTTTTTCGGTGCCAGGGACCGGAAAAGATCCCGGGGGGTCACGTCGGCGGGTTCCGGGGAGTCGCCGCAACCCGAGACGGCCAGCAGCCACAGGCAGGCCAGGCAGAGTGTCAGGACGTGGGAAAATATCGGGGAAGAAGCGGGAAAAAAGGACCATGGCCGGGGACACCGCCCGCCTGCGGGCCGTATCACGGGGCCCCGGTGGGGGCGGTCGCCGGGCCGCCTGCCGCCGTTTCAGCGGTCTGTTCGGATTTTTCCTGGAAGATGGCGTGCTTGGATGCCTGATCGAAGAACGACTGGGCCAGAATGTCGCCGCCTGCGACGGTGAAATGGATTTTGTCGTTGGCCCGGACCTTGACCTTGCCCCCCTTGTCGTTTTTGAGAAACGCCGCGTAGGTGTCCTCAGGGTCGCACAGGAGGTTCCAGGTGTCCAGAAAGCGGCAGTTGGGATACTTTCCGCATTCCGTGCGCACGATTTCATTCATGGCCTGGGCCTGTTTGGCGTAGGTGGGGTCGCCCATGACCGGCAGCCCGATCCAGAACACCGGCAACTCGCGTTTGGCCGGAATGTCCAAAAAGGCCTCCATGCGCATGGCGAAGACCTCGCCCCAGGTCTTGTTTGGCGAACCGGGCTCCCGGGGCTTTTCGTTCAGGTTGATGTATTTGGCGTCGTTGGCCCCCATCATGACCACCACCATGGTCGGGGAATACTTGTCCACGAAGGTCTGGAGGGCGTTTTCCCAATTGAAATATTTGGGGTTGGCCAGACCGCTGGAGACCTTTCCCTCTTCGATGAGCGTCACGTCCCGGTATCCGTTCACCGCGCGGCGAAGGGACAGGGACAGGCCGATGGCCAGGGAGTCGCCCACCACCAGGATTTTGTGGGGCGGCTCCAGGCGGGCCTGGGTCAGGGAGGTGACGGGTTCTTTCTCCAGGGATGCGACAGTGGCGGGGACGGTGGGCGGCACGGCCGGATCGGCGGGCATGTCTGCCTCCAGGCCGAGGCGTGGCCCTGCGGTCTCCCGGCCGTCCAGGGCGGCCAGGAGTTGCTCACGGTCCAGGGGGCGAAGATGTGTGATGGTTGGGCGGCGCACCGTTTCGTAGGGATCTTCGGCCTCCGGACGGGGGGCCTGACCTGCGGCCGTGGCGAAATCGCCCGACACCGGGGTGGATTTGTAGGTGTCGTGGAAAAACGGGGCCAGGGCATGGTCCGTCCCGGCCATCAGGCTGGCGGCCGGAGACCTGCGATAGACATCGCGCACGCTGCGCAGGGAGCGCAGGATGCGCGAGGAGTGGGTCTCTTCAATGCGGTCTTCGGCCCACAGGGTGATTTTTTCGATATTGAAAAAGGCGACCACGAGAAAGGCCGTCACATAGATGCAGAAGGCGGGAAACCAGGTGCGCAGGCGGATACGTCGTGTCATATGCTGGTTGTCCCGGTCACTTTTTTTGGCTTATTTCCAAGTTTGGGGCGAAGCCGTCCAGGACGCGGTCGCTGAGCAGCCGATACCCGGCCATGGTGAAATGCACCCCGTCCTTGCCGCGCAGTTTCACGGTTTTGCCGCCGAGGTTTTTTTCTGCGGCAAACTCGCCCTTGTCATCCGAAAAAAGATCCCAGGCGTCGATGAACCGACAGTTCGGGCCGGATTCGCAGGCCGCGCGCATGGCCGCGTTGGTCGTCTTGACCCGGGCGTTAAGCCCCGTGTCGCGCATGGGCGGCAGGGCCACCCAGTAGACCGGGACATTTTTTCTCGCGGCGATGCCCAGGAAATCCCCGGCTTTTTGGCGGTAACTGTCGGCCCAGACCTCGGTGCCGGGACCGTTTTGGGCGTCGTTGCCGCCGATCATGACCACCAGGGCGTCGGGACGGGCCGTGGCCAGCAGTTCGTCCAGGGTTTTGCCCCAATTGTGGAATTTGACGTTGTCCAGGCCGCTTGAGGTCTTGCCCTTCTGCTCCAGCCGGATTTCCGCAGCCCCGCGAAGCGAGTCGGCCAAGGTCATGCCGATGCCCACGGCAAAGGAATCCCCCACCACCAGGACCGTGCGGCCCAGGGTTTTCGAGACTTTGCCCGCCGTCGGCTCCGGCCCGGGGGAAGCGGTTTTTCCCGGGGACGGCGCCGGAACCGACGATGCGGGGGCGGCCTTGCGCCCGGCGTCAGCATCGGGAAGGGCGGCCAGGGTTTTCGGGGAAGCAGCGGGCATGTCCGGGGTCTGGCCCGGCCCGGACTGGGGCTGGGAGGGCGTCGCCCCGGCCTGGGGCGTCTGTGTGGGCCGGACATCGGGAAAAATGACGAAAAGCCGGGCCGCCAGGGGCTCGACCATATGGGAAAAGGGGGAAGGGTCCAGGGCGGGCGGGCCGTCCGACGCCAGGGTCGGCCCGCTTTTTTCGGGCGCAGCCTGGGCGTCGGGTTTCGGAGCATCGGGCTGTCCGGCCGGGGCGACAGGCCGGGGCGCCTCGGACTGGCCGGGCTGCCGGGGCGACGTGTCCAGGCCCCGCATGCAGCCGATGACCAGGATGATGGCCAGGGCGGCGGCGAGGCAGACGGCCAGGATGGTGATTCGGGAAGGACGTGGAAGCGCGCGCATCCGTATAAGTATAGGGCAACGCCGTTTGCCTTGTCCAGAACCGTGCGATCATCCTTTTGCCCCAACCTGCCGGATCGAGGAAAAAAAGCCGGTTGCCGGGGGCAGGGAAATATGCTTGTCTCGCCCCCTGCCGCGAACGGCCCGGGCCCAGGGAACATGTTTCATGATCAATGCTTGGGTAATCCGGAAATGGGACGCGGACATGGAGTGATGAGAATGCGAAAGAACATGATGGCCGTTTTGCTTCTGATCGGTTTTTTGGCCCTGGCCGGATTGGCCGTGGCCCAGGATTCCCCAGGGGCGGCCCCGGACGCCCAGGCGCAAAAGCCCGTTGCGGCAGGCCAGACCCCGGCCGGGGCGACGAAGTCCGCCGCCAAGGAACCGGCCGCAGCCCCCTCCGGTGGCCAGAAAGCGGGCAAGGCCAGCCATCCGGTGCAGGGCAGCCCGGCCGTTACGGCCACGGAACAGCGTTACCAGCAGTATCTGGATCGGGAAAAAAACGCCTCGGACGCGGCCCTGGCCACGCAGCGCGGCAAGCTTGAAGACAAGTACAAGGGGTTTGTGCGCACGGTGAAGCCCAAGGGCGGCGCCAAGGCCGCCGCCAAAAACGGCGGGCAATAACGCCCCCCCCTTCCGGGCCGGGACAGGCGGTCGCCCTATGCCGGATGCCCGGCCAGAAGCCGGGCCATGGCCGGGGCCACGTCCGCCAGATCGGCGCAGACCGTAAATCCCGCCCGGCGCAGGCTGGCGAATTTTCCCGCCGCCCCGGAGGCGTTTTCCAAAATAGCCCCGGCATGTCCCAGCCGCCGTCCGGGCGGGGCGCTCACCCCGGCCACGGAGACCGCCACGGGCTTGGGATAGGCCGTAGCCAGGGCGTATTCCGCCAGCCTCTCCTCGGCGTCCCCGCCGATCTCCCCGAGAACCAACACCGCTTTGACCGCCGGATCGTCCCGCACGGCCTCGGCCAGTTCCAGAAAGCCAAGGCCCGTGAACGGGTCGCCACCCATGCCCACGGCTGCGGCCTGGCCGATCCCGGCCGCAGTGAGCCGGGCTGCGGCCTCGTAGGTCAGTGTCCCGCTGCGGGAGAAGATGGCCACCGGGCCGGGCGTAAAGGGGTCCACGGGCATGATCCCGGCCTTGAACCGCCCTGGGACGATGATCCCCGGGGTGTTGGGGCCGATAAGCAGCGTGGAGGTCGTGGCCAGGGCGTCCAGGGTTTCCAGCATGGCCAGTTGGGGGATGCCCTCGGTGATGCAGGCCACCCGGGGAACCCCTGCCCAGGCGGCCTCCAGGATCGCGTCCGGGGCGTGGGCCGCCGGAACGAAAATCACGCTGATGTCGACCTCATGGTCGGCAAGGGCCTGTCGCACGCTGTCGTAGACCGGCACGCCGTCCACGTTTTGCCCGCCCTTAAACGGCGTGACCCCGCACACCACCTGCCCGGCGTTCGCCGCGCCGTAGGCGGCCATGAGCCCGGCGTGCAGGCGGGCGGTTTTGCCGGTGATGCCCTGGATCATGATCCGCATGGGGCGTACGCCTGCGACCACATCCTTGGGCGCAAGGGGCGGCAGGCCGCCCCGGCCTGGCCCGGCCAGGGGGCGCCGGGAGGGGGCGGGACGTAGCGTGCCGCCGGTTCCTGGCGATTTTGGCTGCGCCGCCGCGTCACCGGGACGCACGGCGGGTTCGACCTGTCGGCACATCCCGGCCAGCGCCGCCATGGCCGCGTCCATATCCGGAACCACGGCCAGTCCGTCCAGGGCCAGGCCGTGCAGGACGCTAAGCCCTTCGGCCGCGCCGTTTCCGGCCAACCGGGCCACGATGGGCTTTTTGGGCGGACGGCCGCCCAGCACCCGGGCCAGGGCCAGAGCCACCTTTTCGCAGGACAGGATGCCGCCGAAGAGATTGATGCAGATGACCTGCACCGCCGGGTCGTCGAAAAGGATGGACAGGGCGGCGTCAAGGCCCGCCGCATCGGCCGCGCCGCCCACGTCCAGGAAGTTGGCGGCGGGGAATCCGGAGAAGTTCAGGCGGTCCATGGTGGCCATGGCCAGGCCTGCGCCGTTGGCCAGCAGTCCCACGAATCCGGACAGCTTGATCAGCGACAGCCCCCGCTTTCGGGCCAGGGCCTCCACCGGGTCGGCATCCTCCGGGGCCGCGATGCGGTCCCCCCCGGGCAGCAGGGCCACGGCGTTGTCGTCGAGCTCCGCCTTGCCGTCCAGGGCCACAAGCGTCCCGTCCGTGGTTAAAACCAGGGGGTTGATCTCGGCCAAAAGCAGTCCCTGGCCGGTCAGGGCGGCGTAGAGGTTTTTGACCAGGGCCTGAAAGGCGGGCCAGGCGGGGTACGGCAGCCCCAGGTGAAAAAAGGCGCAGCGCGTCTGGGCCTCGGACGGGCCGCCCGGCAGGCGCAGATCCTGAATGAGGATGTGCTCTCCCCCGGCGTCGCGCTCCACGTCCATGCCGCCGCGTCGGCCTGCGGTCAGGGCCAGGGAGCGGCGGGCGCGGGACACGGCCAGGGACAGATACATCTCCCGTTCGATGGCGGCGGCCGGTTCCAGGCGCAGAACGGACGGCTTTTTCCCGGCGATGGCCAAGTCGAAAAGCTGCGCCGCTGCCTCCTCGAGCACCTGCGGCCCTTCGATGCGCACGATGCCCCCGGCCTTGCCCCGGCCCCCGGCCTCCACCTGGGACTTGAGGTACCAGGGCGGAGGGAAGGGCGGGGTGGCCGCCTGCCCGGGATGGATCAGGATTCCCGGCGGCACGGGAATGCCCGCCGTGGCGAAGATCAGTTTGCTGGCATGCTCGCAAAGCCGCATGAGGCCTCCGGATCAATCTTCGACCATGATGTCGGTCAGGTTCATGTCGCCGCGTTTGGCCGCTTCCTCGTCCTCGCCGTTTTGCAGATCGATGGGCTGCGCCAGAAGCCGCCTGGCCTGGTCGTAGCCCAGGGCGAAGGCCTTGAGGTTCACCTTGTGGATTTTTTCCGGCAGGTTGGCCAGAAGGCTTTTGCGCATCACGTCGCGCTTGGCGAAGGGCATGAGAAACGTCACCGCGCCAAGCACCACGGTGTTCATGGCCTGGGGAACCTTGACCCGTTCCAGGGCCAGCTCGGTGAACGGCAGGCCCAAAAAGACGTTGGTGGGGGTCTGTTTGACCAGCCCCGTATCCACCAGGAGCACGCCGGTTTTTTTCAGGAGGTGATGGTAGCTGTTGCAGGCCTCCTGGCTTAAGGCCACCAAAAAATCCAGGCGTTCGGTCTTGGGGTAGCTGATGGGGTGGGAACTGACCACCAGATCGGCCCGGCTGGACCCGCCCCGGGCCTCGGGACCGTAGCTTTGGGTCTGGGTCACCTGATAGCCGTGTCCCAGGGCCAGGGCGTGGCCCAGAAGCTTGCCCAGGGTCAGGATGCCCTGGCCGCCCAGGCCCGAGAGGCGGATCTCGAAACGGTCAAGCGTCACCTGCTCCTTCATGATCCCGCCCCTCCCTTGTCGGCCAGGGCCTGGCGCATGGCCGCATGGCGCTGTTCCAGTCCCGGTTCGTCGTTCTCCACGAAGATTCCCATGGGGATTTTCCCGGCCTTGTCGTCGAGCTTGTCGTAGACCTCCCGGGGAACCACATGGTCTTTGAGCCACTGAAACATCTCAACAGGCGAGCGGAATTTGTTGCCCCGGCCATACTGGGTGAAACACGGGGTCAAGACCTCCACCAGATTGAATCCCGGGCGGCTCATGGCCCGTTGCAAAAGCCCGTCCAGGGCCTTGGCGTGAAAGACCGTGCCCCGGTAGACCCCGTTGGCCCCGGCGGCCCTGGCCATCTCCACCACGTCGAAGGATTTCTCCATCTGCCCGTGCGGGCTGGTGTGGGTGTAGGAGCCAAACGGGGTGGTGGGCGAGCACTGGCCGCCGGTCATGCCGTAGATGAAGTTGTTGATGACCAGGGCCGTGACCCCGATGTTGCGGCGCGCGGCGTGGATCAGGTGGTTGCCGCCGATGGACAGGGCGTCGCCGTCGCCCATGACCGTAAGCACCCGCAGGTGCGGGCTGGCCATCTTGATGCCCGTGGACAGGGTCAGGGCCCGGCCGTGGGTGGCGTGCACGGTGTTGAAGTCCACGTAGGCGGCGATGCGGCCCGAGCAGCCGATGCCGGCCACCACGGCCATGTTGTCCTTGGGAATGCCTAAGGCGTGGACGCTGCGCACCAGCGACCCCAGGACGATGCCGATGCCGCAGCCGGGACAGAAGACCAGGGGGAATTTCTTGTTGTGGCGTAGGTATTGGTGGATGAGCTGGGTGACTTCGGCCATGGCGTCACGCGATTTCCTTTAGTATTTGAGACGGGGTGATGATCTGGCCGTCGACGCGGTTGATGGTCCGGATGGTGGTGATGCCGCAATTGACCCTTTTGACCTCACGCGAGATCTGCCCCATGTTCATTTCCGGAACCAGCACCAGCTTGCAGGTGCGAAGGAGCTTCTCCACCTGGGGACGCGGGAAGGGGAACAGGGTCTTTAAGGACAAAAGCCCGGCCTTGACCCCGGCCTCCCGGGCCTGGCGCACGGCCAGGCGGGCCGAGCGGGCCACGGAGCCGTAGGCGATGACCAGGGTGTCGGCGTCCTCGGTCTGGTCGTGGTCCACGAGCTGGATGTCGTGGAAAAAACGGTCGATCTTGCGAAACATCCGCTCGGTGACGGCCTTGACCTCGTCCGGGCGCGAGGTGGGAAAGCCCAGGGGGTCGTGGGTCAGCCCCGTGACGTGGAAGCGGTAGCCGCTGCCGATGGGCGGCATGGGCGGCACGCCGCGTACGGTCTCCTCGTAGGGCTTGTACCATTCCGGGGGCATGGTGGGCCGCAGGCGGCTTAACACCTCGAACTCGCCGGGCCGGGGGATCTCGATCTTTTCCCGGGTGTGGGCCGTGATTTCATCAAGGAGCAGGATGACCGGGGTGCGGTACTTTTCGGCGTAGTTGAAGGCGGTGATGGTCATTTCCAGGCATTCGCGCACGTCGGCGGCCGAGAAGACGATGATGGGGTGGTCGCCGTGGGCCCCCCAGCGGGCCTGCTGCACGTCGCCCTGCCCCGGGGAGGTGGGAAGCCCGGTGCTTGTGCCGCCGCGCATGACGTTGACGATGACCAGCGGGGTCTCGGTCATGCAGGCGTAGCCGATCTGCTCCTGCATGAGCGAGAATCCCGGCCCGGAAGTGGCGGTCATGACCTTGCGTCCGGCCAGGGACGCGCCGATGATGGCCCCGGCCGAGGCGATCTCGTCCTCCATCTGGAGAAACACCCCGTTTTCGACATGGGGCAGGCGTCTGGCCATGACCTCCATGATCTCCGTGGAGGGGGTGATGGGATAGCCCGCAAAAAACGTGCACCCGGCCAGAAGCGCGCCTTCGGCCACGGCCTCGTTGCCGAGCAGGAATGCCTCAGTTCGTTTATTTCGCTGCATGGCGCTCATGATGACCTACGCTCGTTTCGGTTCGGGGGATTGGGTGGCGGTCGACGGGGGCGACGCGGCCGCGTCCGGTGCGGCGCAGGGCGGGGCGGCCGTTTCGGGAGTCGGCTCAGGGAAGGAGGAAACCATGCCGTTTTTGGGCCGGACCACGATGGCGAAGTCCGGACAGTGCAATTCACAAAAACCGCAATTTATGCATTCGTCTTCGCGGTCCACCCGGGCCTTGCCCTGGTGGTCGATGCGCAGCACTTTTTTTGGACAAAACGCGGCGCAGATGCCGCAGCCCTTGCACCAGTCGGGATAGATGACAACAGTGTACAGCGGTTTTCGTTTTGCGGTCATGTGGGGACGCCTGGTTGGAAGTTGCTGTAAAATTCCGACGAATTTACCAGGGTTACAAGGCCAAGGCAAGCGATTACCGGAAGAAATCGTGTCCGCGCCGGGAGTTCTGGTCGCGTCAGGGACGACAGACATGGCGATCAGTCAGCTCTGGCTGTCAGCCGCATGGCGCGACAGGCGAAATATAGGTTTTTATCGTATTTATTCTTGGCTTTTTGGCTTTTGATCATTATGGATTGTTCATGGCCCAGGTGGAAGTCAAACGGAAGGCGTACAAACAACTCGCCCGACTGCCGGAGCGCGACCAGGCCGCCGTTCTTGCGGCGATCACGGGGCTCGAAAACTGGCCCGGCTGTCGTGACGTCAAGGCGCTCACGGATCGCAGCGGCTATCGGCTGCGGGTCGGCCGCTACCGGGTGCTTTTCACGGTCGATGCCGGGCGGAATCCTGTCGTCATCTCCGTGGAAGAGGTGAAAAAACGCGATGAACGAACCTATCAATAATCCGCAGATCATCCGGGGGCCGGATGGGACGCCCCAATATGTGGTGCTCCCCTACGACGAGTATATGGAGTCCCGGGAGCGGCCCGATGACGAGGTCACACTGCCCCTGGAGGTCGTCAAGCTTTCCTTGTTGGAGAAATGGGGCCTTGTCCGGGCCTGGCGGGAGCATCTCGGATTGACCCAGGGTGAGGTCGCCCGGCGGATGGGCGTGACCCAGCCGACCTATGCCGGATTCGAACAGCCGGGGAGAATCCTTCGCTATTCGACGCGGTCCCGCATCGCCCGGGCGCTTGGCATCGAGCCCGAACAACTCAAAGACGAATGATCCGGCCGGGATTTCCGAGACGGGCGCTCCTTGACGCCGCACCCCCGCCCTGACAACGGCAACGGTTTCCCGGATGTCTTGTCTTCGGTTCGCATTCGCGAGGCGGCATGCGGCGTCCCTGCGCGGCCTGTCCCGGCCCTCGACGAAGGACCGGGAATGGGATAGGGAAGCTTTTTTTGGGAGGAACACCATGAATACAAAACGTAAAGGCCTTATGCGGCTGGCTCTGGGCGTTCTCGCGGCCTGGCTGGTCGTGGGCGCAACCCTGGGCTGGACGTCTCCGGCCCGGGCCCAAGGGAGCAAACCCGTGGTTAGACTGGAAACGAGCAAGGGAAATATCGTCATCGAGGTGGATTCGGAAAAGGCCCCGATCACGGCGGAGAACTTTCTGACCTATGTGAAGGAAGGTTTTTACGACGGGCTGGTCTTTCACCGCGTGATCAGCGGCTTCATGATCCAGGGCGGCGGCATGGACGAGTCCATGAAAGAGAAAAAAACCCATGACCCCATCAAGAACGAGGCCGACAACGGCCTGAAAAACGACGCCTACACCCTGGCCATGGCCCGCACCTCCGATCCGGATTCGGCCACGGCCCAGTTTTTCATCAATGTGGCCGACAACGATTTCCTGAACCACAAGGGCAAGACCCCCCAGGGCTGGGGCTATGCCGTGTTCGGCAAGGTCATCGAGGGCCAGGACGTGGTGGACGCCATCAAGAAGGTTCCCACCATGACCAAGGGATTCCACGAGAACGTGCCGGTCATGCCGGTGAAGATCGTCAAGGCCGTGGTGGTCGAGAAATAGCTTCCGTTTTTTCGCCGTACGGTAAGCGCCCCGGGACGATCGTGCCGGGGCGCTTTTTTTCGTTTTTCAGGGCAGGGTTGCCACCTCGCGCCATGGCTCTTGCACAAGGCGAGGGCGCGATGCTAGGCAACTGCGGACGTGGGAATTTCCGTCGCAGTCAAAAATACGAGGAGAAGCCGCATGTTTCCGTTCGCGTCGTCGCCCAAATTATTGCGTCCGTCGGTCCTGACCATGCAGCTGCTGGCGCTTCTGGTCCTTTTCGTCCTGCCGGGTCTTGGCCGGGCCTACGTCATCACGCCCGAATACCAGGCCGCCGTAATCGACGCCCAAACCCTGACCCCGGCCAAGATTTTCAAGGATCTGGTGGCGGTGAGCCAGTACAACGACAACCTGGATCTGGTTTGGGAGGGCGTGCCCGGCAGTTCGCGGGTGCTCATGGTCTGCTGGACCAACGGCCAGTACTATCGGCCCTACATCGGCCAGTCCTATACCCTGGACGTGTTCCGCAACCTGTGGGTCACGGCCTCGCCGGAGCTTGCGAACTGGCTGTCGGGCCATTTAGCCGAGGCCACGGTCAGCCGGGTGGAGGAACTCCTGGGCCTGCCCCAGGAGTATGGCCAGACAGATTTCGTGGAGATGTGGGTCAACCCCCAAGACCTCTACCGCCCCAGCGCCGACCCCGAGATCACCGACCACGAGGCCGAGCTCGAATTGCGGGCCAATCCGCTAACGCCCTACAGCACGACCGTGACCATCACCGAGAAGGTGGGCGGGGTTCCCGTGGCCTACAGCTATCCGGATTGGTACACCACCCGCCGGGCCTCCATCTATACCGCCACCCCGCCTTTTCCCTGGACCGCCCTGGGCTACACCTACGACTACGGCAACCCCGCGACCACGGTGGGGCTTTCGGAATTCGTCATTCGCGGCGGTTCGACGGTCACGGTCAAGTCCGTGACCCCCAACGCCGAGTATCTGCATCCAGGCAGCGGCAGCACGGCAGCCACGGGCATCCTGCTGCAAAACGCCGACTGACGTGGGGCCCGACGCGAGCCCTGACGCGGCGAGGCGGCCCGATCCCGGGCGAGGCGACGCCCGATGGCGGCGGGCTGCGTCCGGCGCCAATCCCCTGCCTGGCCCGGGCCTGCCCGATCCGCCAGGGCATCGCACGCCTTCCCTCCACTTCGGAACCACTTTCCGCCCTGGCGCGGGATGTGCGGCACGGGAGCCAACGCATGAAAAAAGAAACGCTTCTTCTTATCGACATCCAAAATGACTATTTTCCCGGCGGGGCCTTTGAGTTGGACGGCGCCGAGGCCGCCGGGCGCAACGCCCGCCTGCTCCTGGATCGTTTTCGTGAGGCGGGGCGGCCGGTGGTCCACATCCGGCACGAGTCCCTGCGGCCGGGATCGACCTTTTTTTTGCCCGGCACACCCGGCGCGGATATCCACCCCCTGGTCGCGCCCGCGCCCGGCGAACCGGTGATCCGGAAACACTATCCGAATTCCTTTCGGGAGACCGGGCTTCAGATCGAGCTGGATCGACTGGAGTCGCGGCGTCTGGTCGTGGCCGGGATGATGACGCTGATGTGCGTGGACGCCACGGTTCGGGCGGCCTTCGACCTGGGCTATGAACTGGACGTCGTCCATGACGCCTGCGCGGCCCGGGCCCTGCGTTTCGGGGATATGGACATCCCGGCCCAGGGTGTGCACGGAGCGTTTTTGGCCGCCCTGGGGCTGGTCTACGCCCGGATCGTGTCCACCCGTGAGTTCCTGGGCCAGGACGTCCCCCTGGCCTGAGACCTCGGGCCAGAGGGACGGGCGGGGGAGGCTTCCCGGCGCGTGGCGTGACGGCCGCCAAGCCGATCCGCCACCCTCCCGCCCCCGGGATCATTTTTTGGAGTAGGTGATAAGCGACACCACCGCACCCTGGGGGTCGGCGATGACGCAGAACCGGCCCACGCCCGCGATGTCCGTGGGCGGGACGCAGACGTGCCCGCCGAGTTCGGCGGCCTTTTTGGCTGCGGCGTCCACGTCGTCCACGGTCACGTAGGCGCCCCAGTTGGGGGGCATGCCCTCCGGAGCGCCGGGGGGGATGCCCATGATGCCGCCCACGGGCGTCTCCTCCACCTTGATAAGGGTGTAGTGCGTGTGCCCCATGGGCGCTTCTTCCAAGGTCCAGCCCAGGAGGGCGGCGTAGAAGGCCTTGGCCTTTGCGGGATCGGTGGTCATCAGCTCGTTCCAACTGAAGGCGCCGTGGGTCGTGTAGGCGTCGGACATGGTTCACCTCGTGGGGTCTTGTGATTGGCCCGCCCGGAAGGGGAGCGGGCCATCATGATGTACGGTCTGGGGCGGGGTTTGACAACCCGGCCGGGTTGCCTCTGACGGCTGCGGCGTTCAGCCGGGGCGTCGCCGGACGGTTGCAGGCTCACGGAAAGCGGGGGGGCGCCGGGCGAAAAAAAAGCCCCCGCGCGAGGCAGGGGCTTTGGTGTCGCGAAGCGTGGAAGAAACTACTTCTGGGCCACGTGGCAGATGTTGTTGGAGCAGGGCGACAGCTTCAGGACTTCCTTGCCGTGTTCCTTGCGCTCCTGGTTCATCTTCATGTGGCAGCCCATGCAGCTGTAGGCGGCGTCCTTGCTGTGGTAGGCCTTGAAGTAGGACATGGTGTCCTGACGCGAATCCATCACGTCATGACAGCCGTCGGAGTTGCAGGATTCCACCGGACCCTTGCCGTCCCACATGTGATGACAGTCGGCGCAGGCCAGGGTGGCGTGCTGACCGTGGGAGAAGGTGACGGCGGGCAGTTTGGTGGCGACGACGCCCGAGGGCCGCTTGAAGGTGAGTTCGAGCGGAAAACAGATGGTGGATTTGGCCTCGACGAATTTGCTGAATCCGGCGTTTTCGGAAAACGCCATCGGCGCGAGGGCCAGGGAAAGGGCCATGCCGAGTAGTGCCAGGTACATAACCTTCGAGCGCATCAAATCTCCTCCTTGGGCTCCGGGGGCTCCGGGGAATCCGTAACTCGAAAAAAAAGCGGCCTCTTGCCGAACGATCAACGAGCCGTGTCGAGTCGGGCGAACGGCCCTTTTCGCGGCGTACAGAATAATCAAGCGTAAAATTTCACAAAGGGGAAGTCAATAAAAAAAACACCCAAAGCGGTTTCTCGACAGTCGCCGTATGCCGGTCCAGGGGCGGCCGGTTGGGGGTTATTCCAACGGCGGGTCAGCCTCGACATTGTCCAGGGCGTCCATGAGCACGATGGATAGGCGGATGAAATCCGATTCGGTCAGGATGCCCACCAGCTTTTTGCCGTCGAGCACGGGCAGGCAGCCGTATTTATGGGTCAGGAGCAAATGGGCGGCGTCGCGCAGGGGGGCGTCCGGGGCGGTGTGTTTGACGTCGGCGCGCATGATTTCCCCGATGGGAATGCCCGCATAGATTTCGTCCTGGGTGGCGTCGTCGATGTCGGCAAGCCTGGACACGGTCGCCGACAGCATGTCCCGGTGGGTCACAAGCCCCACGAACAGACCGTCTTTGTCCATGATGGGGACATGGCGGATGCGGGCCATGTCCATGACCTGACGCGCCGCAAGCAGGGTGTCGGCGGCGGTCAGGGCCACGAGCCTGTCGGTCATGATGTCCCGGACGGTGAGCATGGCGATCTCCTTTTCTTGACAGTCGATACTTCTCACCGGCCCCGCGTGTCTGTCAAGGCTGCCCGGTCGCGCGCGTCCGCCCGGGCGGGAGGCGTGTTGACTTGCCGGGGGAATTCTGGTTTGCACCAGCAAAACTCGGATCAATTCGGTTCGATGCTCGGAGCACGGGGAGGCGGACGGTGCGAATCGATTTGCGGCGGAACAGGGATCGCATGGTCCGGGAACAGATCGAGGCCCGGGGGATTCACGACCCGGCGGTGATACGGGCCATGCGGGCGGTTCCCCGGCATCTTTTCGTGGAAGAGGCGCTCATTCCCCAGGCCTACGAGGATCATCCCCTGCCCCTTGGGTACGGCCAGACCATTTCCCAGCCCTACGTGGTGGCCTGGATGACCGCCTTGTGCGATATCGCGCCGGACATGAAGGTGCTGGAGATCGGCACGGGGTCGGGTTACCAGGCGGCGGTCCTGGCGGAAATGGGCGCCCGGGTCTATACGGTGGAACGGGTGGCGGCGCTTCAGGAGGCGGCCAAGGCCAGGCTTGCGGCCCTGCGCTGTTCCCAGGTCCGCTTCAAGCTCGATGACGGCACGCTGGGGTGGCCCGACGAGGCCCCCTTCGACCGCATCCTGGTCACGGCGGCGGGGCCGATTGTGCCCGAGCCGCTCGTCGCCCAGTTGGCGGACCCGGGGAAGATGCTCATTCCCGTGGGGCCGTCCAAACGCGGCCAGACGCTTCTTTTGGTTGAGAAACAAAACGGCCGGACCGTCTCCCGGGACATGGGAGGGGTGATGTTCGTGGACCTGGTCGGCAGGCACGGCTGGTAGCCCGTCCGCGATGGCGCATATTCGATAACATTAAGAAGGCGGAAGGTTTCATGTCCGAGAAAAACGAATCGTCCTGTTCCTCCTGCTCCTCGGCCCCGGGGGCGGAGGGTTCCTGCGGAAGTCGCGGCGATGCTGCGGAAGCCATGCGCGACGTGCTCATCACCTCCACCCTGGAGAAGATCCGCTACAAGATTTTCGTCATGAGCGGCAAGGGCGGCGTGGGCAAGAGCTCCGTGGCCGTGAACATGGCCTGCGCCCTGGCCCTTCGCGGCTTCAAGGTGGGCATCATGGATGTGGACATCCATGGCCCGAGCGTGCCGCGCATGCTGGGGCTCACGGGCAACCTGGAGGTGGAGCGGGGCTGCGTGGTTCCCAAGAAGTTCGGGGACAACCTGTTTGTGGTGTCCATGGAATCCCTGCTCCAGGATCCGGACCAGGCCGTCTTGTGGCGCGGTCCCATGAAAACCACGGCCATTCGCCAGTTCATCGCCGACGTGGAATGGGGGGAACTGGATTTTTTGGTGATCGATTCGCCTCCGGGAACGGGCGACGAGCACATGACCGTGCTCAAGACCATCCCTGACGCCCTGTGCGTGGTGGTCACCACGCCCCAGGAACTTTCCCTGGCCGATGTGCGCAAGGCCGTGAATTTTTTGCAATACGCCCAGGCCAACATCCTTGGCGTGGTGGAAAACATGAGCGGACTGGTGTGCCCGCACTGCCGCCAGGAAATCGAACTGTTCAAAAAGGGCGGCGGCCGGCTTTTGGCCGAGAAATACGGCATCCCCTTTTTGGGGGCCGTGCCGCTTGATCCGGTGACGGTGGTGGCCGGGGACATGGGAAAGCCCGTGGTCATGCTTGAGGAGGATTCCCCGGTGAAGCGGGCGTTTACGGCCTTGGCCGACACCGTGGCCGAGGCCGCCCAGTCCAGCCTTGAGGCCCATGTGAGCATGCGCCCCTAAGACGCCGTACCTATTGCCTGGCCCGGCCAGTCGGCCACCGTTTTGGGCGGACGGGAGAACTTCCGGCCGATATGTGACGCCACTACAGGAGAAGGGATTTCCGATGATGCTCAACACGGCGAACACCTTGACCATGGCCCGCATCGGCGTGGTGCCGGTTTTGGTGGTCATGCTTTCGTATCCGGGAAAGATCATGTGCCTGGCGGCCACGCTGGTGTTCATCGCGGCGGCCATCACCGACGTCTTCGACGGATACATCGCCCGGCGGTTCAACCTGGTCACCTCCCTGGGGAAATTCCTGGACCCCCTGGCCGACAAGCTCCTGGTGGGGTCCACGCTCATCATGTTGGCCGGGCAGGGGTTCATCCCGTCCTGGGTGGCTGTGGTCATCATCTGCCGGGAGATCGCGGTCACGGGGCTTCGCGCCGTGGCGGCGGACATGGGCGTGGTCATCGCCGCCGACGCCTTCGGCAAGCTCAAGACCGTGACCCAGGCCGTGGCCCTGTGCCCGCTGATCCTGCACTTTCCCTGGTACGGCCTGGATCCGCAACCCTTCGGAACGACTCTTTTATATGTTGCCCTTGTCTTGACCGTGGGTTCGGGTATAAACTATTTTTCAAATTTTTACGGTGTCGTGACCAACGGGTCCAAATGACGTCGCGATACGTGATGGTGCGAACATCCGGGCCGGAGAATCACATTGCTTTCCGCCCGTCGGCAAGGTATGAAAAAAAGGAATAAAACGTGCCTGGCGCGGCGAAATGCCGCCGTCGGCCTTAAAAAACGGCGTGACGTGCCCATGGAAGGCCATAAGACCCAAAACCTGTCGGCACGCATTTCCAATTGCCTGCAGACCATTTTGGAGTTGGAACCTGATCTGGAGCGTCTGCGGCTTGGACATGTGCTGATCAGGGAGTTCCAGATTCTCAAGACGTTTCTGGCCCGCATGGACCGGATCGACATTGAGGAAAGCGATGTCGCGCGGATCGAGACGGCCACGGAAAGTTTTTTGCGCGAGTTGAAGACCCCGCTTGCGCGTGTGGAACTTGAACGGATCAGGAAATATATCGTGCACTAATGCTCTGGCGAAGAATACTCCTTTCGGCGCTCGTCGTATTCAACCTGTTTTTGCTCTACAATCTGGTGTGGAGCGAGAACGGAATCTTCGCCTATCTCGACCTGAAATCCCACCACGCCCTGCTCGTCAAGAAGCTGGAAACCGTCGAGGAGAAATCCCTGGATTTGAGCCAGGAGATTCGCTGGCTCAAGTCCGACCGGACCTTCACGGAAAAAATGGCCAGGTCGCGGATGAATTATCTCAAGGACAACGAGATCCTCTACCAGTTCCCCAAGGACACGGCGGGGAGCACGGAGGGACCGTCAGCCGATGATCGAAAAAATTGACCTGTATCGGGAAGTGTTGGCCATCGAGCCCAACTCCAAGGCGTTTTTCCCCTTGGCCCGGGCCCTGGCCGAGTCGGGCCGTCCGGACGAGGCCATGGCCATTCTGGAAACCGGGATCGGTTTTCATCCCGACCATCTGGAGGCCAAGTTCCTCCTTGTCGAACTCTATGCCGCAAGCGACCGGGAAGAGGATGCCGTCCGGGTTTTTTCCGGCGTCCAGGACAGCCTTGTCCGCTATCCCGCCGTATGGCGCCTGTGGGCGCGCCACGCCGCATTTTCCTCCCGCGATCCGATTGTGGCCTTATCCTTTTTGGCCCAGTTTTTCCGCGACCCGGGCCTGACCTTCGCCGGGGTGCTGGAAAAGGGGCTTGAGGCGTTGGCCGCCTCTCCTCTGGCCGCGCCGTCGCCGACGCAGCCTGCCGTGGAGGCGGCGACCCCGGAGAGCGAGCCGCCTGCGTCCGCCAAAGCGGCGGCGACCTTGGAAAGCGGGGCGCCCGCGCCTGTCGCGAAGCCGGAAACGACTCCCACGCCGACGCCCGACCTGGCTGTGGGCTTCGCCGCTGCCGCCGACCCCACGGAGGAAGCTTTTTCCCCAGCCGCAGCCGGACTTCCCGAAGAGGCCGTCCCGGACGAGGAAGGGGAGATGTCCATGCCCCTGCGCGGCGCCCAGGAGGTGCTGGAGTTGGCCGGGGCGCTTGGCATAGCCGATGAGGACGAGGCGCGTGCAAAAGGGGCTGCGGCCCTGGCCGCCGACATCCCCGACGTCGTGCCCGCCGTTGCCAAGGTCCGCACTGTTCAGATTCCGGACATGGGCATCCGGACCCGGACCATGGCCTCGCTTCTGGCTGCCCAGGGGGATGCCCAGGGCGCGTTGGATATTTATCGCGAATTGCTTGCCCATCTGCCGTCCGGTTTCGAACGGGCCGAGGTCGAGGCCAGGGTCGCCGAGCTGTCCCCCGGCGTGCCTGCGGCGTTTGCGCGTAAACCCGTCCATGAGCCGCAACCCGTGGCTGCTCCCGTGAAATCCAAGGGGAAGGCCAAGCTCATGGGCCTGCTGGATGCCTTGGCGGGTCGCCTGGAGGCCCGTTCCGGGGCCTGATACGATATTTCCCCCTGGCCTTGCGATGCGCTCGCCGCGCCGGTGCGCGGCGTTGCGGCGGCGCTGGGGGAAACCGTCGGGCGGCGGCGAGGAGACAGCCGTTGACCTCCTTTTCGCTTTGGGATGTAATGATATTTCGCCGGGCGTCACGCCTTTTACGCCCGGCGGTAACGGCTAAACAAGCGACAACCACTTCGGATTCCATGCGCGGACGCGCCGGGGAGACATCCCACGGCCGCAACGTCTGCCGGAACACCCGCAAAAGGACAACACGTTGAAACGCACGACAGTACTTCTCGCGGTCGCGGCCCTTTGCCTTGGCCTTGCGTCCGGATGCTCCACCGCTCGCAACACCTGGAAGGACACCAAAAAATTGTACAAGGAGTATGTCGATACCGACCCCTCCGTCGATTTGACCGATGAGGGCATCACGGACCCGGCCCTGCAAAAGCTGGCGCGTTTGTTTGGCCCCGTGGACCAGCGCCTGGAAATGTTCATCCGAGTGTACTACACGCAGGACAATCCGCCCGAGGCCGAGTGGTGCGAACAGCTTTTGCGCGACTTTCCCTGGCTTTCCGGGGTAGCCGTGGTGAACAAGGACGGCTCCATCCGCATGCAGCAGCCCCTTATCGCCATGCGCCCGCTCGAATTCGGCCCGATCCTGGACAACGAGAACCGCTATTCAAAGCGCGGCTTGGCCGCCACGGCCAGCGTGGACGACATGGGGCCGATCATCTATGTGGGCGCGCCCTTTTTCGAAAACAACGAATATGCCGGGGCCATCGTGTCCTGGTTCGAGCCGCGAAACATCGTGGAGGCCTCACCGGCCCCGGATGAGCTGATCATGCTCCAGCCCGAGGCCGTCTTGTGGCCCACGGCTGCCTCCGGAGAGGGGGCAGGGCAGGGATTTTTGTCCGCCAACTGGGCGGAGGTTCTCAAAACCGAGGTCCAGGGCGAGATTCAGGCTGGCGGCGGCCGCTATGTCTGGCAGTCGCGCTACATCGGGCAAATGCCCATCCTGTACCTGACCCAGGCCCCCGCAGGCAACGAGGCCAAGGCGGACAAGGCGGCCGCCGCCGAAACCGGCCAGGCCGCTGAGGCGTCCATCACGGAAGCGCCCCCGGCGGACGCCGGTGTCGGGCAGGAACTGCCGCCGGAGACGGTCACGCCGCCGCCGTCATTCTAAGGGCGTCCATCGGGAATCGGTCCAACGCCATACGAGCGCCACGCGGCCCTGGCCGCAACGGAGAAGCGACATGCCCCAGATCACCGTCACCGAACACCTGCTGCTGCATCAGAAGGAATCGCCCATGGCCACCGGGCGGTTTACCCGGCTCCTCAATGAACTCATCCTGGCGGCCAAGATCATCTCCCGGGAGGTGCGCAAGGCCGGGCTGGTGGACGTCTTGGGGTTCACCGGCGAGATCAACGTCCAGGGCGAGCAGGTGCAAAAACTCGACGAATACGCCAACAAGGTGCTCATTCACCGCATGCAGCGGGCGGGGGTGTTGTGCGCCATCGCCTCCGAGGAGAACGCCGACCTCATCCTGATCCCCGACACCTTCCCCAAGGGCGAATATTTTCTCATCTTCGACCCCCTGGACGGTTCCTCCAACATCGACGCCAACGTCAACGTGGGCACCATCTTCTCCATCTACCGGGCCAAGGATTCCGGAAACGGCGAACGCTTGAGCGACTTACTCCAAAAGGGTTCCGAGCAGGTGGCGGCAGGCTATTTCCTCTACGGCACCTCGACCATGATGGTCTACACCACGGGTTCCGGGGTGCATGGATTCACCATGGACCCAAGCGTCGGGGAATTTTTGCTTTCCCATCCCGACATCCGCATCCCCGAGACCGGCCGGGTTTATTCGGTCAACGAGGCCTATTGGCACTACTGGGACGCCGCCACCCGCGAGGCCGTGGCCTATTTCAAGAGCCCGGACAACACCCGGGGCAAACCCTACAGCCTGCGCTACATCGGTTCCCTGGTGGCGGACTTCCATCGCAACCTGCTCTACGGGGGCATCTTCCTGTATCCCGCCGACTTTCGCGATCCCAAAAAGCCTGCCGGAAAGCTGCGCCTTTTGTGCGAGGCCTCGCCCCTGGCGTTTGTCTGCCAGCAGGCGGGCGGCGCGGCCACGGACGGGATGGGCGACATCCTGGACATCGAGCCCCAGGAGTTGCACCAGCGGGTGCCGCTTTTCATCGGCAGCAAAAACGATGTGGCCAAGGTGTCCGAGATTTACGCCAAACATCGCGCATGATCGTCCTGGGCATTGAGACCTCCTGCGACGACACAAGCGTAGCCCTGGTCGCCGAGGATGGTCCGCTTCTGGAAAAGACCGCCCTGCAGGAGGACGTGCATTCCCTGTTCGGCGGGGTGGTGCCGGAATTGGCCTCCCGGGAGCATCAACGGCTTCTGGGGCCCCTGTGCCGGGCGCTTTTTTCCCAGTCGGGCGTGTCCCCCGGTGATCTGGGGGCGGTGGCCGTGGCCCGGGGGCCGGGCCTTTTGGGCAGCCTGCTGGTGGGGCTGGGGCTGGCCAAGGGGCTGTGCCTGGCCACGGGGGCGCCCCTGATCGGGGTCAACCATCTGCATGCCCACCTTCTGGCCGCCGGGATCGGACAAGACATCGTTTATCCGGCCCTGGGGCTTCTGGTTTCCGGAGGCCACACCCAGATCTGGCGCATGGCCTCGGACTTCGATTTCACCCTGCTCGGCCGCACCCTGGACGACGCGGCGGGCGAGGCCTTCGACAAGACCGCCAAAATGCTCAACCTGCCCTATCCCGGCGGCCGGTACATCGATCTCCTGGGGCAGGGCGTCCCCCCCGACCACAGCCTGTATCCCCGTCCCCATCTCGACGATCCCGGGCTCGATTTCAGCTTCAGCGGCTTAAAAACCGCCGTGGCCGAGCATGTGCGGAAAAGGCCCGGCCTGCGGATGGCCGACATGCCAACCCCCGGCGAGCCCTTCGACCCCGCGTTGGCCGATCCCGAAACCCGGCTGGCCTGCGCCTCGCTCAACTGGGCCGTGGCCGACACCCTGCGCATCAAGCTGACCCGGGCCGCCCGGCGGCATGGGCCGTTTTCATCCCTGGTGGTCGCCGGAGGGGTGGCCGCCAATTCCCTGGTGCGGAGCATGGCCGCCGATCTGGCCGACCGCCTGCGATTGGCGTTGCGGCTGCCGCCCCTGGCCCTGTGTTCCGACAATGGCGCCATGATCGCCCATATGGGCCGAAAATTGGCCCTGGCCGGATTCGGGCATGGACTGGATGTGGATGCGATTGCCCGTGGGAAAAAAATCCCATGGGATTTTAAGGTATTGTCGTAATATGTCGGTGAGGGGGGCGCCTGGCGGGTTGACAGGGAAATGCCGCGCCCCTACCTCAAGACGATGCGACCGGCCGGAGGATTCCCGTTTCCTCTTGCCATCACAGGGAATTGTACGTAATATTTCCTTTATTTTGAGTAAAAAAGCATTCCGAGGCCGCCTGTTTTCCCCACGGCTTCGGGAAAAAGGAGAGAGACGATGGCCATACAACTCAGTGACGGCGCATTCGAAGCCGAGGTGTTGCAGTGCGACCTGCCGGTTCTGGTGGATTTCTGGGCGCCCTGGTGTGGCCCGTGCCGCGCCATGGGACCGGTCATCGACGAGCTGACCAACGAATACGCCGGGCAGGTCAAAGTGGCCAAAATGAACGTGGATGAGAACCCCAGCACGCCGAGCAAATACGGCATCCGGGCCATCCCCACCCTGATCCTGTTCAAGGGCGGCGAGGTGGTGGAGCAGATCACCGGCGCCGTGTCCAAGAGCAGCATCAAGGAAATGCTCAGCCAAAAGGCCTTGTAATTCATGAAGCGTTTTGACGCCGTGGTCATTGGGGGCGGTCCCGCCGGTATGACGGCCGCCCTTTATCTTTTGCGGTCCCAGGCCTCGGTCGCCGTCGTGGAGAAACTCTCTCCCGGCGGACAGATGCTCATGACGCATATGATCGAGAATTATCCCGGCTTTCCCGACGGCATTGAAGGGTGGAAGCTGGCCGACGCCATGGCCGCCCATGTGGACAAGTATCCCCACGTAAAGATTGCCGATGAGGTCATGGCCATGGAGACGGTTCCCGGCGGGCACCGCATCCTGGTCGGCGGGGAATGGATCGAGGCCTCGGTGGTGGTTTTGTGCGTCGGCGCCCGCTACAAGCGGATGGGCATCCCGGGGGAGAAGGAACTTTTGGGCAAAGGCGTTTCCTATTGCGCCCTGTGCGACGGGAATTTCTTCCGGAATCAGGTGGTGGCGGTCATCGGCGGGGGAAACGCCGCCCTGGAAGAATCCCTCTACCTCAGCCGTCTGGTCAAAAAACTCTACCTCATCCATCGCCGCGACGAGTTCCGGGGGCAGAAATGCTTCCAGGACAAGTGCGAGGTCAGTCCGGTCATCGAGATCCTGCGTTCGAGCGTGGTTGCGGAAATCCAGGGGACGGACAAGGTCACCGGCATCATGGTGGAGAACAAGAAAACCGGCCAGACGAACGTTATTCCCGTGGACGGGGTATTCGTTTTCGTGGGTTTCGAGCCTCAGGGCGATTTTTACCCGGCCGGGCTTGAACGCGATCCGGGGGGCTTTGTGATCACCGACGCCTGCATGCGCACCAACATCCCGGGCCTGTACGCCGCTGGCGACATCCGTTCCAAGGAGTGCCGCCAGGTGGCCACCGCCGTGGGCGAGGGCGCTGCTGCGGCCCACGCCGCCCTGGCCTATCTGGAATCCCTCTCCCATCCCTAAGCGTGGGGCAGGCCGCCTCCATGCCTTTTGCCCCTGGCCCGGGCGGGTCGCCGCCATGGACTGCAAGAGGGAGGCGCGTTCCCGGTGTTCGGTATTTTTTGCAAGTCCGCCGCCTCACTGCGAATCGGATTTCCGCACCCCGAGGATGGTCGGCCCGGACACCCAATCCGTCGCCAGGATTCCCCAGATATGCGCCCGGGGGCGCGTTTTTCCAGGTTTTTTTTCCATTGTGCCCGTGATGGCGGTCTGCTATAACGCCCACCTGCATGCCGGAGACGTTTCGGCAAGCCGCCATGAAAAACTGGGAATGCCCGCCGTGTGGCGAATGATCGTGCGATGCATCTATCCCGATTGTGCAGCGTTTCGACCGCAAACTGTTTTCCCCGGAACATGATATGAAAAAAAACGTGTTGCGACTGTTGACTCCGTGCGCTCTTGTGCTCCTGTTGTCCGGCTGCGGCTTTATCGACTACTATTTTTTGCCGCCGCCGGAAGATACCGCCCAGGAGCTGTACGAGGCCGGACGAGAAGCCATGGCCGCGAAAAAGTACTATGACGCCGCCGACTATTTCACCAAGCTCAAGGATCGCTATCCCTTCAGCCCCTACACCCCGGCAGGCATCATCGGCCTGGGCGACGCCTTCTTTCTTGAAGAGGATTACGCCGAGGCGGCGGCGGCCTACGAAGAATTCGAGGCCATGCACCCCCGCCACGAGGAGATTCCGTACGTCTTGTACCAGTTGGGAGTTTCCAACTACAAGCGTTCCGATTCCATAGATAAGCCCCAGGATACGATGTACGAAGCCCTGGATACCTTCCACATTCTGGTGTCCAATTTTCCGGATACGGAATATGGAAAGGAAGGGGCCGAATACATTATCGAATGCCGAAAACGCCTTGCTGAACATGAGTTGTTTGTTGCCGATTTCTATTGGCGCACAGACCAGTATGGCGCAGCCTGGAAGCGCTATATGTATGTTCTCGACAACTTCAAGGAACTTCCCGAGATTCAGGAATATGCCAATCTGCGTGCCCAGCTTTCCTATCTGGAATACCAGAAGACCATCAGTGAGGAAGAGCGCATGAAGATTGAGGGCAGTTGGAAATTGTGGCTGAGGAGTTGGCTGTAGCAGCCAAGGGAAGGGCCGCGTTCCCGCTCCCGCGCCGTGTTTTTCACCGGGGCATTCAGCCGTCCGGACTGCCCCGCCAAAGAACCGCGTCGCATACCGCGTCGGAAGGCGGCCCCCGTTGGGGCCGCCTTTTTTTATAGGCAAGGACGGACACCATGATCGACGCCTTTGCGCCGCATCCCGGCGACACCTCGGAATGCCTGCCTGATTGGCCGGATTGGCTCCATGGCCATGCCCTGGGCGACGAGGCCTTTGCTGCGGCCCACGACGCCCTGTCCGCCCTGGAGCGGGCCCGAATCAAACAGACGTTGGCCAGGATGTTCGCCGCACTCGATCCGGGGGGGGCGATTTTGCGCAGCGTCACGGTCGGATTCGAACCGGATGGTCTGGCCCTCAGTCACTTTGGTCCCCGGCCATACGCCGTGGTGGCCATCGGGCCGGATCTCGCCTCTCCCTCCCGCCTCCTGGCCGCCTGTCTGCCCGCCCTGTTGGCCCGAACGCCCCGTGTGGCCGTTGTCCGGGTGGGGAGGAAGACCTCGTGGCCGACGGCCCTTCTGGCCGCCCTGGAGCTGTGCGGGGTGGAGTCGGCGTTTTCCCTTTCAGCCAAAAATGCGGCGCGTCTTTTTTCGGAGCTTTACGCGACATCTCCCCGGGGGCTGGTTGTGGACTTTGGCCCCGCCGCCCGGATGTCGCCTCTCCCGCAGTTCCTGTCCGTGGCCCCGTCCGGCAGCATCGGGGTGTGGCGGACTTCGGCCCGCAGCTTCGATCTGGAGGCCCTGGCCTTTGCCCAGGCGGGTTCCCAGGTGACGGTGTGGGGCCGGGCCGGAGGGCTTCCCAAGGGTATGCAGGCCGGGGAGGGCGACTTCGCGGATTTTCTGGCCAAGGGCTACGACGCGGTGTTCGTCCCCCCGGGAAAGATGGAGGCCGCGCTGTGCGCTGCGCCCGGCCCCGATCTCGTGCTGGGGCCGGGCATGGAATGTTTTTGGGCCTTTCCGCAGGCGTCGGTCGCGGCCTTCGTGTATGGCCGCACGGCCTATGCGGCGCGGCCGCAACACCCCGGGAGAGGCATATGAGCGCCAAAAAAGGCACGAAGAAAAGCGGCCTGTCCACCATCCGCAACATCGGCATCATCGCCCACATCGACGCCGGGAAGACCACGCTGACCGAGCGCATTCTGTATTATTCCGGAAAGATCCACCGCATGGGCGAGGTTCACGACGGCACGGCCACCATGGATTTCATGCCCGAGGAGCAGGAACGCGGCATCACCATCGCCTCGGCCTGCACCACCTGTCCCTGGCGCGGCCATCGCATAAACATCATCGACACCCCGGGGCACGTGGATTTCACCATTGAGGTGGAGCGCTCGCTACGGGTTTTGGACGGGGCCGTGGGCGTGTTTTGCGCCGTGGCCGGGGTGGAGCCCCAATCCGAGACGGTGTGGCGGCAGTCGGAAGGCTACGGCGTGCCCAAACTGGCCTTCGTCAATAAGATGGATCGCCTGGGCGCGGATTTTTCCGCCGCCGTGGCGGCCATGCGCACCATCCTCAAGGCCCCGGTGGTTCCCATGCAGATTCCCCTTGGCGCGGGGCAGGATTTTTCCGGGATCATCGATCTTGTGACCATGGAGAAACTGCTTTTCGATCCGTCCTCCCAGGGCGAACACTATGACCGCCTGCCGCTTTCGGAGGCCGAGACGGCCCTGGCCGCGCCCTGGCGGGAGTCCATGGTCGAGGCCGCCTGCGAATACGACGACGCTCTGATGGACGACTACCTGGGCGGTGTGGAGCCGCCTTTGGAACGCCTGCGCGCGGCCATCCGCACGGCCACCCTGGCCCGAGGCATGGTGCCGGTGTTGTGCGGCTCGGCCCTGCGCAATGCCGGGGTGCAGCCCCTTATGGACGCCGTGTGCGACTACCTGCCAAGCCCGGAGGACCGGGGCGGGGCTTTGGGCATAGACCCGGCCACGGGGCAGGAGAAGACCTTTCCCCCCTCTGCGGCCGCTCCTCTGGCCGCCCTGGTGTTCAAAGTGAGCATGGAGACCGGCCGACGCCATGTGTTCGTGCGGGTGTTTTCCGGTCGTCTCACGGCCGGGGAGGAGGTGCGAAACGCCACCCAGGGGGAGAACGAACGTCCGGCCCGACTGTTCACCATGCATGCCAGCCACCGGGAAAAGATCGAGTCGGCCGTGGCTGGGGACATCGTCCTGGCCTCGGGCATGCGTTTCGCCAAGACCGGCGACACCTTATGCCATGCCTCCGAGCCCATTTTGCTGGAGAGCATCGCCGGATACATGCCGGTCATCTCCCTGGCCCTGGAACCGCGAAACGTGGAGGAATCCGACCGCCTCAAGGAGGTTCTGGGCAAACTGTTGCAGGAAGATCCCACCCTGGCCCTGGAGCACGACGAAGAGACGGATCAGATCATCCTCTCCGGCATGGGAGAGTTGCACCTGGAGGTGGTGCTGGAGCGGGTGCGCCGGGAATACGGGCTGTCGCCGCGCTCGGGGAATCCCCAGGTGGTCTATCAGGAGACGGTTTCGGGAGAGGGCGTCGGGGAGGCTGAATTTTCGCGGGAATTGGCCGAAAAGGAGCACTACGGACAGGTCTCCCTGCGGGTTTCGCCGTTGCCGCGCGAGGCCGGACGGGATATCGGCTTCAGCCTCGACCGCACGGGCTATCCCCCGGCCTGGCTGGAGGCCGTGGCCGAGGGCCTCGAGGACGGCCTGCAGACCGGCGTTTTGCGTGGCTATCCGGTCCAGGACGTGCGGGTGCGGGTGGAGGGATTGCAGACCATGGACGGCAAGTCCTCGGCCGTGGGATATCGCATGGCCGCGCATCAGGCCCTGAAAAACGCCCTGGCCGCCGCCGATCCGAGGCTTCTTGAGCCCATCATGTTTCTGGAGATTTCCGTCCCGGACCAGTACGTGGGCGATGTGGCCGGGCTTTTGGGCTCAAGCGGGGCCAAGATCGAAAACATGTTCGACCGGGCAGGCCAAAAAATCGTCCAGGCCCTTGCGCCGTTGCGGCGTCTTTTCGGTTTCTCCACCAAACTGCGGTCGGCTACCCAGGGCCGGGCGGGCATGGTCATGAAATTTTCCAAATTCGACGTCCTGGACTAGGCGCTGCATCGTTTATGAACACCCGCCTGCGCATCGATCCCGACGTCTCCGGGCGTCTGGACATCCTCAAGCTCCTGCTGGTGTGCGGCGTGGTCCTGATCCATGCCGAGCGGGCCGTTCATGCCTACATGCCCGATATGCCCCAGGCCCTGCGGATGGTGACCGCCTTTTTGGGGATGAATCTGCTGCAGGGTTGCGTGCCGCTTTTTTTCGTCATGTCCGGATACCTGTTCGCCGTTTCCTACACCCCGGGACCCGGGGTCTATCTGCGAATGCTGGGCAAAAAAATGCGCACCATCGGCCTGCCCTACCTGTTCTATAACAGCCTGGCCGTGGCCATCATCCTGATTTTCCGAAAGATCCCCTATATCGGCGATTTCCACACCATTGACGAGCGCGGGATATTCAGCCTGATCACCGGCATCGGCGGCCTGCCCATCATTTCCCCCCTGTGGTTTTTGCGCGATTTACTGGTCATGTTCGCCCTGGCCCCGGTGTTCCATTTCCTGGCGAAGCGGGCGCCCTTCGTGAGCCTGGCGGCCGTCGCCCTGATATGGAACCTCGCAGACGGGGGGAGCGTGGGGGGGCTGGATTTTCGCGGGGTGTTTTTTTTCCATGCCGGGTACGTGGTGGCGACGACCCGGACAGCCCTCGATTTCGGACGAGTCCTGACGGCGTTTTTCTTTCTGGCCTATCCGGCGGCGCTGCTTCTTGGAACATACCTCGGACTGGAGGATCTCTCGTCGTTCACCACCACCGTCACGCGCAATATCGGCATGGTGCTGGGCGTACCGTTTTTTTGGCGGCTCTCCGCCTTTTTTCCCCTGCACGACAACCGCCTCCTGCTCGCCATGTCCGGCTATTCCTTTTTCCTGTACCTGCTGCATGAGCCGACCCTGTCGTATCTCATCTATCTCTCCCGCTTCGTGTTCACGCCCACGGGAACCGTCTCCGGGTTGTTCCTGTACTTTTCCACCTGGGCCCTGACCATTGCCCTGGTGCTTGGCGCGGGCGTCTTCCTGGCCCGGCGTCTTCCGGCGGTCTATGGGTTCCTCACGGGTTTTCGGTTCCCGTCCCGCCCGGCCGGGGCCCCTGCCGCCGCCCACCCCCTTGACGGCCAAAGGCGGGTGGGGTGATGCTGCGGCTTACGGGTGGGGCGTTCAAGGGCCGGATGCTGCGCACCGCCGAGGCCAAGGGATGCCGCCCGGCCACCGGGCGGGTGCGCGAATCGCTTTTTTCCATGCTGGCCTCCATGGGGGTGGACTGGCCCTGCTGCCGGGTGTTGGATCTTTTCGCCGGAAGCGGCAGCGTGGGGTTCGAGGCCGTCAGCCGAGGGGCGGCCGAGGTGGCGTTCGTGGAGAAAAATCCCCGGCTGGCGGCGCTGTTGCGGGACAATGCGGCGGCGCTGGGGATCGGACGCGACCAATGTCGGGTGGTGGTGGCCGATGTGTTGGCGTTTTTGGCCAAAAAGCCCCAGGCGCCGTACCAGGTGGTGTTCGC